>OHLE01000014.1_pt1 | contig 118968 bp, 94 predicted proteins | sample 1568971 | NCBI WGS metagenome assembly OHLE01 (sample SAMEA3879556, study PRJEB24766) | human gut metagenome | biome: human-associated habitat; feature: feces | place: USA | collected 1985/1987
TGGTGACAGAAAGAAGTTCTCCCTTCAGGAATCTCAATCTCCGGCAGCGGTCTGTTACCATCAGGGGAGTTCCGGAATCATCCACCACTCCTGTCCGGCCGTCCTCAAAACGGACAGCAGCCCGGTTTGCACAAATATCAAATACTTCCCGGTATTGAGGAATCACTGTGATTTTGTTCCCGCACCTCAAGCCCCACAAACCACTCTGCCGGTCATGACAGGCTTTCAAAGCAGTCCATTGTTCTTCACCGACTGGACCACCTCCTCCCAAACAAATCAAATCCCCGTTCCGAATAGCATCCAACAGACAGTTGTGTGTCATCACAATTTCCAGTCCTTCATTCCGTTTGCTATCTTCCGATAGCGAACAAGACACAGACAGCCCGTTGTTCTCCATCCGTGTCTGGGGCTGAGCATTTCCCGCCATCCGTCCTTCGAACATCGCCTCCCAGTCACGGTCACGGACAGGCAGACCGAATATCCGGTGCAATCCCACATTATCTATCAGCACACATGATTCCTTATTATCCGACTTCCGCAGCCCCCGTCCCACCTGTTGCAGGTATTTCGCCAACGAAAGCGTGGGACGTGCCAGCTGCACGAACTCCACATCGGGACAGTCAAAACCTTCGGAAAAAATATCCACATTGACCAACACGCTGATCTTTCCCCGCCTGAAATCCTCTACCAGTCTTCCACGTTCCAAAGCGGGAGTCTTGCTATCGATAGCAACAGACTCCACACCATGTAAGCTGTAATAGGCTGCAATCTGTCGGGCGTGTGCAATACTTACGGCATAGACAATTCCTTTCTTCCCGGCAGCATATCTTCGGACACTCTCGTACAATTGTCTAATGCCGGTTTCCCGATTTAACACCGCATTCATTTCCTTTACCTGATAATCCCCGTCCGCACCCCGTTTCTTCAACGAGTCAATCAGTCGCTGTTCGCTGCTGTTCGCACGGATGGACACATAGTCAAATGACGACAACCAGCCCTTTCCGATGAATTCCGCAATACTCCATGAGGTAATCAGGGTATCAAACAAATCCGTGAATCCTTTGCGGTTCAGCCGGCAGGGGGTAGCGGTCATACCCAATTTCCTCGACTCCGGATAACTCTTCCAAAGCTCCCGATAAGTTTCTGCCAGGGCATGATGTGCCTCGTCAATAACAATCAGTCCTGGAGAAACCTCCATCTCCCTCCGGTGACGAGACAACCATTGGATAGACATCACCTTCACCCGTCCGTCCTCTTTTCCCATTCCGTAGCGGGAAACGGTGTCTTCAATCTGCTCCACCAGTTCCCGGCGGTGCGCCACAATCCATACCCAGCTACCGGAACCACACAAGAGCTCCCTCACTATGGCAGCCAGCAGGTGTGTCTTTCCCGTGCCTGTAGGCATCTGTACCATCACACTCCGGTGAAGCTCCCACTCTTCAAAGAGCCTGAGCTTCATCTCCTGCTGATAGTCACGAAGACAATCGTTCTCGCAATACATTATACGGATGCCGGTCTCTACCGACAACAAAAACAAGGAAAGGCCGCATACGTTATCGCATACAGCCTATAGTAAATTATAAATATTTTATCTTTACAAAAAGCTTATAATATCGTCTATTCTTCTATATCCAATCACTCAAAGTATGGTTTTCCGAGTCAAAGTTTAAACCTATCTTCATCACGAGAAGCTTGCAGAGAACAAAGCGTTCGGCCCACATACATTCCCCAAAAGTAATTGCATACCATGTTCCACTTCACACGGGAGATGGCTTTTTACGTTTTTTTTAGATGCTAACAACAAACTACAGAATAACTATTCGCCCTTGAATACGATTAGCTTTTCCATATCTTGAATAAATTGAAATGTCTTGTCAATATAAGGTACGACCTCATCCTCTGTTGCATCATACAAATCATCATAATCACCAGATTGCCGTAATTCAAATAAACGGGACAGCAAACGACCATAACTTTTATCTAAAAGACCTTTTACTACAAACTGAGTACCTATCAAGTGAATCATACCACTGTGAAAACAAGATGCAAGACCCTTATCCAACAATAATGCAGAAGCCATATGAAATGCCGAATAATAAAAGCGGTTACCTACCAAGTTCCAAAAGCCCAATTTCGCAACTTCTTTTGCCTCGTTCAAATTACCGTAAGACTTTTGTATCCGATAATTTATAATCGCTTTTTTCTCATCAACACTCAGTATAGTACAATCCCGTCTTGTCCACATTTTTATAAAAGAAAGAATAAAGGATAAACATACTTATCGTGATCTACCTCTTCTAATTTTTCTTTATCAAGAAGAATCAATATATCCCAATCCGAATCCTCGCTGGCATCATTACGAGCCTGAGAACCAAAAAGAACCATTCTTGCACCTGTAGGCATAACCTGCGCTATGACTTCCTTAATTGCATATAATATTTCTTCTTTTTGCTTCATCATCACAAATAGCTTTTTGTAAATATAACAAAAATTCACCATTTATGCATAAGGAACAAAATCCAAACGGGAATTCCTAATAGAATAATTTATTTTATCATTTCAGATGAATCTTGAAATAAATGCCGCCGGAGAAGTATTTGCAACGGTTCAATTCTATTACAGCGTTGATGTAGTCTTTCCAAAAGCTGTATTCCATACCTACATTCATTTGATATTTCGGTCCATTGGGATTGAATGTCAAGTCCTCTTTCACATCTGTATAACCAGGAACAACCTCAGCCATTAAATTGACACCATTAACAGCTTTTCTTATCCATGAATCATCCTCTTTCAAATGGAAACAAAAGTTCACGCCCATAGCAGGATTATTCAGTTTATTGTCGAAACGGTTGCTGTATATCCACGATATGTGCGTACCTAACGTACCTATATTATCAAAATTGACATGTTTGGTTATTGCCAGATAATAACGATTCCAAAAGCCATTACCATAGTCTTGATTCTGCTGATTGGATAAGGAACCACCATTCGCCGAATCACCTATCGCATCATTGGCACCTATCACCACTTGAGGTGTCCATGGTTTCCACCAACCTTCCTTCCACACCCGCAAGCGAAAATGAAAAGAACGGTCCTGGTTGGTGAACTTGCCATACGTAGATGGCACCCAATAGCCGGAGTTATTGCCATAATCCGTAGGAACTGCCTTATGACCAGTACACAGATATCCGGCTTCCAGCCAAGGAAAAATAGTTATATTGATATAATAGTTCCATGTATCATACCACCAACGGGGTACTGTAGCATGATGATTCAGCCAGTTACCACCTGCCATAAAAGTCTTGTCACGCTGTATGTCGGCAGTAGGAAGATTCATCAATCCCGTCGTGCCATAATTTATTTGAGCCGTTACTGTTTGTACTATAAACAGAAACAGACTGATAAAACAATGTTTTCTTATCCCCATGCACCTCATCCTTCAAATTTATTTTTTAAACGATACCGCTTCCATTTCTTCTTCTCCTCATGTCGTATCATCAGCAGCATCAACTTTACATCCATAAATAGAAAATAAGTGCCACCCACCATCAGCATCAGCCACCAACCGTATTCTTGCCAAACAGGCATCTCGTTTACCATATAATATACTCCTGCCACCCCCAGCCAGAACAGCAGGGTAAGCGCCAGCATACGTTTCCATATCAGTTTTACTGCAAAATGATAAAGGCGGAAAGAAGGAACAATCATATTTGGGAAATATTGCATCGTGAGATTAACTTACTGATATAAAGATTCATCAGTGTCCATACGGCCACATCACAGAGGAACAGCACCGTATTGTTCAGATAGCTGACCAAAAACACATTGGAAGCACAAAACAAAAACGAAATGCATAGAATGGAAATCATCGCTTTACGCGGTGTGAATCCCATGGCAAGAAACTTGTGATGAATATGTGTCTTATCCGGCATAAAGGGGTCTTTGCCACGACGTACACGGCCCAGGACCACCCTTACCACATCCAGACAGGGAACTAACAATACACTGAAAGATATCAATATGGCACCTTCATAATTAATACCCGCCTCATACGTATTCATAGTGTATTGCACTGCCAGGAAGCTTAATATATAGCCCAAGGTAAGACTGCCTGTATCTCCCATAAAAATTTTCCGTCCCCTGTCCGCATTTCCAAATACATTATAAAAAAAGAACGGCAGCAACACTCCCACGGTAGTAAAAGCCAGCAATGCACTCATCCATCTGTCATCAATGACAGCCAGTGTGCCAAAGACGGACAATGCTACCATACTCAGTCCCGATGCCAGACCGTCAATGCCGTCTATTAGGTTGATTGCATTGGTGATAAAAATCACGAGCACCAAGGTAAGAGGAACACCGATGAAAGGAGAAACCGCATGAATACCGAATAGCCCATAAAAATCATTGATGTACAATCCTGCCAACGGGAACATAGAAGCGGCAATCAACTGTACCAGAAACTTCTGACGATAGCGAACCCCTATCAAATCATCCGCAATACCCACAATATACAGCAATGTCAACCCTGTACACATAAACAGTATCTGTACCCAATGTTGTCCTGTATCCACTAAGGAAACCCATCCTGTCATATAACAGATTCCTATCAAGAAAGTTACAGTAAACAAGATAGCCGGGAAAAAAGAAACTCCACCCAGCCGGGATACTGGTTTTTTGTGCACCTTCCGTGCGTCCGGAGTATCAAACAGACGTTTACGAAGAGAAATGATTAAAATACGGGGAATAATGATACGGGCAAGGGCTACGGCTATCAGAAAACCGCAGAATACTACTACAATATTCAACATAATAAATCAGCTTGTTTTTTAAGTCTAGAATAAAATGAATGCTGCCTATGGAAGCACATAAAGCTTATAAATCATTCATAAATAGAGCATTACAAGACAAAGTAATAAAAGTTATTTGAATAATTGACTTGCGGAATACACCCGAAGTATCAATATATATTGTTTAAACGAATCCCTAAAATTTATTATATCAATTTTGAAATGCATAAGTTTCTCCAACTCCTCTTTTATCTTTTCCAAAGTAAAAAATCAGATTTCTGAAGAGTGACAAATACATCCAAATCACTTGCCTCATCCTGTTGATTCCAAGCAAATGAGCCAAAAACCCCAAAAGGTTTAATTCCATATTTATAAGCGGAATCCTTTTTCAATCTTTTTAGAATAGATATAATTTCTATTGTACTCTTCATTTTCTTATAACTGATGTTTCTTGCAAGGAAAAGAAATAGCTTCCTGTTTTCCCAATAAAATGCAGATTTTCCTAACGGCTTACTGATTTATGCAGCAAAAGTTCCCCCACCTTATATATATACCTAATTCCCAAAAGAAACACATTGGTATAAATACCATTTTCACGGAACGCACGTAGATGCTCTTTCATAATCCATTTGTGTGAAACTACTCCCGAAGTACTGACTCCGCCCGTTCGCATCGTCACCATATCTATCGGCAAGTATTTTATGCTTATATTGCCTTTATAAATCACTCGAAGTAGAAACTCAAAATCTGCTGCAATCCGATAATCCGTCTTATAACAACCGAACTTTCCAAAATATTTCCTTCGCAAATAAAAGGAAGGATGAGCAGGCATAAAACCAAAACGCATCAGTTTCCTTTTAAACACCTTCGAAGAATAATAGCGGATGCATTTATCCAACTTATCCGGATGTACAAAATGAACATCACCATAAACAGCTGCCAAGCGGTCATCCGTTTCAAAAGCCCGTGCCACCTGTGCCAGCACATCTTTTCCGGTAAAGAAATCATCCGAATTAAGAATGCCCACCACATCACCGGTAGCCATCCTGATTCCTTTGTTCATGGCATCATAAAGTCCTTTATCCGGTTCGGAGATCCATCTTAAACGCCCGTTAAACTTCGGTTCGTATTCCTTGAGGACATCGATTGTGTGGTCTTTGGAAACACCATCTACAATGATGTATTCTATATCAAGGTGAGTTTGAGAAAAGACAGATTGAAGGGTGGAAAAAAGTGTGTTGCCGCTGTTGTAAGTGACGGTAATGAGAGAGATTGTCATTCTTCTATTTGTGGTAATAACTGTCCTAAGTTTTTATTCAATCTCATGCAGCATTTAGTATATAATGCTCTTTCTGATCTTTTTGCAATTAAAGAAAAAAGCCAATCGGGCAAAACATCTTTTAAATGCTCTTTTACATTAAACATTGCAATTTTCCATTTGGGCATTTGATAATTATTCCATTGTAACGGAATGCGCCAATCTGCGCCGTACTCCCCCACCAAATACTCTTCATAATCTAACGGAACAGGAAAAGATATTCCCTTAAATTCTATTTGAGCTGTATTTATAAGATGCTTTTCTACATTTACCCAACCTGAACAAATCCTATATCCTTCCTGCCAAGGACGATAAAAATAGAAATCAATATATTCGCCTTTTCTCATAACAGAAAGAAGATCTCGTCTATCATAACGACAAACTCGAAATCCCATTTTCATCAAGTCAGGCAATATATTCCAAAGAGCATTACGGTCTTCATCGAGAAAAGCAAGATCAATATCCTCGTCATGGTCTATAAAATCATGTTCACGAACAACTCCCAACAGAGTTCCGAAAGCTAGCTGAAATTTAATCCCGTTAGCATCCAATATAGATTTAAGAAGACATAAGTTTTCAAATGCGATTTCCTTATCAATACGCTTTACACCTGGAAAAAGAGGAATGGTCTTATAACGAATAGCCCCATGAGGAGTCATAACACTAGGCATAATTTACCTCCTAATAATTTTCTTAACAGCATTCTTCCACACAAACGGGAACATTTGCTTGATCCTATTAAACAATGTATTGTTACTATGATAAAAAGCCTTTTCAAATGGTATATAAGGAACCACATATTGCGGGTGGTTCAAAGGGAATTCTATATCCTTATGAGAAATATAACAAGAAGGAATGTTTCCTTGAGAAGTATGTGTTGCTTCAGCCCCAAAACCTATATTCGTTATCAGGCTATATTGAGGATAAATGCCAAGCATATTATGAGCTGCCATGGTAAAATACCATTGCCAGTCCCATGCACTCACATCATTGCAATCGATAGCCTTCATACGATATTTCCAATAGCGTACATCCTTTGCCTTATATCCCATATTCCTTATGATCGAATCTTCATAAGCACTCTCTCGCCAATTCATATTCAAATCCATCAATTTCCATGCGCGTTTCCAAGTAGCCCATCCGTTAGTGGATTTATATCTGCTAAATCCATAAGAATGTGGAATGGATATATTTTGTCGATAATTAGCTGCGTCAATCATTCCGATACGGTAATCATCCTTATAACGCACCAACAATTCTTCCGCAAAAGGATAAAAAGAATCTCGGAGCACACAATCATCTTCTATTATAATACCTTTATCCTCATTATCAAACAACCAATTTATAGCAGAATAAACTCCCACACAACAACCAAGATTCTCTTTTTGAAATAGAGTATGAATCTCACAATCCCAATCTACCGCTTTCAAAATAGCCTGCCGAGTATCTTCCACTTTCTTGGCTTCACCTTGTATATAAGAACGGGGACCATCACCAGCAACATAGAGTTTTTTAGGTTGTATCTTACGAATAGATTCAAAACTTTTAAGCGCAACATCTTTGCGTTTGAAAATAATAAATAAGACTGGGACACTATACATATTCTTAGATTTATTATAAAATTAAGCAAAAAAAGAAACAAAATCAACTATATTATACCCAGCAATTCAACCATCACAAATTTCTATATTTGTCAACGACATACTTTTCCGTATAATTTTCCACTAATGACACAGATCTGTCTAAAATACCAGCCCGAAAATCTTCACAAACTCTACATAATTCCTTATAAACACTATCAAAATCTGCATTATCTGAATAATATGCTATTTTACCTGAATTATATAAATCATTTAGAACACCGATTTTCGGACTTATTGCCCAAATATGTTTATGACATTGCATAAAATCAGATACCTTAGTTGGCAAAAAGATTCCTTCTTCACATGAAGCTTCTATTACAATTGCCAAATGATATTGAGATAATAACAACAAACTATCTTTATAAGGAACAGGAGATATTATTTTTATAATATCTGTTAATCCATACTGTATTATCAAATCATACATTTCATCATCAAGCACTCCCATAAAAGTCACTTCCATTTTAAATCCAGGATGTTCTTTCATAAATAAATCCAAACTTTTTATCAACAGTAATGGATTCCTAGGGTATTTTAAATTACCAGAATGAATAATTTTTAAAATATCGCAGGAAGGAGTACTTAATGTTTGTTTTTGATCTAAAACAACATGAGGAACAACAATCATTTTATCAGAAGAAAGACATAAATAATGGTTCATATAAGTTTGTATTCTGTTGGATGGGAAAATATGAATATCAACCCAATTTTTCATCATTTTTATCAAACGACTGTCGGAAAACGAATTTCTACACTGCCAACCTTTACCATACGGCTTTGGGTATTTTGATTCCGGATATGGATCATTCCAAGTTGCCACCCATTTAAGACCTTTCTTTTTTCTTAAATAGTATCCCAACAACAAACTGGGAGAATCTTTTGTTAGGACATAATCATATTTATTTTGCGAAAACAATTTTTTCACTACAGGTAGAGCCTTTACAGCCCAATGAGCACCTTTAAATGTTACACCAAAATAAAAAAAGGCTAATAGATGACCAACACAAGTTCTTACATTTATCCGATTATCAACTTCTACAACATTAAGACTTTCTAAATTTACAGCATAAGTAGATATTGATTCTGAAGGATAATTTTCCCATTTACTCTTTTTAGAAACCAAATCTATTTCGAAATCCCCACTTTTACTTAATGCTTGAAGTAATTTTATATTAACTATATTTTCAGCTCCAGTTACAGGAAAAGAAGCAGGTGCTATAAACAAAATCCTTTTCATTTCAATAAAAAGTCTCGTATTTTTTTACATGCCATACCATTACCATAAGGATTTACAGCTTTACTCATCTGATTATAATAATAAGAGTTATCCAACAAAGCAGAAACCTCATTGATTATTTTATCATAATCCGTACCAACAAGCTTTACCGTACCAGCTTCCAAAGCCTCCGGACGTTCTGTTGTATCACGCATCACCAATACAGGCTTTCCCAATCCGGGAGCTTCTTCCTGAATACCGCCGCTATCAGTCAATACAAGTGTTGATTTTTCCATTAAATAAACGAATGACAAATATTCAAGAGGCTCAATAAAAAATATATTTTCCAAGTTACTCAAATCCTGACCAAATACTTCATGAATAGGCTTGCGCACATTAGGATTCAAATGCATGGGATAAACAAAATCAACTTCTGGATATTTATTCGTCAGATTCTTAATAGCTGTACACATAGAGATAAACCCTTCTCCAAAATTTTCACGACGATGTCCAGTTATTAAAATCATTTTTTTTCCACCCTTCAAACGATTAACATCATAACCCATATTTCTTAAAACAGACTCCAAATCAGCATCCAATGTCTTATCCTCTTTTATTTTTTCCACAACCATATAAAGTGCGTCAATAACCGTATTGCCAGTTACTGCAATCATCTTTTCATTGATACCTTCATCCAGCAAGTTCCGACGACTCAATGGTGTCGGTGAAAAATGATAAGTAGCGATACGACTTGTTATCAATCGGTTCATTTCTTCGGGCCAAGGACTGTAGATGTTATGCGTGCGAAGCCCAGCTTCAACATGTCCAACAGGAATTTGTTGATAGAAAGCAGCCAAAGCAGTAGCCATAGAAGTTGTGGTATCGCCATGTACCAATACAACATCAGGCTGTACCTCTTTCAATACATCACGCATACCCATCAACACACGGGCTGTTACATCATAAAGGTCTTGTCCCTCCTTCATGATATTCAAATCATAATCGGGATGAATATCAAAAATTTGCAATACTTGATCCAGCATTTCACGATGCTGACCTGTTACACACACAACTGTTTCAAATTCCTTCTGATTTTTTTGAAATTCTTTCACTAAAGGAGCCATCTTTATTGCTTCAGGACGAGTTCCGAAAACTAACATTACTTTTTTAATCATAAAACGTTACATTTTGTGCATGAATATGCAAATGTTCCAAATCAGGCAATTCCATATAATTACCATATATTTTTCTTAAATAACCATCACAATTGGCAGGAACAGGAAAAGAGTAGTTCTCAAAAGTAGCAGTTTTTAGGGGAAAAATATCCTCGTAACAACGTATATTATTATAAAAACCTCCCCCGTAAGTTTGTCGCCATTGGTTACTTGGTAACCATCCAAATAAAAATCTAGCAATAGATATTGATCCATAAATTATATTTTTAAATTGGATAAAAATCTTTTTCCTGAAATAAGTAGGTTTATGTTGACTTCCCCAATCTATCAGTTTCCATATTATACTTTCATAACAATGAGCTATAAAACGATTATTTTTTTCTATAATAAAAATATCAATATATATACCATGAAATTTATAGTATTTGTCTTGTCCATATTCATCTATGTATGAATATTTATCCCGCAATTTACCATAAGGAACTGCATAATACTCATCATTGTCTTTAGTCTGAAGAATAAACCGATCTGTTTCCTTTAATAATTCTAACATTTTTAAATAATCTTCCCGCAACATTTCTACATCTACATCATCATCCCATGGGATAAACCCTTGGTGACGAACAGCTCCTATTAAAGTTCCTGAAGACAACCAATATTTAAGATTATGTTTCCTGCAAAAATTATCAAAATAAATCAACATATCAAGCATCCGTAATTGGTGTTTGCGAAGAACTGAATTATCAGGATTAAATCTCATACGTAGATTTTCCTGTATTTTTTTATCAATCATATTGACAAAACTTAAATTTCACTATTGATACATTAAATTTTTAAGATCCTAACTTTTGTTTTCGAGCATTCCTTTTTCATTAAAAAAGCGACCAACAAATACAGAACCATTATATATGCATAAAAAACAGAAGCTATAAAACAGAGTGACACATATATCACTATACAACAACGTCCTGCAAGATTATTTCCTCTCCACAACGAAATAAGCAGCCAACAAAATAATGCAGTTCCGATATATCCCGTGTAAATCAAAAAAGTTTGAACAGCATTCATATAAGTATCCCCCTCTCCAAATGTTACAGCCACTGCACATTTTTTTATTTTTTCTTTCACCTTTGAGTTACTATTTATCCCTATCCATTTTTCAACAGGAGTCAATTCTTCCCAAACATAATAACCTCTATAGATTCTTTCAAATCCAGAAGAATACTGCTTAGCATCCGATTCAATTTGAGAACTGCGTGCCAAAAGTTTCTCGCCATATTCCGTTGTCAAAATATAGTTGATAGAAAAAAATGATATTACAACAAAAAGTCCAATAGCCATAATAGCAACTATTTTTTTTAACTTCTGCAATAAATCTGCAATAAAGAATAAAGCAATGACACATAAGCCTAACAAGGCATTCCCTGAAGCCAAAGCCAATAAAGTCAACAAATAAACGGCACAACGCACATAAGATTTTCTATCTGATACATAGAATAACTCAATAACTAATAAAGGCAATAAAAATTGTACAAAATGAGCAGGTTCACTAAAAAAAGCCGAAGAACGCTCTGCTTCCATCGCACCCACTTTATATTCACTAGAATTAAAATCAGCTCCACCTATTGTCAAAGGAAAGAAAGTCAAAATACCAATAATACGATACCCCAAAATATAATATAATATTTCTTGCACTGCAAAAAATATTATATTTACTATCGCCATAATCTTATATAATTTCAAAAAAGAGAACAATTGAATTTCACGATTAAACAATCCACTTAATAAGAAAATATACAAAATACTTGGGGCTACCATTTCACGCAATGATGATATATTACAAGCTACACGAGTTACACAATAATATGCTATAAAGCAAAACATTGGCATAGGGTGCACAAACTCCAAATATCCCCTTTTTATATATATATATATAAATAATAGCAAGGCTAATATCAAAGCAAATGTATTACTTCCATAACCATAATAAGCTAAAAATGGATATAAGACAGTACATAATGCAACTAAATGTGAAATTTCAAAATTTAATATCAACTTCATAAATTGAAAAGACTTCCAAATACAAATTTTAAGCGAGTCTTTATAGAGTAAATTATAAATGCAAACTTCAACAGAAATACTTTTAGTTGAGGGAAACGACGATATTTCTGAGTAAATATTATATATCCTTCCAATAATAATCTTTTCTGTTTCAACAAAGAAACTTCATTATTAATAGTTTTTGAATGTTCATGAACGTAAAAGCAATCCAATATGAAATAATTTTGCCTGTTCTTTTTTTGCATCTGTTTAAACAGCAAACGTTCTTCACAAAAAAGGAATGTTGATTCATCAAAAAAACCTATTGACTCAAAAAGATTATAATCAATGAAAATAAAACAACCTGGAATAAAATCTACACATTGCACCCTATTCTCACCAGCATTAACTTCCGGAATAAAAGACTTATTATAAAAAAAACGCATTATTCCACAAGTTGATAAGAAATCATCCCAAAAAGTATTACACGTCCATTTGTATGCTTCCAAACTCTTATTTTCTGGTAATTTCTGAAGCGGAGATATAATTCCTGGTGAATTCAACTTACTGTACATCTCAACCAAATGGTCTAATATTTCAACATCAAAATGTACATCATTATTTAGAACCAAAGCAAATGAAGGAGAATATTTTTTCAGAAGTCTTAATCCAACATTATTCCCCTTAGCAAAGCCAGCATTGCAAGATGATTGTATAATCTCAATCTGGTCTAAGTTTTTCAGTGCGTTATTCAAATACTCAAACGACTCATTAGGTGAGGCATTATCAACAATTACAATCCGTATATCATGCTTTATCCGTCTTGATAAAATATCCCCAACTAACCTTTCTGTATCTAAATAAGTCTTATAGTTTAATATTACAATTCCAATCATTATCAAATAAATTATTATTTTTTCCTGCTAAAAGCATTCTCTAACACTGTTAATCCCATATATTTTTTCATAAACATTACACCAACTATTAATACGGCTAATTCCGAGCACCCCCATGCAATAGAAGAACCTACAGCACCCAATCGGGGTGTAAAAACAAAATTTAAACTGATACCCACTATAGCACCCAAAGTAGAAACTTTCAAGATAACTTTATTCGAGTTTGAAGCCATCAAAAACTGTTGAATTACAACTTGTTCCATACCTATTATCAATAATAAAAAAATCACGATTCGAAAAGGAAGTATAGCACCTTCATATCCATTACCTGCAATAATATTTATAATCCATGGAGCTAACAATTCACATACAATAATAATTGGAATAGCCAATATCAACAACGTCATTATTGTCTTATTCAGTATAAGTTGCATCTCTTGATAATCTTTCTTTTGAAGAAGCAGACTTATATGAGGAACCATCACAGTTGTAAATGCAGTAAAAACACTTAGTATTATATAATATAATTTTGTTGCAGTAGAAAAGTAACCAACCTCTGCATTACCCAAAGTAAATCCAAGAAAAATTGTATTAAAAGTTGTGTACATAGATGTTAATATCCTATAATATCCAAATGTTAATACAGGCATGATATACAACTTCAAATTCATATACACAAAATTAAATTTTACAAACTTTCGAGAATAATTCCAATTAAAAAAAGCATTCAATACAATCGTTAAAGTAGTTAAAGCATAATAAACAAGTACATCATCATTGTCTTTAACAAATAAAAAGACTGATATTACATAAATACTACGCACTATTATAGAACGTATAGTTATATATTTAAAATGTTGAATTCCTTGATAGAACCATTCTATAAGAAACAAATTAAATATTAATTTGACTACACCAATACAAATAAAATCTTTATAAGAAGTAAAATATGGAATTACAAATGTACAAATACATAAAACTACAACTAACAAAATCGTCATTGTAAAATGAATCAGAAATAAATTAGAAAAAATTTCATCACATTTCTTTTTATTATCTTTATAACGAGCTATTTCCCTCACACCATAAGAACCTATTCCCAAGCCAGAGAATAATATAAAATAATCTATTATACTATCTACAAAATTACAAGTGCCTATACCAATTACCCCTAGGACACGAGATACATAAGGATATGTCAATAGAGGAAACAAATAGCTACTAAATGTTAAAATTAGATTATAAATAAAATTTCTTCTAACACTCATAATTACATCATCAATAAGAAATAATAGTTTGAGCAAAGTACAAAAGGCATAGCTAACCTGATTACTTCAATAATGGACAAGTAACCTGTGTTTTGTAATATGGTCTTGTTATTTCTTAACTTACTCCAAGGTTACCGCATCAAGATGTCAATATGCTGATAGTCAATGTTTATCTTTTAGGCATTTTATCAAACATAAAAAAATACCACATTTGATTATCAATAAGTTAGTCTACTAATAAAATTTTGGTGCGATTGCCTTGAACTTGTTTAGAAAATACATTCTTATTTACCTAAATATATTCGATTATAAATATGAGAAGAGAAGTAAACATCATGTAACCCTAACCCAATATTATAGGACAAAATACGTTCATCTACCGATTCTCTTCCTGTAACTTTCCCAGATAGCACATTACCAATCTCATTAAAAGATCTGAAATGGGAAAAGTTCTTGAACCCTCTTACATGGTCAGTATCATCTGCAAAAACTTTGTCAAAAAACAAATCACAATTTTGGAATCCACGTGTATGAACAGGAACAACCAATATACCCGGTTTGAACAGAGTATCATCTTCAACCAAAAGACCTTTCGCGTCTGTTATGCAGGATACTAACACATCCGTATTCCACACCAATTCCTCAACGGTATCCACTATTTCAAAAGAAACATCGGTATATTCCGAGAAATCCTCAACAAATTCCTCCGCTTGATTCTTGTAACGAAATAAGCGGACAGTGAACCGTTCATCCTTGAACTGTTCCAACATACACTTCATTGTTGCATGCGCAGTATTGCCCAACCCAATAAACGAATAGACACAACAATCGGGCTTTCTAAAAGTCCTCATAGCCAAAGCGGCCACGGCCCCCGTCCTCATGGAGGTTATCCAATCGGCATCCATTATGGCTTTCAGTTCGCCGCTTATACTGTCAAACAACATCAATTCACTTTTCAAAGCAGGATGACGACCTTGAACACGGGAAACCACCTTAACACCAAAAGTATGATATGAGTCCGGTAACAAACACGGCATAGTCGTTATAAAATCATTACCCGACGGGTGTACTGATATTTTTGCAGGCAATTGGCTTTCAGGCTTCATCAGAAAACTTTCCGTTACCCATTCAATACAAGTCCGAGGAGATATATTCAACTCTTCAATTTGTTTTCCATCAACTATTTTCATAGAATTACAATGCTCTTAAAACCTGAACCAGTCTCTCGTTATCTTCCTTGCCACGCACTGCTATACGGATATAATCCTTTCTTCCAAAGGCTTTCTTCGTCCCACAATCCTTTATCAAAATATTCCAATCCAAAAGTAGTTTGCTCAACTCGGCAGAAGTATATCTGTCGGTAATCTCACATAAGAAATAGTTCGCCTGAGAAGGAATCACACGCAAAAATGATATATCCTGCAAAGAAAGAAAAAAACGGTTACGTTCCTGCAAGAACTTGCCGCACGCTTTCTTGTAGTCCGATTCATATTTACCGAATATCTGCATATAAAACTCTGCAAATGAATTTATGTTCCAAATGGAAACATCCTTTTTGAGGAAAGCGACCAACGACTTATCGGAACTTGCCAATACCCCCAAACGCAGTCCGGGAACGCCATAGGACTTGGAAATACTCTTCATCACCACCAAGTGAGGATATTGTTCTAGAATTTCATTATACAGCAAGGAACTGTTCAGGCCATCCTCCGCAAAATCAACAAAAGATTCGTCCACTATCAGACGGATGGAGCGGAAACCTGCCCATTCGCACAAGGAAAGAAGCTCGGTATATGGAATGAAATTGCCGGATGGATTATCAGGATTGACTATCAACAAGGAATCTATCTTCTTGTCCGAATAATAAGACATGACATCCGAAGCCCTATAGGAGAAATCAGGATTGGAAGGAATATAGACAACCACCTCCTGCTTGTTACATCTGTTAGGATACTCTTCGAATGTGGGATATATCACACCTATGGTACCCGGCAAATATTCCATCAGGCTCTTTATTAGTTCTGCAGCACCATTGCCCACACAAACATAATCTGGGTTCACCCCAAAATATTTCCCTATCAAAAGGCTGTTGACAGACATTCCTGAGGGATATTCCGTCAGCAGGACATCAAAGTTTGCCTTGATTTCGTCACGCATACGTTGGGTAGGGAAAAAGGGGTTAACCAAATAGCAATAATCCAGCAAAGCAGGAAAACGCCAATATCCTCCATAGCGTTTCTGGTAACGGGACAATTTGGTGACCGAATTCGCAAAAAGGGTCTCCGCAATGTCCAAGTCCTGAACATCGTCTATCTCATACCATTTCTGCCCGTCCAACGGCAAAGCCTTCAACTCGCACTTATCCAGCAAGGTAATTACCCGAAGGACCTGTTCATAATATTCATTGTTACCCAACGCTTTCGTATAGGCTTCCAAAAATGGAACGTAATGGGTACGTGAAAACTCCTTGCTGAACTTATAGATATTGACCGTCTTGTAATAACAATCCACATCACTGTACTTGAAAGCTTTCTTAGGAATGAAATTTACAATGTTGTTTTCATCGTCCAAACGAACCATGGTACCGTCCATCCAAGTTTCATACTTGGCGACCAAAGCCAAGTTGGGATAAGGATCATTCAATATCATCGGGAACAAAGTATCATCAAAAATCAAGTCAGATTCAATCAGCAATGTATCATCCTCTTGAAGTTCCTTTTTCGCCAAAGAAAGTGAATAGATATTGTTTGTCTTGTCATAAATGGAATTTTCGATATATTGAATAGGTAATCCCTGATAATCAAAACCTAAATATTCTTTTAATTTTTCGCCTTTATAACCGATTACTAATATGACTTTTGACAATGGAAAATGAGATAATTGTCCCAAAACACGATCTATCAATGGAATGCCATTCACTTTAACCATACATTTTGTATTATCTTTGGTCAGGTTTCCCAAACGCTTGCCCATTCCGGCTGCTAATATAATTGCTTGCATAACTTATTTATAAAGTATCATGTATTTACTAACTTCTTAATATTTAAAAGCCAACACAAAGAAGACTGATAACATTCAATCGCAATAATCTGAATTGTCAATTATTTTAGCTGACTTAGCCTTTATCTGTTTAGGCAGGACTGGATGATGGCGGAACAACGCCGAAAGACACCCGGACGAAAGCACAAAAGGCTACGCTGAGAAAACTGATTGAACAACTGCATCAACGTTATCCCAAGGCACTGATTGTAGGCCATCATGACTTGAATCCGCAAAAAGCCTGTCCATGTTTCCATGTCACAGCTGAATATATAGACTTGCAACCTTAGTTGCGTCTGTAGTCTTATCTGCTATCCATCGTCCTGCAAGGGATGTATGGATGGCTTTAATTAAACTAATCAATTTTTTCAAACGGAAACGCATGAAGATAACTCACTGCCACCGTCATATTGCCAAAAGCGAATACCAGCCTTGTATTGCGGTGCAAACGCATGATACATCCCTCTTTCCCCCGAAAGACACCACCGGTAATACGGATTCGTTGCTTTTTCTGAAGATAGTCCTCCAAAGGCCGGTTCATCAGCTCGATATTGTAAGGCATGGATTCATACAGATAGATAAATTCCTCCATCTGACGTTGAGGAATTACCGCCGCACGGTGTGTGTTATAGTCCGTCACCAGATACTGGCGGGGAAGCATGGCAGACAGAATACATTCCAACTGCCCCAAGGGGGCACATACAAACAGCCAACCGTTGCCTTCAATCCCTTTCTCGTTCGTCAACGTATTCAGTTTCTGAGTGGAGCCGGTAGCAAAAGCCTCTTTCACCACCCGGGCAGAGTCACGGCGAGCGGTATATTCCTCTTTGGTATAAGCACATTGCTCGAAACGTTTCCTATGATCGGTGGCAGTGTAAGAAAACACCTTGAAGCAAAAAAATCTCTCTTCTACGGTACCTGATGGTGTACGAAGCCGAACAGCTTTCCTGCCACTGAAAACACTGATATAGCGTTTCAGTTCTTTGTTGGAAAGATACAGATAATACCAGCTGAGTTCAGGGTATTCTTTTCCTATTCCCGCCATTGGCGTGATTCCTTCATTTGACCCCAGGTCTGAGCTAGAAGCGATTGAACTGCAGAGCAGTAACTTAGGCGCTTCGCCCGTTATGTCTTGATTTGAAAGGAACGCTTGATTTTCAAGCTCCATACTATTTTCTGTTACCATCAAAACATTACTTTTTATGTATGTCTTTTTGGGGTTCTCTTAGTAAGAGAACCCCAAAAAGACATATACTACTGACAATAAGATATTTACATATAATCAGAGATGGATAATTTGCAAACAAATATTATAAGAATCCTTATCAGAGACTGATTCCTGAATAAAAGATTTCCGTATTTGGATTATTATAGCTACATTTGCAGCGGAATGGGGTTCTCTTACTAAGAGAACTCCATTTTTTTTATTCTAACAGATTCATTTTCAAGATAGATCCAAGAAAGACCAAAAAGGAACACATAAATTCCTTTTCCGCACTCATTAAAAGAACAAATGATAAAACGCAAAAGCGGCCACTTACGATAAAAATCGAAAGTGACCGCTAAAAAGAGATTTATTTCTCTAATATAAGGATCTAACAGTACGGAGTTACTTCACCACAAATCCTCTCTTATCCAGATAAGCTTTGAATTTATGCAAATATTCTTCATCCGGACCATCAAAGAAGGATACACCGGATGCCCCGTTATTGTACGCTTCATCCAGCGCCTCTTCAAAATTGTCCTTAATATCACCAAACATCAGTCCGGCATATATCTTGGCACGCCCATTCACCGTTTCAACGCTTTCCTTTACCGAACGCCCGATCCATTCAGGACCTTCATAATAGAATTTATTATAAATCATCGGATAATAAGCATCCAGCGTCCATTCTCCCCAATCTTGGCGCACCATCTTACGAGCCATGGACGGTCCCGGGAACACTGCGGCAGAAATAGCTTTATGATCGGCTTTCACCGCTTTGGTAATGGCATCCACCACACGAGTGATGGCATCCAGACGGAAATTGATCCAACTCTGGTTTTCCATCGGATACTTTAATTCCAACGGATCCTGTCCTGTTTTAGCTTTAAACAATTCACGGCAGACATCACAATAACAATAGTCATATTCCGGCAACTCTTCTTTCTGCTCTATACCATAGTTTTTCCATAAGCTGACAGGCAAGATTACATCCGGCATACGGACATAATCCAGATGAACACCATCCACATAAGGCTTATGGGCTTCCTTTACATAGTCTTCTGCCAGATACTCTGCCACACCTTGGTGATTAGGGCACAAGAAGCGATAATAATCCACGTAGGCCGGTTTGTCGTGACAAGACTCGCCTTTACGGTTCACGGCATACCAGTCGGGATGCTTGTCCAGCAGTTCCCTGCGGTTCATTGTCCATTTCCAATAATGTGCCTCCAGTCCGGCTTCTTTGCAAAGACGATAAATATTTTCATTGTATCCCTCGAACATGACACCCGAAATACCACATTCTTTCAACAACGCAAACCATTTTTTCCATTCGGCATCCGAACGGTTATTCAGACGCATCCACAACCAGTTTTTAACTTCACGGGCAGGTATCTTTTCTGTCCGGAAACGTCCTTCATTATTTATCACATAACGGACTCCTTCAGCAGGATTGGTTATAGCTATCTGATAGGTGTTCTGAGTCGCTTCCACCGCAATCCGGGCATCAGCCGGAAGATCCTTCAACTCCCTGTCAGTCAAAAAGAATTGTTCTGTGGCACGCAAGTAGTTATGTTGTTTACTATAATTATCCTGCTGTGCGTAGAACATGGCCCATAGCAGTTTATAGATAGCCTGATTGTACGGATAAACCAACTCATCTTGCGAGGTTCCCACTTTCTTGTCTACGAAATAAAGATATCCCCAACGGTCGGGCATGTGCATATCAATCCTTCCGGTAGGAGTCCATACCCAATTTTCCTCGGGTCCTTTCTCCTTCAGCCACTGTACACGCGAGAAGTTGATGCGCCAGGTGTTGCCGGCCTTCAACGGATTGTTAAAGTTCATGGTCAGCGCCTGATGAGGAATGGCCATTTCCACACTCCAATACTTATCTTTATCTTTTGATTTATTCAGTGTACCTTCACAATGGATGGCGGTCTTCAATCCGGGGCAGTCCCATTGCACCATGAAATTTCCACCCGAACGATAAGGTTTGTCCAGCATCAGGTCGAAAATCACGCCACGCGCATTGGTTTCTATTTCAAAATAATTGTGTCCGTCGCTATCCGGATCGATAAATACTTCAAAGTCATTGTCATAATAGATGATGGTATCACGCTGGGTAAGACGTGCCTTGATATCCTCTTCTTGAAGAACAGCTCCTACATATAAATATTCATCATCCCACAGCATCTTGGCGGTAGTTTCATATTTGGGAGTCGGGAATCCTTCACCGCTTATATCTACAAACGGAGCGGTAGGCGCCGCCTTCTTCCAGGAACTTTCATTCAGTTTACCATCTATTTTCAACTTTCCATCCGGACGATAACATACATAAGTACGCGGTTCGGTCAGAAAACGTTCATATTGTTCAAAAAGGCTTTGTGCCATTGCCGGAAAAGTAACCAGCAGAAGCAACAGGGTATAAATAAGTTTCTTCATCTATTTTTCTGATTCAGATTAGTTATTATCTTGCACTTGTCCCACTCCACGATAGAGTTTGATCGGTCCATCCAGCAACACGGCCAGCACGGTAATCTGCTCATCCTGTACCTGTTGGGGTACATCAATATAAAGATTGCCCGGTACTGAGTTCCAATAATTTTTATTGTAGACCTTGTAATTCAACATAGCTCCGTTACCAACCACCCATATACGGTTCACTTTGTTCATCAGCCCTTTTACTTCCACCGGACCGTTAGGTTTGTAAGGAAGGTATAAATACAGAATATCCCCCGCCTTATTCAGTGTGGTATATCCCTGGAAATGCTCGGTAGGAATCCCTGCGCGAGTTTCATAAATAGCTTCTTTATGCTTCTTGGTCCATCGGCCGAACTCCTTCAACACAGCGATCTGTTCTTCAGGAATGGAACCGTCCTCTTTCGGACCGATATCCAATAAAAGATTACCGCCCATGCTCAGGCAGTCTACAAATGTACGAAGCAAGATATAGGGTGATTTATAGTTGCTGTCTGTATGCTGATATCCCCATGAATCATTCATGGTCATACAAAGCTCCCAATATTTATCCTCGGGACGCACCACCGGCACTCCCTGTTCGGGAGTAGCATAGTCGCCATATCCCTGTATGCGCGAATTGATAATCACATTCTTATTATCCGAACGGAGCAGATCTACAATACCTTTGGAATTCCATGCTTCCGCACTTTGCTCCCAATCCCCGTCGAACCAATACAGATCCGGCTTCCAGGTTTTGTTCAGCTCCGCCAATTGTCCGAAATTGAACTTGTTGAATCTGGCCCAACGTTCAGGATCATTTTTATAACGTACTTCCGTACGGGTTTTGTTAGGGTAATCAGGATGAGACCAGTCCAATAAAGAATAATAGAAACCAAGTTTCAATCCTTGTTTTCTTACTTCCTTTACAAAGGGAGCTATGAGATCACGTTTTGCCGGAGTGCTTTTCACGACGCTGATATCTCCTACTTTGGTATCCCATAACGCAACTCCGTCATGATGTTTGGTCGTTATCACTGTATATTTGGCTCCACTTTCTTTTATCAGATCCACCCAAGCCTTCGGATCATACTTGGAGGCTGTGAAACCTTTTTCCTGCTCCATGTATTCATCATAGGGCAGGTAGTTGTTAAAGAAGGACCAGCTTTCGGACACTCCTCTGACGGAATAAATTCCCCAATGGATAAAGATACCCAACTTGGCTTGTGAAAACCATTCCATTCTCTTGTCTTTCTGCTCGACTGTTTCATTCTGTAGCGTATCTTGTGCCCGTAAAGGAGAAGCTGCAATCAGCAGACCCAGAAACGCTAACGATAATCGGTTCTTTTTCATATATAATAGGTTTGATTAGTTAGGATAGCATGTCAGTATTATTAAAATTTACAGCTATATAATGGACAAAGATAATGTATTTTTATATTTTATTCTATCTTTGCACCCCTAAAACAGAACAAATATGAGCGCAAAGAAAAAGAAACAATCCAATAGTCCCCTGAGAGTCATCATTATTTTAGTATTACTGGGACTTTTGGCATATAAACATCAATTGTTTGACGGGAAACTGCTTGAAAATATCCCCACTATCGAAAGCAATGAAGAAAAGCCAGAAATACTGACCTCGCCCCAGCATGACGGTGCATTGGAAATTCCGATGATACAATCAAGTACAGGCGGCCAGATTCTGAAACGTAAAGGATATACCCTGTCTTATAATGCCGATTACAAAACTCCACAATGGGTGGCGTGGGAACTTACTAAAAAAGAAACAAAAGGAAAAGAAGGGCGAACAAATAAATTCTTGCCCGACCCGGACGTACGTGGAGCCAAAGCATATACGGGAGATTATACAAAATCAGGATACGACCGGGGACACATGGCCCCTGCCGCCGATATGAAATGGAGCAAACAAGCCATGGAAGAATCTTTTTATATGAGCAACATTTGTCCGCAAAATCCGAATCTGAACCGCGGCGACTGGAATGACCTGGAGGAAAAGTCACGCCAATGGGCAAAAAAATATGGAGCCGTGTATATTGCCTGCGGACCTATATATGATACTAAACGCCCCAAACGAATTGGCAACAATAAAGTGGCAGTCCCCCATGCTTTCTATAAAGTCATATTGATAAATGATAAGAAAAATCCGCAAGCCATAGGATTTATTTTCCCCAACAGCGCCGGACATAAGCCACTGAAGAAATATATGGTAACAGTAGACAGCGTAGAGAAAAGAACGGATATCGATTTCTTCCCTGCCCTGCCGGATGAAATAGAAAACAGAATCGAAGCGGAGTTGGTACAAGAATTACCGTAGTCTGTCACACATACGCAGGCATAAAACGATACATACGTATGTATACCCCCACACATAAGTATGTGTGGGGGTATACGAACGTACGGGTTTTATTTCACTTCCAGCACTACGATAGACTTGGCAGGAAGAGTCACTTTCAAGCTTCCTTTATTGACCTTTGCTCCGGTAAATTCTTTCGGAGCAACCACATTCGGTTTCTCGAAACTATTGTAATCACCTATATTGTTAGCAGTCAGAATACGGCCGGTAACACTCTTGGCCTTTACCTCACCCAAGTTCAACTCTATTTCCTGCGATTCCTGCAAATCCACATTAGACAAGGAAATATGAATCAAACCGTTCGCATCCCGTGAAGCTGTAGCACTTACCATCGGGACAATACGGTCGTCGCGTACAATCTTGCGTTCACAGTTCAGTTCCAAAGGAAGATAAGTAGCATCCTGATGCACTTTATACATTTCAAAGACATGGTAAGTCGGTGTCAGAACCATCTTGTCGTCCTTTGTCAAAATCATAGACTGAAGCACATTGGCAATCTGGGCAATGTTTGTCATCTTGATGCGATCCGTATATTTATGGAAAACATCCAGTGTCAAAGAGGCCACGAAAGCATCGCGCAACGTGTTCTGCTGATACAGATGTCCACGGACAGTTCCCGGCTCTTCATCCCACCAGGTTCCCCACTCGTCCACCATCAAACCGATTTGCTTCTTCGGATCATATTTATCCATAATTGCCATATGCTTCTTCAGCACCGGTTCTATTTCCAGACATTTGCCCATAGTCCAATAATAATCATCATCAGTGAACTGTGTAGCCGATCCTTTGCTTCCACTCCATCCCATCACTGTATAATAATGTAAAGACACACCGGCCATACGGTGACCTACATTCTTCATCAGTACTTCTGTCCAGTTATAGTCATAATCACTGGCACCACTTGCAATCTTGAACAAGTGATTGCCATCATAGTCACGACAATAAGTGGAATAACGGCGGTACAAGTCTGCATAATATTCAGGACGCATACTGCCTCCGCATCCCCAACTTTCATTACCTACCCCAAAGAATTTCACTTTCCATGGTTTTTCACGACCGTTCTCCTTACGCAGTTTCGCCATCGGGCTACCTTGTTCGGAAGTCATGTATTCCACCCATTTCGCCATTTCTTCCACACTCCCACTTCCTACATTACCGCTGATATAAGGCTCACAACCTATCAGCTCACACAAGTTCAGAAATTCATGTGTTCCGAAACTATTATCTTCCACTGTACCTCCCCAATTGTTATTGACCATTCGGGGGCGGTTCTCTTTCGGACCGATACCATCCATCCAATGATATTCATCGGCAAAACATCCGCCCGGCCAACGAAGCACCGGCACTTTCAAATCTTTCAATGCCTGAAGCACATCATTACGATAGCCTTGGGTATTGGGAATTTTAGAATCCTCACCTACCCACAAGCCTCCATAGATACAGGTGCCCAAATGCTCTGCAAATTGCCCGTAAATATGTTTACTGATGATTTCTTTCCCTTGCTCGGGATGTACATTGATAGTCGCTTTCTGTTGGGCAAATACCGGCATTGCAGCGAACAATGCCAAGCCCATAAGTGCATTTTTCATGATTAAAAATAAAATAATTAATTATACTATATTTGCGTTCTCGTTTTTCGTTTGGTCAAATTTACACATTTTACATCAACCGGATAGTGGACAAAATTGTATTTTTAGGGGTACAAAATCGTCAAAAGTAGAAAAGAAACGGATATTTGCCTATATTTGCATACAAAAAAGCCCGATAGACTAAAATGAATAAAAAGAAGCGTACTATTGTATGGATTGTTATCCTTATCATTATCCTGACAGGAGCAGGCGGTGCAGGAAGTATATATTACTATTTCTTTGCCAAACAATTCCAACTTACAAAAACCACCTATATTTATATAGACAGAGATGATAACCTGGATTCTGTATACCATAAAATAATCCGGAACGGACATCCTAAAAGTATGTTCGGTTTTCAATATCTGGCAGAAAAAGAGAAGTATGGCGACAATATACGGACAGGACGTTACGCTCTCAATCCATCGGACAATATGCGCTACCTCTTCCGGCGTCTTTCCATGGGATACCAGACTCCCATTAATCTGACTGTACCCAGTGTACGCACCGTGGACAGATTAGTGCGGGCCGTTTCGCGCCAGCTCATGATTGATTCTCTGGATATTGCCAAATTAATTTCCGACAGTGCTTACTGTGCACAAATGGGATATACCCAAGAGACACTACCCTCCCTTTTTATTCCTAATACTTACGAGGTTTATTGGAATATGAGTGCTGACGCTTTCATGAAACGGATGCAAAAAGAACATGCTGCCTTTTGGAATAATGACAGGCTGAAAAAGGCTCAACATATCGGACTTACTCCTGAAGAAGTGTCCACCCTGGCCTCTATCGTGGAAGAAGAAACGGCCAATGGTCCCGAAAAGCCCATGGTCGCAGGACTTTATATTAACAGATTGAATAAAGGGATGTTGTTGCAAGCAGACCCGACGGTAAAATTTGGTTTACAGGAATTCGGACTGAAACGCATTCTTTTCAAACATCTGGAAGTGGATTCTCCTTATAATACCTACAAACATGCAGGTTTACCTCCGGGACCTATCCGAATCCCATCCATCCAAGGATTGGAAAGCGTACTGAACTATACACAGCATCATTATATTTATATGTGTGCAAAAGAAGATTTCTCAGGCACTCATAATTTCGCGGTCACAGCAGCCCAGCATCAAGCTAATGCAAGACGCTATCAACAAGCGTTAAACCGGCGAAAAATAAAATAAAAGGAGCGGACTATAGGTCCGCCCTCCCAATGGATTATTTAATGTGTATCTATAGAATCTTTCAGCAACCTTCCTTTGTATTGTCCTTTTTTCCCGGTCATCTTTCCATATTCCACTGCATGTACCGGACAAACATGGTAACAAGCCAGACATTGAGTACAGTTACCTCCCCAAACGGGACGATCCGTCACTGTTATATTGCCCACAGGACAAACCTTCTCACACTTCTTACAACCAATGCAAGCTTCCGTTGCATGAAAAGGCTTGGGAGACATCAGAAAAGCATTGAAAAGAGGGCGCAGCAAATAGGATTTAGTAAATGGAAGCGCACCTTCATGACAATTATATTGTTTCATTTGAGCCCTTGATGTAATTTCTTCGTTGATAAAACGCACACGGGCAACAGCATTCTGTACTTTCTGGGTTTCTATATCTTTATCATCTACATCAAAACCGGGCAAAGAAACATACGTATTCGGCATAGTAACCGAATAGCCGGCAACACATTGCCAACCTTTCCGGGTAACGGCAGAAGAAAAAATTTGTGCAGTCCGCCCTGTATCATCTCCGCAAGTACAGACAAAGAAAAGGTATCCCGGCTTATCCAACTTTAGCTGATGAATAAAACGAAGTACTATCTTGGGAGGGCCCCATGCATATACAGGAAAAACAAAACCTACTTTTTCCCCTTCTTTCAGCTTATACGCTTTGTTCCTGTCTATTTCCATAGCTATGGACAACAATTCCTCATTCTGTCCTTCCGCCAGCTGCCTTGCCACCCAAGCCGAATTACCTGTACCTGAAAAATAAAATATCATATCCGTACTATTTTTATAAAAAGAAGCGATGCTAATCTTTTGAATTAGCATCGCCTTATAATGAAGCCGCACCAGTGATGCGATGAAACTCCGAATGACAGGTTTTGAGTGCTCTCCTCCTTTGTAATCCACCGGCATAAATGCTACCCGAAGGCGTGGCCCGCCATTGGAAGATGAAGCTATGTCTCGGTTTTCAGATTAGTTTGATGAGTTTCCCAATCCAACTAATGCGGCTCGCTTTTCATCTCTTTCCGTATGACAAATATACGTCCTTTTTATGATATAAACAAGAGTATAGCAGAATTTGTTTGTTAAAAATAATAAGCAAGAAAATAACTCTCTGTAATTCTGCTTATTGTTGTTTCCATTTCTTAAGGAAACATCACAAGGCATCCGCAATAAAAAAGAGCAACCTCGTAGAGATTGCTCTTTCATAAATCTTTATATCGCCGTTTACAGAAGAATTAAGCTGCTTTTGCTTTAGCAACAATTGCTTTGAATGCTTCCGGATGGTTCATAGCTAAATCAGCTAACACCTTACGGTTGATTTCGATACCTGCTTTGTGCAATGCACCCATCAATTTAGAATAAGACATTCCTTCCAGACGAGCGGCAGCGTTGATACGCTGAATCCACAAAGCGCGGAAATTACGTTTCTTGTTCTTACGGTCACGGTATGCGTAGGTCAAACCTTTTTCCCAAGTGTTTTTTGCTACTGTCCATACATTCTTTCTTGCACCAAAGTAACCTTTGGTAAGACCTAAAATTTTCTTTCTTCTTGCTCTAGAAGCAACATGATTTACTGATCTTGGCATAGTTTTAATTCTTTTTGAATGTTAGCGCCACTGTTTCACACGGTGAACTTAAAGCTAAAGACATTCGGTTAATACTTTAAATAATACGTTTACGCTTTCGTTGTTTTTAGATTACTTCATGCAAAGCAATTCCTTAACCTGATCCAAGTTAGCATTAGCTACTAGACCTGAGTGTACAAGGTTTCTTTTCTGCTTTTTAGTCTTCTTAGTCAAAATATGACTGTGAAAAGCGTGCTTTCTTTTGATTTTACCTGTTCCGGTAAGAACGAATCTTTTTTTAGAACCGGAGTTAGTCTTGATCTTTGGCATCTTGTTTTTAATTTTAAATTATTATTCAAATGGTGGTAACGCACTATACCGGCGCGTTACGCACTCTTTTTTATTCTTTTGTTTCTACTGCCTTTTTCGGATTTTCCTTTTTAGCAGTATCCGTTTCTGCCTTCTTCGGAGAGCCCGCTTTCTTCGGAGCCAAAGAAATAGTCATTCTCTTACCTTCCAACAAGGGCATCTGCTCTACTTTTGCATATTCTTCCAAGTCATTCGCAAAACGAAGCAACAATACTTCGCCTTGTTCTTTGAAAAGAATGGAACGACCTTTAAAGAACACATATGCTTTCACCTTGTCTCCGTCCTGCAAGAATCCGATGGCATGTTTCAACTTGAAGTTGTAGTCATGATCATCTGTTTGAGGTCCGAAACGGATTTCCTTTACGTTTACCTTTACCTGTTTAGCCTTTTGTTCCTTTTGACGTTTCTTTAATTGATAAAGAAATTTAGAATAATCAATAATTCTACAAACTGGAGGAACAGCATTGGGTGAAATTTCAACTAGGTCAGCCTCATGATCCTCAGCCATTTTTAAAGCTTGAGCTATCGGATAAACTGCCGATTCTACATCGTCGCCCACAATGCGGACTTCTTTGGCACGAATCTGTTCATTGATTCTGTGTTGCCCTTTTAAACTGTCATTCTTCATTAAAAAACTTTTAGTTCCTGTTTGTTTCTTCTTATTTTAATTAGTATTTCTTTATCTTAACGCAAAAGAATACATAAAGGTTTAACAATGCGCTCTTTTGCAAACGGCTGCAAAGTTACCATTTATTTATCATATTAGAAACTTCTTCGGCAAGATTTTTTCCGAATTCTTCTATTTTCATGGTTCCTTTGTCGCCTTCGCCCTGCTTGCGGACTGCAACTTCACCGTTTTCAGCTTCTTTCTCGCCTACAATCAACATGTAAGGAATACGCTTCATTTCATTGTCACGAATCTTACGGCCGATTTTTTCATTACGGTCATCCACAATAGCACGAACATCGAATTTTCTCAGTTCCGCTTTCACTTGTTCCGCATACTCATTGAATTTCTCAGAAATAGGCAGAATAGCTACCTGGTCAGGAGTCAGCCACAGCGGGAATTTACCGGCAGTATGCTCAATCAATACGGCAACAAAACGTTCCATTGATCCGAAAGGCGCACGGTGAATCATTACCGGACGATGCTTTTGGTTATCTGAGCCCATATATTCCAACTGGAAGCGTTCGGGCAAGTTGTAGTCTACCTGAATTGTTCCCAATTGCCAGCGACGACCGATAGCGTCTTTCACCATAAAGTCCAATTTAGGACCATAGAATGCAGCCTCACCATATTCCACTTTCGCAGTCAGGCCTTTTTCTTCGCAAGCTTCAATAATGGCCTGTTCGGCTTTTTCCCAATTCTCATCGCTACCGATGTACTTTTCGCGGTTCACCTTGTCACGAAGAGAAATCTGAGCTTCCACATTCTCAAAATTCATAGACTTGAACACAATGTTGATGATATCCATCACGCGAAGGAATTCTTCCTTCACTTGGTCGGGACGACAGAACAAGTGAGCATCATCTTGTGTAAAACTGCGCACACGGGTCAGTCCGTGCAATTCACCGCTCTGTTCGTAGCGGCATACGGTTCCGAATTCCGCGATACGCAACGGCAGGTCCTTATAAGAACGTGGAGAGTTCTTATAAATCATACAGTGATGAGGACAGTTCATCGGTTTCAGGAAATATTCTTCCCCTTCTTCGGGTGTATGAATAGGCTGGAACGAGTCCTTACCGTACTTGGCGTAGTGTCCGGAAGTGATATACAGGTTCTTGTTGCCAATAGGCGGACACATTACTTCCTGATAATCATAACGGGCCTGGATACGGCGCAAGAAATCCTGCAAACGGATACGCAAGGCAGTACCTTTCGGCAACCACATGGGAAGTCCCTTGCCCACCATATCGGTAAACATGAACAAATCCATTTCCTTACCTATCTTACGATGGTCGCGTTTCTTGGCTTCTTCCAGCATTACCAGATATTCGTCCAGCATTTTCTTCTTCGGGAAAGTTATACCATAAATACGTGTCATCTGCTTGCGGTCTTCCTGTCCTCTCCAATAAGCACCGGCTACAGAAAGCAGCTTGATAGCTTTGATAGGAGCGGTAGAGGTCAAGTGAGGACCACGGCAAAGGTCGGTAAACGCACCTTGTGTATAAGTGGTGATGTGTCCATCCTCCAGTTCGGAAATCAATTCACATTTATAAGTCTCACCTCTTTCACCGAATTTCTTCAACGCATCCTCTTTAGCGATGCTCTGACGCACCAATATCTCTTTCTTTACAGCCAACTCGGCCATCTTGGCCTCGATAGCGGGTAGATCTGCTTCCTTAATGATTGCTTCACCCGGATCTACATCATAGTAAAAACCGTTTTCAATGGCCGGACCGATACCAAACTGAATGCCCGGATAAAGTTCTTGCAATGCTTCGGCCAGCAAGTGGGCACTAGTGTGCCAGAAAGCATGTTTGCCCTGTTCGTCTTCCCATTTATAAAGAACGAAGTTTGCATCTTCATTGATAGGGCGAGATAAATCAATCGTTTCACCGTTCACGCCACAAGCTAAAACATCTTGTGCCAGCCGTGAACTGATACTTTCTGCAATCTGCAGACCAGTAACTCCTTCGTTATATTCGCGAACGGAGCCGTCGGGGAATGTTATCTTTATCATAATCTTCTATTTATATTCTTTCTTGAGGATGCAAAAATAACGAAATCTTTTTGACTTATCCTCTTTTTAGCAAAAAAATGTTATTCTTTTCGTTCCGTAAAGCGTTTGATGATATTGTAAGCAGAGAAAAGCCCCAACTCACCTGCTTTACTCAGGTCCTGTATACCTTGCCTGTTGTTACCCAAGAAAATATGTGTCAAGCCGCGATTGAAATAAGCATCCGCAAATTTAGGGTCCAACTGGATGGCTCTGTCATAATCAACAATTGCCGCACGATAGTCTTTCAAGATAGAAAGCACATTACCTCTATTATAATAAGCATAGACAAAATCCGGAGCCAGCTCAATCACCTTGTCCAAATCGCGCTTTACCATTTCATAGTCCGCAGCTTTCACTGCACTCTTCTCTCCCGGACCGGCTTTCAAATCATACTCTTTTTCCATCTTCTGGTATTCCAGCTGCTTATAACGGATGAGAGCACGGTTGAAATAAACCGGGAAGAAATGATCTTCTATAATAATAGCCTGATTCAAGTCTTCAATGGCACTTGCAAAATCCTGCACCAGATAAAAGTCCAATGAACGTGCAAAACGTTTGTTCACATCATTCGGATCAGCCACAATGGCAGCAGTCTGTTCGTCAATGGATGCAAAATGTTTTGTAGCTTGTTCTTCCGTCAGAGGAGCTTCCTCATTAGTTATAATCAGACGGCTGGGAAGTACTTTCTGATTATTCAATGTTTCAATGAACTTATAATAGTTGACCTGTCGCTTCACGTCATCATGCTTTTCATAATAGGTAAGCACGAACATGGGCTGGGGAACAATATTCACATTCTTATCCTGCACGCGTCCACGATAGTCACTCTTATATTTTTCTTCTCCCTCTTCGTTGTCGGCAACCACTATCTTACGATAGTTGTTCATGTTCTTATCGGACTTCTTACGGGTTTTATTATTCTCCGTATTATCGGCAGTCTGCTTATTAGGATCTACTCCGTTCTGTTTATCCAGCTGTGCTTTCAACACCTTGAATTCATCTGCATCAGCACCTTTCACATCCCCTATTTTCCTACGCGCCTGCGCTCTGTACTGATATCCCAGCAAGAAATTGGGATATTCATTTATCACCGTAGAATAATCTTTAATTGCCCCTTTATAATCTCCTGTCTGATCCAACAACAGACCACGGTTGAAAATAGCCATCATATTGTCGGGCTCCATTTCGATAACAAAATTAAAGTCTTGAATAGCCCGGTTGTCATCGCCTACTTGTGCACGTAACAAGCCCCGGTTATAATGGCCGATGAAATTATTGGGGTCAATATCCAATGCAATATCATAGTCACTCATCGCTCCTCTCAGGTTATTCTGATGGTAACGGGCCAAAGCACGGTTGATATAAACACCTGAATTCCGGGTGGACAGACGGATGGCATGATCAAAATCGGCTTCCGCATCTTTATATCTCTGCTGTTGCAGACGAAGGATAGCACGGCTGGCCCATGTATCTGCATCATAACGGTCTATTTCAATCGCCTTGCCAAAGTCTTTTTCGGCAGCCAAAGTATCTTTCTGCTTCAAATCCACCTCACCACGCATCAAATAGGCCTTTGTATATCGGGGGGAAATGGCGATCAGCTTATCCAGATCATTCTTCGCCCCCTTATAATCCTCCTGTCTGATACGGCAAAGGGCCATATTATGCCATACCCCTATGTTCTCAGGAGCAAACTCCAACGCCTTGGTATAATCTTCTATAGCTCCCGCAAAATTATTCTGCTGGATCCGTGCCAATCCACGCACCTGATAAGCACTTACCACAAACGGATTCCTCTCAATAGCTTCCGAACAATCACTCTCCGCCCCCTGAAAATCATCCAAATTTATCTTCGCCAGACCTCTATAGAAATAAGGATCAGACAAATAAGGCTTTGCATTAATCACCTGATTGAAATATTGAATCGAAAGGACATAATCCTCAAAATAAAGCGCATTACGCCCTATCGCCATCACCCTGTCCGTATTTATCTGTGCCGAAGCCACTACAGGGAACATTATTAATAATGTATAGAGTATCCGTTTTATCATTTTGTATTTATAAAAATACGGTTTTCCCACAAATGCGCCACTGGTGGCGCATAGATCAAAATTGCGGAGTTATCATTTTATAGTCTTGACCTTATAGGAGCAACGCGCCTTGCCCTTCAGCATGGCCCCCAGCTTTCCTTTAATCATCTGTTTGCGTAATGCAGACAAATGATCAATGAACATTTTTCCGTCCAGATGATCAAATTCATGCTGCATGACCCTTGCCAAATAGCCTTCCACCCACTCGTCATGTTCTTTCAGCTCCTCATCCAAATAAGTCACATGAATACGGTCCGGACGTTTCACCGTTTCATGGATACCGGGCAAACTCAAACAACCTTCTTCCATGCTGACTTCCTCTCCACCCACTTCTAAAATATGAGGATTTATATAGGCACGGCGGAAATCCTTGAATTCGGGCAAGTCATCAGACATCACATCCAAATCAATAGTTACAACACGAATAGGCAGACCTATTTGCGGAGCAGCCAAGCCCACACCATCTGCACGATTCATGGTTTCAAACATATTTGCTATCAACTCTTTCAAATTAGGGTAATCCGGGGTAATATCCTCTGCTTCTTTACGCAACACCGGTTGTCCGTACACATAAATAGGTAATATCATTTTTCTTAATCTGTTTTTATTTATTAAATATATTTCTTCGACTCCAAATAAGACTGTAAGATTATCGTAGCACTGATTTCATCAACCAAGGCTTTGTTCTGCCTGTCTTTTTTCTTCAAGCCTCCATCCAACATGGCTTGGTGGGCCAATACGGACGTAAACCGCTCGTCAACAAACTCTACCGGTATATCCGGTATTTTTTTTCTTAGTTGATTGACAAAAGGGACAATATTACGCATATTTTCCGACTCCTGATTATTCATTTGCTTAGGATGCCCCACAATGATGCGTTCCACAGGCTCTTTTTCCACATATTTCAGAATAAAGTCCAGTAGTTGGTGTGTAGGAACAGTTGTCAACCCGTTTGCAATAATCTGCAAAACATCCGTCACAGCCACACCTGTGCGCTTTTTACCGTAATCTATCGCTAATATTCTACTCATATAGTTTGCAAAAATACAAATTTATTCCATACCTATTTTATATATAAAGATTAAAATATACTTTTTCAACTGTTTTTTCTAAAGAAACGATTCATTTCGTTTAATTTTATTTGCTATTTAAAAAATAGTACTTATTTTTGCACCGAATATGTGGCTTAGCGTAAGGGTCGCATAATGTTAAATTGAAACAAGTATTTGTTATAAAATGAAAAATAAGAGCTCTTCCAAAGGAGTTTCATATAGATGTTTGTTGTATTGTATAGCTATATTGTTGCTTGTTATGATTCCATTAAAAAGTTTCAGCCAATCAACAGGAGAATTAACAACAGACAGTCTTGTAAAAATGGGATTTGAAAATGTAAGATGGACAGATACTCCTGAAGAAAGAGTTTATGTGGTTGAAAACAGTGCTTACAAAATTCAAGCGTTGGGCATCAGAAAGGCTGTAGATATCATACAGTCGATGGGATTACCCAAGGACAAATCTTGTAAGTTGATTGTTACCAACTATAATATACCTCAGGTCTCACTTACCTATCAGCCTCTTGCCGGTGACACAACAGTGGTAAACGGTGAAGACTGGAAAGTCAGTTATGATATAGGTGACAGTTGGAACAAGGTGAAGAAAGAAAAGAAAAAGAACAGTTCGCTGTTTAAAGTAGATATATTGGTATATCCGCAGCTATACTTTAAGAACTATATCATTACACAGATATATCAGGCTTTATTAGAGTTTAGCCCGGCGGTAGAGGTGTCGCTTTGGCCAGGAATGAAATTTACCGGACAGATTGTATTTCCTGTATACAATGATGGATATGGAGAAACAGCCGGAAAAATTCATCCAGGATATTTGACATTAGCACAAAAATTTAGATTACCATATAATATACAAAGTACAGTAACTATTGGTATGTTTGATTATAATACATATGGTGCAGATTTAAATTTGTTTTATCCGTTTAAAGACGAACGTTTTTCTTTAGAAGGAAGAATTGGCTATGTCGGATTTGGATATTGGCATGGTTTTAAATTTCGCTATAATGATAAATACACTACTTATTGGTCTGTAGGGGGAAACTTTTACTGGCCAAGGTATAATACACAGTTTAAATTGAGAGCTGAACAATATTTATTAAAAGAAAAAGGGGTAAGATTTGAAATGATCAGACACTTCCGCTATGCCAGTATAGGTTTCTACGCTGTAAAAGCAGAACATGCCAATAGTAATGGAGGGTTTAAGTTCATCGTCGCATTACCACCTTATAAATATAAAAGACATAAATATATACCAAGGGTTTCTACCTCATTGGGTACGGGTATAACATATAATGCAGGAAATGAAAAATATTATTATAAAATGCCATATAGTAATGCAAGTGACAATATAATGCAACAAAATAGTTTTAATCCATATTTTATTAAATCAGAATTATTAAATTTTTAATTTTATTGAGATGAAAAAGAAAAGTTTTTTGAGCGGTATTGGTGCTAAATTAGCATTAGCTGCAGTAGCTTTAACAACAGTAGTGTTTACAAGCTGCGAAAAAGAAGAATTTAATGTAGAACCGGTAGAACTATCACCTGCTAGTGCGACGATTGTTGCCACCGTATATGATTTGACAACGGGTGAAGTTCTTGCTCCCCAAGCAATTGTTGAAACAATCACTGCAGGTACAGATGGAACAATTGCAGCTACTACAAAAGAAATTAGTTGCCCCTCTTTCAGCAATGCAGAATATCTGCCAGTAGAAGCCATTACTGTGGCAATTCCTAAACTAGCAAAAGGACAGTTTGCTCTTATTCCGGTAAATTTCTATGCTCAGAAAATAGTTTCTGCTGCTAAAAATGTAACAGTAAGCGAAGACCCAACTACAATTGAAACAACTGAAGTTAAGAATACTCCTGTTACTTACGGACCTTATGATGTAGACAAAAATATAGATATTGAATATGCAGCTAAAGTAGGTTCAGAAGTTGTTAATATTAATGCTATTAACAGTTACATTGAAACTCTTGTTAACTCAAGAGCAATGAGTAACGAAAATGTTATCAAGGTTTTAAAAGCAGTAGTCGGTACTTACAATACAGGTATTAAAACTGAAATGCAGAAAGAAACAAGAACTATCAAAGCTCAAACTACTGTAACATTCAGCCCTGTAACAACAATTATTGAATCAGTCGTTACTGTAACTGCAACAGTTGATGGAGTAGAATATACTATTCCTAATGTACAGCTTAGAAAAGCTGGTGCAACAGTTGTTTCTGAATCTTCAGAATCACACGCAGGTCACGATCACGGTCATGGAGATAACAGCAACTCAGGTGGTGGTGCAGGTGGAAGATAATAATTAATCATCTATCGGTTATTTGTTCAGTTATTCACCAAAAAATATAATAAAAATGAAATATAAATTCTTAACACTGTCACTTTTGTTGGCAGGAGCTTGTGCAACTACGGTTATGGCACAAGATACTAATTATTATACTCCGAAATGGAGCGATAACATCTTTGTCAGTGTAGGTGGAGGTATCCACGCTATTGAAAACGATGGTTTCAATAAACTGGCTCCTCACTTCAGTATCTCTTTGGGTAAGTTAATTACTCCCACATGGGGAATACGTGGTCAAGTAAATGGTATCACACAACACTTGTGCTTGGATAACAGTTACTACCAACACAACAAGAATTATGTAGGAGCTAATATCGACGCTATGGTAAACTTGTCAACTCTGTTTGCAGGTGCTAATCCTAGCCGTTTCTTTGAAGTTTACGGTTTTGCCGGTCCTATGCTTTCTGTAGCTAAATCACAGAATGTAACAATTAAAAATGATGGAACAATGGTTCCCGAAGGTGAAAATAAAGTAAGAGCACGTATCGGTGCATCTGCCGGTGTAGGCTTGAAATTCAACATTAACAAATATTGGGCTATTGATGTTGAAGCTCGCGGCGCTATTGCTCCCTCTATCTTTGGTAATATCAGCAGCCACCGTAAAGCTGAAGGAACAGGTATGTTGACAGCTGGTGTCAGCTACATCTTCGGTGGCAAGAAGTTTGCTAAAGTTGAAGACCGTGTAGTAGAAAAAGAAGTGATCAAGGAAGTGGTTCGTGAAGTTCCGAAAGAAGTAGTCAAGGAAGTGATTAAAGAAGTTCCTAGCGCTGCAGAAGTTGCTATCTTCTTCAAGATCGGTAAAGCAAAGATCAGTCCGGAAGGCATGGTTAATGTACAGTTAATGGCTAAAGCTATCAAAGCTAATCCTAACGCTAAGTACAAAATCGCAGGTTTCGCTGATAAAGCTACAGGATCTGCTTCATTCAACCAGACTTTGTCTGAAAAACGTGCTCAGGCTGTTTACGATGCATTGGTTGCAGAAGGCGTAAAAGAAAGCCAACTTGAAAAAGTTGCTATGGGTGGAACAGACAACATGTTTGGCAAGAACTATCTGAACCGCGTAGTTATTCTGGAAGTAAAATAATCATTGCTACCTGATAAAACTCTGATAAATTAAAGAAGGGGGTATCGTAACAAACGATGCTCCCTCTTTTTTTCTTCAACTGCATTTTAATCACATAAGCAGCAACAGCAAACAAACCGTATAACAAGAATCTACGAATCTTGGCTATACAATTCCGGAAACCAGAGGCAGCATTTACCGAATCTTGTAACAAGATACCGGGCTATATCACAAACAAAAAGCTTTTTTAAAATACTCCCAGGATATATAAACAAAGGGCATATAATGTTGCAGGTGCAAGATATATATCTTGCACCTGCAACATTACACAAACAAAAGCATTTACTTATCTTCAATAGACCAGCTTCACATTGTCAACCCAAAGCGTATTTCCGGGAGAGCCGATAAAAGCTCCCCCATGACTGGACGAAAATTGCAGTATCATGTGGGTAGGATTCTCATTGGCCTCCGCCCATCCTGTTTCTTTAATCAAGACACTTTCTCCCTTACTATTTCTAGTATAATCTCGCTCTCTCAACCCCATCGTTTCATGATCATAAGACGGATGCTTGGTTATATCACCATACAGCACTTCATAAGTAGCACCATTCACCCAACCATCCGAGTCCTTATCATACTTCACCACCATAGTTCCTACCCTCTTCGCAGTAATATTTCCTTCAGCGTCCTCCATACGTTTTTGCAAAAAGAAAACAGTTATCGCACAATCCTGCCCTGCCACCTGACCTTTCTTGCTGAAGCCTGTCAACCGGATACGATCTTTCTCACCAGACATCTTTACCTTATAATCATAACGGACAGCTTTGGGACGTTGGGTAAAAGGAACTCCCCAATTCATATTCTTCTCAGCATTCTTGGTTCCTGTTATCGGCTCCAACATATCACCCAAATAAATGGATCCGGCTGCCAATACAGTAATATTCACCATTCCCAATACCTTGACGCTCTCTATATGCGTTTCCAGACGAGCACAATATCCATTGTCCCGTTTGTCCCTGTAAACAGAATTATTTGTTTTAACAATGCCCACTACCTTAGCCATCACATTAGAGGTTCCCCAAGGAGACCCTCCCATATTCTTATAAGGTTTGTTACCATCTATTTCCTTTGTAGGGCCTATCTCATAAAGAAGTTTGGTATTGCCGCCTATAACACCGGACTCATGAACCTTACGGATTATCCACTGATCCATATCTCCGTATTTTATAGGTACCACCTTTTCCTGGGCAAAGCCATACAGCGGTGCTATAGCCAAAAGAGCAGCGACCGATAATCTGCCATAATATTTCATACCCTTAGTTTTTATTGTTGTTTAGAACCGGCAAAGCTATAAAAAAAAGCGGCAACTTCACAGTTGCCGCTTTTAATAAAGAAAAATAGACTATATTTTCTTCTTAATTTACCAAAAAGAAATCATTAATATACTCTATATAGTAACCATGCCTTTTGGAAATCGTCACGGTTAGGATATTTTGCCTTAAATTCCTCCTTTGCCTGAGTAGCCTCCGCACGGTCATCGTATGAAGATGCTATAACGCGATACGTATTTCTTTCAGCATTATAAACCACTTTGGCATTATAGCCTTGGCCATCCAAATATTGTTTCAGACCTTCCGCATTCGCTTTCACGCCAAAGCTACCACATACTACGCTATATGCTTTTAAGCCGTCACCTGAAACCAGTTCTACTTTCTCTTCGCGAACCGGACCGGCAACAGGAGCAGTTGTCACGGGGGCAGATACTACCGGAGCAGCTTCAACCGGAGTCGCTTCTACCTGATCGGCAGGAGCTTCAGCCAATTCCTGTTGTTTTGCCTTTTCATAAGCCTTCTTGTAAGCACTTTCGCTAGATTTACATGAGGAAAATGCCAAGGCTACGCACAATCCCATACCCAACACAACTAATTTTTTCATGATTACTCAATCTTTTATAAATTAATACTCTAGTTTAATTCCATTATATTGGTGCAAAAGTAGCAATATATCAACAGCTTTCACAGCAAGAACGGAGTTAAATTTAGTTAATCAGAGAAGAATCTCCAATTTCTATTCAAAAATAGACAAAATAAACAACAACATTCAGTTTTATTTGTTAGATTTGTAAGGTACAAAAAACAAAAAACTATGAAAGGATTAAGTATTTTAGCTGCATTCCTAGGCGGAGCCGTAGTTGGTGCAGCAGCCGGTATTTTATTTGCTCCTGAAAGCGGAGAAGACACTCGTAGCAAAATTGCTGATGCTTTACGTAAAAGAGGTATCAAATTAAGTCGCACAGATATGGAAAATCTGGTCGATGAAATTGCAGCCGAGGTAAAAGAATAAGCAACGCCCACAAAAGTGTATTGTCATTCCGGATACAAGTCCGGAATGACAATAATTTTTAAATCAAAACTCCACGCATGTTTGCAAACGATAAAAATATAGATAATCTGCAACAACTTCTGGCAGAGCTTAAAAAGTACGCAGAGTTACAAAAGGATTATGTAAAACTACATTTAGTAGAAAAACTTACTATACTGATATCAACCCTCATCCTTGTCTTTATATTATTGATATTAGGTATTATCGCCCTTTTCTACTTATCATTTACATTGGCCTATGTACTCGCACCTCATGTAGGCGGGCTTATGGCCAGTTATGGAATCATTACCGGATGCATTATTCTGCTGATTCTGTTAATCGTTTTATTCCGCAAACGGCTGATTGTTCAGCCTATGGTAAATTTCCTTGCCAACTTGCTTTTAAATGACAACTGATTATGAAAGAGAATACTCCTAATAAAACGCCCATCATCACTTTGGAAGTGATAGCACAACGAAAAGCTGAGAAGTTGGAAGAAGTACAGCAAGCTAAAAAAGAAATGGTACAAACCATACATGAACTTTTTGCGCCTGTAGAACACAAAGGAGGCGTAGAAGGCATTATGCAACATATCAATACAGGAATCGCCGTTTATGACGGAGTACGGACCGGTATCAAGATCATGCAAAGAATCAGAGGATATTTCCTGAAAAAAAAGAAATAACTTAGTATTAACCACAACATTTTATCCACATGAAAAGACAGCTACTAGGTGTGGCGGCAATTTTGTTGTCAATTTCCACGTATGCACAGGACAATCCATTATGGATGCGTTATTGTGCCATTTCTCCGGATGGAACCACCATCGCATTCACCTATAAAGGTGACATCTACACAGTACCCTCTACAGGCGGCAGGGCCAGTCAGATTACAACCAACCCTGCCCACGACACCAAACCCATCTGGAGCCCTGACGGAAAAAAAATTGCTTTCGCATCAGACCGAATGGGAAGTATGGATATTTTTGAGGTAAACAAGGAAGGGGGTATCCCCAAAAGATTAACTACCCATTCGGGTAATGAAACACCGGTGGCTTATAAAGATGCCGGACACATTCTGTTTCTAGCCAATATAATGCCAACAGCAGAAGACGCACAATTCCCCTCCGGACAATTCCAACAAGTATATGAAGTCAATACCGAAGGCGGACGCCCCATCCTCTTCTCTTCCATGCCGATGGAAGATATCAGTATCAATCATACAGGCAATACTTTACTCTACCATGACAAAAAAGGATATGAAGACCCTTGGCGTAAACATCACACTTCATCCATTACCCGCGATATTTGGCTGTGTTCTCTGAATGGAAACCGTACCTTTCGCAAACAAACTGCTTTCAATGGTGAGGACCGCACTCCCGTTTGGGCTTCAGATGATAAATCATTCTATTATTTAAGTGAGGAAAAAGGCTCATTTAATATTTTCAAACGTGATATTGACGGTAATACATCCAAACAAATTACCAACCATACCAAACATCCGGTACGCTTCCTGAGTGCCGCCTCCAATGGAACATTATGCTATGGATATGATGGCGAAATCTACACGGTAAAAGAAGGTGCCATTCCGCAAAAAGTTCAGATTTCCATTGTCACCGACAAGAACGACAAAGATCTCATCCGCCAGATCAAGCGTAGCGGAGCAACAGAGATATCCCTTTCGTCCGATGCAAAGGAAATTGCTTTTGTACTACGCGGAGATGTATATGTCACATCAACAGAATACAGCACTACTAAACAAATCACCAATACTCCGCAACAGGAACGCGATATTCACTTTTCTCCGGACGGAAGAAGTATTGTTTACGCTGCCGAAAGAAACGGATTATGGCAGATTTATCAAACCAGTCTAGCTAAAAAGGAAGAAAAACAGTTCGCTTACGCAACCGATATCAAAGAGGAAAGACTGACCAATTCGGATATCACTTCATTCCAACCTCAATACAGTCCTGACGGTAAAGAAGTAGCCTTTCTTGAAAACCGTACTACCATCCGTGTTCTGAATCTGAAATCAAAAGCTGTACGCACCGTCATGGACGGCAAGTACGAATATTCTTATAGTGACGGCGACCAATGGTATCAATGGAGTCCGGACAGCAAATGGATTCTTACCAACTACATAGGTATTGGCGGATGGAATAACAAGGATGTTGCACTGGTCAACGCATCTGGTAACGGAGAAATTCATAATCTGACCGAAAGTGGATACAGTGACGGCAATGCCAAATGGGTATTGGATGGAAAAGCCATGATTTGGGAAAGTGACCGCGCAGGATTCCGCAGTCACGGAAGCTGGGGTGCTGAAGCGGATATCTATATCATGTTCTTCGACCTGGACGCATACGACCGTTTCAGAATGAGCAAGGAAGAGCTTGCCTTACTGGAAGACTCGGAAAAGAAAGACAAAGAGAAGAGTGAAGAGAAGGAGAAGGCCGATCATAAAAAAGATAAAAAGAAAGACTCCAAGAAAGAAGATGACAAGAAGGAAGTAAAGCCACTGGTTTTCGACCTTGAAAACAGCCGTGACCGTGTGATTCGTCTGACTGTAAATTCTTCACGATTGGGAGATGCTGTATTAACTCCGAAGGGTGACAAACTATATTATCAAGCAGCCTTCGAAAGCGGATATGATTTATGGGAACACGATCTTAAAGAAAACAAGACTAAAATCGTCATGAAAAAAGTCGGTGGCGGAGCCCTGCTTCCTGATAAGAAAGGCGAGAATCTGTTCCTTTGCAGCCAAGGTGGTATCAAGAAAGTCACTGTCAGCAGTGGTGAAACCAAACCTGTAGAATTCGAAGCTTTCTTCGACTACCAACCCTATGGTGAACGCGAATATATTTTCGATCATGTATGGCAACAAATAGAAGATAAATTCTATGTAAAAGATCTGCACGGAGTAGACTGGAAAGGCTATCACGAAGCATACGCACGCTTTCTTCCATACATCAATAACAATTATGATTTTCAGGAAATGCTGAGTGAAATGCTGGGTGAGTTAAACGGTTCGCACACCGGAGCACGTTACTACTCAAACGGTCCTATACTATCCACAGCGACCCTAGGAGTATTCTATGACGAAACTTATGATGGTGACGGGTTAAAAATTAAAGAAATATTGGCAAAAGGCCCATTTGCCGTGAAAAAAACGGATGTTACTCCCGGTTGCATCATCGAGAAAATTGACGGCAAACCTATCGTGAAAGGGCAAGACTACTTCCCGCTGCTGGAAGGCAAAGCCGGAAGAAAAGTGTTACTGGCCATATATAATCCGGCTACCGGCAAACGTTTTGATATCACCATCAAAGCTATCAGCATGGGCGAACAAAGTAACTTGCTGTACAAACGTTGGGTAGAACGTTGCCGCAATATAGTCGATAAGTTATCCGAAGACCGCATCGGCTATGTACACGTAAAAGGCATGGACAGTCAAAGTTTCCGCGAAGTATATAGTGAAGTATTGGGACGCTGCCGCAACAAAGAAGCTATTATTGTAGACACACGCCACAATGGAGGCGGATGGCTACATGATGACTTGGCCACTTTATTAAGCGGCAAGGAATATCAGCGTTTCGTTCCACGCGGACAATACATAGGCAGCGACCCATTCAATAAATGGCTCAAGCCATCCTGCGTATTGGTATGCGAGGACAATTACAGTAACGCACATGGCTTCCCATGGGTTTACAAGGAATTAAAGATAGGCAAACTGATTGGTGCTCCGGTTCCGGGCACAATGACTGCCGTATGGTGGGAAAACCAGATCGACCCGAGTATTGTGTTCGGTATTCCTCAGGTGGGTTGTATGGATATGCGTGGACAATATGCGGAAAATCACCAACTTTCTCCAGACATTGAAGTTTATAATACTCCAGAAAAGGCATTGGCAGGTGAAGACCAGCAGTTGGAAGCAGCCGTACAAGAAATGCTGAAAACAATAGGGGAAAAGAAATAAAACAATCCCATCCTGATAAAAAGAAAAAGGTGTCAAAACACAACCTTTGAGGAAAAGGACTTTTCATCCGAGGATACTTTGACACCCTTTATCAGCCATAAAAAGAGCCGTATCAACTCTACTCCCAAGTAATGATACGGCTCTTTTTTATACATTACAGCAAGATAATGTATGGGGCATCTATGCTGAGCATACTTAAATATGTCATAATGATGCTCTATAAGTTGTTCCCACTCATGCCCTCATTTCCAACTATAACCCACTCATTGTAAAGTCATTACCCTCACTCCTTATTCCTCATTCTCATCTCTTAAGACACTCATTCACAATATAATATACATTCACAAGCCTATAAACCGGTTATTTGGTAAGCCCCCTGTTTTTTCAGTTTTTCTTCCTTGCACAAACGGCATAAATAACGGTGTCGTAGTTTGTATCATACTGTTCTTCTTTGACGATTAAAAGTTCAATATCTGTTAATCACGAATGTAATTAAGTCTAATCACTATTGTAGTTAACTTTAACCACTACTGTAATTAAACTTAGTCACAGTAGTGAATAAGCAATTACAAACATATAAAAGTGAGAAAATAAAAGGGAGAAAACAGATAAGAGACAGGGAAATATGCATACATAGACTACCGCCAACTCGCTGCACAAGCCATGCAGCTGCTTTATAAGAACGAACGTTATGGGTTGAATGATGAAAATGAGAAGGTATTTTGGCAAAATAACACCGAATTTGAGTAAATTTCGCCTTTGGAACAGTTGTTTAAATGTCACTTCTATTCCGCCACTACAGAGAAGAAGGGAGAAAGGCTGACCGCACATGAAGATTTTCAATTATTTGCAAGAGTACAAGCGTGAAAAACCTGTCAATCAACAAGATAAATTAATACAGACACATTATCCGCAAACTGAACATTCACCCAAAAGCCAGCAGAAAAGGTACTTTATATCACATGATAAAGTTAGAATAATTTATTTTCAAGCATCTGTGTTAGTGAGGGCAATGCCCTCACTAACACAGATACTACCATCACTAATAAGCAGTTCATTATAAACCAGTTAGAGCCAAAGTGAGGGCATGAGGGCATTTTCGCGTCCAACTTTCTATTTGTTAAGTTGAAAGGGATGGTTTCTATTCTCCGGTATGAAAGACACCGTTTCCGGCATCGCACCAACTTATCTTGCTCTTTCTTTCCAAAGACGAGTCATATCTTCCAAAGTCTTTCCTTTTGTTTCAGGAACCATCTTCCACACAAACAGAGCTGCAAGCACACAAATCACGCCATAAAGCCCATAGGCAAATACCGGACTGAATTCATACATGGCAGGAAAAGTGGAAGAAACCAGATAATTGAATATCCACTGGAAAGCTACAGCGATAGCCACTGCCTTACCGCGGATAGTATTCGGAAATATCTCTGCAATCAACACCCAGCAGATAGGTCCCCATGACATCATAAAGAATGCAGCATAAACTATGATGGAAAGAACAGGAAGAATACCTTCCACCTGAAACTCATCACAAAACGCAACACAGAATGCACCTACAGCCATGCCAATAGAACCAACAATCAACAAGGGTTTACGTCCCATCTTCTCTACGGTAAAGATGGCAATCAATGTAAAGAGAATATTAACTACCCCCATTACCACAGTCTGCATCATACCATCGCCACCGCCACCGATTTTTTCAAAAATACGCGGTGCATAATAAAGCACAGCATTAATGCCGATAGCTTGCTGAAATACAGAAAGCAAGATGCCGACTACAATAACTGTCAGCCCGTATGTAAGCAGTTTTTCCGTTTTCTCGGAAGTTACAGCCTTTATTTCAGACAAAATAGTTTTAGCCTTATCTGTTCCATTTACTTTTTCAAGTACAGAAAACGCTTTATCATCCTGATGGGTCATAGCCAAATAGCGCGGAGTTTCAGGAACCAAAAACAATAAAATGCCAAATAATGCAGCCGGAACCGCTTCTGAACCAAACATATATCTCCAACCATCGGAAACAAGCACTTCATCCGGCATACCATCTTTAATCATATAATTGACAAAATAGACTACCAACATGCCAAAAATAATAGCAAACTGATTACAGGAAACCAATTTACCACGAATTTCGGAAGGGGCAATTTCGGCAATGTACATCGGACAAACAGCAGAGGCAAGTCCTACACCGATTCCCCCGATGATACGATAAAAGTTAAAAGCAAGGATCAATGCAAACGAAGTATCTCCTTTCGAGAAAAATAAAAATTCGGGATAATAAGAGCCTAAAGCAGACAGGAAGAACAATAAAGCAGCCAGACGCAACGAATTACGACGTCCTAGCCCCGAAGCAAAATAACCGGAAAAAGCACTGCCAATGACGCAACCTATCAATGCACTGGAAGCAGTCACGCCATGCCAGAAAGCATCTAATCCCAAATGTTTTTGCAGAGCCTGCTCCGCCCCCGAAATAACAGCTGTATCATAACCGAAAAGTAAACCGCCGAGAATGGCTATAAACACCACTCCCATCAGATAGAAATTGTTTTTCTTGTTTTTCATAATAAAAGAATTATAATAGTTTTCGTAATAAATACAATAACAAAGCTGTGCGAAAATAATCATTAATACGTAATTCTATTATAATTCTCCAACCATTTTAAATCTTTTTCACATCAAGGAAAAACAAGATTATTCCGTCTGAACTGTTCTATGTCTTCCTTTTTTAATCCTATCTTATCCAATGACTTAGGAAGATTATGGTCATTAAGATAATAACGCGGACGAATGAGATATTGTCTGTTTGCTACCGATAGGCTATCTGCCCTATAAGGTGTCTGTACCCCTGCCAAATTCAGCATGGTATGAAACACGGAGGCATTTCCCGCCACCGGTTTTTCACGGTTCTGCAATATAGCTTCATGTACTTCCACATTCTTTTCTCTATATGTTTTGGACAACCAAATTAAAAATGGCACATGCAGTTGATAATAAGACGGGACTGGGGATGCATGTAAAAATAATTTTCGATTATCATCAAAAATATCCTCTCCATGATCCGAAGTATAAAGCATAGCCGAAAAAGAGTTTGTTTTCTGCAATAAAGTGATCAAAGAAGCCAGGAAACCATCTGTATAACGGATGGTATTATCATATGCATTCATCAAATACTCTTTATTCTCATATTTGGCGTCTGTCAGATTATCCGGTTTAAAGACAGACATGGATTCGGGATAACGTTCTTTATAATTAAAATGTGATCCATAGGCATGCAGCACGATGAATAATTTTTGATGACCTGCCTTTAGCTCCTTTTCTACCAGAAACAATAGTTCGTCATCCGAAATATTGGCTCCTTTCGGAGCATCTTTCTTGATAAACTTCCAATCATCTGCCTCCATCCCCAAAAAATCAATAAAAGAATGGTTAGGAAGCTGGTTCGAAAAAAAGGCAGTATGAAATCCTGCTTCCTTGAAAGCGGTAATGATTCCTTTCTGTCTATAAAGACAGTCATAATCCTCAGCCGAAGCTGCCGAAAGCAACATAGGCACACTTTTATGAGTAGTATTAGACTGGGTAAGCACATCCGTGAAAGTTACCACCCCCTCCATTTTATCAAGTAATGGAGTGGTATTCCTTTCATAACCATAAAGTCCGAAATTACAGGCACGGGCCGTTTCCCCTATCACCAAGACATAAACTTCCCGGCTGTTTTCATCATGTGCGGCACTGGCATTAAAAGTAAAATCCCTTGAAGTTTCCGCATATCCGGCTGTTTCGCCCGCACGTTCTGCAGCCAATACTAGATTATAACATACATTAGCCGGATACATTTCGATCTTTACTTGATAATCACGTTGCGTCGCATAGCAGATAACGGTCAATAACGCTCCTGCAACAATGCCTGCCAAGGCATACTTACGTTGAGAACGAATAAAAGAATATTCCAACTGATTACCCCGGGCCCATGAAAAACCTCCCAAGACCAAAGCAGGAATGTAAACAACAAAAACACCAATTACAGCCGGCAGTAAATTATCCAACAGTTCCAGCGCCTCCCCGGAATTAGTAGTTGTCAGATTCAGGAACATATCTACTGCAATGATAGAACGCCCGAACAGGTATAGCAATACCAGTTGGAATGCCGCAAAGAAAACAAACGGAAATAAGATCCAAATAGTCTTTCCAGGTTTACGCCCCAATGTCATAATCAACCAATAAACCGATACCGGCAGAATGACATTACAAATACGTGCCCAAAGTGTCATTTGCTGTTCTGTAAAAAACAATGCCACATTGGGAATGGCCAAGACAACGATGAACAGAACGAACAACCGTTGTGGCTCACAACACCACTGAATAAATTCTTTAAAATGCTTCATTTATATTAAAGATAAAACCAGACTGTCCATTTTTTCCAAATCCATAGTCCAGACGAACATTTACATTCTTTTTAAACTCCCAACGATAACCTATTCCATAATTAGGCAACACTCTGTCCATGCACAAAGCACTGAACTTATTGAATACAGTTCCGGCCCCTATCCAAACTACAACACCATTACGTTTCCATACATGCTGACGCAATTCCACCTGCCCCTCTATTTTATGCTTGTCACGATAGCGCCCTTCGTAATAACCACGCATGGAATACGAGTTTCCCAACAACGCCATCATGGCCCATGACGGATTACCGAAATTAAAAGTACCGCGTAATTCTCCTGCCAACAATCCTCCTTTCCATACAGGATGATAATAACTGGTACGCAAATCCGTAGTACTGAATGCATAATCGTTTCCTAAAAACTTAGGACGGAAACACTGGGTAATATTCAAATAATATCCCTTATGGGGATTGGTCAACACATCGCGCGAATCATATGCCAAAGAAAGGCCCACTCCATAATTAGCAGTAGTAAGATTCATCCCCTCCAGTAGTTCGGGGCGTTCCATATTCTTACCATGCACATAATCATAAGATACCATAGGACCTATATATAGATTATCCGCTATCCGAAACAGGAAACTAGCTTTAACTTGTGCTTGCCAGCGATCTAAATCAGATTCATTGGCATCTACCTTACCCATATCGTACCCTATTCCCCAAAACTTGGAAGGAAAGGAATAAAAATAAAGAGTATAATCCAGCCGGTATTTGTCCTGCGGAAAGATATGAGTTCCGCGTATCCCCAACATATAGAAGCCAACAGTGGAAACATCTCCGAATAAAGATACATTGGACGGAGGAAGAAGCATGTCATTTCTATCGGTACGATAAAGCCCCGCCGCCACCAGTCCCAGCCCCAGTTTGGTATCCGTACTGTAATGTGGTCCGCCAATAATACTGAAATCAAATTTCTTATGATTCTTATCTTTATTAGCATCATTAAAATAGTCCAGAAACTTTTTGAAAAAAGTCCTTTTCTGTACTGTGCTGTCTTTGTGTTGCGTTGTCGTATCTTCAGGCAAATAAAACAGCCCACCCTCTTGCGTGACTGCCAAAGCCGCATCTGCCATACATATAAAGATTACGATCCAAAATAATATTTTCTTCATTGTAATCTATTCTTTTTTCCACTGTTAAAACAAGCTTTACAGTAAACATAAACTGAATAAAAACAAATAAAGCAGGTCTGGATACAAAGATAGCCAAACCTGCTTTATTGTGACTTTTTTATATAATAAGAATCTGGTCTGAATTTACCTATTTCTGTCCTAAATACCTTATACCGGTTGCTTTTCTGTAATCAGCCAACGCAATCTTCTGCTCATAATAAGATTGGATAAGGTTTGTATATGCCTGTATCCATGTCAGCTGTGCAGAAAGCACATCCAAAATAGTCAACTTACCTTCAGTATAACTAAAAGTGTTCAAATCCAAATTCTCTTCTGCCAGTTTGCAGTTCTCCTCGGCAATACTTATCTGACGGGTATTCTCGGTCAGACTAGTCCACGCCTTCGCCACTTCTTTGCTTATTTGGTCTTGCTTATCTTGCAATGCATACTGCTTGCTTAATAAAATAGCCTTCTGTGCAGCCGTCGATTTAAAGCGGGCTCCCCAATGGAAAATCGGCAATTTAATAGAGGCATACACATTACTATTAAACATAGTTTCGCCCGAAATGTTCAACATCTGTGTTCCCCATGTCTCTTTAAAACCGATAGAAAGAGAAGGATTGTACTTGGCGGCAGCCAGACTTACCTGTCTTTTCTGATAATCCACATCCAACTGTGAGATAGCATAATCGGGACGCACATTCAAGGCTGTTTCCGCTCCAATAAAGGCAGGCATAGGCAATATGGTAGAAATAGAATCCGTCAAATCCATTTCAGCCAGCGGTTCCAATCCCATCAGCACATTCATATTCTGCAAGGCGACCTGATAAGACTGGTAGCTGCTGGAACGTTGCAATTCAGCCTCTTTCAAACGGGTCTGCATCTGAATGAGATCCGTCTTGCTGATATAGCCATCATCGTACTTATCTTGCAGCACTTTGGTCAACTGCTCAATAATCTGCACATACTGGCACATCGTTTCATACATTTCTTTTTGTGCGGCTGTTCCCCAATAACTGGCTTCAGCAGCATAGATAATATTATCCGTTGTCAAATCCACCGACTTATCCGCCATCTGGGTTTGTATTTGGGAAGCCTTGTAATTGTGATAGATGCTTCCACCGGCATAAATAGGTTGTGATACCCCTACTTCGGCACTGTATGAATCGTGCTCCATAGGAACAGCCATTCCGCCAAAATCCATCTCGTATTTGTTAATACGATACTGATAGCTTCCCGTTGCATCAACAGCCGGGAAGAAAGCGGTTTTTGCCGCTTTCATAGCCTTCTGCATAGCTGTACGTTGTGCCACACTCTGTTTTAAGGTTTGGCTATAATCCAGTACCTTTTGTTCAAAGGTAGAATAATCCACAACAGTCTGAGCCGAAAGTGTACCGGTCATACAAGCCATACCTATAATATAGATCATCTTAGTTTTCATTATCTGTCTGCTCTGATTTTAAAGAAAATACAATAAGTTACCGGAAGAACAAAAATGGTCAGTACCGTCGATACGAACAAACCACCCATAATGGTAGCCGCCATACCTGCAAACATGGCATCGCCCAACAATGGAAGCATACCCAGAATAGTAGTTCCGGAAGCCATGGTCACCGGAACGATACGTGTCTTGGTAGCCTCGACCACGGCAGGCACAGCCCCCTTTCCATCCTTCAACTGAAGTCCGATTTCATCGACCAGCACAATGGCATTCTTGATATTCATACCAATCAACCCCAACAGACCGAGGATGGCAAAGAAGTCCAATGACTTGCCAAACAAGAGCAATCCCCATACCACACCGATAAACACCAGCGGCAACATAAGCATAATCAATACCGGCTTGCGGTAGTTGCTGGGGAAAAGAAACAGCAGAACCACATAAATCAACAGGAAAGTCAGCGGAATATTCTTCGCCAATGCAGCATTACTTACATCCTGTGTTTCCTGCTCACCGAAATATTTCATTTTATACCCTTCGGGCAACTGCATCTGCTCTTGTACGGCAGTAAGCACCTGTTTAAACGCAGCCATCGTATTGGCTCCACGTTTAGGTTCACATTGCATCATCATACAACGCTCGCGGTTAAAGCGACGGACTACATTATAATCATAACCCAAAGCGAAATTATCGATTACCTGTTCCACTTTCACGGAATTTCCTTTCGTACTGAATACAGGCACACTTTTCACATCATTCAAGTTCATTTTTTCCACATCCTCATCTTTCAGCAGGATAGGCAAGGAAACATCCCCCTCACGATATTCTCCCAAAGGCAAACCATTGGTAGCCGTACGGAATGAGTTGGCAACCTGCTGACGGGTAATCCCCAAGCGTAAACCTTTCTGTTGAGAGAACATCGGTTTCCACACGGGCACCTTATCTCCCCAGTTGGAACGGATATCCGTCACCATATCACACTGGCGGGCTATTTTTTTCGCCCTTTCAACCAATGCGGTCAATGTATCGGGGTTTTCACCGATAAAACCGATCTCAATAGCAGCTTCAGGCACCGGAGACAAAGCAAAAAGTGCCGAACGGGTAATGATATTGGGAAAGTTCTGAGTCATGTGCTCATAAAACTGCTGTTCCACTTCGGCTGCATCTTCGGGGTCTTTAGTTTCCACCATCACATTGGCATAGTTAGACTTCGGTCCAAAAGAAGAACTTGCCAAATAGTAACGCAACGGAGTACCACCCAATGTCACCGAATATGATTTAACTTTCTCATGATTCTTCAAGTAATCCTCCACCTTCATCACATCCTGATCTACCGCATGAATACTAAATCCCTCAGGGAATACCAGATCAGCACGGAAATAAGGCTTATTCATTTTCGGGAAAAAACTCTGAGGCATAACAGCCATAATAACCAAAGAAAGCACCAAAGTTACAAAAACCGTGGTCAATGTCACAAAACGGCGTTTAATCAGCAAGGTCAGAAACTTCTCGAATTTATGATAGAGTTTAGTATCATACGGGTCTTTCATTGCACCGCCGGGAACAGCTTCTTTCAAAATAAAATTACCAAAAGTCGTAGTCTGGCACAAAGCCAGAATCCAGCTCAATCCCAGTGATACAGCCAATACAACAAATAGCGGTTTCACAATCTCAGCCACGGATGCCGGTGCCAGATACAAAGGCAGGAAAGAGCAGATAGCAATAAAAGTAGCGCCCAGCAATGCCCATTGCGGCTTGATGGCTCCCTCTATCAATGACTGATAACGTGATTTTCCGCGCTTGATACCTATCTGCGCATTATCTGTCACCACAATGGCATTGTCCACCAGCATCCCCATGGCGATAATAAATGCCGCCAAGGAAGTACGGTTCAATCCTACCCCCCACATCAACATAATAAGCAAAGTACCACCTACCGAGAAAAGTAACGAACTACCTATCAGCATACCGGCACGCGATCCCATCACCACAAAGATAATCAGGATAACAATAACCAATGATTCTATCAAATTCAGGATAAAGCCATTATTCGCCTCATCGGCAATCTTGTCCTCAGGATAAAGCGAGGTCAGTTCAATGCCGATAGGCAACAATTGCTCTATTTCCGCCAACCTTTCGTCCACTGCTTTACCCACAGCTACCACATTATCCTTTGCTCCACTGGCCACACCTATACCGATAGCACGTTTACCATTGACCCGCATCAAGGTTGAAGGCGGATCATAATATCCACGCTCCACTGTTGCAATATCCCCCAAACGAGCTTCCCGTCCGTCCTTGCTGATAATCAACTGGTTTTCTATATCTTCCAGACTGGTATAAGTCCCTTCCGTACGCAAGCGCAACTGATAAATTTCTGTCGCTATATCTCCTGTATTCACCTGTATGTTCTGCTTCTGCAAAATGCCCATAATCGAAGTGGGATCAATACCCAATGCCGAAAGTTTGGAGGTAGATATCTTGACATTAATCACTTCGGTCTGCTCTCCGTATAACATTACTTTCTGTACTCCCTCAATCGGGGTCAACTGAGTACGGATACGCTGTGCCCAGTCACGCAAATCGGTATACGAGAAGCCCTCATCAGCTGTCAAAGCATAATAAATACCATACACATCACCAAAGTCATCATTTACAGTAATGGTAGACGCCCCACTGGGCAACTTGGGTTGTATATTCGCCACTTTACGACGTAATTCGTCCCATTTTACAGGCATATAATCCGGATCAATCGTAGGCTGAAGTTCAATAGAAATCTTAGACAGTCCGAAATAAGATTCCGATTTAATCTGATATACATCTGTCATGGACTGAATTTCACGTTCAATCGGTTCCGTAATCAGTTTCTCCACTTCATGTGGATTCGCTCCCGGATACTGGGTAACCAATACCGCAGTCTTTATCACGAAAGGCGCATCTTCTTTCTTAGGCAGCTTGAAGAAGGAGATTACTCCGCCTATCAACAAAATAGCCAAAAAGAAATAGATAACCTTCCGGTTCTCCAAAGAATATTTTGGAATATTCATGATATGCTCTCTCCTTTTTTATTCTGTTAATATTTTTACTTGCTGGCCATCTACCAGATAAGACGCTCCGGCAGACACAACCTGTTCGCCCGGTTCAATATTTCCGGATACTATCAGGTCGTTACGTCCTACAATAATTCCCTCATCACTGACTTTACGCAGTTCTACTTTCTGTGTAGACGGATTATATATAAATACGATCTTGCTATTCAAGTTATTATCAAACACTACAGCGGACAAAGGCACTGTAATTCCTTCTTTTACCACATCATTCTCAATATTGACAATAACACGGCAAGAAAAGCCCACCGATACCTTATATTTTTTCAAATCAAATTCCGGATCATCAATGTAAAGGAATACAGGAACTCCTGCCCCATCGGGAGAAGCCTCTACATACTCCTTTACTTTTGCCTGAAATAATTTTCCTTTATAGGCATCAAATTCTACGTAAATAGTAGAAGGAGAAGTTACATAAGAAATATTCGTTTCGGGGATAGTGAACTCCACTTGCAATTTAGCCGGATTAATCAAACACACCACTCCTTGTCCTGGCTGTACACGCTGATAGTTTTCAACATATTTTTTTTGGATAAAGCCATCAAATGGAGCGCGTAGCTTGGTGTCATTCAATGTGTTTTGCGCATTTTCAAATGCCGATTTGGCATTGGTATACGAAGCTTGGGTCGTTTCGAACTCTTGCATGGAAATAGCATTCTTGGCCAACAGTTTCTCTGCGCGTTGCATCTGTGATGACGCCTTTTGGAATGAAGCCCTCTTAGCGTCATAATCCAGTTTGTAATCTGTCGGATCAATTTCGGCCACTACCTGTCCTTTCTTCACCCGTTGTCCTTCGAGTACATTCATTGCTACCAGCGGACCGGACATTTTAAATGCCAAGTCACTGAACTGATCAGGCGACACAACACCTGAATACGATTTTTCGATCCTGCTTAACGAGGTCACTTCCGCCAATTTCACGGGACGAGGACCGCGTTCTTGTGCAGGTTGCTGTCCGCAAGAACAGAACACTGCCGCAATCATTGCCATAATAGACAAATTTTTACCTTTCATACTGTTTATCTTCACTATTAGTTTCGCTGCAAAGTTCTTATAATTATTAAAAGCGTACAAGTGCTAACAGTAAGATATATTAGTCTATTTTTAAGCATTTTCTTTGTTATCTGCTCTAACTGCCCTATATTTGTGGTGCATAATCAAAACCTTCTTTATTTTTATGAAGTATATAGATGACATTAACTTATTTAAATCGAATAAGGATTTCGTTGCAGAAATTGACATGACAGGATCATTAGGCCGTATTTACCACTACCCGCAACGAATGGAAGGATGCTTGTTCCTTCTGTGCCTGCGAGGTGAATGTGACATAACGATCCATCTGTCTGAACACAAGATACAAAAGAACGACATTGTCACTATTCTGCCAGAAACCTTTGTACATGTTCACCGGCAAAGTCCCGACTGTCGTCTGTACTTGATAGGATTCAACAAAGAGTTGCTGAACGGAATAAATCTCTTCAATTCCACCATGAACTATCTTTCAGCCCTGATTGACACGCCCATTATCCCTCTGCGTCCCGAAATAACCGAGTTGTTTCAAGACTATTTCCGGTTGCTGATAAAAATGAAACGTATGGGAGCCAAGCCCAATAAAGAGTTAATCAGCACCATGCTGCTCACTATATTGCACGGTGTAGGCAGCATTCATCAGAACACCAATGTAACTACACGTACTTTCAACCGTGGAGAAGAAATTGTGAAACGCCTGGTCCAATATATCATCAAACATTATACGAAAGAACGGAGTGTAGCTTTTTATGCCGACCTGCTTCATATATCCCCTCAGCACCTCAGCACTACTGTCAATAAGATTACGGGAAAAACTGTTACAGATATCATCGCCAAACTAGTGATAACAGATGCGGAAGCCAAACTAAAATCCACAGACCTTACCATTCAGGAAATAGCCTATTCACTTAATTTCCCAGACATCTCATTCTTTGGGAAATACTTTAAAAGATATACAGGAATGTCACCGAAACAGTATAGGGAAAACGGATAGTGAAAACAGACTCAGCCCACGTTAGTATGTGTAAGGTCAGACGTTAGTACGTATAAGCCTACACATACCAACGTATAAGCTTATACATACTAACATTCCAAAGTCTCTTACACCTATATAAAAGTTATAAGTTTTTCGGCTTATAAATAGCGTTCCACCAAGTCGCATCATCCTGCAACCATTTGGCAAACCAGGCAAAGATCGTATTCTGCCACTGAATCCTCTTGCCATAATCTACAATATGATGATCTTGTCCCGTTACAGCCACAAAAGCCGTTTCGCGCCCCAGTAACTTCAGTGCTGTAAACATCTGAATACTCTCTCCCACCGGTACATTCACATCCGCATCACCGTGCAAGAACAGCAAAGGCGTATGTATCTTGTCCGCATTGAACAACGGGCTTTGTTTTACAAAAAGATCAGGATTGCTCCACGGATAACTATTCGCCATGGAAACTTCACTGTACGAATATCCCCAATATCCTTCCCCCCAATAACTGGTATGATCACTGATACCGGCATGAGAGATGGCCGCTGCAAAAATATCGGTCTGTGTTTGCAAGTATTGTGTCATGAAGCCGCCATAGGATGCACCTATACAGCCTATTTTCTTGTCATTGACAAAAGCATGTTCTTTACAAAACTGCTTTGTACCTTCTATGATATCCTGTGCCACCCCTTCCCCAGCTGTATTGACGTGGCGGGCAGAAAATTCCTGTCCGAAACCGGTAGCACCGCTAGGTTCTATCACATACACCACATAGCCCAATGCCGCGTATGCATGATGCGGATAACGGCTTTCGAAATTACGGCTGACCGGACTGCACCCACCATAATAATTCACAATCATAGGATATTTCCGGTTGGCGTCAAAATGAGGCGGCAGGTAATAACGACCATAAATGGTATCACCACGAGAATTGGTAAAACTCCAGGCCTTGCATTCGCCCAGCTCCACATCTTTCAATATGTCTTTACTTAAGTCTTCCAACAAAGATGATTTCATCTTTTTGGTATTCATGGTGTATAAACGGTCGGAATTTGAGGCGCTCTGTCCATAATAGGCCATAACCGGAGCATTTTGCGCCAATGAGAATGAGTTGACCAAATCTTCTGAAACCTCCAGTTGCTGAATTTTCCCATCAGCGGGATTCATCCGGTACAAACTGTAACAGTCACGGTTCTCGGCCGTGAAATAGACTTGCCCGTCGACCTTATTCCACACGGCACGCTGTACGCTGGGATTAAAATCTTTCGTCAGCGGAGTGACTCTCTTATCAGCTATATTCAGCAAATAAAGCTGACCGTCCGTCATACTCGGAGTCTGCCCCTCCTTTACATTTTTCCCTATTCCACCCAGCGATTCAGGCGAGCCGGATACCAATACCTGCGTTCCGTCAGGTGAAAAACGGGCTCCACTGATAAAACCATCTTTATCTATCAGCAGTTCCGCCTGTAAAGTCTGCATATCCAACCGATATAGTGAGAATAAAGTAGTAGGACGCTTGGTCAGACGGCTCTGACTGGTCATCATCAAAAGATACCGGCCGTCATTGGAAATATCGGCAGCCCAGACATTGTGATAACCGAAAGTCAGTGGCTGCAACAAACCGGTCTTCAAATCATACTTAGCCAGATAAGAACGGTTACGCCATCCCGGCTGGCGGTCATCCGGTTCCAGAACCTCATAAATTTCTTTACGTTCTTTCGGACCTTCCTGGGTCATGGTGAAAAGCAGGTAGTCTTCCGTAGGTGCGAACTGGAAATACCCGTCAGGTAATTTATTCACCAACACAGTTTCCATTCCGGTAAGCGGATCCACAACTATCAGCTGTCTGCCATCCCCCCCTGTACGGGTATAATAATAGCGGTTAGAACGAGGCATCCATTGCATATTCTCAGTACGCTCCGCCAAAACCTTACCGCTGGCAAGTTCAGTAATGCGCGTACTACCGGCCGACCGACCACCTACATAAGTCGTACGATAATTGGCAATCAAATATCTGCCATCAGGGGAAAGCCCTACTCCGGCAAAACGAGTTCCATGCAACACATCCGCCAAAGTATATAGCTTTTTGTTATCTTGCTTAAGTGAAATGCTTCCCTCTTGATCCGTATCCACACTCACTTTCAAGGAATCTGTTTTCCCTGCTTCAGAAAGATATTTAATAACTACAGAATGGGTGGCCGGCTCCAAAGCGAGTTCAGTTCCTTCCTGCTTCTTTCCATCTACATAAAGCTGGTATCTTTTCAGCCCGTCAATCTTCAGCTTGGCTGTGGCATAACGAGTATTCTCCAACACAAAACCCATCATGTGCAAGGCATATCCCGAGTCACTTCCCGGCAAAACCCCGCCTGTAAATAAAGTTCCCTGTTGCAATACGTCCACAGAAAGATGAGTATCCAACAGACGTCCGGATACAAAAGTCTTTGAATTCACATCCACGCTGTCCACCTGAAAAGGAGCCTGTACAACGTAGGGTCCGGCATAACGGAAAGTAGTAATGTCAATCGTTTCAGCACCTGCCATCACAGCCCAGGCAAGTGCACAAGACAATAAGATTTGTTTCTTCATATTTCTAACAATTTGTGTTACACAAAGATATGAAATATAAAAGAAACAAAAACCTTTTCCTACGAATTTCAATGCTTCCTACAACATATTATTTCATCTCTCCCGGCAGATAGCGTAACTGCAAATACTGTTCCCCCGGTTTCAGATATCCCCCTTCGAATATTTCTTTCCTGATCCGGTAAACTTCCACTCTTTTCAATAAGTAATTTTCTACCTTCATCGGCTGCTTTTTACACCAGGAAAGCACTTTCAGACTTCCATCGGCATGAACATCCGCATAAACCTTTACCGTTCTTATCGGAGTCCCGTCCGTTATCTTACGTCCTCTTTTATAATCCACCCACAAAATAGCTTTCGCTTTTTCCCCCTCACATGTTCCGGCATACTCATCCGTTTCGGACGCGGTGGAAGGTGAAGAAGTTCCCTTACAACCTACAACCACACATAAAATCAAAAGATATAAAATATAGCTTCCTCGTGTTTTCATATCAATCGGATTAGTCTTTTATCTCTTCTATAGGAGTAATATCCTCTATTTCAGGCATCCCCGGTTCTTTCTTCTGACGGAAGCGGATGATGTTTATCAAATCGGACAGTCCGTATACAATGCTGCTCACTCCCAGAATGATGAATGGAACAGCAGCAGCCGTAAATGGATTAAATAATACCACAATACCTGCAATCAGCACCAACACAGGTATCACAAAGAAACCTCCCGGTACCACCGTCCAACTACGCGCAGCAGATAAATTCACAATCTGACTGATTCCCGCCAGTACCAAAACAGCACCCAGCACATACATCAGGATACCGACAAAAAATGCCGGCATAATCATCAGCCATAATCCGAACAAAAGGCTGCCAAGCCCGGCAATAGGAAAACGACTGCCATCCTGCTTGCCACGAATCAAATACCCGGATAAAGAAAAGAGTCCCGGTACTAGAAACAACACACCGATTGTAATAACCAGATAAAGAATGGCAGCCTCAGGCCATGCCACCAGCAACACACCGATGACCAATGCACAGATACATCTGATTATAGAATAATTCATTGTTTTCATATTCAATCATGTCTAATTGGTTAATGAAGCGAATATACTGATTATTTCTGAGAAGACAGATGCAAAATGGATATTAATTTTCAGACAGAAGAACAAAAGAACAAAAAAAGAAAGCCAAAACAAATTTTCCTGCCATAAACTTAGAACTAATTCTATTGTTCTATAGACTTTAGCAAACAGAATGTTATACCGACTATTCCAATCTATTCTTTCGTACCCATGCCTGAAGATCATCCTTTTGTCTTATGACAAATCACTCTATCTGTTCTGTTTCAGGCAGACTTTGTTCATTCTCGTCCTCATCGATCAAAATAGCCCAAAAGAGCCACCATAACAGCAATCCTGCCAACAACACGGCACCTATTCTTATCCAAAGTTTACGTTTCATACACTTCATTTTAATGATTTATTAACTGATGTATTAAAACCATTCCGCCACCCGAAATGTTCATTTATAAAACCAATTTAAAGTAATAAGATTATGAATAATGGAAAATTCTTTGCCGGACTGGCACTAGGAGCGCTGGTCGGCAGTGCATTAAGTTGTTTTGCGCACAGCAACAGAGGTCGCAAATTGAGAAGAGACGTGTATGATGCCATTCAGGACTTACAAGAAGATGCAAAAGACCTGGCTCATCATGCAAAACATAAAGCAGAAGAAGTAAGCAGTGAAGTAGCCGGAAAAGTAGGTGAGAAAGTGGAAGAAGTGAAAGGGAAAATACACGAAGCTGCAAATAAATAAAAAAAAAGTAAGTTTTTCTTTGGAGTTTAAAACAAAACGCTTACATTTGCCCCAAAATAAAAACAGATTTTATGAATAGAATCATGGTAAATACATATTGGTGGCGTTTCTTACAACTAAACAAGTCGTAAGGGAACCAGACCATGTATATATACCTGACATTCTAAAAGGATATTCAAACTGAAGGCCTGTCGTACTTACGACAGGCCTTTTTTCGTTAGTGCAATTAACATTAAAATATAGAACGACAATGAAAACTTATCAGGTAAACAAAGAAGGTTATTATGGCGAATTTGGAGGGGCGTATATTCCCGAAATCCTTCACCGCTGTGTGGAAGAATTGCAGAATGCCTATTCCAAAGTATTGGAAAGTGAAGGATTCAAACAAGAATTCCACCAGTTACTACGCGACTATGTAGGACGCCCTTCACCTCTTTACCTGGCAAACCGGCTAAGCAAGAAATATGGCTGTAAGATCTACCTGAAACGTGAAGATTTAAACCACACCGGAGCACATAAAATCAATAATGCCATCGGACAGGTGTTACTGGCAAAACGTATGGGGAAAAAACGTATCATTGCAGAAACCGGAGCTGGACAGCATGGGGTGGCCACCGCTACAGTATGCGCTTTGATGAACATGCAATGCATTGTTTACATGGGCAAGACCGATGTAGAACGCCAGCATATCAATGTAGAAAAAATGAAAATGCTGGGAGCCGAAGTCCGCCCGGTCACTTCCGGCAACATGACACTGAAAGATGCTACAAACGAAGCCATCCGCGACTGGTGTTGCCACCCTGCCGATACTTACTATGTCATCGGCTCTACCGTAGGCCCTCATCCCTACCCTGATATGGTGGCACGTCTGCAATCCGTTATCAGCGAAGAAATCAAAAAGCAGCTGAAAGAACAGGAAGGAAGGGAATATCCCGATTACTTGATGGCTTGTGTAGGAGGAGGAAGCAATGCGGCAGGAACCATTTATCACTATATAGATGATGAACGTGTGCAGATTGTCCTGGCCGAGGCAGGAGGCAAAGGTATAGACACCGGTTTCTCGGCCGCTACCATCCAACTGGGGAAAATGGGAATTATCCACGGAGCAAAGACCTTGGTTATCCAAAACGAGGACGGACAAATAGAGGAACCTTACTCCATCTCTGCCGGTCTGGATTATCCGGGCATAGGACCCATGCATGCCAATCTGGCCAAACAGCAACGCGCTTTGGTACTCGCCATAAACGATGATGAAGCCATCCGTGCCGCATTTGAACTGACCCGGCTGGAAGGTATCATTCCTGCATTGGAATCGGCTCATGCATTGGGAGCATTGGACAAAATGAGATTCAAGCCAACGGATATAGTGGTTCTCACCGTATCAGGACGCGGAGATAAGGATATTGAAACCTACTTGAAAGAATCCGGCACAAGGGCCTCCTTGCAATAACACATAGAAACCCATGAGAACAAAAATCCTATACGGACAACTATAAACAGAAAAGAAACAATGAAAACTTTTACCTATACCACCCGATGCAAAACCATACTGGGTGACCTGCATACACCGGTCAGTACCTATCTGAAAGTGCGCGACATTTTCCCACAGAGTGCACTGATGGAAAGTTCCGACTATCATGGAAGTGAGAACAACCGTTCTTTCATCGGACTGAATCCTGTAGCCAGCATCGGAATCAACCATGGCACAGCCACTGCCACCTACCCTGACGGCAGCATGGAAGAACATCCCATCAGCGAACATTTCCGGGCAGACCATGCGATCTCCGATTTTCTGAATCGTTTCAAGGTAAGCGGAGAATACAACAACTACTGCGGACTGTATGGTTATACCACTTTCAATGCCGTACGCTATTTCGAACATATCAATGTAAAAGACAGCCGTGATCCTAAGAACGATGCTCCGGATATGTTGTATATCTTATATAAATACCTGATTGTCTTCAATGACTTCCGCAACGAAATGTTATTACTGGAAATGTTGCAGGACGGTGAGGACAGCCATCTGGATTATGTGGAAAAAGCGATCCACAACCGTAACTATACCACTTACGACTTCCGTGCCGTAGGCGAAACCACCAGTACCCTGACCGATGAAGAGCATAAGGCGAACATCCGCAAAGGCATTGCCCACTGTATGCGCGGCGATGTTTTCCAAATCGTCCTTTCACGCCGTTTTATCCAACGTTACGAAGGAGATGATTTCAAACTTTACCGTGCTTTACGCAGCATCAACCCGTCCCCCTACTTATTTTACTTCGATTTCGGAGGCTTCCGTATTTTCGGTTCCTCTCCCGAAACCCATTGTAAAATAGAAAACGGGCGTGCCACCATCGACCCTATCGCCGGAACCACCCGCCGCAACGGAGACAAGAAAATAGATGCTGAACTCACCGCCAACCTATTGGCTGATCCCAAAGAAAATGCGGAACATGTAATGCTGGTAGATCTGGCACGCAATGACTTGAGCCGCAACTGTCACGATGTACAAGTAGAATTTTACAAAGAAGCTCAATATTACAGCCACGTCATTCATCTGGTAAGCCGGGTCAGCGGCGAACTGAACCCCAAAGCCAATCCCATCAAAGCATTTATTGATACTTTCCCGGCCGGAACCCTGAGTGGCGCTCCGAAAGTAAAAGCCATGCAGCTGATCAGCGAATACGAACCTCACAGCCGTGGAGCCTATGGCGGCTGTATCGGATTTATCGGGCTGAACGGCACATTGAACCAAGCTATCACCATTCGTACATTCGTCAGCCGCAACAACGAACTATGGTTTCAAGCCGGTGGCGGCATCGTAGCTAAGAGCAATGAAGAGTACGAATTACAAGAAGTAAACAACAAACTGGGAGCACTTAAAAAAGCAATCATCCTGGCAGAACAAATGTAAAAACGAATCATCATGAAAACAGTAATTATAGACAACTATGACTCATTTACCTACAACTTGAGTCATTTGGTAAAAGAACTGGGAGCCGAAGTTACCGTATTACGTAACGATGCTTTCCAACTGGAAGAATTGGAAAAATTCGATAAAATCATTCTTTCACCCGGTCCCGGTATTCCATCAGAAGCAGGCCTGCTGCTCGAAGTAATTAAAAGATATGCCGGCAAGAAACCGATTCTGGGTGTATGCTTGGGAGAACAGGCCATAGGAGAAGCTTTTGGCGGCAAACTGACCAATCTGAGCGAAGTATTTCATGGCGTACAGACCCCCATCTCAATTAAAAAGAACCAATCAAAAGACAAAGGAAAGAAAACCGATTACATTTTCAACGGACTGCCGGATGAAGTGCCGGTAGGACGTTATCACTCATGGGTGGTAGATACGGACGGTTTCCCTGAGTGCCTTGAAATAACCGCAGTAAGCCAGGAAGGTCTCGTCATGGCATTGAAACATAAAGAATACGATATCCACGGCATCCAGTTTCATCCCGAATCCGTACTGACCCCCGATGGTAAAGCCATGATAGCCAACTTTCTAAACGCATAACCCCAACCGTACATAATAAATATGAAAGCTATATTATCCCGCCTCTTCAATCACGAGGAACTGAACCGAAAAGAAGCAAAGAATTTGCTGCTCAACATAACCCGGGGAATGTATAACGACGCACAGATAGCCGCCCTGCTGACCGTTTTCCAAATGCGCGGCATCAAAGTAGAAGAATTGATAGGTTTCCGTGAAGCATTGCTCACCACCCGCATACCTATAGATTTTTCCGCTTACAGCCCTATTGACATTGTGGGTACAGGCGGTGATGGAAAAAACACCTTCAACATCTCTACTTGCGCCTGCTTCATTGTAGCGGGAGCCGGATATCACGTTGCCAAACACGGCAACTATGGCGCGACTTCCGTCAGTGGAGCCAGCAATGTCATCGAACAACACGGCGTAAAATTCACGAACAATCCGGATAAGCTGACCCGTTCTATGGAAGAATGTGGAATGGTCTATATGCATGCCCAGTTGTTCAATCCTGCCATGAAAAGTGTAGGCCCTGTCCGCAAAGCACTGCAAGTACGTACCATATTCAACCTGCTAGGTCCGCTGGTTAATCCATGTCTTCCGGCTTACCAACTTCTAGGAGTCGCCGATCTGCCGCAAATGCGCCTTTATACCAACGTGTTCCAAAAACTGGGCATTGGCTTTGCCGTAGTAAACAATTTGGACGGTTACGACGAAATCTCACTGACCGATGAATTCAAAGTGATGACCAATCACTACGAAACCATCTACAAGCCATCCGAACTAGGCTTCTCTCTCGCCAGACAAGAAGAACTTTATGGTGGGAACACTCCCGAAGAAGCGTCGAAAATCTTCCATAACGTACTGGAGAACAAAGCCACCAAAGCCCAGACAGACTGTGTACTGATTAACGCTTCTTTTGCCATACAAGCCATGGAACCGGCCAAACCGATAGAAGAATGCGTGGCCATCGCCCGTGAATCATTGGAAAGCGGAAAAGCATTGAATACATTGAAAAAATTTGTGGAACTGAACAGTTGACTACACACCCGGTATTCCACTACCAAACGCCTCATACAATGACAGATATATTAACAGAAATCATCGCCTGCAAGCAGATCGAGATCGAACTGCAAAAGGCTGCCATCAGCAAAGAAATGCTGATAAACAATTGTAACGAACCCATGCCACGTATCAGTATGCGTGCCAGTCTTGCCTCTTCTCTTTACGGCATCATCTCCGAGTTCAAGCGTCGCTCTCCCTCCAAAGGATGGATAAAAGAAGACGCACAGGCAGATACCATTCCTCCCGCTTACGAAGCGGCCGGAGCCTCCGCACTTTCCATCCTCACCGATGAAAAATACTTCGGCGGCAGCCTGAAAGATATCCGTTCGGCACGCCCCCACGTGCAACTTCCCATTCTAAGGAAAGATTTCATTATAGATGAATACCAACTTTATCAGGCACGCATCGTAGGAGCGGACGCTATCCTTCTGATAGCCGCCGCTTTGAAGAAAGAGCAATGCAAAGCCCTAGCCCTCAAAGCCCATGAACTGGAACTGGAAGTCCTACTGGAAATCCACAACGAGCAAGAACTGGAATATATAGACGAGAACATTGACATGGTGGGAGTCAACAACCGTAATCTGGGAAGCTTCCACACAGAGGTGGAAAACTCTTTCCGTCTGGCGGAAAAACTACCCGAAGAAATGCTCCGGATCTCTGAAAGCGGCATCTCTAGCCCCGAAACAGTCAAACAACTCCGGGCTGCCGGCTTCCGAGGCTTCCTGATAGGGGAAAACTTCATGAAAACACCCGCACCGGGAGAAGCCTTAAAAGAATTTATAACCCAACTAGAGAAATGTTAGGATGAAACAACAATGATTATCAAGGTATGCGGTATGCGCGAGCCCGAAAACATACGCGCCATAGAGCAAGCCGGAGCAGACTGGATGGGCTTCATCTTCTTCCCCCAATCTGCCCGCTACGTATCACATCGTCCGGAATACCTACCGGAACAATGCCACCGGATCGGGGTCTTCGTCAACGAAAGCAGCGAAAACATCCTGCTGAAAGCACAGGAATTCGGTCTGCACCATATCCAGTTGCATGGCAGGGAAACACCGGAACAATGTCGCAAATTAAAAGCAACCGGACTGGGAGTCATTAAAGTTTTTTCCATAGCACAGGAAAGTGACCTGCAATCCGCCGGTTGTTATGAGGGCGTTTGCGATTACTTTCTTTTCGATACTGCCTGCTCCGGATATGGCGGTTCCGGCAAACCCTTCAACTGGAATATCCTGCAAGCCTATCGGGGAAAGACGCCTTTCCTACTGAGTGGCGGTCTCCGTCCCGGCAGTCTTTCCCTTTTGTTGCAATTCAAGCATGAACAATGGGCAGGCATCGACCTGAACAGCGGATTCGAGACCGCTCCGGCTCTGAAAGACGCCGCCGCCGTCCACACATTTATAAACCAATTAAAACAAAAAATACAATGAACAGAATCAACCAGTTATTCAGTACCAAGCAAAAAGACATCCTATCTATTTATTTTTGTGCAGGCTTTCCTACCTTAGAAGGTACGGCAAGCACCATCAAAGTCCTGGAAAAAAAAGGGATTAACATGATTGAAATCGGTATTCCTTTCAGTGACCCGATGGCTGACGGTCCCGTTATCCAGCACGCTGCCACCCGCGCCTTGAAAAACGGCATGACACTGAAGCTCCTTTTCGACCAACTGAAAGATATCCGTAAAGAAGTACAGATTCCGCTGGTGCTGATGGGATATCTCAATCCCATCATGCAATATGGATTCAAGGATTTCTGCCGCACCTGCCGGGAGACGGGAATCGACGGAGTGATTATCCCCGACTTGCCTTTCAAAGATTATATGGAGGAATATCGTTCCATAGCCGAGGAACAAGATGTGAGAATCATCATGCTCATCACTCCGGAAACCAGTGAAGAACGTATCCGCCTGATTGATGAACACACCGACGGTTTTATCTATATGGTATCTTCCGCCGCTATCACCGGTGCTCAAAAAGATTTCAACGCACAGAAACAAGCCTATTTCCAACGCATCGCCGACATGAATTTACGCAATCCCCGCATGATAGGTTTCGGAATTTCCAATAAGCAAACCTTCGAAACCGCATCCGCTCATGCCGCAGGAGCCATCATCGGCAGTAAATTCGTGACCTTGCTGGATGAAGAAGACGGAGATACGGAAAAAGCAGCGGACAAGCTGCTGGAAGCCTTGAAAAACTAACCTTTCACAACTCGTAACATCCTCTTCTTCAAAAATTCACCTGAAAGATCATGGCGATACAAGTGAAAAATATAATACCTTACAGGTATAAGATTATATATCTTGCAGCAGTAAGATCTATAATCTTATACCTGATCTTTCTACTTCTTCCATCCACAGCATCCGGCAGAAGCAGTTATCACCTATAAAGAAAAACATTTTGTTATTTCCCTCTCTTATTTTTGTCATAGTTACACATAATTACTATCTTTGTGCCAAAATTAAACAAGAAAAGCGCATGACACAGAGTGAATATCCTTCCGTTTTGCTAATATACACAGGCGGTACGATCGGCATGATTGAAAATCCTGAGACAGGTGCACTAGAAGCCTTCAATTTCGACCAGTTACAAGACAATGTTCCCGAATTGAAGCGGTTCAACTATCGCATCTCCTCTTACCAGTTCAATCCCCCCATTGACTCTTCGGATATGGAACCTGCCTTGTGGGCCAAGTTAGTCAAGATCATCAAATACAATTATGACAATTTTGACGGGTTCGTCATTCTGCACGGTACAGACACCATGGCATACACCGCTTCAGCGCTCAGCTTCATGCTGGAAAACCTGAGCAAGCCGGTTATTCTGACGGGTAGCCAGCTGCCCATCGGCATGTTGCGCACCGATGGAAAGGAAAATCTGATCACTTCCATAGAAATAGCCGCTGCCAAACATCCGGACGGCACTGCTATTGTACCCGAAGTATGCATCTTCTTCGAAAACCATCTGTTGCGCGGAAACCGTACCACAAAAATCAATGCGGAGAATTTCAATGCGTTCCGTTCATACAATTTCCCTTCGCTGGCAACAGCAGGCATCCACATAAAATATGAATATGACCGTATTCACAAAGCCGATCCCAATCTGCCATTAAAACCACACTATCTTTATGATACCAATGTAATTATACTGACCCTTTTTCCGGGCATCCAGGAAAACATGATCAGCAATATCCTACATACACCGGGATTACGCGCAGTGGTATTAAAGACCTACGGTTCGGGCAACGCTCCGCAAAAGCCGTGGTTCATCGAACTTCTAAGGGATGCCACCTCACGGGGAATCATCATTGTCAACATCTCCCAATGCTCTACCGGAACAGTGGAAATGGGAAGGTATGAAACCGGACTCCATCTGCTGGACGCAGGGGTCATCAGCGGCTATGACAGTACGGTGGAATCCGTTCTAACCAAACTGATGTTCCTTTTGGGACACGGAAAAAGTGAAAAAGAAATACGTTACCAAATGAGTATTCCGGTAGCCGGAGAGTTTACGAAATCATAATTTATTGCGTTCCAATTATCATCTGACGGGATGATTGCAGAATCATTAAAATGGTGTAATCTGCGATGAAAACTTAACGATTTTATAACATGTAATCTTTTTGTAATATTTGTTTCATCAAATAGTAATAAAAATGCTCCATCTTTGCAATGCTGATCAGAAAAGATTAGTTTTGTAGTATTAAAAAGATGGATATATGAATGATTACCGCATTTTAGTAGTTGACGATGAAGAAGATCTATGCGAGATTCTTAAATTCAATTTAGAAAACGAAGGGTATTTTGTGGATACGGCAAACTCCGCCGAAGAAGCCCTGAAGATGGAACTGACCCAATACAACTTGCTGTTGCTGGATGTGATGATGGGAGAAATATCAGGATTCAAAATGGCGAACATGCTGAAAAAGAATAAAGCTACTGCTTCTATTCCCATTATATTCATTACTGCTAAAGATACTGAAAACGATACCGTAACAGGGTTCAACCTGGGAGCCGACGACTATATCTCGAAGCCATTTTCACTGCGCGAAGTTATAGCACGCGTTAAGGCTGTCCTTCGACGCACCAGCCCCACACAGGGAAAAGAAGCGCAAGAACAATTGCAGTACAAAGGGCTTTTAGTCGACATCACCAAGAAGAAAGTCAGCATAGACGGTATAGAAATTTCCCTGACAAAAAAAGAATTCGAAATCCTGTTGCTGTTGTTACAAAACAAAGGCCGCGTATTCTCACGCGAAGATATTCTGGCTAAAGTATGGCAGGAGGAAGTCTATGTGCTGGACCGTACCATTGACGTCAACATTACCCGCCTGCGTAAAAAAATAGGCGAATATGGAAAATGCATCGTCACCCGCCTGGGATACGGATACTGTTTTGAATGCGAATAACCTAACCTGTACCTTTCCATGACTATTAAATTATCCAGCCACGTCCTGTCATTCAACAAGAAACTATTCTTGTCGGTAATTTCCTTATTCATAGCATTCGCCATCTGTTTCATGGCATTCCAATATCGCAGGGAGAAGGAATACAAAATAGAATTGCTGAACACACAACTCCAGAATTACAACGACCGCCTGAATGATTTTCTCCGTGGCAGGGATACACTGAATATTCAACAATTGAACGACTATGTTTGCGAACACACCTTTGAAGATCTACGCGTGACACTGATCAATAAGAATGGTACTGTAATTTATGACAATCTGGAAAAAGATCCCAGCCACTTCGAGAACCACCATAACCGTCAGGAAATAAAAAAAGCCATCATTTATGGCAGCGGCTACTCCATTAACAGACAATCGGAAAGCTTGGGCGGTGAATTTTTCTATTCAGCAAAGTATTATCCTAACCTGGACTATATCATTCGTTCGGCCCTTCCCTATAATGTCAGTCTGATGAGACACCTGAAAGCAGACTCTCATTATGTATGGTTCACACTGATAATCAGCCTGATATTAATAATTGTGTTCTACCGGTTCACACATAAATTGGGAATGTCTATCACCAAATTGCAACAATTTGCCATGAAAGCCGACCGCAATGAACCGATAGACACTGATATGCAGGATACCTTTCCCAAAAACGAACTGGGCGAGATATCCCAACATATCATCCAGATTTACAAACGTCTGCATCAGGCAAAAGAAGATTTATATATCGAACGCGAGAAACTGATCACCCATCTCCAAATCTCGCACGAAGGCTTAGGCGTATTCAACCACCGCAAAGAAGAGATTCTGGTAAATAATCTGTTCACACAATACGCCAACCTTATCTCGGACAAAAATCTGAGTTCTACGGAAGAGATCTTCTCCATCCCCGAATTGCAGCCCATCACCCGTTTCATTACAAAAAACAAGGAACGCAGTATCGGCAAAGAAGAGAAACGGATGTCATTGAACATAGACAAAAACGGACGTATCTTTGCCGTGGAATGCATTATCTTTCAAGATGACAGCTTTGAAATCTCCATCAATGACATCACTCAGGAAAAGGAACAGGCACTTCTGAAAAAACAGCTGACACAGAATATCGCCCACGAATTGAAAACCCCTGTAAGCAGCATACAGGGATATCTGGAAACCATAGTAAACAATCCTACCCTGCCCCGTGAGAAAATCAATGCTTTCCTGGAGAGAAGCTATGCACAAAGTAACCGGCTGGCACATCTGTTACGGGATATCTCCGTACTTACCCGCATGGAAGAAGCTCCGAACATGATCGAAACAGAACCGGTAAACCTCACCACCATGATGCGGAATATCCTGAACGAAGTAACTTTGGAACTGGAAGAAAAGCAGATCACAGCCCACAACATGCTGCCTGAAGGACTGACCGTACAAGGCAATTCTTCCCTGCTATACTCCATCTTCCGGAATCTGACAGACAACGCCATTGCATACGCAGGAACTCATATTTCCATAACCATCCGCTGTTTCCGTGAAGACGAACGTTTTTATTATTTCAGTTTCTCGGACACAGGCGTAGGAGTAGGACCCGAACATCTAAGCCGTTTGTTCGAGCGTTTCTATCGGGTGGACAAAGGACGTTCACGCAAACTGGGTGGTACCGGACTGGGACTGGCCATTGTAAAAAACGCAGTCATTCTGCATGGCGGAACAATCTTCGCTAAAAATACCCCCGGTGGAGGTCTGGAATTCATATTTACATTGAGTAAAGAATGAGAGGATACCAAGAGCCTGTTTCTAAATTTTCTTCAAAATTTAAACAGGCTCTAAAAAATAAAGAAAGATAATTGTTTTCTTAAATATAAACTGTATCTTTGCGGTGCATCGGTTCATTTATCTCCCCTCCGAGGTGAATGATTAAAAGGGAATCAAGGTGAAAATCCTGAACAGTCCCGCTGCTGTATGTTTCACTAAACGCATAAGCAAAATGCCAATAACCACTGGGATAATTTCCGGGAAGGTGCTTATAGCGGAAACGAGTCAGAAGACCTGCCTGTGCATTTATCAAATCTGAAGCTTTCGAGGAAAGAGCTTGGAACACTGAACGTAAGGGATGCCTTTAATCACATCCGCTATTTTCTCCGTTTCACTGTCCGGAAAAGAGTATCAGGTAAAAAGAACATTTATTTTAAAGTAAACTCTGCCAAGTTTATTTGGAATGCTCAGCCGAAGTGATTCGCCTGAGCATTATTTTATAATCCAAGTCAATACAAAATCGGGATGAGTGACATAACGGACCCGATAACGTTCCTGCCGGCCTGTACGATATTCGCGTGCCTCGAACTCCCCCTCTTCCGACAGGCTGAAAGGAAAAATACGAAGATGACGAATAAAATCCACCTCCTCTACTCCCATCAGTTTGAACAGTGCCTCCTTGGCCGACCAATGGAGCAATAAAGCATAAACGTCATCTCCTTCCATCATTGCGGGCTCTTCATCGGAACGAATAAAACGGGAAGCTACTTTCCGCACTCTGGTTCCATACTGCTCTATATCCACTCCCACCTCACAGGAAGAATGAAGCGCCACCGCCACATAACCGCGAGTATGCGAGATGCTGATATACCGGCTTCCATCCTTTAGATAAGGCCTTCCCGAAGAGTAATAAGCTATCTCCTTTTCTTCTCCACACAAAGCCTTCAGCAGCACACGTACCGACAACCATTCATGCTTCCGTTTTTCGGAAAGAACAGCCAGTTTCTCCCTATACCAGTCTTTATGCTCCAATGATGCCAGCAGTTGTTCCGTTGTTTCATCAGACTTCCATATTCCAAGCAGAAACTCCCCTTCGCTATAAGTACGGTATAAAGGCATAATAAAATCTATTTCTTTTCTTCTTCCACGGAGCTGGAAGAGTCAACGATAACTTTTACTTTCAAAATGCGGCGCGTATTCATTTCAAGTACCTCAAAATGATAATTCCCATAATCTAACCGCTCGTGCAATACAGGAAACTCCCCTTTTATTTCCAGCAACAAACCGGCCAAAGTGTCCGCATCTCCTTCCACTTTCTCGAAAAGAGCGGGATCAGCTTTCATAATCTTATAAAAATCGGACAGCAAGGTTTTTGCCTCGAATATATAGGTACGGTCATTCAGTTTCACATACGTACGCTCTTCATCATCGTATTCATCATTAATCTCTCCTACAATCTCCTCGATGATATCCTCCATTGTAACAATGCCCGAAGTACCTCCAAACTCATCGACAACGATGGCAATATGGATCTTGTTCGCCTGAAAATCACGCAAAAGGTCATCAATCATCTTCGTTTCAGGCACAAAGTAAGCAGGACGGACCAATGTCTGCCAACGAAAGTTGTCGCCTTTGCCCAAATGAGGAAGCAAATCCTTTATATAAAGAATTCCCTTTATATTATCCCGCGATTCGGCATATACCGGAATACGGGAATAGGCATTTTCCACAATACATTTCAACACTTCGGAATAAGGAGTATTGATTTCCAAGTCCACCATATCCAGCCGGGAAGTCATCACTTCCTTAGCCGTTTCCTCACCAAAACGGATAATACCTTCCAGAATATTGCTTTCCTCTGAAATCTCACTCTTGTCCGTCAGTTCCAAAGCCTGTGAAAGCTCGTCGACAGAAATATTATAATTCCTTTTTGCCACACATCTGTTCACCAAAAAGGAAGAACGGACCAGCAATGCCGACAAAGGTGAAAAGAATTTCTTTAAAAAAGAAATGGCAGGAGCTGCCTTACGGCAAAACTTCAACGTGTTCTGTGCCGAATAAATTTTAGGCATGATTTCACCGAAAAGCAACAGCAGAAAAGTAAGGACAACCGTTATTAGCAAGAATTCCAGAATCACGGAATTTCCAAAGTGTATGGTGCTGGCAAAAAAGTAATTGCACAGCATGATAATGGTTACATTGACAAAATTATTAGAGATAAGAATAGTCGCTAACAAGCGTTCGGAATCATTCAGCAGGGCGCTGATACGCCTGTCCGAAGTATGTTTTCCTTCCTCTATCTCACTTAAATCAACAGGTGAAAGAGAAAAGAAAGCTATTTCCGAAGCAGACACAAAGCCTGAGGCATACAACAATAAAACAGCTAACAAGATAGCTATGATAGCTCCTATGGTAGGAGCTGTTACGGTTACACCGTCAAATAAATCCGCCAAGCGGCATAAATACGAGTCAGGGTCCAAGGAATCTGGTTTTAGTTAAACATCAAGTTCTCTTAATTAAAAAGGTAAATCGTCTGTCAGACTATTATCCGAGGCTTGCTGTTGTTGCGGAGCCGCTTGTGCAGACACCTGCTGCCGGGATACCGCTTGTGCCTGCGGTACATATCCTGTACCCGGTTGCTGCGAGGTGTTACGCGGGGTCAGCATCTCCATATTATCAGCAAAAATCTCGACAATGGTACGTTTTATGCCATTCTGGTCATCGTATGAACGGCTGCGGATTTTCCCTTCTATGTAGAGTTTGTCGCCCTTACGGACATATTTTTCCGCAGTTTGGGCCAGTCCTCTCCATAACACGATATTATGCCATTCCGTACGTTCGGGAACCTGTGTTCCATTCTGCAACGTATAGGCACGATCGGTGGTGGCTAACGAGAAAGTGGCAACGGCAATGCCGGTATCCAAATATCTCACATCAGGGTCCTTTCCTACATTTCCAATCAAAATGACTTTATTTACTGACATTCTATTATTCCTTTTTAATTATTAGGCTCCAAAATTAGCGAAAAAAACTGATTCACCAAACGCGATACGGCAAATTTATGCAAATCTTCCACGCTTATTCTCTGATACTTCGCAAAAGAAGCCGAATTCTCAGGGAGAATCACTTCATAAAAATTTGCGTAAATCACCCGGTGGGATAACACGTGCTTCACCCCTTTCCGCACCAGCCGCACTATGGGCTCCTCTCCCCCGGCCAGCATCCCGCGAAACTGTGGCGATGCATACAGTTCCTCTTCCGTCCACTCACGATCCGTTTCTATCAAAGGCGGTTCATACAAATTTTTCCATATATCATTTCCGCTGCGCTTATGTATAAAGGTATACGCGCCCATACGTACATATATATAATTAAAATAACGATTGGTCACCTTGGTTTTATGTTGCTTCACAGGCAAAGAGCCGGCAATCCCCTTCGGACGCGCCACACAAGAATCGTTTAGCGGACAAAACAGGCAGTCGGGCGCTACCGGAGTACACTGCAAAGCTCCAAAATCCATGATAGCCTGGTTGTAGAGACCAGGGCGCTCACGGTCCAGCAACTCATCGGCAACCCGGACAAACAGTTTCTTTCCTTCCGCCGAATCAATGGGGGTATCAATGCCCAACCAGCGAGACAGCACCCGATACACATTACCGTCCACCACTGCGTATGGCATACCGTAAGCAAATGAACAAATAGCCGCTGCTGTATATTCTCCCACTCCTTTCAAAGCACGCACCCCAGTGTATGTTACAGGAAATCCTCCTGCCTCTGCCATCCTTCTGGCCGCAGCATGCAAATTTCTCGCACGAGAATAATACCCCAGCCCCTGCCAATATTTCATCACCTCATCCTCATCGGCTGCCGCCAGTGCGAACACATCAGGAAAACGGGCCACAAAACGTTGATAGTAATCATATCCCTGAACCACACGAGTTTGTTGTAGAATAATCTCCGAGATCCATATCAAATAAGGATTTTTTGTCCTTCTCCACGGCAAATCACGCCCGTTTTCCCTATACCAATCTATCAATTTTCTGCTAAAATTCTCCATATCAGTATTATATAAAAGTGCATTCTATGCAATATTTCCGCAAAAGTAAACCAAGAAAATGGAAGAAGATGCTTTTTTTAGGAAATTTATTCTGAATATATTTCTTAAAGAGGGAGAAAAGCTATATATTTGCAGTCCAAAAAATTAAGATATAAGTATAACAATAATTATTTAGCGAAATGACTAAAGCAGATATCGTAAACGAAATTACGAAAAATACCGGTATTGACAAGGTGACAGTGTTAACCACACTTGAGGCTTTCATGGATACAGTAAAGGATTCATTATCTAAAGAAGAAAATGTGTACCTGCGTGGTTTTGGAAGTTTTGTAGTGAAGAAAAGAGCTCAGAAGACTGCTCGCAACATTTCAAAGAACACTACAATCATTATTCCGGAGCACAATATTCCGGCATTTAAACCAGCTAAGACATTTACATTATCAGTAAAGAAATAATAAACAAGAGTATTAACCCATAAAATTTGAAGCTATGCCAAGCGGAAAGAAGAAAAAAAGACATAAAATGTCTACGCACAAGCGTAAAAAAAGACTAAGAAAGAACAGACATAAAAGCAAAAAATAATTTGTAGTCTGTCTGTGACGACAAATAAAGAACAAACCTTGCAAAGCAACAAAAGTCTTTCAGGTTTGTTCTTTGTTTAATGAGAAAAGTGAACAATTTAAAAATACAAAAGTGACAAGCGAACTAGTAGTAGACGTACAACCCAAAGAGATTTCCATCGCACTCCTTGAAGATAAAGCGTTGGTGGAATTTCAGAAAGAAGGGAGAAGTGCTTCCTTCAATGTGGGAAATATGTATTTGGGACGGGTAAAGAAACTAATGCCCGGCCTTAATGCCTGTTTCGTGGATGTCGGCTTTGAAAAAGATGCTTTTCTTCATTATCTAGACCTAGGTCCTCAATTTCATTCTTATCAGAAGTATCTGAAGCAAGTTTTAAGCGACCGTAAAAAACTTTTTCCCATCACAAAAGCTACTATGCTGCCTGATATTGAAAAGGAAGGGACGGTTTCAACCACCCTCCAACAAGGTCAGGAAGTTATTGTGCAGATTGTAAAGGAACCTATCTCGACCAAGGGCCCCAGACTAACCTGCGAATTGTCATTCGCCGGACGTTATTTGGTATTAATCCCTTTCAACGATAAGGTTTCGGTATCACAAAAAATTAAATCGAGCGAAGAACGCGCCCGTCTGAAACAGTTATTGCAAAGCATCAAACCGAAAAACTTCGGAGTGATTGTACGCACCGTAGCGGAAGGCAAAAGGGTGGCCGAGCTTGATGCAGAGCTTAAAGTCTTGCTGAAACATTGGGAAGAAACAATCACTAAAGTACAGAAGGCTCCCAAACTGCCGGCATTGGTATACGAAGAGACCAGCCGTACAGTGGCCATGTTGCGCGATCTTTTCAATCCGTCTTATGAGAACATCTATGTGAACGATGAAACAGTGTTCCATGAGATTAAGGATTATGTATCACTTATCGCCCCTGAACGAGCCGAAATCGTAAAACTGTACAAGGGTCAGCTTCCCATATTCGACAATTTCGGTATTACCAAACAAATCAAATCCTCTTTCGGGAAAACCATTTCGTATAAAAGTGGAGCTTACCTGATTATTGAACACACAGAAGCACTTCATGTAGTGGATGTCAATAGTGGAAACCGCTCCAAATCTGCCAACGGGCAGGAGGCTAACGCACTGGATGTAAACCTGGGTGCCGCCGACGAACTGGCACGCCAGTTAAGATTGCGTGATATGGGTGGTATTATCGTGGTTGACTTCATTGATATGAATCTAGCAGAGAACCGGCAGAAACTGTACGAACGTATGTGCCAAAACATGCAGAAAGACAGAGCAAAACATAACATTCTGCCCCTCAGTAAATTTGGATTGATGCAAATTACCCGCCAACGCGTGCGTCCTGCCATGGATGTCAACACGAATGAAACCTGTCCCACCTGCTTCGGGAAAGGTAGCATAAAGCCATCCATCCTTTTTACGGATACTTTGGAGAGTAAGATTGACTACCTGGTCAACAAATTGAAGATAAAGAGATTTACGCTGTACATCCATCCGTACATCGCAGCATATGTGAATCAGGGTCTGGTTTCCCTGAAGCGCAAATGGCAAATGAAATACGGATTCGGAATAAAGATTATCCCAGACCAAAGTCTGGCCTTCCTGCAATATCGGTTCACCGATATTCACGGTGAGGAGATAGACATGAAAGAGGAAATCGAAATCAAGTAAAAGAAAAGGGAGTGACATTTTTTATCACTCCCTTTCTTTATTTCACGACTCTAATATGCAAGGCTTGATTTCGACGTTTCACAAGCTCAAATACCAGTCACATTCTGCCGATTACAACTCACCCAACTATCACAAAGCTGGCAAAACAAAAGCACATCCGTTGCCCCTATTTTATTTGCCTTGCTTATAGTCTTTCACTATTCCCTCCGCAATCCAATTTGCCAATGCCTGACGGTTATTCTTCAGAACCAGCCGTTGTTGGTCACGCTTGTTCCGAATATTTCCCAATTCCAAAAACACCGCTACGGGAGTCGTATTACGCAATACATACAAATTACGTTCACTCACCGTTCCGCGAAAGCCACGGTTTGGCTGATGCTTGTCATATTTCCTATCAAAGGTACGGTGCAAGTTATTGGCCAACCGCCTACCCTTCGTACTTTTAGGAGCGTTATAAAAAAACACATCTGTCTGCTGTCCCTTACTGCGACTGTCCACATGAATAAATACAGCTCGTTTGTAACTGCTTTTATCCTTCCGATACAGTTTATTCACCCAGTCACAGCGTTGCTTCAAACGAGCTACCTGATTCAAGGGAATAGGATCTCCCATGCAAGTTTCACGTTTACTATTTGCCAGGACATGACCGTCACGAATACCATCTTTCTTATCTTGAATGATAATATGCACCTTCGCACCGCGTGACAACAACTCACGTGCCAACCGCAGAATAATATCGTATGCATACTCATCCTCATGCAACTGACGCCCCTGATAGATACCGATGGCCCCAGGATCGGGACCTCCGTGACCACTCACCAAATAAAAACAAGCTCCGCTTAATTCATTGGATGTAATCTGATAGGTAGCATACTCCTTTCCAAATAATGCCTCTTTGCCGGTACGAGGCTTTTTCTTCGCCAGAAGCGGTGATAGAACAAAAAATAAAAACGTGACAAATAGTACCGATCCTCTCATTACCTGTTATTTTTCTCCCAACATTTCATCTATCTTCTTGCACAAAGAAGAGAATTCTTCTTCATTGTACAAACGGGTCAGCATTACAATCTTGCCCGTTTTGTCAATCAATACATTACGGGTGATGCCCGCTTTACGGTCTGCATATCTGGCAAAAATATCAGCTCCCGGATCAAGAGCCAACGGATAGGTCACGCCGGTACGTTTGGCAAAAGCCACTACGGTTTCCAAAGGTTCGTCCCGATCCACTCCAAAGAGAGCAAACGCTTTATTATCCTTATGTTTCAACCAGATATCTTTTTCAATAAAAGGCATCTCCTTTCGGCAAACTCCACACCAACTGGCAGTGAACTGAAGCATCACCACCTTGCCACGCAAATCAGAGAGTTTCACTTTCTGTCCGTCTGTCAGTTCCATTTCAAAATCGGGAGCCATATCCCCTACCTTTACTATATAACCGGCATTATCAGGAGTAACCTGTTGTGCCTTCACCGGCTGGCTCAGCAAACATGCGCAAACCAGCAACATCAGACTCATAAACTTCTTCATCGTTCTTCTCTTATTTTTATATATTCGCTACAAAGATAGGCTATTCCATCATTTTTTCGTAATTTTGGCACCCAAAATAACTACCAACTTATCAAGAAGATGAATATTTTTTGGGATACAATCACTCATTACAATGCGGGTACCTGGATTTATCAAGTTATTATCACCCTTATCGGCATTATTTTAACCTATTCTCTATTCAAAAGCCCCACAAAAAAAATAAAAGTAGCGATGAAGTTATATCTTATATTCTTGAATGTATGGATAGCTTCCGTGTATTACATGATTTATTGTGAACCAAGAAGTTACAACAGTGTTTTGGCAGGATTTTGGGGAATCATGGCCATCTTCTGGATTTATGACCTGAAAGTAAACTACACCCCTTTTGACCGGACTCACAAACATACCGCACTAGCCGTCCTGCTTTGTATGTTGCCATTGGCCTATCCACTCTTCTCCATTATAAGGGGGATGAGCTTTCCCATGATGACCTCACCTGTAATGCCTTGTTCGGTAGCGGTTTTCACCATCGGACTGCTGCTGGCATTTTCCAAACGAGTCAATATCTTTCTCGTCATGTTTCTTTGCCACTGGGCACTGATCGGTTTCACCAAAACTTACTTTTTCCATATTCCCGAAGATTTTCTGCTGGCAAGTTCGGCTGTACCGGGCCTTTATCTGTTCTTTAAAGAATACACAGCTTCCCATCTGCATACTTCCACCCTTTTCCGTGCCCGTATGATTAATCTCGCCCTGATTATTGCCTGCGGTGCAATCGGAGTGCTGTTCATGATATCTATGGTGTGCGAACTGGCTCAAGAACAGGCTTTATCGAAATAAAAACACGTCTTAATGAGGTACTTTGCAAAATCTTTCGTATTTTTGCCAACAAATTGAGTTAATGTTTTAACAGGATGAACGTATTAGAACTAAGTGAACAGGAGATTATCAGACGAAACAGTCTGAATGAATTGCGCGCTATGGGCATCGAGCCATACCCCGCAGCTGAGTATGTAACCAATGCATTTTCTACAGATATAAAAGCTGAGTTCAAGGATGATGAGGAACCTCGCAAAGTATCGGTAGCCGGACGTATGATGAGCCGCCGTGTGATGGGTAAAGCTTCATTTATCGAATTACAGGATTCAAAAGGCCGTATCCAGGTGTATATCACCCGTGATGACATCTGCCCGGATGAAAACAAAGAAATGTACAACACTGTGTTCAAACGTCTGCTGGACCTTGGTGACTTTATCGGTATAGAAGGATTCGTATTCAGAACCCAAATGGGTGAAATCAGTATCCACGCTAAAAAACTGACCGTACTGTCCAAGTCTATCAAACCGCTTCCTATTGTAAAATACAAAGACGGAGTCGCTTACGACAAGTTTGAAGACCCTGAACTGCGTTATCGCCAACGTTATGTTGACCTTGCTGTGAATGAAGAGATAAAAGATATCTTCATCAAGCGCAGTAAAGTATATAGCTCTATGCGCGAATATTTCAACTCAAAAGGTTATATGGAAGTGGAAACCCCGATTCTGCAATCCATTGCCGGCGGAGCAGCCGCACGTCCATTCATAACTCACCACAACGCACTGGATATGCCGCTGTACATGCGTATTGCCAGTGAGTTGTACCTGAAAAGACTAATTGTAGGTGGTTTCGAAGGAGTGTATGAAATAGGTAAGAACTTCCGTAACGAAGGAATGGACCGCACACACAACCCTGAATTTACCTGCATGGAAATATATGTTGCCTACAAGGACTATAACTGGATGATGGAATTTACAGAAAAAATGATTGAAAAAATCTGTCTGGATGTAAACGGCACCACTCAAGTAAAAGTAGGCGACAACATCATTGACTTCAAAGCCCCGTACAAACGTGTCACCATGCTGGACTCTATCAAGGAACACACCGGCTATGATCTGACAGGCATGAACGAAGAACAGATACGAGAAGTTTGCCAGAAACTCAATATGGAGATTGACGACACAATGGGCAAAGGCAAACTGATCGATGAAATCTTCGGAGAATTCTGCGAAGGTACTTACATCCAGCCGACTTTCATCACCGACTATCCGAAAGAAATGTCTCCGCTGACAAAGATACACCGCAGCAATCCGGATTTGACCGAGCGTTTCGAGCTGATGGTGAACGGCAAGGAACTGTGTAATGCATACTCCGAATTGAACGACCCGATTGACCAGTTGGAACGTTTCGAAGAACAAATGAAACTGAGCGAAAAAGGAGATGATGAAGCTATGATTATTGACAAAGACTTCGTCCGTGCGCTGGAATACGGTATGCCCCCCACTTCGGGTATGGGAATCGGTATGGACCGTCTGACGATGCTGATGACCGGACAGTCTACCATTCAGGAAGTATTGTTCTTCCCCCAGATGCGTCCCGAAAAGATTACTCCGAAAGACACTCCTGCCAAATTTATGGAACTGGGAATTTCAGAAGACTGGGTTCCTGTCATTCAGAAAGCAGGCTATAACCTGGTGAGCGATATGAAAGAAGTGAATCCGCAGAAGCTGCATATGGACATTTGCGGAATCAACAAAAAATATAAATTGGAACTAACCAATCCTACGGTGGACGAAGTTGCCGGATGGATTGCGAAAATTGAGAATTGAGAATTTAAAGATTGAGAATTATTCCAATTGTCAATTATCCATCATAAATAATAAGCATGAAATTGCCCGGTAAAATAGCGATAATGGGTGGTGGCAGCTGGGCCACGGCTATTGCAAAAATAGTCTTGGCTCAGGCTGAATCAATCAACTGGTATATGCGCCGCGACGACCGAATTGAAGAATTCAAACGTTTGGGACATAATCCGGCTTATCTGACAAGTGTGCGCTTTGAAATAAAGAACATCAACTTCTCTTCAGATATCAACAAGATAGTAAAGGAATCGGATACCCTGATATTCGTTACCCCCTCTCCCTATCTGAAAAGCCACCTGAAAAAGCTGAAAACCAAAATAAAGGACAAGTTCATTGTCACTGCTATCAAGGGTATCGTCCCTGACGAGAACCTGATTGTTTCCGATTATTTTCATCAGGTATACGGTGTTCCCGAAGAGAATATAGCCGTCATTGCAGGTCCGTGCCACGCAGAAGAAGTAGCCTTGGAGCGTCTTTCCTATCTGACTATCGGATGTAAAGACATTGACAAGGCGAAGATATTCGCCCGGCAGCTGGCCGGACATTACATAAAAACTTCTGTAAGCCCGGATGTGGCAGGTATAGAATACGCTTCGGTATTGAAGAATATTTATGCTATCGCCGCTGGAATTTGCAGCGGTCTGAAATATGGCGACAATTTTCAGGCTGTATTGATTTCAAATGCCATTCAAGAGATGAACCGCTTCCTGAATACCGTACATCCCGTAGAGCGTTCTATTGATGATTCCGCTTATCTGGGTGACTTGTTGGTTACCTCCTACTCCAATTTCAGCCGGAACCGCGTATTCGGAACCATGATTGGTAAAGGTTATTCCGTAAAAAGCGCACAGATAGAAATGGAAATGATTGCCGAAGGATACTACGGAACGAAATGTATCAAGGAGCTAAACAAGCACTTGCACGTGAACATGCCTATCGTAGATGCCGTTTATAATATTTTATATGAGCGCATCTCGCCCATGATTGAGATTAAATTATTAACTGATTCATTCAGATAAAATATCAGATACAATGAAGAATATTAGTTTAAACATCGACAAAGTAGCCGGTTTTGTTTCTAAGGAAACAATCGCTGCTTACGAACCTCAGGTGAAAGCCTGCATGGAAACATTGGAAAACGGTACAGGTAAAGGTAATGACTTCTTGGGTTGGTTGCATTTGCCATCGTCTATAACAGCCGAACATTTGGCTGACTTGAAAGCTACTGCCCAGGTTCTGCGCGACAACTGTGAAGTAGTAGTCGTAGCAGGTATCGGTGGAAGCTATCTGGGAGCACGTGCCGTAATAGAAGCTTTATCCAATAGTTTCCAATGGTTGAAAGCAAAACAAGACGGACCCGTCATCGTTTTTGCAGGCCACAATATCGGCGAAGATTACTTGTTCGAGTTGACTGAATACTTGAAGGACAAAAAGTTCGGTGTAATTAATATTTCCAAGTCTGGTACTACTACAGAAACCGCCTTAGCTTTTCGTTTACTGAAAAAACAGTGTGAAGACCAGCTTGGCAAGGAAATGGCGAAAAAAGTGATTGTTGCCGTTACAGATGCCAAAAAGGGTGCCGCACGTGTTACAGCCGACAAGGAAGGATATCAGACTTTCATTATCCCCGATAATGTAGGCGGTCGTTTCTCTGTCCTTACTCCGGTAGGTTTGCTGCCTATCGCAGTGGCAGGATTTGACATTGAGAAACTAGTGGAAGGCGCACGTACGATGGAAACAATATGTGGTCCGGCTACTCCGTTTGCCGAAAATCCTGCCGCTGTTTATGCTGCTACCCGCAATGAATTGTATAAAGACGGAAAGAAGATTGAGATTTTGGTAAACTTCAATCCCAAACTGCACTATATGAACGAATGGTGGAAACAATTGTACGGTGAATCCGAAGGCAAGGATGGTAAAGGTATTTATCCGTCTGCCGTCGACTTCTCTACTGATCTCCATTCTATGGGACAGTGGATTCAGGAAGGTGAACGTACTATCTTCGAAACAGTTATCTCTATCGAAAACCCGGAACATACGCTTCAAGTTCCTTCGGACAGCGAAAATTTGGATGGCTTGAATTTCTTGGCAGGAAAGCGTGTAGACGAAGTGAACAAGATGGCAGAACTAGGTACTCAGCTGGCACACGTTGACGGTGGTGTACCCAATATGCGACTGATTGTACCCGAACTGAATGAATACTACCTGGGAGAAATCATCTATTTCTTTGAAAAAGCTTGTGGTATCAGCGGTTATTTGCTGGGAGTAAATCCGTTCAACCAACCGGGCGTGGAAGCATACAAGAAAAATATGTTTGCTTTGTTGAATAAACCGGGATACGAAGAAGAGTCTAAAGCTATCCAAGCTAGATTATAATATCAAGAACCTATTCAGAATGCCATTTATCAATGTCATTCCGAATAACAGTGAAGAATCTGAAAGCATCCACCAAATGCTTGCAGATTCTTCACTTTGTTCCAATCCAACGGTCACACCTTTGGAAGTAATAACTATACATTTATTCTATGTTTAAAGAAGCGATAAATAACTATCTTCATACTCATGGATACGAATCCATCGACTTGAAAGCCGTATTATTCGATATGGACGGCGTGCTGTTCGACTCCATGTCCAACCATGCTGAGTCATGGCATAAAATAATGAAACGCTTCGGTTTCGGCCTCAGCCGAGAAGAAGCTTATATGCACGAAGGGCGTACCGGTGCATCTACGATCAATATAGTAAGTCGTCGGGAGCGTGGGCATGATGCTACTGAAGAAGAAATAAAAGCTATCTACCAAGCCAAAACTGAAGAATTCAACAAATGCCCCAAAGCAGAACGGATGCCCGGCGCACTGGAAGTATTGACTAAAATAAAGAGTGAAGGACTGACTCCGATGGTAGTGACCGGTTCGGGACAAACTTCGTTATTGGACCGATTGAATCATAATTTTCCGGGCATATTCCAAGCCAACTTAATGGTTACCGCCTTTGATGTGAAATATGGGAAACCAAATCCGGAGCCATATCTGATGGCCCTAAAGAAAGGCGGCTTTAAACCCAATGAAGCGTTAGTAATAGAAAATGCACCACTAGGTGTACAGGCGGGAGTTGCAGCCGGTATTTTTACCATCGCCGTGAATACAGGACCATTGCACGACAATGTGTTACTGAATGAAGGAGCGAATTTACTTTTTCATTCCATGCCTGATTTCAATGAAAATTGGGAAACACTACAATCTGCATTAAAACAAGATTAAATTTTGCAAGAATTCTTCACAATCAATAAAAAAGAGCTCCTTGCTTTCACCTAGATGAAAAACAAGGAGCTCATATTATATAAAAAATCACAGCCTATCAAAATACCTGAACCTACTTTAAAACTTTGCGTAACCAAGGAATAACCAGTTCGTTTTTAAAATAATGAGAAGGAGGATCTACATTGACCGTTTCGAAATAGGTCTTTGAATCCAGTCCTTCATCAAGGTGCTCCACATCTTTTCTAACTGCCTTATCAGCAAACTTCGGATAATGATGAAACTCCGCATTTTCCGGTTTTCCACTAGCAGCATAAGCAGATTGTACCAAACGGAAATCACGGTCCAACCCTCCCTCTGTAAAAATGATAGGACGAGGAGCTAATGACGCAACAACATCTGGAAAATTAAAATACCTCCAATAACCAGGTATCAGATGACGGATAGAATTTGGAAAAGGACGTCTGTTTTCCTTGTCAGGTTTAGTCATTACAACGGCACGTTCCTGAGTCTGGCATAGAAAATCATTGTACACAAAAGCATAAATATCCTTATCCAACACCCCCAAGACCATCATCGGTTCTGTACCTAATGAGAATCCGCTAATCACAATCCTGTCCTTTCGGATATAAGACTGGGCTTTCATCCAATTCAGTACCTGCATATCCAGATAAGAAGTATACCCTAGCCAACTCCATCCCAGTTCAAGCAAAAAACGGGAAACAACATCATAGTCATAATTCCATCCTTTATCATAACATTCCAAATCGGAGGCTTCTCCGGCAGCGGCATTATCCACCGCTACCGCCACATAACCTTCTTTAACCATATTCAAAGCCATACTTACTTTGGGATTATTATAATCCTCAGTTAACTTATCACAGATGCCGGGCTCACCAACCAATCCTTCTTTGGTCCTTCCGGACCCCGGAATGCACAAAACTCCGGGTACTGCACCCTTCAAATGTTCCGGTTTCAAAACCAGAAAAGTGGAAACTGACTTTGGAAAAGGATAGAACTCCCATTTCTCTAAAATATATCCCTCTTTTTTTTCCGTTTTCACACAGACAGGAGACGGTTGTCTCTTTATCTCGGGAAACTTCATGATCTCCACCATCGCAGCACGCACTCCATCCTGCCATTGCGTAAATTCCTGTGCGGACATACCGGAACGGTAAGCATATTGGGGATGTGTATCTTTCAACATCTCATGAACAATGGCATAAGTACTTAGTAACCGTCCATCCCCACGATCTGATTTCACAACTGCATGCTTCTCAGGTTGGTAATTCTGAGAATTACCAACCTGAGAAGCATGCAGATACTAAAAAGAGCAATCTTTTCATTATCATCATATTATCTCACTATTATTCATACCCCGGAGTCTGCTTGATTTCCGGATCTCCATTCAAAACTTCCACATTAACAGGCCACAACATCATATACGCCTTATCCTCTGTTAATATAGGCAATGAACTTCCATAATGCGCTTTAACAGAAAAGACAAAAGGTTTTCCGTTGGAATCACGTAAACGCAATAAATCAAACCAGCGGCTTCCCTCACCTACAAACTCTTTATCACGTTCCTGCAAAATAGCCCACTCATTATCCGCATAATCTCCTGCAATATATTTATGTTGTTCAAATTTATCACCATAAGCACGCTTACGTACCTCATTTATATATGCAGCACATTTATCCGGAGCTCCCAACCCGTTTTCACACTCGGCCAGCATCAACAAAACATCAGCATATCTATATACCGGTACATCTGAATCATAATAATGAGTTCCTCCATCCGTATGTCCCATCAGTTTTTTCCAACAAGCGCCACGAGTCTTTCCTTCGAACATATATTGAAAGAAAGTAGCATCCAAACGAGTATCTTCCTTATCATAAATCTCAATAAACGGCACTTTATACTCATAACGTAATGGTCCGGCTGTCAATAGCTTCAACGGATCCGGACCATATTTATTTCCATCCAAGTCCGTAGCATTGGTAAACAAGGCTACATTATAGAACCAGTTCGCCCCCCAATTGGTCAATTCATTCTTATTAAAACACAGAGCGAAAATGATCTCTTTATTCTTCTTCCCTTCCGGAGTCCATAAATCCGCAAAGTTTGGAAGCAGTTCGAATTGTTGGTTCACCAAATTCAATAAAGCCTTCTTTGCTGTCAACAAGTCACTGTTATTAGGATCTACGGCAGTCAGAGTAGCTATATGATCTCCTGCAATATCATCATCTGGTAATCCTGTAGTGACTTTGGCAGACCACATATATATCTTGGCCTTCAAAAGTTCCGTTGCATGATAAGACCATTCATATTGGTTGGACATCTTCTTATCCGACTCATTGAAGAAAGCTTCGGATTTATTAATATCTTCTTTGATAAACTCCAACGTTTCCTCCGGAGTAGAACGAGCCTTATATAATTGCGTAATATCAATGCTACCCTCGGTAACTTTCGGTTCCGTCTCTAACGGCACACCACCAAATGTTCGATAAAGATAGAAATAGTAATATGCACGCAAGCCATAAGCCTGTCCCAAATAAAATGATTTCTCCGTTCCAGTCAGATAATCAATTTCTTTATCTACATTTCTGATAAACAAATTTATATGCATGATATTTGGGTACACCTCATACCAATCATCGACACCGGTATTATCTTTCGTAAGCAGATTATTAGTCATAGGCGGACCATATACCCCCTCACCCATAGAAGTAACATCACTTATCAGAATCTCACTTCTGAACTCTCCCAATGTGACAGGCATCTGATATTTATCTCTTAAATCGGCATGAATACCAGTCATAAACATTTCTACCTGAGACTTCTGATTCCAAAAATCATTAGAGCCATAATAATCTTCAGGAGACAGGTCCAACGCATCACAAGCAGACAATACCATCATCCCACTCAACAATATGCTATAAAATATTTTCTTCATAATCCTTCCTATTTATTAGAATGTAACATTTAAACCCAAAACAACTGTTCTAGGGAGGGGATATCCTCCATTCTGACTGACACCATATTCGGGGGTCGCCATATTTTTGGCTGCTGTAATATATCCCAAATTCTGTGCTGTTACAGAAACATCCACCTTGCTCAAACCGGATTTATGAATCCAACTCTGAGGCAAGGAATACGACAGGCTTATTTCACGAAAAGCCAAATAATCGCCACGATAACAATTAATGTCCGATATTCTGTCATAATTACGTTTGCCCAAAAAGTCAGCCCATCCATACACCGGATATTTTCCATTCGGATTACTTTCCGACCAGGAATCTTTAACTAAAGAAATGGTATTAAATGTTCCCTGCATATTACCCATAATCCAAGGAGTTTTCCAATCATGTACCCAATAGCCTAAAGCATAATCCAAACGGCAGTTCAAAGTTAACCCTTTCCATGAAGTATTAATGTTAAAGCCTCCGGTCCAATGAGGTATCGTATTACCCAATTTCACCCGGTCATAATCATCAATCACACCATCCCCATTCACATCCTGCCATTTCACATCACCAGCCTGTATAGGCAGTCCTTTCTCCTTTTCGGCATCCGACAATTTAGCCCAAGCTTCAGGGCCATAAAGCACTTTGGCATCTGCTCCATTTTCCGTATAAGTGGATCTGTCTATCAGATTGCCTGGAATCTCACTCTCACTCTTATAAATACCAAGAGATTTAAAGGCGTAAATCACACCATATTCCTGTCCTTCCTGATAACCACCTACCCATTGTCTTTCATAGGTACCATCTGCCAGCTTGCGTCCCGTATAAACCTGATAGGCATCCTGCATATTATTCGGCAATCCATTGTACGGTAATGAGATAATCTTATTCTTATTATAAGCGGTATTCATACTAACTGTAAATTTCCAATCTTTGGTACGCAAAACATTGGCAGTCAATTCCAACTCCATACCTTGGTTTTGTACTTCTCCATTGTTAGAAAGGAAAGAAGAAACTCCGCTATGAGAAGGCAGGGTGATTTCTGCAAATTTATCCTGTGTATGTCTATTATAATAGGTGAAGTTCAAGATATATTTGTTATTCAGAAAACCAATATCGAAACCTGTCTCGAATGTGTACGATTTTTCCCATCTCATGGTGGGATTAGGCAAATCGTTTATCATCAAAGGAACTTTGCCATTATAGTTGGGTACTATTTTACCATCTTTATCTTTCATAATACCATAAGAACCTTGAACCGTATAATAATCAAGTCCTGTCACTACATTACCATTAGCATCCAGTACACCAGACACATTTCCATTGGCTCCGTAACTAGCACGAATTTTAGCATAAGAAAGTACATTGCTACAAGACTCCATAAAATTCTCTCTACTCAATACCCAACCGGCTGATATACCGGGAAAGGTTCCCCAACGGTTATCTTTTGGCAGTTTGGAGTATCCGTCGCGACGTAAAACAAGGCTCAGCAAATATTTGGACTTATAATCATAATTCACTCTGCCAAAGAATGAAAGAATACGCTGTCTGTAATGCCAAGAATCTATTTGCCGCACTCCGGCAGCAGTCGAAGTATAATTCAAATCCTGAAAATCAGATAATGGAGATCCATAACCAGATGCCGAAAAACCTTTCTTGTATGAGTCATAATATTCTACACCTACCATCGCATCCATAGAATGATCTTGCCGGAATGTAGTCTGATAATTCAAGATTCCATTGTAAGTCTGGTCTAAAAGCCGTTCATGTTTGTTGGAAGTACTATGATTAGTATCATACACCGGTCCTGTAGCTACAATATAGTCCCCTTTGAAGAACTCTCTGCTATCATCAAAATAGAACCAAGTTCCTGTGGTCTTGAATGTCAATCCTTTCATTATATTAAAGGTAAAAGACTGGCTCAGATTAAACTTGTCCGTATTATTATCATAATTCAATGCATCCTCATACACTTTCACTGTAGTCCAGCCACGAGCATAAGAAGCCACGGCAGGGCCTGCCAACCAATCACCGTCCGGACTTTTCACACGGAATGTAGGAGGAACGGACAAGGTAGTACTGAAAAAATTACCTTCACCGGCATATCCTGCACCACCATCGTCCCATTTTGCATCGGTAAATGTCAAAGAAGAATTAGAAGTAAGCCAAGGCTTAATTTTATAATCTGCATTGATCGTGAAGTTCAAACGGTGATACCAGTTGTTCATCGCATTTCCTTCGCTGCGATTATAGCCTAGGCTTGCATAATAATGTCCTTTATCATTGCCACCGGATACGCTCAAGTTATAATCCTGAGTAATAGCCGGAGATTTGATATTATAATCTTTCAGTTGATTATCACAATAAATCAATTTTTGTCCCGGATTCACCGGGTCATCCATTGTCTGCCAACCTTGTTTTAACAGGAAAGCCAGGTCATCTGTATAATTCATAACACCCCATACGGCTGTATTATCCTTATTACCATTAAGTACATTCCCTTTTTCATCAAAATATCTGTTTCCCGTTCCGTAAGGCTGTGTTCCGGATAAAGTCGCATCACTGGCAAATCCATGCCAAGCACCCGATTTATCCTGCCATATATGCGAAGACCGATAAAATGCCGAACGCATATAATACAAATAATCATGAGCATTCAAAAATTCATACTGGCTATGAAAAAAATTGAAACCGACTTTCGCACTCAAATTTATTTCCGTATGTCCTTCCGAACCTCTTTTAGTAGTAACAAGAATTACACCATTGGAAGCACGCGCACCATAAATAGCCGTAGCACCAGCATCTTTCATGACCTCCAAAGACTCGATATCCTCCGGATTCACATCACTCAACGACTCGCGTACAGCACCATCGATAATAACCAAAGGTGAACCGCTACCATCCAGATTGGTACCACCACGAAGCACCAAAGTAGGAGTGGAATTCGGATTACCGCTAGTTTGCTGTACCCTTAATCCTGCCACTGCACCAGAGAGTGCTTGCGCCGGATTAGTATGGGCCCCCGTACTTAAAGTAGAATTGTCAACTTTAGCAATGGAATTAGTCATCTTAGAACGAAGTTGTGTGCCCCCATAACCTGTTATCACCACTTCATCCAAAGTCTTATTGTCTTCCTGCAGCTGAACATTCAGAAACGTTTTTTTCCCTACCAACATTTCTTGAGTCAGATAACCGATATAAGAAAAGACCAAAGACGTTTTTTCACTTACCACTAACGTAAACCGGCCGTCTATATCAGTTATGGTACCATTGGTAGTACCTTTCTCTATAATATTAGCCCCAATAATTGCTTCTCCTTTGGCATCGGTCACTATACCTTTGACAGTCACTTTATCTTGTTGCATAACAATGGAACGCGTTTCTTCTCTAGAAATGGCCTTGCGAATTATTACTTGTCTGTCACGGATATGATATTCCAAATCAGTACCGGCAAACATTTGTTTCAGTACCTCCTCTATTGTTTTATTTCGTACATCCACATTGACACGACGAGACAAATCAATATCTGTACGATATATAAAAATAAATTGACTATTCTTTTCTACCCAATTAATCACACTCTTCAAAGTCTGGTTCTCCATGGAAACGGTAAAGCTGGTTTGTTCCGCATAACTCATTTCCGCAAAAGCCTCTTCATAACCTGTAAATGTTAAAATCATGGCTAAACTCATACATTTTGTGAATTTAGGCATGAGTTTTATTCTATTCGTGTATTTTTTCATATATTTGATTGTTTTTTCTATTTATTTCAAGGTAAATAATTAAACAACGATTCAGTGACCAGATAGTACGGCAAATACTGTCTGGTTTTCTTTTTTTACATCCTTCTTTTATTCCATAGGCTAAAGTATTTTAAGGTTCAACAATTCTCATTTAAGGCTCACATAGATTTCATCTTTATCATTTATTGTATAATGCAATGATAATGAAAGACATAAGTTATCCATAACATTGGTAATATCTGTTTGAAGATCCAGTTTTCCTGACAATGACAAGGTCGTAATCTCTGCATCATACCGTATTTTACACCCATAATACCGCTCAAGCTTCTTTAAAACATCTCCTACGGGTCTTTGATGAAGCAGCAATAAATTATCCTTCCAACTGATGTATTCGGACACATCAACCTTACGTACCTGCGTTTTATTGCCTTTAATATCCACCAATTGATTAGGTGCTAATCTTACTTTGCTCTTATTCTCAGTAGTTACTTCCACGCTTCCACGTACTAAAACAACAGATGCAGCCTCATCCTCCCTATAGGCACAGACATTAAACGAAGTACCCAGCACGCGTATATCAAACTCTCTTGTTTTGACAACAAATGGGCAATCCTTCCTTTTGGCTACATCCAGATAAACCTCCCCCTCTACCAAGATTTCACGTTTCCGTTCTTCAAAAATATCCGGATATATCACTTTACTACCTGAATTTATATAAATTCTAGTACCATCAGAAAAAGTAATATCAGCTCTTTTCCCATTAGGAACCATTATTTGATGCATTTCATTCTTTACAGATGAAGCCTGGGATATTTTAGTATTTAATGCATACTGCTGAATATTCGAACTTCCTAAAGTATCATATTTTAAAGAAGCATCATTTTTCAGATTCATAGCTTGGTTATCTGTTATCAGAATCACCTCATCACCGCAAATGGAAGTCGTGTCATTCAGCAATGCTATATCAAGCTCCGTACCCTCATCAACATTGGTACTCCACCAGTTCATAACTAAAGCCAAAGCAATCGCTGCCGCTATCGACAAAGACCACCTATAAATATGACGTCTGTGGGGAACCTTTTTTTCCCTTCCTACTCGTTTCATCACGTCCTGAAAAGATTTGTCTACATCAACAGATTCCAGTTCATCTGCTTCCCGAATCTTCTCAGTCAGGCATTGAACTGTTTTACGAAATTCATCTGAATTATATATTGTTTTTTTATTTTTCATCGAAAAACCTTTTTATTAAGAAAACGGTGCCCGATAAAAAAGGTACTCATAAAAAAGAAAAGAAATCACACTTTTCTTTGCATGAGCCTTCGCAAAACCAATAGACAAACCTTATATGACAAATAAAAGAACTTATTCATCACACAAATATCACTTCATTCCATGAAAACATGCCCAAATGATAAAACAACAATGATTGACTACTCGCTAAATCAAGAGAAGTGAAAAGCCCAAACACTACGCACAGGCACATGAACACAATGCACCAAGATACTGAAAATCCATATGGTTGAAACAGAGAAAAAGAATTCACGCAAACGTGCCAATGTACGCGACAAAAGATTCTTGCTTGATTGAGGATTCATACCTAAGATAGCGGATATTTCCTGATGGCTCAATTCTTTTACATAATATAAATACAGAATTTCACGCTGACGACCGGAAAGACGTGAAATTGCCTTAGCCAGCCTTCTTTCATTCTTCACATCCACATCATCTTTCTTAAATAAAGAATTTATTATTTCTTCGCCCATCGGAAAAAATTCATGGCATTCTTCAATCACTTCCATAGGACGTAAAGACTGAAACGCATCCAGCAGTTTATTTCTAAAAGAACAAAGCAAATACGCTTTTACATTATCAGTATAATGCAAATTCCTACAATTTAAGATCAACTTGACGAACAGATTCTGTATGGTATCAGCAACCAGCTCTCTGTCACCTACCATACGAATTCCATAGGAATACAATAACGAATAATAGCGTCGATAAACTTCTTCAAATGCCGCCGTTTCTCCTTTAATGAAAGATTCCCAAAGTTTAGTTTCACCATGTGTTCTATCAACCATAATACTAGCTCCTTAACTTATTAAGCTTGCTCAGAGTTAAACTTAACAAGAAGACAATATAAGAGATGAATCATGTAATGGACTCATCCCTTATTTTATAATACCTACATATTTATTCAAACAGTTTACTGCGCGACAACATACAAGCACCGATGATCCCGGCTCTTTCTTTCAATTTAGATTCTACAATAACAGAATCACGGTTCATCAAGTTCAGTGTATATTTTCGAATAGCTGTAGTGATGGGTTGTGTCAAATAATCACCTGTACGTGACAATGCACCACCAATAATGACTAGCTCCGGATTAAATATATTAATAAGTCCCGCTACATGGCGACCTAATTTCACTCCGATTTCTTCCACCAGTTCAATACACAGCAAATCTTCCTTATTTACCGCATCAATGATATCATCCAAGGTCAAATCTTCCAAATTTTTCTTGGTATTGGAGATAATAGAGTTTTCACCATTATTAATATGTTCCAACAGAATACGATGCAAAGCAGCCCCCGAAACTTCCGTTTCTATGCATCCTTTTTTCCCACAATGGCAGATAATCTCATTCTCATATCCAAAATTATGCCCGAATTCGCCAGAGAAACCGGATTTTCCTTTATAAATCTTTCCATCAATGATAATTCCCATACCCAATCCCCAACTGACATTGATAAAGATGATATTCTTCTCACCTTTCACAACACCTTGCATATACTCACCGTAAATCATAGCACGAGTGTCGTTATCAATAGAGACACGATAACCACCCACCTTTTCTGATATGACATCCGTCAACGGGCGCTCATCAAAATTGAATATACTGTAACTATATCCCAAATCCGGATTCACACGCCCGGAAAGATTTACATTAATATTTAATATCTTATCTTTCTCAACACTGACTTTTTGAAGAAAATGTTTAATCAACTTACACAATTCGTCTAAACTCTCAGGGGTATTCTTCGCTTTAAAAGGAACATTCATTTTTAGCTGAACTACATCTCCTTTAAAATTTATCAACCCTAAGTTAATGGAAAACTGACGCACTTCAACACCTACAAAATATCCGGAATCTGCATTCAAACCATACAAACTGGGATGTCTTCCCCCACTGGTTTCCAGCTTTCCATAGTCGTTAATGTAACCTTCCTCACACATTTCATCAATGAATTTTGTAACTGTAGGCACACTTAAATCCATCTCTCTTGCTAAATCAGTAATCGTAGAGCTTCCATTATAAATATAATGGGTAATGATTTTCTTCTTCATCACAGCCATCTTTGAGCCCTTTTCAATTTCTTTCAACAAATTCTCACCCATAATAAAATATTCCGTTAATATCCACAAATATAGTTATTTTTTTATGAAATCAAATCACATTTAAAGAGAATTTTCAAAAATTATTTTAGAAGATGTAAGCTAATTATCATTTTTTGTAACAATTCCATTTTCCATATACATTTAAAGAACGTTTCTAAGTCGCTTATTTATCTTTCTATTTATTAAAAGAGCGATTATTAATAAATAAATTTAGTTTTCACTTGTTGTTTTCATAAATCATTTATATATTTGCACGCAACATGATTAAGTAATATAAAATATTCATTTCAAATAAATTAAAGGCTATGGAAAAGATTCACGGATTAATTGACGCACCTTTTACTCCCTTTTATGAGAACGGAGAAGTAAATTATGAACCGATTGAAGCCTATTGCCAACTATTGGTTAGAAACGGACTTCAAGGCGTATTTATCAATGGTTCTTCCGGAGAGGGCTATATGCTGACAGAAGACGAACGCATGAAACTGGCTGAACGTTGGATGGAAGTAGCACCCGAAGGATTCAAAGTCATTGTCCATGTAGGAAGCACTTGTGTAAAATCAAGCAAACGTCTGGCAGAACACGCTCAGAAAATCGGAGCATGGGGTATCGGAGCAATGGCACCTCCTTTCCCCAAAGTAGGACGCATTGAAGAATTGGTGAAATACTGCGAAGAAATAGCATGCGGCGCTCCTGCACTTCCTTTCTATTTTTATCATATCCCAGCTTTCAACGGAGCATTCCTCTCAATGGTAGCATTCTTGGAAGCCGTAGACGGTCGCATTCCTAATTTCGCCGGTATCAAATATACTTTCGAAAGCCTGTATGAATACAACCAATGCCGTTTATATAAAAATGGCAAATTTGACATGTTGCACGGCCAGGATGAAACGATCCTTCCTTGTCTGGCTATGGGCGGTGCACAGGGCGGTATCGGTGGAACAACCAACTATAACGGCAAAGAACTCACAGGTATTATCGAAGCATGGAAAGCCGGTGATCTGGAACTGGCACGCGAACGCCAGAATTTCGCACAGGAAGTTATCAATGTCATCTGTCACTATCGTGGAAACATCGTTGGCGGTAAACGCATCATGAAACTGATCGGGCTGGATTTAGGAAAGAACCGGACTCCGTTCCAGAACATGACAGATGAGGAAGAAGCTGCCATGAAAGCCGAACTGGAAGCAATCAATTTCTTCGAAAGATGTAACAAATAAACCTGAACCACGATGTTTTCAATAGACTATATAAAAGAATGGTCGGAATCATACAAAACAGATCTGACCACCAATATCATGCCGTTTTGGCTGAAATACGGGCTGGACAAGGTCAATGGAGGTATTTATACCTGCGTTGACCGAAACGGCAGCTTGATGGACACCACCAAATCAGTGTGGTTCCAAGGAAGATTTGCTTTTATCTGTTCCTATGCATATAATAATATAGAAAAGAACGAAGCATGGCTGGCGGCAGCTAAAAGTACAATAGACTTTATAGAAGCGCATTGTTTTGACTCTGACGGACGTATGTATTTCGAAGTGACTGCCGAAGGCACTCCCTTGCGCAAACGCCGTTATATTTTCTCGGAGTCATTCGCAGCCATCGCCATGTCGGAATATGCCATCGCATCCGGTGACCAGACGTATGCCGTAAAAGCATTAGACTTGTTCAAACGGATGCAGTATTTTATGGAAACACCAGGCATACTCCCTCCAAAATATCTGGATACTCTTCCTATGAAAGGACATTCCATCACAATGATCCTGATTAATGTAGCATCACGTATCCGTCAGGCCATTCAAGATGAAAGCTTCAACGGACAGATTGACGCTTCCATCGCCCAACTGCGCAAAGATTTCATGCATCCCGAATTCAAGGCGTTGCTTGAAACGGTAGGTCCCCATGGAGAATTCATCGACAGCAACATGGGCCGCACCATCAATCCGGGACATTGTATCGAGACAGCCTGGTTTCTGCTGGAAGAAGCCAAATACCGTAATTGGGACAAAGATATTACGGAATTGGCCCTCACTATCCTTGATTGGTCTTGGGAGTGGGGATGGGACAAAGAATTCGGAGGTATCATCAACTTCAAAGACTGCAAGAACCTTCCGCCACAGGATTATTCCCAAGACATGAAATTCTGGTGGCCTCAGACAGAGGCTATCATCGCTACTTTGTATGCATATTTAGCAACCGGAAATGAAAAATACCTTGACATGCACAAGCAAATCAGCGATTGGACATACACCCATTTCCCTGATAAAGAGTGTGGAGAATGGTTTGGATATCTCCATCGTGACGGCACGCCTGCACAAATGGCCAAGGGTAACCTGTTCAAAGGCCCGTTCCACATTCCAAGAATGATGATCAAGGGCTATACATTATGCGAGGAAATACTCGACAGCAAAAAATCACATTTATAAAGCCCTTTATCTATTAGCATGAAAAACAGTAAAATTTATCCTTGGGTTGTAGTAGGATTATTATGGGGTGTCGCCCTGTTGAATTACATGGACCGGCAAATGTTGTCCACAATGAGAGATGCCATGGCGGTGGATATCACCGAGCTTCAGTCAGCTGCCAATTTTGGGCGACTGATGGGAGTCTTTCTTTGGATATATGGCTGTATGAGCCCTATAGCCGGAATGGTGGGCGACCGCATGAACCGCAAATGGCTTATTGTTGGCAGTTTGTTTGTATGGTCGGCCGTCACTTATCTGATGGGAATCGCCGACACCTATAATGAAGTTTTTTTCCTTCGCGCCTTGATGGGAATCAGCGAAGCGCTCTATATTCCTGCCGGATTGTCACTGATCGCCGACTATCACTCCGATAAGTCACGTTCATTAGCCATCGGTATTCACATGACCGGGCTCTACACCGGGCAGGCCATCGGAGGTTTCGGCGCTACAGTAGCCGCTGCTTTTTCCTGGCATACAACCTTTCATTGGTTCGGCATCGCCGGCATCGCATACGCCGTAATTTTGATGCTTTTTCTACATGAAAAGAAGGATAGAATACAAATTGAACAAATAAATTCACCTTCCGGTAAAGAAAAAAGCAATTTATTGAAGGGATTATCATTACTTTTCAGTAATATTGCATTCTGGGTGATTCTGCTATATTTCGCAGCCCCCAGTTTACCGGGATGGGCAACCAAAAACTGGTTACCTACCTTGTTCGCCGAGAACCTGAATATACCGATGTCACAAGCCGGCCCCATGTCGACTATCACCATCGCGCTATCCTCGTTCATTGGCGTAATTATTGGTGGAACCTTATCCGATAAGTGGGTGCAAAGAAATATAAAAGGACGTGTGTACACGGGTGCCATCGGCTTGGGACTTACTATTCCATCCCTGCTTTTACTAGGGTTCGGACACAGTTTCGTAGCTGTTGTGGGAGCTGGATTATTATTCGGAATCGGTTATGGTATCTTCGATGCCAACAATATGCCGATTCTATGCCAGTTCGTATCATCCAAACACCGTGCTACCGCCTATGGTATCATGAATATGACAGGCGTGTTTGCGGGAGCAGCCATTACCGAAGTCTTGGGAAAGTGGACAGACGGAGGTAAGTTGGGACTGGGATTTGCCATGTTGGCTATTATTGTGCTTATCGCACTGGTAGTACAATTGACATTCCTCCGTCCCAAAACGGATAATATGGAATAACCCGTATAGTTAACTTAACACTTAAAACTTAAAAAAGAAAGAACCATGAGAGTAATTATTGAATCTGATTACCAAGCGCTGTCACAATGGGCGGCAAACTATGTAGCTAGTAAAATCAATGCGGCAAATCCGACTCCTGAAAAACCTTTTGTTTTAGGTTGTCCCACAGGATCTTCACCGCTAGGCATGTACAAAGCGCTGATAGAACTGAACAAGCAGGGAAAAGTATCTTTCCAGAATGTCGTTACTTTCAATATGGACGAATATGTAGGCTTGCCTGAAGATCATCCAGAAAGCTACCATACATTTATGTGGAAAAACTTTTTTAACCATATTGATATAAAGAAAGAAAATGTACATATCCTGAACGGAAATGCCGAAGACCTGGAAGCAGAATGCGCCAACTACGAAAAACAAATAGCCGAAATCGGAGGCATCGACCTGTTTATGGGAGGTATCGGTCCCGACGGACATATCGCATTCAACGAGCCGGGCTCATCTTTGTCTTCACGCACACGTATCAAAACACTGACTACAGACACAATCATTGCAAACTCACGTTTCTTTGACAATGACGTGAACAAAGTACCTAAAACTGCGTTAACAGTAGGTGTAGGGACTGTCCTTTCAGCCAAAGAAGTTCTGATTATCTGCAACGGGCACAACAAAGCACGTGCTTTGCAACATGCCGTTGAAGGTGGTATTACACAAATGTGGACTATCAGCGCATTACAAATGCACCAGCATGGCATCATTGTTTGTGACGAAGCCGCTACAGACGAACTGAAAGTCGGTACCTACAAATATTTCAAAGATATCGAAAAAGCTAATTTGTAATTTATGAGAACAAACTTAAGTTCGCAGATTTCTCTGAACAGAGTATCTCCGAAATATTATAAACCCGAAAATGCGGTGGAACGTTCTGTCTTGACCCGCTGCGAAAAAGTGCCTACCGACATCTATGAAACGATGGAGGAAGGCGTGCAGCACATTGCCAACGAAATTACGGCAAAAATTCAGGAACGTCAGCGCGAAGGAAAGTTCTGCGTGATTGGGGCTGGAACCGGTGCTTCATTACGGCCGCTTTATGCCGAACTGGTCCGTAAACATAAAGATGAAGGACTAAGTTTCCGTAACGTAGTAATTTTCAATTTATATGAATATTACCCTTTGGCTTCCGAAGGGGCTGGAAGCAGTTTCTCACAGCTGAACGACTTATTCCTAAGCCAAATCGACATCGATAAACAAAATGTATTCACCATCGACGGAACGATTCCGCAGGAAGCTGTCATCGAATACTGTCGCCTGTACGAACAACGTATCCAGACTTTTGGCGGTATAGACATCGTATTAATGGGCATTGGTCGTGAAGGCAATATTGCCATGAACGAGCCGGGATCAAGCTTGAGCTCCCCTACCCGACTGATTTTGATTGACTCAACCTCGCGTGCTGAAGCTGCACACAACTTGGGAGTGGACAATCTCCCTCCCTGTTCCATCACGATGGGTGTGGCAACTATTATGGCTGCCCGCAAAATCTATTTGCTGGCATGGGGAGATGACAAAGCCGATATCATCAAGAAAGCGGTGGAAGACAAAGTGAGCGACACTCTGCCCGCTTCTTATCTGCAAATGCATAACAATGCAAATGTCTGCATAGATCTGGCAGCGGCTTCTCACCTTACCCGTATCCAACGTCCGTGGCTGGTAACCAATTGCGAATGGAACGACAAATTGATTCGCAGCGCTATTGTATGGTTGTGTATGCGTGTCAAAAAACCGATTCTGAAACTGACCAACAAAGATTACAATGAAAACGGACTGAGCGAACTGCTGGCACTCTACGGTTCTGCTTACAACGTAAATATCAAAATATTCAATGACTTGCAGCACACCATCACCGGATGGCCCGGCGGCAAGCCCAATGCAGATGACACCTATCGCCCCGAACGGGCAAAACCATTCCCGAAACGCGTGGTAGTCTTCTCTCCGCACCCGGATGATGACGTAATCTCAATGGGTGGAACTTTACGGCGTTTGGTTCAGCAAGGTCACGAAGTACACGTAGCATACGAAACTTCCGGAAACATTGCCGTAGGCGATGAAGAAGTAGTACGTTTCATGCACTTCATCAACGGTTTCAACCAACTTTTTGATGAAAACTCCAACGAAACCATCAAAAACAAATACGCTGAAATCAAGAAATTCCTTGCCGCCAAGAAAGAAGGCGATATGGACAGCCGCGATATCCTGACCATTAAAGGACTGATCCGTCGTGGCGAAGCCCGTACTGCAAGTACTTACAATCAAATTCCATTGAACCGTGTCCACTTCCTCGACTTGCCGTTCTATGAAACAGGAAAAATCGAGAAGAACCCTATCAGTGAAGCCGATGTGGAAATCGTTTTACAGTTACTACGTGACGTAAAACCCCACCAAATTTATGTGGCCGGTGACCTTGCCGACCCGCACGGAACCCATCGTGTCTGCACAGACGCAGTGCTTGCCGCTATCGACATCGAAAAAGAAGCCGGTGCCGAATGGTTGAAAGATTGCCGCATCTGGATGTATCGTGGCGCATGGGCGGAATGGGAAATTGAAAACATTGAAATGGCCGTACCGTTCAGTCCGGAAGAATTGCGTGCTAAACGTAACTCCATCTTAAAGCATCAGTCTCAGATGGAAAGCGCACCGTTCCTGGGCAACGACGAACGTCTGTTCTGGCAAAGAAGTGAAGACCGCAACCGGGGTACCGCTGCTTTGTATGACCAACTTGGTTTGGCATGTTATGAAGCAATGGAGGCCTTCGTGGAATACGTACCCCTATAATTTAAGAAACAACCTAACCTAATTTTATACTAACCTTTAACCAAAAAACCGAAAATCCCCGATGGATGTGATATCCCTCGGGGATTATTTTTAGATTTCCATTTATTGCAAATGATATCCCATAGTCATCCTCACCACAGCTACCTGCTTCGAGCAACACACCCCAAACTACATCTCATAATTCATTAATCCCATAGCCAAACAAAGCAAAATCCCCCAGACAAGGATCTTCGGGAAAAACCTCAGCCAAAGCCGCAGTAATAGTTCTTGCGTTATTCAGCGTATAAGATTTACTTCGGGTCAGCCCCAATCTGAAAGCCATCTCACTGACATGTGTATCCAAAGGGATAATCAACTCACATGGAGAGAAATTCCTCCAGATTCCAAAATCCACTTCCGAATCGCGACGGATCATCCAGCGCAGAAACATATTCAATTTCTTTTGCGGCGCCTTATCCGACACTCCAAACAAACGACAAAGACGTTGCATCGGAGTTCCATCCGTTTCGCAAAGAAGAGCATTCTCCATACTCTCATACCTATCATATATAGTATACAGCCAATGAAACAATTGTGCCATTCTATTTTTTGAAACCGTCCGATAGAACGACTCCTCACCACAGAAATCAATTTTCCAGTTCCCGGACAACACATACTGCAAAGGCTGCCGGTTCATTATGGAATCCAGCCGTTCTGCCGCCTTCAGTATTTGAGGGCGGGCTCCGAAACTAAGAAAAGCAGTCAGAAAAGCACTGATTTCAATATCCGCTTTGAAATGATAGCGATGCGGGAACTGTACCGGATCAGAAGAAATAAAATCAGAGTTATGATACCGGTCAGCATATTTCCGCAAAAAATCAGCTACCGCCATCCGGCTCTCATGAGTTTGCCGTTCTGTAATATAAGACATGAATCGCTCTTGTTCGTTCTTTCGGGTCATAAATAAAACGTTTATGATTTGTACACAAAGGTATATTAAAATAAAATAGATTGCATTTTCTGAAATCAAATTCCATCCTTAATCCTCAACTTGCCTTTTCTATATTCTTTAGGTGAAATCCCCACATATTGCTTAAAATACTTTCCAAAGAAAGACTGCGTAGGGAAATTCAATTGGTCTGCAATCTCCTTGATACTCAGATCCGATCCTTCAAGCAACTGTTTTGCCTCGGTAATCACCATTTGCACAATCCATTGCAAAGCACTATTTCCCGACTTCTCTTTAATGATGGTGGAAAAATAACGTGGAGTAATATGCTGCATCCTCGCATAATAAGCAACATCACGTTCCTTTCTATACAAACGGAAAAGAGCCAGCATGAAATTCTGAAAAATCACATCCTTCTTGTTCTGCGGCAAAGGCTGCATGGGTTGGTTGGCAAAATACATATTCAATATCTCATAGCAGAAAGTCTGCCCCATTGACTTGATCAGTTCCAAAGTCAGGCGTTGTTGCTGCAAATTCACCTCTTGCACATCCTCCGCCTCTATCCTCTCCCGCAAATTATCCAACAGATACTCCAAATGAGCACGTTGCTTATCCGAAAGTGATATACAAGGATGCTTCCGCATAAAAAGCTGGTTTTCCACATTGATCACCCTATTGACGATAGGAATGATATAATCTAAATCCACTTCAACCATAACCCCTTCCGCATCCTCACTCTTATGAAGCAGATGCACCAAGGTAGAAGCCATGTAAATATACACATCACCGGGATTTATCTGAAAATGCTTATCTTCCAGTGAAACCTCCACATTTCCTTTCCGGCAAAAGAAAAGGCCACATTTATTAAATGTCGAAATAATCTGTCCGTCTTTAAAGGCATACAGTTCACTATCCGAAAGAAATCTAAAGAGAAAAGGCATCTGTTGTCTGTCCATCAATCTATACATTCTTTAATTTACTGCAAAATAAATACAAATCGTAAACTTTCCAGCTACATAACAACCCAAAAATATACAAATCGGACAATTTATCATTCATATCAACCTTTTCTATCCTCTTGCTTCGGAATAACTTTGTATCAGAAAACTAATTGCACGAAAATCATAGTAGTATGAAACGAATTTATCTTATTCTAACAGGTATTTCCTTGATCTTACTAAGTTCCTGCGCACAACGTGCCCAGGAAGCCAAAGGTCATCAGACAGTAAAAATAGACACAGTTGTTTCTGCCGACAAACAAACGTTCCTGCAATTTCCGGGAAAGGTAAAAGCCGCACAAGATATCAGCCTTGCCTTCCGGGTAAGCGGAACCATCAGCAAAATACATGTAAAAGACGGCGCCCGTGTACAAGAGGGACAATTACTGGCCGAACTGGACCCCACCGACTATCAAGTACAACTGGATGCTACTGAAGCAGAATACCAGCAAATAAAAGCGGAAGCAGAAAGGGTCATGGCTCTTTACAAAGACAACGGAACCACCCCCAACGCCAATGACAAAGCCGTATACGGGCTCAAGCAAATCACCGCCAAGTACAAACACCATAAAGATCAGTTGGCTTACACCCGGCTCTATGCTCCTTTCAACGGGTATGTCCAGAAACGCCTGTTCGAAGCTCACGAAACCATCGGAGCCGGAATGCCCGTCATTGCCATGATCAGCGGCGGAACCCCCGAAGTGGAAATAAATCTGCCTGCGGCCGAATATATCAGCCGGGAGCAGTTCGACAATTATCACTGCACATTTGATATCTATCCGGGCGAAACCTACCCGCTGAAACTAATCAGTGTCACCCCGAAAGCCAACGCAAACCAACTATACACCATGCGCCTGCAAGTAGTACCCGGCACACGGGCTATCCCTTCTCCCGGCATGAACACCATGGTAACCATCCTTTGCCGTACAGAGCAGGAGAATACTCTTTCTGTCCCTACCGGCGCCATCCTGCAAAAAGAAGGCAAAGCGTATGTGTTCGTCTTTCATCCATCCAGCAATACCGTACACAGACAGGAAGTATCCATACTGCGTTTGTTGAACAACGGACACAGTCTCATCACTTCCAGACAACTGCAACCGGGAGAGCAGATTGTATCCTCGGGCGTACACCACATTGAGGATGGAGAAATTGTAAAACCTTTGTCACCGGTCACTAACACAAATATAGGAGGATTATTATAATGGACATCAGTAAATGGGCATTCCGGAACAGGAATCTGATTTATTTCCTGATAGCGGTTCTGCTGCTCGGCGGAGCCTATTCCTGCTATCAGATGAGCAAATTGGAAGACCCCGAAATAAAAGTGAAGCTTGCCATGGTAGTCACCACCTATCCGGGTGCTTCCGCGCACCAGGTAGAACTGGAAGTAACGGATGTGCTTGAAAAGAACATCCGCACCATGGGCAACATTGACAATATAGAAAGTTATTCATACAACGACCTGTCCCTGATACAGATAGAACTGCTGAGCACCGTGCCGGACGATGACGTGGAACAATGCTGGGACATGCTGCGCCGCAAAGTAAGCGACGCCCGCGCCCTGTTGCCCGAAGGAGCCACCACCCCGATAGTCAAAGATGACTTCGGAAATGTATATGGCATGTTCTATGCCCTGACAGGTGACGGACTGTCCGACCGTGAACTGTCCGACTATGCCGAACTGGTAAAACGGGAAGTGAACGAACTGGAAGGGGTAGACCGTGTGGAACTCTACGGCAAACGTTCCGAATGCATCAATATCTCCCTGTTGCAAGACCGTATGGCAAACCTCGGTGTTAAACCTGCAGAAGTACTGGCAACCTTGAACGGCCAGAACAAAACCACCTATACAGGATATTATGAAAATGGTGAAAACCGTATCCGCGTCACAGTAAACGACAAATTCAAAACCGTAGAAGATATCGGAAAAATGCTGATTCAAGGACACGATGACGACCAGCTTCGCCTGAGTGACATCGCCCGTATAGAGAAAGCCTACGAGAACCCCACACGCAATGAAATGTTCTATGACCATGAACGCGCTCTCGGTATACTCATCGCTGCCTCCAGTGGTTCGGACATTATAAAAGTAGGCCATGCCGTAGAAAGCAAGTTGGAAGAACTCAAAGCCGAACGTCTGCCCGCAGGAGTGGAATGCCACAAAATCTTCTATCAGCCCGAACGGGTAGGCAGCTCTTTGGGAACCTTTGTCATCAACCTGATAGAATCCGTCATCATCGTAGTACTGATACTGATGATAGCAATGGGGTTCAAGAGCGGCCTTATCATAGGTATCAGCCTGGTCATCACCGTATTCGGTTCTTTTCTGTTCCTTTATTCGGCAGGCGGAACCATGCAGCGCGTATCATTGGCTGCTTTTGTACTGGCAATGGGAATGTTGGTAGACAACGCCATCGTCATCATAGACGGCATACTGGTAGACTTGAAAGCCGGCAAAAACCGGATGGAAGCCATGACCGCCATCGGAAGACAGACAGCCATGCCTCTTCTGGGCGCGACACTGATAGCCATTATCGCCTTTCTACCCATCTACATGTCCCCCGACACCGCAGGCGTCTACACGCGCGACCTTTTCATCGTACTTGCCGTTTCCCTGTTACTGAGCTGGATATTGGCACTGATCCATGTACCACTGATGGCCGACCGCCGGCTGCATCCTGCCATAGATACTGACAGTACCGGAAAGCGAGTATACAAAGGTAAAATCTATGCCACCCTCCGTTCGGCACTGCGGTTCGGTCTGGCCCACCGGTGGAGTTTTGTATTTGCCATGACCGGTCTGTTGCTGCTTTCCGTTTTCGGCTACCAATATATGCGTCAGGGCTTTTTCCCCGACATGGTTTACGACCAGCTTTATATGGAATACAAACTTCCGGAAGGGAATAACTATACACGTGTGGTTCGAGATTTGGAAGAAATAGAAACCTATCTGAAAGGACGGGAGGAAATAACCCACGTCACCACCTCCATAGGCGGTACGCCCGGACGCTATAATCTGGTACGGAGCATTGCCAACCCCTCACTTTCGTACGGCGAACTGATTATCGACTTCACCTCACCGGAAACCTTGGTAGAACATATAGACGAAATCCAAGCTTACCTCTCCCAAGCCTATCCGGACGCATACATCAAATTGAAAAGATATAATCTGATGTTCAAGAAATATCCCATAGAGGCGCAATTTCTGGGTCCCGATCCTGCCATCCTGCACCAACTGGCCGACAGCGCCCGCGCCATCATGGAAAGGACTCCGGAAGTCTGCCTCATCACCACCGACTGGGAACCTCAAGTACCCGTACTGACCATCGAATACGACCAGCCGTCTGCCCGTGCCCTCGGCCTGAGCCGTAATGATGTCAGCCTTTCCCTGCTCACAGCCACCGGAGGCATTCCTATCGGCTCTTTCTACGAAGGTATCCACAAAAACAACATCTACCTGAAATGCCTCGACGAGAAAGGAGAACCGATAGAGGACCTGGGCAACGCACAAGTCTTCTCGTCTCTGCCTTCCCTGAACGGACTGTTGAACGAGGAAACCATGGTGAAGCTGAAAGCCGGCACACTTTCGAAAGAAGATTTGGTGGAAAGCATCATGGGAAGCACACCGCTGAAACAAATCAGCAAAGAGATTGATATCCGGTGGGAAGATCCGGTAGTTCCCCGTTACAACGGGCAGAGAAGCCAGCGGGCACAATGTTCGCCCGCACCCGGCATTGAAACGGAAAAAGCACGTCTTGCCATCGCGGAACAGATAGAAAACATACCATTACCCGAAGGTTATTCACTGGTATGGCAAGGAGAAAAGATAGCCAGCGACCAGTCCATGAAGTACCTGTTCCAAAATTTCCCGTTAGCCATCATTCTGATGATTGCCATCCTCATCATGCTGTTCAAAGATTATCGCAAACCCATCATCATCTTCTGCTGTATTCCGATGATATTTGTAGGGGTGGTAGCGGTCATGCTGCTCACAGGAAAAGTCTTCAATTTCGTGGCTATTGTAGGCACATTGGGATTGATCGGCATGCTGATTAAAAACGGTATTGTGCTGATGGATGAAATCACCCTTCAGATCAATGAAGGAGTAGAACCGATCACCGCACTGATAGACAGTTCCCAAAGCCGTCTCCGCCCGGTCATGATGGCCTCGCTGACAACGATTCTGGGTATGATTCCCTTGCTGTCCGATGCCATGTTCGGTTCCTTGGCGGCAGCTATCATGGGTGGATTGCTGTGCAGCACACTGATCACGCTGCTCTTTATCCCTATATTATATGCCTTGTTCTTCAAGATAAAAAACAATTGATTCATTTCACTGACATACAAAACCGAGAATAAATGAAAAAGACAATGATACTCCCCCTCTGCTGTCTGCTGTGGCATCTTGCCACCCCCGCATGGGCACAGGAAACACTGAGTCTGAAAGAGTGCCGCGAAATGGCATTAAAATACAACAAGGAAATGGCGGCTTCCGTGAAACAGACGGAAAGTGCCCGTTATACTGCCAAGAGTTACAAAGGGAACTTCTTCCCCAACTTCACCGTCAGCGGAACAGGACTTTACAGTAATGCCGACGGTAGTTACGGCATAGCCGGAGGCAACCTGCCCGTCTTTCTGCCCGATGGAACAGGACAGTTCAATCCGGGACAACCCGCAGGCTTTGCCTACTTCCCCGGCATTAACCTGGACTATAAAATAGGATGGGTCTATATGGGCGGTGTGCAAATGGAACAGCCCCTCTACATGGGCGGTAAAATCCGTGCCGCCTACAAAATGTCCTTGCTGGGCAAAGAAATGGCACAAATGAATGAAAATCTGACCGCAACAGAAGTCATTCAGAAAACAGATCAGGCATACGCTCTGGTAGTAAAAGCAAAGGAGATGAAAACAGTAGCCGATGCATACCACGCTGTATTGACGGAATTAAAAAATAACGTAGAGAGTGCTTACAAACATGGACTTAAACCTCAGAATGATGTATTGAAAGTACAAGTAAAGCTGAATGAAAGCGAGCTAGGTATCCGAAAAGCCGAGAATGCTCTCCGCCTGGCTACCATGAACCTCTGCCACCTGATAGGGAAACCACTGACCACACAAGTTCATGTTTCCGGAGATTTCCCGGAGATAGAGAAAGACCTGGAAGTACAGGTACTGGATATCACCCGCCGTCCGGAATACGGAATACTGGACAAACAAGTGGCGATAGCCCGCCAGCAGGTGAAACTGAACCGCAGTGAACTGCTTCCCAAAGTAGGGATCAAAGGCTCATACGACTATGTACATGGTTTGGAACTGAACAACAAGAATTTCCTGGACGATGCCAGTTTCTCTGTCCTTCTGAATGTAAGCATCCCCTTGTTCCATTTCGGAGAACGCAGCAACAAAGTACGTGCAGCCAAAGCCAAACTGGAACAAACCCGCCTTCAACAGCAAAACCTGAACGAACAAATGTTACTGGAACTGACCCAAGCCGCCAACAATCTGGACGAAGCAAAGCTGGAAAGCGAACTTGCCGACCGTTCCCTGCAACAGGCGGAAGAGAACAGGCGTGTCAGCAAAAGCCAGTACGAAGTAGGTCTGGAAACACTCTCCGACCATTTGGAAGCCCAAGCGTTATGGCAACAGGCTTACGAAACGAAAGTTGACGCCCGTTTCCAACTTTATCTGAACTACGTGGCCTATCTGAAAGCAGCAGGGACCTTGCATGACAAGCTGTAAGTCTCTTGTTCCGGATTCAGATTGAGTACAAATACAAGCAATCCCTCCTTCTCCGGAGTTTTATAAATGTGCTGCCACTGCTACCACCCACTCTACTGGAACCACCATGAACAAGGCGTTTCAACGGGTGGTGGCAGCACATTTTTTTATGGGTAAAAAGTGCTGCCACCACCACTTTCCCTCTCTTTTTATTCCCAAACGGATAAAAAAGGGGCTATACTTCGGCTATACCTTCCTGCCTGCGCAGCACATACACCGCATGAGAATGCTTTCCTTCTTTGTCCAATCTCTTCTCCTCATACCAAGCCTTCAGCTCGTAGGCCGCCGTAGTGCGCGCCACCCCCAACCATTCCGAATAGGCCAGACGTGTAATGGAACCGTGTTCTTTCAGATAAGCCTCCAGCAACGTCCAACGCTCCTCCTTGCTACGCTTTTTCACCGTAGGCAAGAAGCCGAACTCGGCACGGAGGATGTCTGTTTCCTGCCGCACCCGCTTCACCAGTTCCGGCACCGGACGGAAGTTCACCTTCTTTATCCTCACAGATGCCGCACGTATCTCCTTCCGGTCTGTCACCTCACGCGAGGACAAGGCAAGAGAAAACGTACCCAGGCCGTCCAACCGCACATTTTTTCCTTGCCGCAAATGGGATACAACCATATCGGCCACCTCCTGTAGCACTCCCACCACACAGCCCGCCGAATATGCGCTATGCTTGGACAACTCCTTCACTATGTGATCGGTAGTAATCGTTTCCTTCACCACTACCGCCGGATAAAGCACCGGTTTGCCGTCCTTTTCCTTGAAAGGGTTGGCCTTGAAATCATATTTTATATCCATCATTAAAAGATTTGATCTGTATCCGCAAGCCCTTTCTGCTCTATGGTTAAGGGTTCTCTTCCTTTTGTATTCTATCTCCATAAGCTTTGGACTTGACTCCAAAGGCTATGGAGTTATCTCCAAAGGTTATGGAGTCAACTCCGCAACCTATGGAGATAGAACACATCTGGACAAAGATACTTAATCTTTAGGGGAAAAAGGCTTAATATAAAGGAAAAGATGGATTAAGGAGAAAAATAATCAGGTAGTCGACCCATTCTTAAAAAACTAAATGAATAAACAAAAGGATACGCGATATACAGGGAGATACCCTGATAAAAAGATTGGGTATCTGCGGAGAACAACGGTTTCATTGTATTCTGCGGACAGACAGAACGGTTTATAACCAAACATCAAAGGAAATATATTTGATGCAAAAGAAAGAATATCATTTTTTTATCCTATTTTTGTGTTGGCAACAAACTAATACCATAATACACAGACTGATGAAAACCACTATTTTACTTGGCTTATTATTGACCCTTACGGTTTCATGCAAACACCATTCCAACCCCGTAACTACCGAAGAAAACTTCCACACCCAAGAAGCCAACCGTCTGGTAGCAGAAGCGAGGAACCTATGGTTGCCTCCTTTAGACAGCACTTTCTTCTTTAATGACAGTGAACATATATCTATAAACGACAAGGAAATATGGGCCAAACTTGACAGTGCATTAGCCATTGACCCTACCAATATAAAAGTATATGTGGGAAGAATCAGTTATTTATCAGCCTGCAAAAAGTACCATGAGATTCTGTCTGTACTCCGGCAAGCTGAAAAACAATCCACCCTCAATGCCGACTTATGGTCAATGAAAGCGATGTTTGAAGATTATTTCGGAGACAGCCTTACCGCCCAAAAAAATTATCGGTCTGCCGATTCCGCCTATGCCATCCTCATAAAAGAATATGCTACAGACAGCCTCAGGTATGCCGGTTCCCGCATCAACCGCGCACTGAACATGGCATTGATGACTGATAATATTGCGATTCTTGAAGAAGAGGTGGAACTCACTAAAAAGATATTTCCCAAGACATGGAAAGGACTGGACAGTAGTTTTTACGGGAAAAATAAAAAAGACTTTTTCGACAAATGCTTTAACGTCCGCAAAAAGTAATCCAGCCTGCTACATCAAGAAAATTACAAATCATTGCATTTGAAAGAACAGACCTGTAATACCTACTTTAAATACAGAGGATACTTAGCCGGATATTTTATTCCTTTGTACCCTCAATCAGAATAAAAAAGCACTTTATGTTTCAACTGTATCTGCTGCTTCGTCTGAAAAATTTTGGAAGAATAGTTATAGAATTGGGTATCTTCAGAATAGTCTTCCTTACCATCTTAACGGTGGCTGCCATCATGATATTATTCTTGGCAGAAAACCGTTTCGCTATTCCTGTGGTATGCGTTCTCTTATTAGCCGGTTATCATAATGTCCGGAAAGACAAAGAGTTTTTACGCACTTTAACACCTCATCTTTCTGGGTTCCTGATAAAAGAATACACCTTGATCGCATTACCTTTTGCCGGAATAGAAATAATAAAAGGACAATTTACCGACGCTATCGGCTTATGGCTGTTCGCCGCCTTATTACCTTTCCTGAAAGAAATAAAACCGGAACACAAACCTGTCCGTCTTCCTTTTCTTTACAAAGGAAGTTATGAATATATACGAATATTCCGCCAATCTTTCTGGGTCTATATCCTACTCTTTCTTTTTGCAACCGCAGGAACCGTACACGGAAATATAAAAATAAACAAAGTATGTCTCATACTATGGGGATTGGTACAGGCATCAGGCTATCTGCAAACAATGGACAACAGATATCTTCTTCATTTCAAAAATTTCAAGACTTTATGCCTTTTCCAACTAAAAAGCATAGCATGGAATGTTTTCATCACCTCCATTCCTTTCAGCTTAGCGCTTATAGCGTCTACCTATGACCAAGATGAAATCTTCTTTTTCTTATCTTATTATACCGCCACCTTAATTTATGCCATTGGTATCGGTATGTTGCGCCATATCATCCCATCCCCCCTATTGCTGTTTATTGTGCAATTAAGTATATTAATGCCTTTTTATTTAGGCTCTCTTTTTGTTCCAATTATTTTAATACCCGGCATAGCACTTACAGCATTGCTGACCTGCCATGCGCACAAACGCTTAAAAAGATTATTATGATAGAAGTGAATGATTTACATAAAAGTTTCGGTAAGGTCAAAGTATTAAACGGCATTCATTTGGAGTATCACCCCGGAAAAATATATGGCTTGGTGGGCGAGAATGGAGCCGGAAAGACTACTTTATTCAATTGTATAATGGGAATCTATGATTATACCGGAAGCATAACCAAAAGCAAAACTTTAAAAACAGGTTATCTGTCTGCATCCAACTTCTTTTATTCCCAAATCACGGGTCTTGAACACTTGGAATTCTGTATGAAGGCCAAAGGTCTGCCGGTCAATACACCCACCATTCAACATTTAAATGAAATTTTCCAACTGCCCCTTGACAGGTATGCTGCCGAATATTCTACCGGAATGAAAAAGAAACTGGGATTTATGGCATTATTGTTGCAAGACAATGACGTATTTATTCTTGACGAGCCGTTCAATGGGGTGGACTTGAAGGGATGTATCCTGATGAAAAGACTCATCCGGCAACTGAAAGCAAAAGAAAAGACGGTGATAATTTCCTCACATCTCATTGCCTCGCTAAGGGAAATATGTGATATTATCCACTATCTGAACGAAGGGGGTATTTACAAAGAATACCATGAAGAAACAACAGAAGAGATAGAAGAGGATATATTATGCAATACTAAAAAGATACAGCCCACCTCATACTTTCAGTAACACACAGCACTGTCCTTACCTGAAAACTACACGTTTGACTCCATCCCAATCCTTTTTCACCACTGATATTGCACGGATACCATAAATTCACGGGGACGAAGTTTTATCCAAGAAGTATAACTCTGCACGGCAGAATAAAGAGTATAACGATATTGTTCCTTATTAAACAGATTTATAGCAGAAGCGGCAAACCTCCATTTTCCGGCTTTATGTATCAATGAAACATCTGCAAGCCAAATATTCAGATGCTGGTTCTTACTTAAATCATTATAAAAATGCTCTCCGGATAAACGAAACTCCGTATCATGAAATTCCAAACTGAGAGTCAGCCGTTGAGCCACCTCCCATAAAGGATCCAAACTAGTATCCTCTCCTATTCCGCCTCCCACACAACTGACCGTCGCTTTGTATTCAGCCTCGAAAAATACAGAAGGAGCCCACACAATTTTAGGTTCGACGCACAAATAGTCATACCTGTAATCCTGAACGATGCCTTCATTCAGTTGTTTCCCCTCGTTGCGTGCTAAAGTCAATTCCAAAGAAGTCTTCAAATTCCAGTCATAGATCCCTTTCGACCCTATGGTATTCAAGGTGTAACTATGAGAGGAATGATTTCTTTCCACAGACGAAAGATAGAAATTACCGTCCTTATAGTTACGTTCTGTTATCAGATTATAACGATTGTGGGAATAGGAAGCTGATAAAGTCCAGAAAAACTCCTTGATAGTATTTTTGTATTCCAGATAGCAGGTATAAAGTTGCCATACCGTTACAGGAACTTTTCCTGTATGCTTCACTACAGTCCGGTAATCTTCACGATACCGAAAGGGGTAGATATCCTTCAATCCTCCTTCACTCTCATCCAAGCTTCCTAGTAAGGACATTTTCCAACGGGGAGTAAATTTATAACGGAAACAAAAGAATGGGGAGACACAAAAACGGCTATAAGATTGCTTTGGCAGATGAGTCCACCGGACAGTAGTGGCGGCAGTGAACAAAAAATCATTTCTCTCCCATTCGATACGGGGAACGGTATAGAAAGAATAGCTATGGGCTGAGTAAGCATTCTCCTGTTTCACCGAAGAAAGTTCGCCACAGAAACCACCTGTAAGCTGATAATTCACTCCATTTATTTTCCTCATCCCATAAAGGGCATTATCCGTGTAGGCATTGCCGGTGTTCATTTCTTCATATTCCGCAAGGATAGACTCATGTGTCTGTCCGATGACAGTTCGATATGTGTTTTCGCTGATGTTATCGGACGAACTCAATTCGTTCCTATGGTAGATACAGTCGGCAATCAGCATGTTATCAGCAAATAAAATGGGCAAGTTGCGGTGAGCCACTGTCAGTGAAGCGGAGCAATGGGTGTAGCGGATATACGACCGGATTCCCCAAGTGTATTTTTCTTTGGTGTAAAGTTGATTGAAATAATTCTTCAATTCCCATTGTGAGTTCTTTATCTTTTGAAAAATAGCATTATCACCCGTTATATCCGAAACTCCTGATTTCCATGTTCCTGCAAACGAAAAATTTTCACGAGTGTACCGGCTTACAGTATTATCTTCATAATTCACTTCAGCATTCAGACAATCGGTTTTTAAACGGTCATGCCGATTGGTAGCCGTATGCACCGTATCTTGTGCAAAATAATAGATTTCCTCACTTCCATATTGCCGGGTTGTACGGTCATGGATATACCCTAACTGAAATCGTAATTGCTTTTCTTCATCCAATCGGTACAAGCGGTTGGCAGAGGCTGTATGCGTTTCATTGAATAACAGCCTTTTTTGCGACAAGGGCATGGCCGGTTCGGGTAAAGGAAGAAAAATGGGAAGATTGCTGTCCGTCACCCGGTCAAAGCTATTGCCGGATGCCAGTTTCTGTTGGTCGGAAAAAAGATTCCGGCCTGTATTATTTGCCTTGTAAGTATAGACAGTCTGCCGGTTACGACTCAATTGCAATGTATTGAACGAAGCGTCGTAAAGTGCTTTCTCTCCATAACCTCCCCCTGCCATAACGGTATAAATCCATTTGGAACGGACTTCAGGTTTCAGTTTCAAATTCAAGGCTACGTCATCCGTAAAGGTCTTGCCACGCAAGGACTTAATGGGTTGGTGCCCTTCAATGACCTCCGCTGCCTGTACGGCATCCGCTTTCAGATTATTATTTATTTGATTATAACGCCCGCCACTCACGTCCATTCCCTCCACATAAAGATTACTGATCGCTTTTCCATTATATTTTATAGTTCCGTTCTCTTCCACATTGATGCCGGGAAGTTTTTTCAACACATCGCTAACATTCCGGTCTTTGGAAGATGCAAAACGGGTGAGATCATATTTCAAGGTATCCTGTCGTCCCCATACACGCCCCGAACGAATCTGTACTTCTTTCAGCATGATAGCTTCCTGCTCCAGTTCAATAGTTAGCGGACGACCGGCAAGTACCGGTACAGTCTTTTTCCTGTACCCCATATAAAACACCGTTATTGTCCTGTCTTTCAAGGATGAAGAAGAAAGTTGAAAACATCCGTCAACATCTGTCAAAGTATAGTTGATGATATTGCCATCCCCTTCCTGTTGCAAAGTGACGGTAGCAGATTCCAAAGGCTGACGGGTAACTTTGTCCGTTACCCGTCCCTCTATCGTGTTTTGTGCGTTTGTTTGAATATGAAACAAAAGGCTCAACAAAGAGAGAATGATTGCTGTTTTCATCCTGTTATTTTTCAGATAATTCTATCGGATTATAAGGTAACTCAAAGTTTTTCAATGCATTACCTTGCTCATCTTTTACCGTCAATTTTACATTGGGGGCTGTAGAAGTAATAAAGCCTACCGGGTCCTTGGCATAACGCTCATATACCTTATTCAAATCTCTACGACTGATGGATTCAGAACCTTTACCATTGAAAAGAAGCGGCTTCGATTCATCAGATTGCTCGATACCTGTACATTCAAATGAGTAATGTCCCCGGGCATCTTCAGCCTTTATAATGAAACCGGGCAATCCACAAAGTTTCCAAGGCCCTTCACTTACAGGAATTTCCATCGTAAACCATGCCGTATAACTTCTTCCCCGGAAGCGACAAGTTGCTTTCCGGCAATGATAAGTCAGAATAGTAGCCGTATCGGATAATAAGGTCCATACCGGTTTTTCATTCTTTTCCTCGCAACGGAAATTACTGGTAGCCAACCGATCAAGCGTTGTCACCTTTCCCGTAGGATAGTTCTTATAAATCCGATATGTAATACGCCCGTTTCCATAAGCCTTGGCATGTTGCTGCAAGATATCTTGGGACACTTTATTAGCATAGTCGGCAATCAAAGTAGAATCCCGAAGATAAGTAGTGTAGCTATAAAATTGCGAACATTTCTTTCCCACTTCCAACATCATCGTTTCCGAATTGGGCTGACAGTCGGTCTTGGTAGTATCCTCTACCATCTTCAACTCATACTGAGCACGGAAAACCAATTCATCTATGGGTTCGCTTTTCTTCACATCATCCATAGAGAGAATGGTTATCTGCGCCGTAGCCTGTAATGCCACAGTTACCATAAATAACAGGTTAGCCAATTTCTTTTTCATAATCCGAATTGTTTTTAAATGATGAATTTTATACTGCAAAGCTAAGTCCTTCCCTCCTTCCCGATACCACAAAGTTATTACTGAAATATTACGCCGATAAAAAAACAATCCTCGTGTACATTGCATATCCAAGGATAGCCCGTACCTTTGCTTTAACAAAAAAAGAAAAGATGGAAAAAAGAATAAAAACAGTATGGATACTGACTATCATTACAGCTATATTGATAATAGGTGGTCAAGGTTATTGGCTTCACCACCAATATTGCTATTCAACGAAAACATTCATGCAGGAACTGCATAAACAAATACTGCAATTGGAAAAAGAAGAAATGAATACACGCTATGACAAACGGACTAACAACCACAAATATACACTGAGCTACAAAATAGAAATGCCGGATTCGGTGAACCAAAACGGCAAAACAACCTGCATCATTAGTTTTTATAGACAACAAAGTGAAATTGATAATCTGGATTCGTTAATAAAACAGAATGCATTGTTGAATGAGGACAGCGTTATAGTCCGCGACAGTTTTCGGGTAGAGAACATTTCCAATGAAATTCTATTTGATGCAGCCACACGCTATGGAGCCGAGATGACTCACCCCTTCCAAGCCGGAAAATTTGATTCACTATTACAAGCCAACCAAATAAAACTGACAAATATCAGACTGATACAGACTGATTCTATCCTGTGGCATGGAAGCTATACCTCTTCCACCCGATTGTTCAAACCTGAAATGTATATTGCTTATCCTTATAATCCTTTACTTAAACAGGCATTGACGGCATCCATACAGATACCTTTCCCCTCCCTGCTCCAGCAAATGGCATGGCAGCTGTTGGGTAGCCTGATATTAGTTCTGCTTTTGGTATTCTGTCTTATCTACCAGATCAAGACCATTCTGAAACAACGGAAAATAGACGAAATGAGAAAAAGCTTTGTAAATACCATGATACATGAACTGAAACGCCCTGTACAGACCTTGAAAATGTGTATTGCCTTTCTCAACAACAAGTCCATGCGTACAGACGAAAGAGCAATGGATGAAGTAGTAAAGGATTCCATGTTTGAACTGGACAATCTTTCTGCCTACCTGGCCAAAGTAAGGGATATGACACGGGCTGACTATGAACACACGCCTCTCCACATCCGTACTTTTGATTTACGGGAAACCGTAGATAAATTAATCCGGCTGGTCAATGTTCCTACCAATAAAAAGGTTACCATCCATCCGCACTATGAAATGAAATCCACTTTGGTCACCGCTGACCCGGTACATATTGCCAACATCATCAGCAACCTGATAGAGAATGCCATCAAATACTCCGGCAAAGAAGTCCGGATTGATTTATCCTGTATACAGAAAGAACACACCCTTACTATACAAATAACAGATAACGGAATTGGAATTCCGCCAGCAGAGCAAAGCAAGGTTTTTGATAAGTTTTATCGCGGCAACCATATACCGGACCGAAATATACCAGGTATAGGACTAGGACTAAGTTACGTAAAGCTCCTCACCGAAGCACACCACGGACATGTATCCTTGACCAGCCAGCTGAGTAAAGGAACGACTTTCAGTATTGTACTACCTCAATAATCATTTCAACAATCCACATAAGATGAAAACAATCAAAATACTTTTCGCAGATGATGATTTAAAATACTCCATGCTCTTAAAACGTTTTTTGGAGGCAGAAGGCTATGAAGTTACTTACGCAGGAAACGGAAACATTGCCTTACAACAATTTCCCTTAATAAGGCCTGATTTGGTATTGCTTGATATCAATATGCCCGAACTGAACGGCTTCGAGGTAGCGGCAAAAATACGGAAACAAAATCATCAGGTACTTATTTTCTTTCTTTCAGACCGTAGCGATAAAGCCGACCGTCTGAAAGGCTTTGATCTGCAAGCCAATGATTATCTAGCAAAGCCTTTTTATCCCGAAGAGCTGTTGGCACGTATCCGTGAACGGTTTCAATGTGCAAACAACAGAATTGAAACAGAAAGCTATACATTCGGAAAAAGTACATTTAACTATACCACCAATGAAATAAGGACGGGAAATAACAAGGTACTGATTACTTCCCGACAGGCTGAGATACTCCGAATACTAGCTAAAAACCTCCATGTTCCGGTAGACCGGGAAATACTTTTGAAACATGTATGGGGAACTTCATCCTATGCCAATTCGCTGGCATTGAATGTACAAATAACCTATTTACGAAAAGCGTTGCGCAATGATTCCAGCGTGAAGATAGAATCACTGATGAAGAAGGGGTATGTGTTACACACTGAAAAAGGACAAGAAAACTCTTTATAGTTCGTCATTCTTCATTTCATTCAGAAAGGCAAACTATAAAGAGTTTCAAATAGCTGAAAGCACTTTTGTTATAATGTACAAGTTCCTTCGACCAGCTTGCCCATTGCCCATACGGCACGGATATTCAAGTCCTGGTCAAGAATCA
>OHLE01000042.1_pt1 | contig 80393 bp, 64 predicted proteins | sample 1568971 | NCBI WGS metagenome assembly OHLE01 (sample SAMEA3879556, study PRJEB24766) | human gut metagenome | biome: human-associated habitat; feature: feces | place: USA | collected 1985/1987
TTCGCCGTGCTCTTCTGGCCCACGGTGGTGCTCAACAGCGCCGTCTGGGGCCAGTGCGACAGCATCTATGTCTCCCTCGCCCTGCTCGCGCTCTACTGGGGCATGTCCGGGAAACCTGCCCTCGGCATGGCGGCGATGGCCTGCTCCTGACCGATGACGCGCCGGTGCAGCTCGTCCTCCATGTGCAGCAGTTTCTCGCGTTCGGAAGCCAGCATGCGCGTCACGGGGATACCCGTCCAGCGCGACACCACCTCGGCGACGTCCTGTGCATCGACCTCCTCCTTGATCATCGAGCCGTTGGCCGACGCCAGCTTGTACTCCTCCTGAAAGGCGGCGATCTCCTTTTCGGCCTCCTGAATCTTGCCGTAGCGGATTTCGGCCACCTTGCCGTAGTCGCCCTGCCGCTCGGCCTGCTGGGCCTCGATCTTCAGCTGCTCGATCCGGTCCTTGTTCTCCTGAATCCTCTTCAGCAGATCGCGCTGGCCCTGCCATTTGGCACGCATCTCGGCGTCTCTGGACTTCAGTTCCTCGATCTCCTTGGTGAGCTGCTCCACACGCTCCTTATCCTTCTCGCGGCGGATGGCTTCGCGCTCGATTTCGAGCTGGCGCACACGCCGGTCGAGGGTGTCGATCTCCTCAGGCACGGAGTTCATCTCCAGACGCAGGCGCGAAGCCGCCTCGTCCACGAGGTCGATCGCCTTGTCGGGCAGAAACCGCGAGGTGATGTAGCGCGTCGAAAGCTCGACGGCGGCGACGATCGCCTCGTCCTTGATGCGGACCTGATGGTGGTTCTCGTAACGGTCTTTCAGTCCGCGGAGGATCGAAATGGCATCCTCCTGCGTCGGCTCATCGACCATCACCTTCTGGAACCGGCGTTCGAGGGCCTTGTCCTGCTCGAAGTATTTCTGATACTCGTCGAGCGTCGTGGCGCCGATGGTCCGCAGGTCGCCCCGCGCAAGCGCGGGTTTGAGGATATTGGCGGCGTCCATCGCGCCCGACGACTTGCCGGCGCCGACGAGGGTGTGGATCTCGTCGATGAACAGCAGTATTTCGCCTTCGCTGGCGACGACCTCCTGCACGACGGCCTTGAGCCGCTCCTCGAACTCGCCCTGATACTTGGCGCCCGCGATAAGGGCGCCCATGTCGAGCGAGTAGATCACCTTCGATTTCAGGTTTTCGGGCACGTCGCCGTCCACGATACGGTGGGCGATGCCCTCGGCGATGGCAGTCTTGCCCACGCCGGCTTCGCCGACCAGAATCGGGTTGTTCTTGGTGCGGCGCGAGAGAATCTGCAACACGCGCCGGATCTCCTCGTCGCGGCCGATCACCGGGTCGAGCTTGCCCGAACGGGCCTGTTCGTTGAGGTTGACGGCGTACTTGCCCAGCGCGTCGAACTGCTGTTCGGAGGTCTGCGAATCGACCGTCGCACCCTTGCGGAAGATACGGATCGCTTCGAGAAGCTCCTTCTCGGTGGCGCCGCTGCGCTTGAGGATGTCGGCCGCCTGTCCGCGTTCGGCCACGAGACCCAGCAGAAGGTGTTCGACCGAAGCGTATTTGTCGCCGAAGTTCTTGGTGAAGTCCACGGCGCGCTGGATCACCTTCGAGGTTTCCTGCGCAAAGAACTGCTCGCCGCCGCCCTCGACCCGCGGCAGGGAGCCGACGGCGCGCTGGGTTTCGTCGCGCAGTCCGCGCACGTTCACGCCGACGCGTCCCAGCAGGAACGTGGCCAGCGAATCGTCCTCGCGGATCAGCACCGCGAGCAGATGGAGCGGCTCGACAGCCTGCTGTCCGCGCTCCCGCGCAAGGTTGAGCGCTGCCTGCAACGCCTCCTGCGCCTTGATGGTCAATGTGTTTATATTCATAATCGCAAAGTTAAATTTCACACGGTCCGATGGTTCGCGTCCGGGGCCGCAACCCGCGGCTTACCGCCGCGCATGCAAGTCCGACTCCCCCTCAAATCCCCGCCCGGCGGGGACTCGTCGCATTGCGACCGGATCGCAGACGCAAACCATTCGTCATCAACATCCGCAAAACACCTGCCAACCTCATTTTTCGGTCATTGTGTCATCTTTTGTCACAACACGCTGTCAAAATGCGCCAATTTGGCGCAACGGCGGACGGGCGCGCAGGGACGGCGGAGGGGACAATTTTTAATCCCGAATTTTCAAATCTTCGCTCATATTTCTTATCTTTGCGGAACTATGAGTGATTTTATCGTCAGCGCACGCAAATACCGCCCCGCGACCTTCGCCTCGGTCGTCGGGCAGAAACATATTACCTCGACGCTCAAAAACGCCATCGAGCGCGCCCAGCTGGCCCATGCCTACCTCTTCTGCGGTCCCCGCGGCGTGGGAAAGACCACCTGCGCCCGCATCTTTGCAAAGGCCATCAACTGCCTGAGCCCCAACGGCGCAGAAGCCTGCAACGAGTGCGAATCGTGCCGCTCGTTCAACGAGGGCCGCTCGCTGAACATCCACGAGCTGGACGCCGCATCGAACAACTCGGTGGAGGACATCCGCACGCTGATCGAGCAGGTGCGCATCATCCCGCAGGTGGGCCGTTACTCGGTATTCATCATCGACGAGGTCCACATGCTCTCGGCCGCAGCCTTCAACGCCTTCCTCAAGACGCTCGAAGAGCCGCCCGCACACGCCATCTTCATCCTCGCGACGACCGAGAAACACAAGATCATTCCGACCATCCTCTCGCGGTGCCAGATTTACGACTTCAACCGCATCCGCGTCGAGGACAGCGTCGAATACCTCAAATACATCGCCGGGCAGGAGAACATCTCGGCCGACGAAGAGTCGCTGAACCTCATCGCGCAGAAAGCCGACGGCGGCATGCGCGACGCCCTGTCGATGTTCGACAAGGCCGTGTCGTTCTGCGGCACGACGCTCGACTACCGCAACGTGGCCCAGACGCTCAACGTGCTGGATTACGACACCTATTTCAGCGTTACGGAGATGCTGCTCGCAGGCAACTACGTCGATGTGCTGGTCACGTTCGACACGGTGCTCTCGAAAGGCTTTTCGGGGCAGACCTTCACGGCGGGACTCAACCGCCACATGCGCGACCTGCTGATGGCCAAGCGCCCCGAAACGCTGCGGCTGATCGAAATGACCGGAACGCTGCTCGAACGATACCGGACGCAGGCGGGCGCCTGCAATGTCGAGTTCCTGTTCGGAGCCATCTCCATTCTGACGGAGCTCGACGGGAAGATCCGGCAATCGTCGAACCAGCGATTGCTCGTCGAGCTGGGCCTGATGAAGATCGCAGGACTCGGCCAAAAAAAAAATGACGATCTGACCTCCTCCGGGGAGTATTCCCTCCCCGCCCTCTCACCCCGTACGGCCGCAGGCGCGGCGGCGACTCCGACGGCTGCGGCACGACCCGCGCCGCAGCAGAGCGCGTCTACAGTTCAGGCGCAGACGGTTTCCGCGGCAGGACAAACGACGCCGGGTACGCCCCAGTCGGGTGCGGGAGCAACGGTGCAGGCCGCAGTTCGGCCGGAAGCCGGACAAACCGCGGTTCGACCGGACGCAGGACAGGCCGCAGCTCCACCGGCGGCAGGACAAACGGCACCGTCCGCAGTTCAGCCGGGAGCAGAACAAACGGGGCAAGGCTCTGTACGGCCGGAAGCAGGACCGGCGGCATCGGCCGGCATACCGCAGGTATCCGGATTTTCCGTACGCGGAGCTACGATGCAGACGGCGGGTCCGCAGGCAGCGGAAGTTTCCGCTCAGGACAACGCTCCGCAGGCTGCGGCAGCCGGACAAACGATACCGGGCGGAGCGGCGAATCCCGCGGCGCAAGGAGGAATGGCGAATCCGGCGATGCAGAGCGGGACACCAAACCCGACCGCGCAGGGAGGAGCGGCGGGACCGACGGTACTGGGCGGAACAGCGCATCCGACGGCACAAGGCGGAGCGGCCGTCCCGGCGGTGCAAACCGCAGGCGGAACAACCGCAGAAACGACTCCGCAGCCCGCACCGGCAAGACCCGCAGTGCAGACCGCACCGGCTCCGGCACGGCGTCCGCTCATATCGGGCGCTTCGCTCTCGGAACTGCTCGCCTCGGCGGGCAGCGATCCCGACGAAGAGCTTTCGGACGGCGAAACGCCCGACGAAGCCGAAGTCGTAACCGTCGATCCGGAGTGCGCCGAAAAGCTGGAGCATGCCCGCAGCAGGATACTGAACCTCATCAAGGAGAAACGCCCGCGCTTCGTGCCGGCCTTCGAGCTGATGACGTTCCGCGACAACACGATCTCGGTGAGCGTGCCGACGACCGAACTGCGCGAAGAGATTCTGCGCAGCAAGACGGGAATGCTGATGCGCATCGCCGAACTGGCCGGAATAGAGGGAATGATCGAATTGGAGGTCATCGTAAACGAGGAGATACGGGCGGTGCGTCCGATCAAACTCGAAGACCGGGTACGGTACATTACGGAGAAAAACCCGCTGGTGGCGGAGCTTCGCAAGGCACTGGATCTGGAGGTGGAATAACGCACCCGACTTACGGCGCACGCCGCAGAACGGGTTCAGGCGAACGGCCGCAGACGAAGGCGCATGCTGACCGCCGGCACGACCGGCCGGACGCCATACAATATTGATAATCAAGACAAAGAAACAATAAAATGGCAACAAAGAATTTCATCGAAGAACTCGAATGGCGCGGCATGATCCACACGATCATGCCCGGCGCAAAGGAACAACTCGAAAAAGAGATGACGACGGCCTATCTGGGCATCGACCCCACGGCCGACTCGCTGCATATCGGACATCTGGTGGGCGTGATGATCCTCAAGCATTTCCAGATGTGCGGACACCGTCCGCTGGCGCTCATAGGCGGCGCGACGGGCATGATCGGCGACCCCAGCGGCAAGTCGCAGGAGCGCAACCTGCTCGACGAGCCGACGCTCCGCCACAATCAGGAGGCGATCAAGCGGCAGCTCGCCAAACTGCTCGACTTCGAGTCGGACGCGCCGAATGCCGCCGTGCTGGTCAACAACTACGACTGGATGAAGGACATCTCGTTCCTCGAATTCATCCGCGACATCGGCAAGTGCATCACCGTCAACTACATGATGGCTAAAGACTCGGTCAAGAAGCGTTTCAGCGGCGAGGGCGACGGCATGTCGTTCACCGAATTCACCTACCAGCTGGTACAGGGCTTCGACTTCCTGCACCTCTACCAGACGATGAACTGCAAGGTGCAGCTGGGCGGCGCCGACCAGTGGGGCAACATCACCACCGGTACGGAGCTGATCCGCCGCAAGCTGGGCAGCGAAGCCGAGGCGTTCGCCATCACCTGCCCGCTCATCACCAAGGCCGACGGCACGAAGTTCGGCAAGACCGAGAGCGGCAACGTATGGCTCGACCCGCGCTACACCTCGCCCTACAAGTTCTACCAGTTCTGGCTCAACGTCAGCGACGAGGACGCCAAGCGTTACATCCGCATCTTCACGCTGCTGGACCGCGAGACCGTCGAGGCGCTGACCGCCGAACATGAAGCGGCGCCCCACCTGCGCATACTGCAGAAGCGGCTGGCGCAGGAGATCACCACGATGATCCACTCCAAGGAGGAGTACGAAAAGGCCGTCGAGGCTTCGGCGATCCTCTTCGGCGGATCGACCTCGGAGGCGCTGCGCAAACTCGACGAAGAGACGCTGCTGCAGGTGTTCGAGGGCGTGCCGCAGTTCCGCATCGCCCGCGCCGAGCTGGGGCTGCCGTTCGTGGACCTCTGCACCGAAAAGGCGCAGGTCTTCCCCTCGAAGGGCGAATGCCGCAAGATGGTGCAGGGCGGCGGCGTGTCGCTCAACAAGGAGAAGGTCGCCGACGCGGCGCGCGAGGTGACCGAAGCGGACCTGATCGCCGGCAAGTACCTGCTGGTGCAGAAGGGCAAGAAGAATTACTTCCTCCTGATCGCCGAATAAGATGGAGTATCGCATCGTTCTCTCGCGGATGGAGTTCCGGGCGCTGCACGGCTGCTACGAACTGGAACGCAAGGTCGGCAACCGTTTCACGGTCGATCTGGAACTGACGGCAGAGCTGGGCGACGCCGCCGTGCAGGACGACGTGCGCAAGACGGTCAATTACCTGACGGTCTACGAAGTGGTGCGGATGCAGATGCGCATCACGCAGCACACCATCGAACGGGTGGCGATGAACATCATCGAAGCGATTTACGCCGCCTTCGCGCAGGTACGGCATGTAAAATGCACCGTATCGAAACTGGCGCCGCCGCTGGGCGGAAAGCTTGAGAAAGTGAGCGTCGTGCTGGAGAAATAGGACGGGTGTGCGCCATGCGCGCACCCGTTTCCGATAATAAACAGGTTAGGTTATGCATCATAAGGAGAGTCGCGCCACGCTGGGTGGCAAATTGAGCGCCGTGCTCGTCGCGGCGGGCAGCTCCGTGGGGCTGGGCAACATCTGGCGGTTTCCGTACGTCGCCGGAGACAACGGCGGCGGAGCCTTTCTGATCATCTACATCCTCTGCGTACTGCTGCTGGGGCTGCCGCTGATGATCGCGGAATTCTCCGTGGGACGGGCGTCGCACCTCAATGCGGTGGGCGCCTACCGGAAGCTGAACCGCCGATGGAGTTTTCTGGGCTACAACGGCGTGCTGGCGGCATTTCTGATTCTGGGATTCTACTTCGTGGTTTCGGGATGGACGGCCGAATACATGGTGCACTCCGCCACGGGCGAGATCGCCCGCTACTCTACGGCCGAGGAGTACAAAAACCTCTTCGAAACCTTCATCAGCAATCCGTGGCGGCCGGTTCTCTACACCTGTCTGTTCGTGCTGGCGACCCACTTCGTGATCGCGCTCGGCGTGCAGAAGGGCATCGAGCGTTCGGCCAAGATTCTGATGCCGCTGCTCTTCGTCATCCTGATCATCCTGTCGGTCCACTCGCTGCTGATGCCGGGCGGCGAAGCGGGACTGAAATTCCTTTTCGCTCCGGATTTCTCGAAAGTGACGCCCACGACGGTGCTCGTCGCGCTGGGGCAGGCGTTCTTCTCGCTCTCGATCGGCATCGGGACGATGGTCACCTACGCCTCGTATTTCAAGCCCGACACCAACCTGCGCCATACGGCGCTCAACGTCACGATCCTCGACACGCTGGTAGCCGTTCTGGCCGGCGTGGTGATCTTCCCGGCGGTATTCAGCGTGGGCATCGAGCCTTCGTCGGGTCCGTCGCTGGTGTTCATCACCCTGCCGAGCATCTTCAACGACATGCCCCTGAGCATGGTCTGGTCGTCGGTATTCTTCCTGCTGCTGGTCGTGGCGGCGCTTACCTCGACGATCTCGCTGCACGAAGTGGTGACGGTCTACCTGCATGAAGAGTGGCACCTGAGCCGCAAGACCGCGGCATGGCTGACGACCGCCGCAACGGCCGCGCTTGCATCGCTGGCGTCGCTGTCGCTGGGCGTGCTGAGCGGCTGGACGATCTGCGGACTTTCGCTTTTCGACTCGCTCGACTTCCTGACTGCCAACATCCTGCTGCCCGCGGGCGGATTCTTCACCTGCGTCTTCGTCGGCTGGAAACTCGACCGGCAGATACTCAGGGACCAGATCACCAACAACGGGGAGCTGAAATTCCGCATTTACGGCGTCTTCATCTTCCTGCTGCGCTACGTCTGCCCGGCCGTACTGCTGCTGATCTTCCTCGACAACCTCGGCGTATTTTAACGCCGGGCCGACGGCAATAGCAAAAACCTGAAACCAATAACAACCCGAACCATGAAACATCCGCTACTTCTACTGCTGATCTGCTGCGGGCTTTGCACCGCAGTTTCCGCCCGTCCGATCCGGGGAACCGTCAAATGCGGCGGCAGGCCGCTCGGCGGAGTCGCCGTGACGGACGGCTACACCTTTGCGCAAAGCGACGCGCAGGGGGCGTTCGCCCTCGATGCCGACGACGAGGCGTTATTCATCAGCGTCGTAACCCCGGCGGGGTACATCGCACCGCTCAAAGAGGGCGTCCCGCAGTTTTTCCTCCCCTACACCCCTTCGGCCAAACGTTTCGACTTCGAACTGCAGGCGTGGCCCGGAACCGCGGCATGTTACGAACTGCTGGCCATCGCCGACCCGCAGCCCAAGACCGACGAGCATTTCGAACGGCTCCGCACCGAGATAATCCCGCCGCTGCAGGCCGCAACGGCCGCAAAAAAAGCGCAGGGAGTCAATCAGGCCGCGATTCTGCTGGGCGACATCGTATGGGACTCGCCGCAGTTGTTCGCCAAAGTCAGGGAGCAGTTCGCATCGCTCGGAATCCCCGTTTACGGCGTGATCGGCAATCACGACCACGACCTGAACAAATTCACCGACCGCGAAGCCACCGAAAACTACCGGTCGCATTTCGGCCCCACCTATTATGCCTTCGACATGGGCCGCACCCACTACGTCGTTCTCGACGACATCGTCTACCACGGCGCCCGCAAATACGACGAGCAGATAGACTCGATGCAGCTGCGCTGGGCGGCGGCCTACGCCGAACGTCTGCCGGCGGGTTCGCGCGTCTGCTTCGCGATGCACGCTCCGGCCATGAAGTCGTGGCGCGACGAACGCCGCGTCATGGAGTCGGCCGAAACCCTGATGGACGCCTTTGCTGGCCATGAAATCCATTTCATATCGGGACATACGCACATCAACTCGAATTTCGACATCCGCGAAGGCGCGATGGAACACAACGTGGCGCAGATATGCGGCAACCTCTGGCGGGACCCGATCAACCGCGACGGCACGCCCAAAGGCTGGCAGCTTTTCCGCGAATGCGGCGAGGATTTCGCGTGGACCTACCAGAGTCTGGAGATGCCCGAAGCCCGGCAGCTGCGCGTATGGGGTCCCGGCACGGCGGAGGACTACCCCGCTTCGGTGATCGCCAAGGTATGGAACTGGGATTCCTACTGGACGGTCGTATGGTATGAGGACGGCCGCTACCGCGGCTCCATGCAGCGCATCTGGTTCAACGATCCCGACTACATCGCCAACATCGACTCGCTGAAGGCCGCCGGGAAGACGGTATCCAAGTCGCAGCGGCCGCGCACGACGCACTTCTACTTCAAGGCCCGGCCTTCGGCGTCGGCCCGCGAGATCGAAGTCGTCGCCACCGACCGTTCCGGCCGCCGTTACTCGGAGCGCATAACGCTCCCGGCGAAGGAATAGGGACTAAAGGCAGACAGGCCGCCGCAGACAGACAAGGCGGACGGCAAACAGACCGCAGACAAGGCGCTGCGGACAGACAAACCTGACACAGACAAAGGCAGACGGCAAACAGACACACAGATAGCCACCTCAGACAGACACGCAGACAAGGCGCTGCGGACAGACAAACCTGACACAGACAAAGGCAGACGCAGACAAATAAGGCTGACGGTAAACAAAGACCTATGCAGGCAGATAAGGCGGACGGCAAACAGATACACAGACCGCCGCTGCGAATGCGGCCGCCTGAGAACGAAAAAAACGGAGAGTCGTACAACTCTCCGTTTTTCATGTATCTGCATCGCTGCCGATCAGTTGATATTCCGCCGGTCGGGTTCGCGGTCCGGCGAAGCGGCTTCCATCTCGATCTGCAGTTTGACCATATTGACGGCCGTGGCGGCGGCTTCGTCGCCCTTGTTGCCGTGACGGCCTCCGCAGCGGTCCAAAGCCTGCTGCATGTCGTTCACGGTCAGCACACCGAAGGCGATGGGCATGTTCCACTGGATTTGCAGCTGCGTGATGCCCTGCGTAACGCCCTGACAGATAAAGTCGAAATGACGGGTATCTCCCTGAATGACGCAGCCCAGCGCGATCACGGCGTCCACGTCGGTATATTCGGCGAAGAACTGCGCGCCGAGGGCCAGTTCGAACGTCCCCGGAACATACTTGATCTGGATGTTCAGGTCGGGACATCCGGCGGCGCGGAGCGTCCGCACGGCGCCTTCGAGCAGAGCTTCGGTGACCTCGCGGTTCCACTCGGCCACGACGATTCCGAACCGCATGTCCGCGGCCGAAGGCAGGGGTGAGTCGAATTTGGAAAGGTTGTGATTCTTGGTCGCCATAGTCCCGGTTATTTCACGCTGCCGAGGAGCTTCTCCGCCTCACGCGCATCCGTCGATGCGGGATAGGAGGTCAGAATCTGCTCGTAAAATGCGGCTGCCTTTTCGTTGTTGCCCTGAGCCTGCTCGGCCAGACCCGCCTTGCGCAGGTACATCGGTGCCGTCAGGTTGTTGTCGGCGGCCTTGACGGCCTGCTCGTAGAATTTCACCGCCTTGGCGTAGTTCTGCTGCTCGACGGCGATGTCGCCCTGCAGGCCCAGATTCTGGGCGTTGATGAGCGCTCCGGGGATGCCCTTGACCGGCGAGTATTTCGCCAGATATTTGGCGGCGTTCTCCAGATCGCCCGTCTTCAGGTAGCAGATACCCGCATAGTGCTTGGCGAGGTTGCCCGAAGGAGTCGAACCGTACTCTTCGATCACGTCGAGGAAGCCGGCACCGTTGGCGTCGCCTTCGAGTGCGAGCTGATAATCCGGATTCTGCTCCTCAAAACGGTACTGAGCCTCGGCGATCCGCTCGGCGGCTTTGGTGGCGCGAGGGGCTACGATCAGTGCGCGGTATCCGAAAATAAGGGCTGCAAGAACCAGCAATCCCAGAAAAATATACGCCATGTTACGGCCGTTTTTCTCGAAGAAAAGCTCAGTTCTGTTCATTGCTTCGCCGAGGGTCTCCTGCTCGGCTACATGCTGCTTTGCCATATGAAAAATATCTTGTTTTAGTTAAATTTCGGTATGTTAGTTTGCAAAGATACAAAACTATTCAGAATGTGCAATGCGCTGTCCGCTTTTTTTGTATCTTTACAAAAAACAGACGGCGCCCCGCACGGGCGGCGCTTCGGCAAATCGCAAACAAGTTTGCATTTGCACTCACCTTGCATTATCTTTGGGCTATGTTTCTGAAGAAAATATCGCTGCTGAATTTCAAAAATATCGAACAGGCGGAGCTTGCCCTCTGCCGGGGCGTCAACTGTCTGGTAGGCGACAACGGAGCCGGCAAGACCAACGTCATCGACGCGGTCTACTACCTGTCGATGTGCAAGTCGTCGCTGCCCATGACCGACGGGCAGAGCATCCGCCACGGCGCCGACTTCTTCCTCGCCGAAGGGCAGTATCTCACCGACGGGGGAAAGAGCGAAAACATCGTGTGCTCCTTCTCGCGCAAAGGCGGCAAAGTGCTCAAACGCAACGGCAAGGAGTACGAACGGCTCTCGGACCACGTGGGGCTTGTTCCTGCCGTGATCGTATCGCCGGCGGACAGCGCCCTGATCAGCGACGCCTCGGACGAACGGCGCCGCTACCTCAACGCCTTCATCTCGCAGCTGGACCGGAGCTATCTGACCGCCGTGATGCGCTACAACGCCGTGCTGGCCGAGCGCAACCGGCTGCTCAAGAACATGCCCGACGAGACGATGCTGCAGATTTACGACATGCAGCTCGTCGAACAGGGCGAGCGGATTCACGCCCGGAGGCGGGAGTTCGCCGAGCGGCTGCAACCCGTGGCGGCGGAGTATTACCGCATACTTTCGGGCGACCGCGAGCAGGTCGGACTGCACTACAAATCGGAGTTGAACGACCGTCCGTTCGGTGAGATTCTCCTCGCCGCGCGGCAGAAGGATCTGGCCAACGAGTTCACCACGTCGGGCATTCACCGCGACGATCTGGTGCTCAGGATCGGCGGCTACCCCTTGCGCAAATACGGCTCGCAGGGCCAGCAGAAGTCGTTCCTGATCGCCCTGAAACTGGCCCAGTACACGATAGTCGCGCAGGAGAAAGGCGAGAAGCCGATCCTGCTGCTCGACGACCTGTTCGACAAGCTCGACGCGGGGCGCGTGGAACAGCTCATACGGCTGGTGTCGGAAGATTCGTTCGGGCAGATCGTCATTACGGACTGCAACCCCACCCGTCTGCGCCGGATTCTGGACAAGGCCGGCGGGGCGTACTCCCTCTTCACGGTCGAAAACGGCGGCATCGGGCAGGAGACCGCAACGGCCGGAGCGCCGGCTTGCGGCGGGCAGCTTCCGGCCGAAGAGAGCACGAAGGAAGCAGCGGACCGAACGCGGCATGCCGGGCCGCAGGAGGCTGGGTCTGCGGAAGGAATCCGGACGGCAGCGGTGCAAGGCGAAGTTTCGGAGGATTTACGCAACGCGGCGTCCGCAGGCGAAAAATCCGGCGGACAGGACGCCTGCGTGACAGATACGGCAGACAAAACATCCGACGGAAAAGAGGGAGCGCGATGAGACGGACCAAGACGATGCTGATGGGCGACCTGCTGGAAGAGTTTTTCAAACGCCCCTATGTCGCGGCCAAAGTCGCCGAAGGAAAGCTGCCCGACACATGGCGCGCCGTCGTGGGCGACCGCGCCGCAGACTTCACCACGGAACTGAAGCTGGAAAACCACATTCTCTATGCCCGCATCCAGTCGAGCGTGCTTCGTTCGGAACTCTTCTACCAGCGCGAAGCGCTCAAGGAGGAGCTGAACCGGCGTTCCGGCGTCCGGATCGTCAATGCGGTGATTATCAGGTAGATTTCCGGTACGGAAGGAACGGAAGATACGGGAGGTACGAGAGATTCGGGAAATACCGGAGCAACGGCAAATAAGAGAGATAAGAACACGGCAGGCACGGAAAATACAGGAGATACGACAAAAATACGGACACACGAAAAGGCTGGGGCTAGGGCTGAGACTGAGACAGACTGAGACAGACTGAGACAGACTGAGACAGACTGAGACAGACTGAAACAGACTGACTGCCTGAGAAACACGGAAAATGCCGGGGCATACTTTCCGCCCCGCTCCGGATCACACAAAAAAAAGATGCGCCTGTAAAGGCGCATCCTTTTTTTTTATCCGGCCGGGCCGACCGGGCGAACCGGTCATTCCGTCCCGCGGGGATTACTGGATAATCGCGGCGCGGTTGGCGGCCTGAACCTTCTTGAAGGGATCGGGGGAGTTGCCCTTGCCCTCGTAATTCAACTGCTTGGGATTCACGCCCTTCGATACGAGGAAGTCGTAAACCCGCTTGGCGCGGTGCTCGGCGACGCGCTTGTTGCCGGCAGCGGTACCCGTCTGCTGGTCGGCGTGACCCACGATCTGGTAAACGGCATCCTTCGAGCCGCTCTTGATCTGCTCGGCAATCAGCTCCAGACGCGTCTTCTCCTGCGGCGTCAGCACCGACATGCTGTAATCGAAGAGAATGATCGAAGTGTCGGCCAAAGCGGCTTCGTCGGCGGCGACAACCGTTGCGACGGCAGCAGCTGCCGCGGCATCGGCGGCGGCGTTCTGAGCGGCGGCAGCCTGCGCCTGAGCGGCGGCGAGCTGCTGGGCCAGCTGGGCGTTCTCAAGCTCGGCGGCTTCGACAGCGGCCATGCTTGCGGCAACGGCGTCTTGGAACGCCTGAATGTCGGCAGCCGTATAGCCCGCTACGCCGCGCTGCCAGCCGCGCTTGTTAAAGCGGTAGGTGAAGCCCGCAGTAGCGCTGAAGCCGAACAGGTAGGAACCGTCCGTCTTCGCGGGGCATACGCGCGAAGGCGCCAGCATGCCTTTCAGCTCGATATTGAAGTCGAACGAACGTGACAAGCGGAATTTGTTGAGCAGACCGTAAGAGAATGCGAAAGCCTGATGCGTGCCGGTCATATTGTCCTCTTGGCTCTTGTCCGTGAAGTTCGTAGCCAGATAACCGAAGCCTACGAACGGCACCAGATAATAGGCCCGGTCGTCGCGGTAACCGCCCGCCCAGTTCGAGAAGTTAAGCATAAAGTCGGAATGCACGAAGAGGTAAGGCCACTTGAGTTTGCCCAGATCGGCGTCATAGTTGGCAAACTGACCGCCCTGCAGCTGCAGACGCATACCTACTACAGGATGCACCCATTTTACAAGCGAAAAGTTCGCTTCGAATCCGAGACGTTTTCCGAAAGACCCCGAATTGGAGCCGTTCGTCAGGGCAGTGCCTACACCGCCGCCCAGCGACATCTCCCAGTTATCCCAAAATCCATTGGACACAAAACCTGCAAAGCTCGGTTTTTTGGGCGTCTCCTGCGCCCATGCCGTCGTCGCGAATGCCACGACCGCAAGAATTAGAATAAGTTTTTTCATAGCTAACATTAGTTATTCCCAGTTGTAAAATTATAAATTAATTTTTCAAAATCCATTCATCGACAGCATGAAACGCAAAAACAGAGCCGAAAGCGACTAAAAAAGGCCGAAAACATACGTTTCCAGCCTTTTAATCTCAATATCAAATCTTTTCAGATCAGCCGCATTTCGAATAACCGCACGACATACAGGTCAGACAGCCGTTCTGGTAGGCCATATTCTCCTGTCCGCAGCTCGGACATTTGCCTTTCGACTTGGTGCCGTCCACGATATATTGCTTCAGCGCACGGCAGACGCCCGTCTTCCATGTGTTGATCGACTCGCTGTCCAGATGGAGCGACTCGATGAGCGAAACGGTCTTCTCGATCGGCATGCCGTGGCGCAATACGCCCGAAATGAGTTTGGCGTAGTTCCAGAACTCTTCGTCGAACAGACGCGAGATGCCGCCGATGGTATTCGTATAACCGTAACGGTCGGTATACTGGAAGTCGTAACGCTTGGTGCCGTCGTCCTCGCGGACCTTGATGATGAAGCCCTTGTTGATCTTGCGGGGAATATACATGGCGTCCTCCTCGATCTTACCCGTGAAGACCTCGTAGGGACGTCCGTCCTGAAGTCCCACGAAGGCGATCCAGTCCTCGGTGCCGTTCTTGAACCGCACGATGTCGGCAGGAATCGACTTGGGACGCTTCGCCACTTCGCCGGGATGCCCCTCGCACTTCTTTTTCTTGTTCTTGGAGGCCTTGTCGAGCAGCACACCGTCGCGGCAGCCGTCGCGGTAAACCGTAACGCCCTTGCAGCCGCACTCCCAAGCCGTGCGGTACACGTCGGCGACGAGCGCTTCGGAGACATTGTTCGGCAGGTTCACCGTCACCGAGATCGAATGGTCCACCCATTTCTGGATCGCACCCTGCATCTTGACTTTCGCAACCCAGTCGATGTCATTGGCCGTGGCGCCGTGGTAGGGCGAAGCCGCCACCCACTCGTTCAGCTCGGCATCCGAGATGGTCTCCAGTTTCGACGTATCGTATCCGTTCGCGTCCAGCCACTTGACGAAATTGTGGTGGTAGACGTTGTACTCCTGAAACTTTTCGCCCGTTTCGTCCTCGTAATCGACGTGCGTGTCATGGTCCGAAGGGTTGATCTTGCGGCGACGCTTGTAGACCGTACGGAACACCGGTTCGATGCCCGACGTGGTCTGCGACATGAGCGACGTGGTGCCCGTCGGGGCGATGGTCAGCATGGCGATATTGCGGCGGCCGTTCTTCTCCATTTCGGCATACAGCTCCGGATCGGCCTCGCGGATGCGGGCGATCATCGGGTTGTTCTTCTCCTTCGAAGCGTCGTAGATCGGGAACGCTCCGCGCTGGGCGGCCATCCGGACCGAAGCGCGGTAGGCTTCGACGGCCAGCGTCTTCTGCACCTCGACGGCGAAAGCGATCGCCTCGTCCGAGCCGTAAAGCAGCCCCAGCGCCGCGAGCATATCGCCCTCGGCCGTGATGCCGAGACCCGTGCGGCGGCCCTTCTGCGCCATGGTGCGGATCTTCTTCCACAACTCCAGCTCCACGCGGCGGACCTCCTCGTCTTCGGGGTCGGCGGCGATCTTGGCGATGATCTGCTCGACCTTCTCCAGTTCGAGGTCGATGATGTCGTCCATCATGCGCATGGCCTTGCCGACATGCGCCTTGAACCTGTCGAAATTGAACTTCGCCTCCTTGGTGAAGGGGTTGTCCACATAGCTCAGCAGGTTCATCGCCAGCAGGCGGCACGAATCGTAGGGACAGAGCGGAATCTCGCCGCAGGGGTTGGTCGAAACCGTCACGAAGCCCTCGTCGGCATAGCAGTCGGGCACGCTCTCGCGGATGATCGTATCCCAGAACAGCACGCCCGGCTCGGCCGACTTCCATGCGTTGTGGATGATTTTATCCCAGAGTTTCTTGGCGTCGATGTCCTGCTCGTATTTGGGATGGTCCGACTTGATCGGGAACTGCTGGTGGTACTTCTTGCCCGCGATCGCGGCGCGCATGAATTCGTCGTCGATCTTGATCGAGACGTTGGCGCCCGTGACCTTGCCCGTATCGACCTTGGCGTCGATGAAACGCTCGGCGTCGGGATGCTTGATCGACAGCGAGAGCATCAGCGCTCCGCGGCGGCCGTCCTGCGCCACCTCGCGCGTCGAGTTGGAATAGCGCTCCATGAACGGAACGATACCCGTGGAGGTGAGGGCCGAGTTCAGCACGGGGCTGCCCGTGGGACGGATGTGCGAGAGGTCGTGCCCCACGCCGCCGCGGCGCTTCATCAGCTGCACCTGCTCCTCGTCCATGCGGAAAATGCCGCCGTACGAGTCGGCCGGGTTCTTATGGCCGATCACGAAGCAGTTCGAGAGCGAGGCCACCTGAAAGTTGTTGCCGATACCCGTCATCGGGCCGCCCTGCGGAATCACGTACCGGAAATGGTCGAGCAGCTCGAACACCTCCTCCTTGCTCATCGGATCGGGATACTTGCGCTCGATGCGCTCGATCTCGGCGGCGATACGCTCGTGCATCTGCTTGGGCGACGTTTCGTAAATATTGCCGAAAGAGTCCTTGAGGGCGTACTTGCTGACCCACACCGTTGCGGCGAGGTCGTCCCCTTCGAAATACTTTTTCGACTCGGCGACCGCATCGTTGTATTCGACTTTCTGCGGCGCCACGGGTTTTGCGGCTTTTGACATGACTATATTACTTTATTTCAGAATTTTAGCGTCGGAACGGACAAAGTCCGGTTTTACAAAAATGATTCTTTTATATGGAAAAAACCAGCGACGCACACCAATTTTATCCACAAGTTATTTACAAAAGGTGTAAAAGATGCGCCCCGCATACGTGAGACGCATTTATCGGCCGGCGGAAACCCGCGGCGCCGGTTTCGGCGTGCGGACCGCGGCCCAGAAAAGCACCGGCTACTTCACCGCCACGGCGTCGATCTCGACCAGCGCGCCCATCGGAAGCGCCGCCACCTGATAGCACACGCGGGCGGGCATCCGCTCGGTAAAGAACCGGGCGTAAACGGCGTTCATCGCGGCGAAATCGCCGATGTCCTGCAGCAGGACGGTGGTCTTGACCACGTCGCCGAGCGTATAGCCGCCCTCTTCGAGGATGTGGCGCAGGTTCGTAAGCGACCGGTGCGTCTGGGCTTCGACGCCTTCGTCCATTTTACCGGTGGCGCCGTCGACCGGAAGCTGGCCCGAAACATAGAGCGCGCCGCCGGCTTCGACGGCCTGCGAATAGGGTCCCACGGCTTTGGGCGCATGGGGCGATGCGATAATCTTCTTCATAACGGGTATTTTTCAAATTTTACACAAAGGTACGATTTATTCCCTATATTTGCACAACACATATATAATAATATACTATGAAGATTTTGCTGAAAATCGCGGCCCTCGCCGCCGTTGCGGCCCTCGCCGCAGGGTGCTGCAGCTGCCGTTCCTACCAGAAGAAAAACCGCAGGCCGCTCGTCGGCACCGAATGGCAGCTCATTCAGCTGGGCGGCAAGGCCGTCAAACCCGAAGAGGGCAAATTCACGCTTACGTTTCTGGCCGAAGAGAACCGCATCGCGGGCATCGGCGCCTGCAACCGCATCATGGGGAGGTACGAAGCGACCGAGAAGGGCGCGCTGAAGATCGGGCCGCTGGCATCGACGATGATGGTATGCCCCGGCATGGAGCAGGAGGACGCGTTCACCAAGGCGCTCGAATCGACGACGCACTACGATATGGACGGACCGATGCTGCTCCTGCTGAGCAACGGCGAACTGCGGGCCGTATTTCAGGCGAAGCCCTGAGACGAAGCACGGGCGCAGCCTGACGACAAAAAAGGGGAGGACTTTCGGACAGTCCTCCCCTTTTTCATACGGCTCGCCGCGTCTATTTCAGGTGCGGATTCAGGCTGCGCCATTCCTCCACGGGCGGGATGATACCCATCGAAATCACCTCGTCGCGCAGTTTGCAGAGGTGTTCGTAGCTGGCGGCGAGGGTCTTGTTCTCCTCGGCCGTGCCCTGCACGTTCTTGTAGCTGACGCCCTCCTTGGTGATCTGGGTCTCCATAGCCATCAGGATATGCTTGAACTCATCGTTGTGCACGAATACGCCGGCCGGATAGCCGAACGGCTTGCCGCCCATGGCCGCAGCGATCATGCAGATCGACAGGTAGGCCGGGCTTTGGAACGACGAGCGGCCGCGCAGGTCGATGATATGCTTGCCGCCCTGAATCACACGCTGCTGCAGGTCGTGCCAGTCGCCTTCGGGCATTTCATGGCCGATCAGCTCCGAAAGAGGACGTCCGGCGACGAGCGTCGTCGAGGCGAAGACGGCCATCTGCTCGCCGTGGCCGCCGTAGGTGCGGCAGTTGCGGATTTCGTCGGGCGAAATCTTGAAATACTTGGCCAGCTCCGAACGCAGGCGCGTGCTGTCCAGCGCGGCAAGGGTCGAAAGCTGCGAGGGACGGATGCCCGCATAGATCAGCGTTACCAGTCCCGTGATGTCGGCGGGATTGAAAACCACGACCACATGCTTCACACCGGGGCAGTAGGTCTTGATGTCCTTGCCCAGCTGCGCGGCGATCTCGGTATTGCCTTTCAGCAGGTCTTCGCGCGTCATGCCCGCCTTGCGCGCCGCGCCGCCCGACGAAACGACATACGAAGCGTCCGTAAGAGCCTCCTTGATATCGCTCGTCCAAGTGATGTTCACCCCTTCGAACGCGCAGTGATAAAGCTCCTCGGCCACGCCTTCGAGCGCGGGAGCGTACGGGTCATACAGGCAGATGTTCGGCGTAAGGCGCATCATCAGCGCCGTCTGGGCCATGTTCGAGCCGATCATACCGGCCGCGCCCACGATCGTGAGTTTGTCGTTTGTCAGAAATTCCATAACTGAAACTATTTTAAATTGGGTACGATCCCGTACCCGGGTCTTATTTGCTGAAGCGGAACGTAAATTCGTTCTTCGCGTCGCGCATCCAAGCGAACTGCCGCGTAGTGGGCGAAATGGCGAACAGGGGCGAGAAAGTCGTCGCCTTCACCGTCACGCCGTCGGGCATGAACTCCAGAATGCGTATCCAGCCGTCGCCGCCGTTACCCTCGTAACCGCCGCCCATCGACTGCGCGTCGAAGAGCATCTGGTGTACGTCTTTTCCGGCGCTGTTTCTGTCGGTGCGGAACCCGCTTCCCGAAATGTGGCCGCAGACCACCAGTTCGATGTTGGAAGCCGGGCGGACCAGTTTCTGCCAGAGATCCTCGCCGTTGCTGGCGTCGGGAAGCGGCAGTCCCTTGATCTTCACGATCCTGCCGTTGCGCACCAGCGGTTCGTAGCTCGTCACCTTGCAGGGGCCGGAAAGCCGCTGGTCCTTGGCATCGAGGTAAGCGTGGGTCATCAGCACGATCCGGTGATCGGCGTACTCCTCCAGCCCCGCCACCTGCTGCGCCCACTTCATCACCGTATCGCGGGGCGCGAACTCCATATTCAGGAAAAGGTAGTCCTTGCCGTCGGGGGCCTTCAGTTCGAAGGCGCAGTTCTCGACGGCGGGATTCTCGTCCGAATCGAGTCCGAACTGGCAGATCGCCGCCGCGTTGAGCGGGTTGCGGCCGATCGGGAAATATTCGTTCAGGTGCGTGCGCCGCGCGCCGCTGCGGGTATAGGTGTAGTCGTGGTTGCCGGTGGCGACCAGATAGGGCACGCGGCCGTCCAGCACGTCGAACGCATCGGCCATGCCCTGCCATTGGCGCACCGAGGTCAGGTCGCCTGAAAAACCGTTGCCGATGCGGTCGTTCTGCTCGACCACGTCGCCCACGCAGAGCACCATCCGAACGTTCAGCCGCTCGATGTTGTCGGCGATCCACGCCGTCATCAGGCGGGCGATGGGCTGGCTGGCTTCGTTCTTGGCATATCCCTGCAGGTCGGGGATCACCACGACGCTCCACGATTCGGGATTCTCCAGCGCGGGTTGCCGGTATTCCTCCTGCGCCGCAGCGGGCAGGCTCCACAACATGGCAGCCAACGCCGCGAGGGTCATTATTCCTCTTTTCATTTTTCGTACCGTTTATTTGTCGGGCCGCGAATCATTCGACTTCGCGGCGGTTCCGCAAAGCATGCGTGATGGTCAGCTCGTCGACGTATTCCAGCTCGTCGCCGAAGCCGATGCCGCGGGCGATCGAGGTGACTTTCACGCCGGGGAACTGCCGCAGGCGGTTCATCAGGTAGAAGAGCGTCGTCTCGCCCTCGACCGAAGTCGAAATGGCGAGAATCACCTCCTTCACGCCGCCGCGGGCGATGCGTTCGGTCAGCAGGTCGATCTTCAGATCCGAAGGCGAAATGCCCTGCATCGGCGAAATGACCCCGCCCAGCACGTGGTAGAGCCCCTTGTACTGGTGGGTATTCTCGATCGAAAGCACGTCGGCGACCTGCTCCACGACGCAGATCGTGGTCCGGTCGCGCTCGTCGTCCAGACAGATCGGGCACACCTCCTCGTCCGAAAGGTTGTTGCACTCGGCGCAGTATTTCACGTCATTGCGGAAACGGTCGATGCTCTCCGTCATTTCGGCCACCGACTCCCGCTCCATGCGCAGGATGTGGATGGCGAGGCGCAGCGCCGTACGGCGCCCCACGCCCGGAAGCTTCGACAACTCGCCGACGACGTCCTGTAGTAATTTAGACATTCAGATCGTTTCGATTTTGCGGCACTCCAGCCACCCCTTCTTGCCGTCGGCGATCACCACTTCGCACCAGTCGTCGAGCCGGTTCGTGATCGTCACGACCGTGCCTTCGTGCAGCACGAAAAGGTCGGTGGACGACTTGTCGGGCGAACTCTTGACCGCCGTAGAAGCGGTCATGACCACGGCCGAAGTGTCGTCGAGCATCTCGCGGCGTTCGCCCAGCGCGAACCACGTCGTCAGCATGCACAACAGCACGGCGACGACGGTGCCGTAGAACCCGGCCTTGCGCAGCGAAAGCCGCTGGGCCAGCAGGTAGACCAGAAACAGCGCCAGCGCACAGGCCAGCAGCACCAGCGAAAGGACGCTCCACGCCGTACAGCTCATCGTGTGGCGGGCTTCGCGCATCCACGTCACGAAGAAGAATTCGGGAATGTCCTCGATGTTGTCCTTCGTGCGGGCTTCGGCGACGCTCAGGTTGTGGCGGATGTCGTCGTTGCCGGGAGCCAGCCGCAACGCCCGTTTGTAATAGAGGATGGCCTTGCCGATGCGGTCCTCCTTGAAGTAGGCATTGGCGAGGTTATAGTAGAGTTTCACGGAGCTTACCCCGCGGGAAAGAATCTCTTCGTAGACTTCGGCGGCCGAATGGAAATTGCCGTTGATATAGGCCGTGTTGGCCATGTCCCACAACTCATCGGTCGTGGGCCGGGGCGCGGACTCGCTCTGCTCCGCCGCCGGCTGCGCAAGGCTGTCGGCAGGCTCCTGCGCATAGGATGCAAGCCACCCCAGCAGCAGGACGAGACAAACTGAAATTCGTTTTTTCATAGCTGTTCCTATCGTTTTATCATCGCTTCGATCCGCGAAATGATATCGACGCCCTCGCCGTAGACCTCGGTCATCCGGGCCGATGCGGCCGGCGAATACTGCGCCTCGTCGCACTTGGTGATGATGGCCGTGAAACGCTGCGACTCCTCGGACGAAACGCCACGTTTGTGCAGCTCCTCGCGGACGTTCTCCTTCGTGAGATTGGCGACCGGAATGTTGAACTTGTCGCTCATGTAACCCCACAACGCACGGAGCATCTCCTCGTAGAACGCATGGCGGTTCTGCTCCTCCATGTAGCGTTTGGCGGCGCGGAAACGCTGCACGGCGACCTTGTTGGCGCGCTTGCCCCGCAGCAGGGCCACGTTCTGCGACTCGCGGATCTGCCGGCGCAGCGCGACGTAGACCATTGCGAAGAGGATCAGGATGCCGAAGAACAGCACCCAGTAGGCCGCGCTGAAGAGGAACGGTTCGCGGACCGAACGCAGCTGCGGACTGCCCAGCTTGATGAAGCGGATATCCTGTCCGAGCAGCTTGACCTCCTCCTTCGACATGCCGCGGCCCTGCACCACGAGAGCGTCGCCGCCGCCCTTGGCGTCGGGCGTGATCTCCAGCTCCAGCGCCTTCGACTTCAGCGTCATGTACTGCATGCGCGACGGGTCGAAATAGCTGAATTCGACGGGTTCCACCTCGTACGTGCCTTCGGCGCGCGCGATGAAGGGATATTCGAACTGGCGGTAGCCGGAGATGCCGGCCGCAGAGGTGTTGATCGACTCGGTGGTCTTGACGTTATACTGCTCGAACGAAGCGGGGAGCGTCAGTTTGGGGGCCTGCACGAACGTAAGGTTGCCCGTGCCGGAGATCTTCACCGTATAGGTCGCCGCGGAGTTGGCGGCCAGCCGCTCCTGCGGAAGCACGGCGTCCATCGTGAAACTGCCCACGGCGCCGCTGAAGCTGGCGGGAGCGCCCGCAGGCAGCGGCTTGACGGCGATGTTGATGCGCGGACTCTGCACCTTGCGGGGTACGTTGACGAAGTCGGGACCGCCCCCGAAGAAGGGGTCCACGTTGCGGCGTCCCGGCACCACGACCTGCGCCACGGCCGTCAGTTCGGCCGGCTCGATCACGAGCGTCCCGGCCTGCTGCGGGTAGAGCAGGTACTCCTTGGCCACGAGCGTCTCATAGACCTTGCCGTTGAAGGTCTCGCGCTGGCGCCGGGCGTTGTCGGTATTAAGCTCCTGCGCCCAGAATCCGTTGAACGACGGGAATTTCACGTCGTTGTATCCCACGACCGGCACCCGCTCGTACAGCTTGAACGTCACGCGCAGCGGCTCGCCCTTGTAGACCGAGGTCCGCGACACGACGGCGCGCAGCAGAATGTCGTCCTTGGCGATCTGGTTCTGCGCCGTAACGTCCGGCGAGGAGTCCTCGCGCGGCCGGGACTGCGTGCCGCCGGCGCCGGGGGACTTGCCCTCGTTCACGATCTCGATCGGCAGGGCGTTGGAACGGTAGACGGTGCCGTCCACCGTGACTTCGGCAGCCCCGACGGTGACGTTGCCCGCGGCCTGCGGAAGCAGGACGTAGGTGATCGTGTAATTGATGCTTTTGGTCATCGCTCCGTTGACGATCTGGATCGACTGGCCCGACGACTCGGCCGGGCCGGCGATCACGTCGAATCCTTCGAACGAAGGCGCCTTGAACGTCCCCTTGTCGGGATAGGCGTTGAGCGCGAACTCCACGCGGAACGCTTCGCCGACGGCGACCGTCAGCGGAGAGCTGGCCTCAAAAGTGACCTTCTCGGCAGCCGATGCCGAGAAGATCGCCAGCGCGAAGAGCGCCGTCAGGGATATTTTCGCAATGAAATCTCTCATTGAGCCTTACAATAAAATCTTTCTTCAGATTTTACAACGTAAACTTTTGCCCGTTAGTATATCTCCGGGCCGTTTTTTAATGTTTGAAATCGGCAAAAAAGTCGTTGCCCTTGTCGTCGACGATGATGAACGCCGGGAAGTTCTCGACGTAGATCTTGCGGACGGCCTCCATGCCCAGTTCGGGGAAGTCCACGACCTCGACCGACTTGATCGAGTTCTTGGCCAGAATAGCCGCCGGGCCGCCGATCGAACCGAGATAGAAACCGCCGTGCTTGCGGCAGGCGTCGGTGACCTGCTGCGAGCGGTTGCCCTTGGCCACCATCACCAGCGAACCGCCGTGCGACTGGAACAGATCCACGTAGGGGTCCATGCGTCCGGCCGTCGTGGGGCCGAACGAGCCCGAAGCCATGCCCTCCGGCGTCTTAGCCGGACCCGCGTAGTACACCGGGTGCTTCTTGAAGTATTCGGGCATGGGCTTGCCCTCGTCGAGCATCTGCTTGATGCGGGCGTGGGCGATGTCGCGCGCCACGATCAGCGTGCCCTTCAGGTTCAGGCGCGTCTTGATCGGATATTTGGTAAGGATTTCGCGGACCTTGTCCATGCCTTCGTCGAGGTCTATGTCCACGGCGGGCGACATGGCGGGCGCCTCGGCGGGCAGGAAGCGGGCGGGGTTCTTCTCCAGCGCTTCGAGGAAGATGCCGTCGGGCGTGATCTTGGCCTTGATGTTACGGTCCGCCGAGCAGCTGACGCCGATGGCCACGGGACACGAAGCCGCATGGCGCGGGGCGCGGATCACGCGCACGTCGTGTACGAGGTACTTGCCGCCGAACTGCGCGCCGACGCCGCTCTCCTGACAGATCTTGAGCACCTTCTCCTCCCATTCGAGGTCGCGGAAGCAGCGGCCTCCCTCGTTGCCCGAAGTGGGCAGCTCGTCGAGGTAGCCGGCCGAAGCCTTCTTCACGGTCGAAAGGCACATTTCGGCCGACGTGCCGCCGATGCAGATCGCGAGGTGGTAAGGCGGGCAGGCCGACGTGCCGAGGTCGAAGATATGCTGTTTGATGAATTTCGTGAGCGACTCCTCGTTCAGCAGCGCCTTGGTCTGCTGGTAGAGGAAGGTTTTGTTGGCCGAGCCGCCGCCCTTGGTGATGAAGAGGAATTCGTATTCCATGCCCGGACGGCCGCCGTAGATGTCGATCTGGGCCGGCAGGTTGGTGCCCGAATTCTTCTCGTCGGTCATCGTGAAGGGCACGACCTGCGAATAGCGCAGGTTGCGCTCCTTGTAGGTTTCGTAAACGCCTTTCGAGATGCACGCGGCGTCGTCGGCGCCCGTGTAGACATCCTCGCCCTTATGGCCGATGCAGATGGCCGTGCCGGTGTCCTGACAGGTCGGCAGCTCGCCCTCGGCCGCAACGACCTGATTCAGCAGCATGGTGTAGGCCACGAACTTGTCGTTGTCGGTAGCTTCGGGATCTTCGAGGATGTTGCGCAGCTTCTGCAGGTGCGAGGCGCGCAGATAGAACGACACGTCGCCGTAGGCGGCCTTCGACAGCAGTTCGAGACCCGCGGGGTCCACCTTCAGGATTTTACGTCCGTCGCACTCGACGACCTTCACGTAATCCTTCGTCAAAAGACGGTACTCGGTTTTGTCCTCCCCCACGGGGAACGGCTCCTGATAAATAAAGTCAGCCATAATGGTAGTTTGTTTATGTTTGTAGTATCAATATCCTTGCAATCCTTGCAGTCCGCCCCGACGTTTCGGCCGCCGCGGGGCGCGGAAGCCCGTCCGCGATTCGGGAATCCCCCGGAGCTAAAGCCATGCAAAAATACAAAAAACAATCCGGATTGCGCAACAATTTCCGGCCGTCTGTTATTTTTTTCACAAAAAGGCGAATAAAATAGCCCGAACAGGCGCAATTAATTAGAATATTTATTAAATTTGTGCGGTTTTTCGAGAGAAACAATTCACTGCATAAATTAAATTACTATGGTATCCTACAAAGATTTGGGTCTTGTGAACACCCGTGAGATGTTCGCAAAGGCCATCAAGGGCGGTTATGCCATCCCGGCATTCAACTTCAACAACATGGAGCAGATGCAGGCCATCATTCAGGCTTGCGTGGAGGCTTCGTCGCCGGTAATTCTTCAGGTGTCGTCGGGCGCGCGCAAGTACGCCAACCAGACCCTGCTCCGCTACATGGCTCAGGGCGCCGTCGAATATGCCAAGGAGCTGGGCAAGAACATTCCGATCGTTCTGCACCTCGACCACGGCAACTCGTTCGAGCTTTGCAAGAGCTGCATCGACATGGGCTTCTCGTCGGTGATGATCGACGGTTCGCACCTCCCCTATGAGGAGAACGTGGCGCTCACCAAGCAGGTGGTCGACTACGCACACCAGTTCGACGTGACGGTAGAAGGCGAGCTGGGCGTACTGGCCGGCGTGGAGGACGAGGTTTCAGCCGAGCACCACACCTACACCGACCCCAAGGACGTCGTGGATTTCGTATCCAAGACCGGCGTGGATTCGCTGGCCATCTCGATCGGCACCTCGCACGGCGCCAACAAGTTCAAGCCCGAACAGTGCACCCGCAACGCCGAGGGCATCCTCGTTCCGCCCGAACTGCGTTTCGACATTCTGGCCGAGATCGAGAAGGAGCTTCCGGGCTTCCCCATCGTGCTGCACGGATCGTCGTCGGTTCCGCAGGAGTACGTGAAGATCATCAACACGCACGGCGGTGCGCTGAAGGATGCCGTAGGCATTCCCGAAGAGCAGCTCCGCAAGGCCGCCAAGAGCGCCGTCTGCAAGATCAACATCGACTCGGACGGCCGTCTGGCAATGACCGCAGCCATCCGCAAGATCTTCGTAGACCAGCCCGCCGAGTTCGACCCCCGCAAATATCTGGGTCCGGCCCGCGACGAGCTGAAGAAACTCTACATGCACAAGTGCGAGAGCGTGCTGGGTTCGGCCGGCAAGGCTTAATCCGCAACATTCCGACAAAGAAACCCGGTCTTTCGAGACCGGGTTTCTTTCGTTTCCGGCGTGCGTTGCCGGAAAACGGCGGCTCCGGAGAAAAGAGTCGCAAGGGGGCGGAATTCCGGACGCAAAGCGACGCGGAGACATCGGATATACCCCGGTCCGGGCGGGACCTGGCAGAGTCATCGGACTAAAAAACAAGGACTTAACATAAACGATCCATACCCGATTTGACCCCCGGCTTTGTTTTGACAAGAAAGGGGGTATTTCTATTTTTGCTGCCGAGCGGTACTATGCCGATGCCGGACCAATCACAATCAAATCAGGTTAATTATGGAGAGAATAGAAAAAACCTTGCTGCTGCCGCTGCTGACGGCCGCAGTATTGTCTTCCGCGTCCTGTTCCGACGACAAGGAGAAGGAGCCGCCCGTGCGGGCCGTAAATTACACCATCGAGTTCACGACCGTCTTGCAGGCGGTTTACCTCGGAGACAGGTACCGGACCGGAGACGGCAACTACCGTCTGACGCTGACCAATGCGGACGGAGACGTGCTGGAAGCGGACCTGACGAGCGTCAAAGCCCCCAAACCCTCCGCCGCGATGCCCGAAGCGGGCGTTTACACGGCGGCGGAGACCCGCCGGGCGGGAACGTTCGCGCCGGAGGCATCCTCGTGGGAAACCGCCAAAAGCGGCGTCGAGGTCCGGAGCGCGAATCAGGCCGGGCAGAAAACGAAGTTCGCGATCCGTGCGGGCAGCATGACGCTCGCGCCCGCGGCATCGGGCGACGGGACCTTCACCCTGTCGGGAGAGGTGACCGACGGAGACAAAACCACCCTCTCGTTCTCGTGGAGCGGCGCGCTGGCCTTCGCAAACGAATCCGGGGAGGAAGACCCGGTCGTGTACGAACGGCTGTCGATGGTCTTCGGCGACTACTATCCCGACGACTACGGCATTGCGGCCGACACTTACATGCTCCGCGGCGGCAACGAAAGGGTCGAACTGCATTCGCAGCTCCGCAGCGTGCCGGCCGCCGATCCAGCGGCGCCGCTGCCCAGCGACGGCAAATACACGATCGACCTGCGCTCGGAAGCGGGAAAATACGCCAACGAAACCTTCACGTTCCGCTCAGGCTACATCTCCCAGAGCGGCCGGGCCGCCGGCACCTACTGGAAAACAGACGAAGCCACCTACGTCGCCACGTCGGGATCGTTCACCGTCTCGACTGTCGGCGAAAGCTGGAAGATAGAGGGAACGCTCCGCGACGACGGGGCCGAAGAGACGTTTTCGTTCACCTACACCGGAAAACCCGGATTCAAAAACTAATCCCCAAATACGTTACGACCTATGCAGATCTTCAGAAAATCACTGCTCCTGACCGCCGCGCTGGCCCTGACGGCCTTCGCCGCATGCAGCAACGACGACAATGAAAACGGCGGAGACGGCGGAGAGACCGATCCCGATTACCTCGCACTCCCCCACGCCTACGGCACCTATTACCACACCTACTGGGGCGATGCGGCCGGCGACTACTATCTGGTGCTGACCGACGCAGACCTCGATCAGGCCGATGCCGCGCCCTACAAGTACCGGCTCGACATCGACTTCCTGAGCGTACTGGCGACCGATCCGAAAAGCGCGCGTCCGCTGGACGGCGAATACACCATCGGCAAATCCACCGACAACAAGGCAGGCGTATTCATCGAGGGATTTCTCGGAACCGATTCCTTCGGCATGCCGGCTCTGTTCGGCACCTATTGGAACGAGCCTGACGAAGAGGAGGGTTCCACAACGCCCCACGCCATCGTCGGCGGAAAGATGCGGATCAAGACCGACAACGGCATCACCACGATCAAGGCGGAGTTCATCGACGAAGACGACAGCACGCTGCGCGTCAGCTACCGCGGAGCGCTCGAATTCGAAAACCGCATAAACGACTCTTACCGCGGCGACTCGAAACTGAATGCCGACTATGCGATGAACGCCGACGCGCCGGTGGTTTCGATCAAGAAGATCACGGACGAATGTACGGCCCGGTACGACCGCTGGGACCTGCACTTCTACGAAAAGGAGTGCTACGCGACGCAGGGCGCGACGGGGTACTACCTCTGGTTCAGGCTGAAAACGGCTCCGGGGCAGGAATACATTCCGTCGGGCACCTACAAAGCGACCTCGGACGACACGCCTGGCTTCCTGCCCGGCACACGGGAAGAGCTCGGCGGCGGAAATCTCCGGGCCGTGAACACGTGGTTCTACAGCGGCCGCACGCCCCATGCCCCGATGACCAACGGTTCGCTGACCCTGAAAACGTCGAACGGAACGGACTACGAAGTGTCGTTCTCGACGGGCGACGACCACCCGATGCCCTATCTGGTGACGGGATCGTTCTCCGGAACGGTGAAAAAGCTCGCCTCCAATTAGGCGCCCCGGATAGGCGGATTTTCGCGGCCGCCCCTCTTCCCGGCACTTCCGGGAACGGTCCGCAAATCCGGAAGATGTCAAGGCCGGAACTTCTCTGAAGTTCCGGCCTTGGGGTTTCATGCGGGGCGCACCGTTGTCAGGACCGCAGCCGATTTCGGGTCCGGCACCGTTTTCAGAGCTGCGGTCCCTTTGAGGGCTGCACCGTTGTCAGGCCAGCACTGTTATCGGGACCGCAGCCGTTGTCGGATCGGCGGACCGGTCTCCTGCGACCGATCGGAGTCCATGCGGTCCGAGGCGGTTACGGCTCCAGCACGGACCGGGCGGCCGCGGAATCAGCGGACGTATTTTCCGACGAACGCCCGGACGACGGCGGTGTATTCCTCCCTGTTGTCCCGGTAGGAGTAGGCGTGTCCGGCTCCGGGAACGAGCCACAGCTCCTTTTCGCCCGGCTTGGCTTCATAGAGCGGATAGACCATCCACGTAGGCACGTAATCGTCGGCGTCGCCGTGGATGAAGAGCATCGGAAGTTCGCACTTGGCCACCTGCGCCAGCGCCGAAGCCTCGCGGAAATTCCAGCCGTATTTTAGATCACAGAGCCAGCTCGCAGTGTACATCAGCGGGAATGCGGGAAGTCCGAACGAGGTTTTCAGCTCGTTCGAGAACTCGTCCCAGACGCTCGTGTAGCCGCAGTCCTCGACAAAACACTTCACATAGGGGCGCTGCGGCTCGCCTGCAACCATCATCGTCGTGGCGGCACCCATCGAGATACCGTGGACGACCATCTGCGTATTGCCGCCGAAAAGCGCGTTGGCGACTTCCATCCAGCGCAGCACGTCCAGCCGGTCGAGCCAGCCCATGCGGATCGCCCGGCCTTCGCTCCGGCCGTGGTAATGCAGATCGGGCAGCAGGATGTTGTAACGCAGGTCGTGATTATAGAGGTAGCCGATCATCAGCATCCGCACGGCGCAGTCGGTATATCCGTGGACGATGACGGCCGTGCGGTCGGTCGGTTCGGGAGCCGCAGCGTAGAGCGCGTGTAGCCGCACGCCCTGCGGATCGACGATCACCGTATCGCGCAACGCTCCGGCCCGTTCGAGGCTGTCCGTCCACGGACGCAGGAAAGGATACTCGGCGTACATATATTCATAGGCCGTCGCATTTTTCGCCCGCATCGTCTCTTCAGGGCGCAGCGAGAAGCCGAGCATGTAGAAACTCCCGCCGATAACAGCAGCTATCAGCAACAGCACAAAAAGGGCTATGATCCGTAAAATCCGTCTCGTCGTCATAACTTTCGGTTATAGGTCCGCACTCCCGGAGAGCGGCGCGCCGTCCCAACTCGAAGAGGTCCCGGAGACACGGGGTATCTCAGGGCGCCGCTGCGCCGACTCATTCGACCGCCAGTTTCGTCCGAATATGCGCCAGCATGTCGTCGGTCATGCGCGAAAGGTCCCATTCGGGTTTCCAGCCCCACTCCTCGCGGGCGCAGGTGTCGTCCAGCGAATTGGGCCAGCTCTCGGCGATCTCCTTCTTGACGGGATCGACGTCGTAATCCATCGTGAAATCGGGCAGACGCTTCCTGATCTCGGCGCAGATGATCTCCGGCGTGAAGCTCATCGAGGCGATGTTGAAGCTGTTGCGGTGAACGAGTTTCGCGGGATCGGCCTCCATCAGTTCGACGCAGGCGCGCAGCGCGTCGGGCATGTAGATCATGTCCATATAGACGTCCGGCGGCACGGGGCAGGTGAACCGCCCGGAGCGGATGGCCTCGTAGTAGATCTCGACCGCATAGTCGGTCGTGCCGCCGCCGGGCAGCGTGACGCTCGAAATAATGCCCGGAAAACGCACCGAGCGGGTATCGACGCCGTATTTGTGGTGGTAGTAGTTGCCCAGCATTTCGCCCGTGACCTTGCAGATGCCGTAGATCGTCGTGGGCTGCATGATGGTATCCTGCGGGGTCCGGTCCTTGGGCGAGGTGGGGCCGAAGGCGCCGATCGAGCTGGGCGTGAAGAGCGCGCAGTGGTGCTGGCGGGCCACTTCGAGCGAGTTGTTGAGCGCACCCATGTTGACGTTCCACGCCATCTGGGGATTGCGCTCGCCGACGGCCGAGAGCAGCGCCACGAGGTTGAAGATCGAGTCGATATGGTAACGGGCGACCACCGAGGCCATAGCCGTAGCGTCGAGGGCGTTGAGCACTTCGAAAGGCCCTGCTTCGCCGAGAGCCTTGCATTCGCGCATGTCGGTGGCGACGACGTTGCGGTCGCCGTAGATTTTGCGCAGGTAAACCGTCAGCTCGGAACCTATCTGGCCTCCGGCGCCTATTATCAGTATACGTTTCATGGGTTTAGAGTTATAATTCAAAAGTAAAGATAGAAAATAATTGTGAAAACCGCACAAATTTTTGGTCTTTTCATTTTTCTTATGTACTTTTGCACCACTCGAATGAGAAATGTTGCTGTTGTAGCTCAGTGGTAGAGCACTTCCTTGGTAAGGAAGAGGTCACGAGTTCAATCCTCGTCAACAGCTCGCAAAGCAAGGATTACGTGTCACGTAATCCTTTTTTCATTTCGGCGGAAAGGCCTGAAGGCCGTCAGGGAACAGGTGGAGCGGACGGCAGCGGTCCGCCGGCTGCGGAGATGCCCAATGCGAAAGATGCAGGCCGGGAGGGGGCGTTGGCTGCCGAGACGCCAAATGCGGAGATGCACGCTGGGGTACGCCGGCCGCCGAGACGCCGCGTCCCATGCGGAAGTCTCCGGAAGGGGCAGCCGCTTCAGGCAGACGAAAAGCGACAAAACAAACAATCCGAAGCCCGATTGCCGCCCAATCAGCCAATACTGCGCCCAAAATGGACTATCCAAGCCGATCGTTTGCCGTAACTTTGCTGTGTAAATGAATACGGACATGAAAATTACGGTCAATCCCGGCATGGAACACCTGCGGCAGTTCGTCCGGCAGCTTCCGGAGCTTTTCCCGGTGTCGGGCGAAGTGCTTCATGACGGCCGCAATCAGATACGCGCCTTCGACATCGGAGGCGAACGGCTCGTGGTCAAGCGTTACAAACGGCCCAGCGCGTTCAATGCCGTCATGTACTCGTTTTTCCGCAAGAGCAAGGCCCGGCGCGCCTACGAACACGCCCTGCGCCTGCGCGAGCTGGGAATCGACACGCCCGAACCCGTCGCATGGAGCGAATACCGCCGCAACGGGCTGATAACGGAGACCTATTTCGTATCCCGCCGATCGGACTTCACACCGCTCACGGCGGCCACGGAACGGTTCCCGACCTCCGATTCGCTGCCCGTGCTCGCAGCATTCGCCCGTTTCACCGTCCGGCTCCACGAAAAAGGGATCTGCCACGAGGATTTCAACCAGACCAACATCCTCTGGCGGCACGACGAAGCGACGGGGCGCTACGATTTCCAGCTGATCGACATAAACCGCATGAAATTCCTCCGGCGGCCGCTCCGCCCCGACGAATGCATGATCAACCTGCGGCGGCTGAGCTGCCCGGCCGTGGCGTTTCTATACATACTCGACCGCTACGCCGAAACGAGGCAGTGGGATATGGACGACACGCTGCTGCGGGGCACGTTTTTCAGGCTTCTGTTCGGACGCCGCCAGCAGTTCAAGAAGCGTTTCAAAGCACGCAAACTGGCCGCGGCAGGCAAAAAACAGGGCTGAAAATTTGGATTCCGGGAATATTTCACTACATTTGCCAGAGGTTAATCCACCAAGGAGACAATGAGACTTTACGGTTTTGCATATTATTTCTTTTACTTTTTCTTTTATAGCAAGGGAAGAAGCGGGATGGCATGCAATTAACTGTATAAAACAATAGAGTGAAAACACGAAGGATCCCGTTCTGTAGAAGAGCGGGATTTTTTAATGCGATTCAGAAGATGAAACGGATAACGATACAGGGGATAGCGGGTTGTTTCCACGAGACCGCGGCGCACGGAAGTTTCCCCGGCGAAGAGGTCGAGGTGCTGCCCTGCGTGAGTTTCGACGAGCAGTTCGCCCGCATGGCAGCCGACGCCGAGCTGCTGGGAGTGGCGGCCATCGAGAACACCATTGCCGGAAGCCTGCTGCCCAACCACGAACTGCTGCGCCGCAGCACGCTGGCGGTCATCGGCGAGTACAAACTCCGCATCTCGCACGTGCTGGCGGCGCTTCCGGGACAGCGGGTCACAGACATCCGCGAGGTGCATTCGCACCCGATCGCCCTGATGCAGTGCGGCGAATACCTCAAGGCCCGGCCCGCGATGAAAGTCGTCGAGCGCGACGACACGGCGGGAAGCGCCCGCGAAATCGCCGGCCAGCGGCTCGCCGGCACGGCGGCCATCTGCGGCGCCGAAGCCGCGGAACTCTACGGACTCGAAATCCTCGAACGCGGCATCGAGACCAACAAGCACAACTTCACCCGTTTTCTGGTACTGGCCGACCGCAGCCGCGCGGCGGAGTTCACCGATCCGGCCCGCACCGACAAAGCGTCTTTGGTATTCACACTGCCCCACGCGCAGGGGAGCCTCTCGAAAGTGCTGACGCTGTTATCCTTCTACGGAATCAACCTCACGAAAATACAGTCGCTGCCGATCATCGGACGCGAATGGGAATACCGGTTTTACGTGGACGTGACCTTCGACGACCCGATGCGGTACCGGCAGGCGGTCGATGCGGCCCGGCCGCTGACCAGCGATTTCCGGATTCTGGGCGAATATGCCGAATATCCCAATCCCGAAATCTGAGCGGAAGGACATAGGACCCGATTTTCGCGGCGGGCGGGGACAGAGACGCAAACGAGGCGGCAGGCTGCGAATGACGCGAAAAGACAGAGACAAGACAAACGACAATAATTCAAACAGAACTGATATGAAAGATTTGCAACCCATCAATTTTCCGGGACTCGATCCCCGGCGCCCGCTGGTCATCGCGGGACCGTGCAGCGCCGAAACCGAAGAGCAGGTGATCGAAACCGCCCGCGAACTGGCCGCCGAAGGCGTGCGGATTTTCCGCGCCGGACTTTGGAAGCCCCGCACCAAACCCGGAGGGTTCGAGGGCGTGGGTGCCGAAGGCGTGGCATGGCTCCAGCGCGTAAAACGCGAAACAGGGATGTACACCGCCACCGAGGTCGCCACGCGCAAGCATGTCATGGCGGCGCTGGAAGGGGGCATCGACATGATCTGGATCGGCGCCCGCACCACGGCCAACCCCTTTGCCATGCAGGAGATCGCCGACGCGCTGCGCGGCCACGACATTCCGGTGCTGGTCAAAAACCCCGTGAGTCCGGACCTCGAACTGTGGATCGGCGGCGTGGAGCGCATCTACAACGCCGGCATCCGCCGTCTGGGGGTCATTCACCGCGGCTTCACGTCGATCGACAAGAGTCTCTACCGCAACCATCCGATGTGGTCGATCCCCATCGAGCTGCACCGCCGCCTGCCGGGCCTGCAGATCTTCTGCGACCCCAGCCACATCGGAGGCCGCCGCGAACTGATCGCGCCGCTTTCGCAGCAGGCCATGGACCTCGGATTCGACGGGCTGATCGTCGAAGCGCACTGTTCGCCCGACTGCGCGTGGAGCGACAAGGCCCAGCAGGTGACGCCGCAGGGTCTGGCCTACATCTGCCGCAGTCTGGTGATCCGCGAAGCCAACACCACGACGGAGAGCCTTTCGGAACTGCGTTCGCAGATCGACAAGATAGACGACGAACTGCTCGAACTGCTCGTGCGCCGCATGCGGGTATCGCGCGACATCGGGCAGTACAAGAAAGAGCACAACATGCCGATCCTGCAGGCCAAACGTTACGAAGACCTGCTGGCGCGACGCGCGGAGCAGGCCGTACAGCTGGGCATGGACCGCGAATTCATGCGCTCGGTGCTGCAGGCCATCCACGAGGAGTCGATCCGCCAGCAGATGCAGGTGCTGGGCGAATGACGGGCTGTTACATTTCGGTTAAATATTCGGCGGGGACCACGCAATAAAGGGATTGTTACGTACTTTTGATGCGGATACCAATCCGTAACAGTTATGACAAAGCACAAAATCCTTGTGGTGGACGACGAGGAATCCCTCTGCGAGATTCTTCAGTTCAATCTCGAAGTCGAGGGTTACGAAGTCGATACGGCGTACAGCGCCGAACAGGCCCTCGGCATGCACCCCGAACGTTATTCGCTGATTCTGCTCGACGTCATGATGGGCGAGATGAGCGGATTCAAGATGGCCCGGCTGCTCCGGGCGCAGCCCGAAACGGCCGCAGTGCCGATCATCTTCTGCACGGCCAAAGACACCGAGGACGACACGGTCGCGGGACTCAACATCGGAGCCGACGACTATATCGCCAAGCCTTTCTCCGTGCGCGAAGTGCTGGCCCGCGTGCGCTCCGTACTGCGCCGCACCGCACCTGAAGCGGGCCAGAGCAGGGCGATCGCGTTCGAAGGGCTGCACATGGACCTCGTCCGCAAAATCTGCACCGTGGACGGAACGCCGCTGGCCCTGACAAAAAAGGAGTTCGAAATACTCGCCCTGCTGCTTTCGAACCGCGGCAGAATCTTTTCGCGCGAGGAGATACTGCATCAGGTCTGGAGCGACGAGGTGATCGTGCTGGACCGCACCATCGACGTCAATATCACGCGGCTGCGCCGCAAAATCGGCGTCTACGGAGACCACATCGTAACACGTCTGGGCTATGGGTACGGGTTTGAGGAGTAGCCTCTCCTACCACCGGCGGCTCTTCCTGCTGCTGCTCGCATTTTCGTGGGCGCTGGTCGCCTGCTTCATCGTCTTTCAGTACGGCCGCGAAAAGCAGTTCAAGGCCGAACGGCTCGACACCCGCCTGCAGCTCTTCAACCTGCGGATGCTCGATGCCCTCGCCGACGGCGCGACGCCTGAGGAGTTCATCGCCGCACGCGACGAACCGTTCGGCGACCTGCGCGTGACGGTGATCGACGACGCCGGGCGCGTCACCTTCGACAATTCGGCCGGCAGCCTTCCGGAAACCAACCACCTCGACCGCCCCGAAGTCGCCGAAGCCCTCGCCCGCGGCACGGGATTCACGATCCGCCGCCATTCGGAGAGCACCGACCTCTACTATTTCTATTCGGCCATGTCCGACGGCGGGGTCGTCGTCCGCTCGGCTGTGCCCTATTCGATAACGCTCCGCGAAGTGCTGGCCGCAGACCGCGAATTTCTGTGGTTCATGCTGGGCGTCACGCTGCTGATGAGCGTGGCGGCCTACTTCGCGACCCGCCGGCTGGGACACAACATCACGCGGCTGAGAGATTTCGCCCAGCGTGCCGAACGGGGCGAGCGGATCGACGAGCAGGCGGTCTTTCCGCACGACGAGCTGGGCGACATATCGAGCCATATCATCCGGCTGTACGCCCGTCTGCAGCGCACCACGGCTGACCGCGACCGCGAACATGCGCTGGCGCTGCACGAACAGCAGGAGAAAATCCGCATCAAGAAACAACTCACGAACAACATCAGCCACGAACTGAAAACGCCCGTGGCAGCGATTCAGGGGTATCTGGAAACCCTGCTGGACAATCCGGGGCTTGGAGCGGAGAAGCGCACGGCGTTCCTCGAAAAGAGCTGCGCGCAGGTGGCGCGGCTGCGCAGTCTGCTCGCCGACATCTCGACCGTCACGCGCATGGACGAGGCGAGCCAGCTGATCCTCAGGGAGCGCGTCGTGCTGAACGACATCGTGGACGAAATCCGCGCCGACATGCAGCTCCGGCCCGAAGGGCAGCAGCTGCGCGTGAACTGCAACTTCCCCTACCCGCTCGAAATGGAGGGCAGCCCTTCGCTGCTGGGTTCGGTGTTCCGCAACCTCGCGGACAACGCCGCGGCCTATTCGGGCGGACGCGACATTTTCATCCGCCTGCTGGACGACTCGCCGGAGCAGTACACGCTGCAGTTCTCCGACAACGGCATCGGCGTGGAGGAACAACACCTGCCCCACATTTTCGAACGCTTCTACCGCATCGACAAGGGGCGTTCGCGCAAGCTGGGCGGCACGGGGCTGGGGCTTGCGATCGTCAAAAACGCCGTGATGATGCACGGCGGCACGATCTCGGTCCGCAACTCGGAGCGCGGCGGACTGGAATTCACCTTCACCCTGCGCAAACATTCATAGAGCCGCAACCCGTCCGTAACACGTTTGTAACATCCGTTTCGTTCCTTTGCACCGGAAAGACCGGCCCGCACCGCAGGGCGGCGATCCCCGCCCAAGACGGCGGGCGAAAGCCTCCTCCGGAAAATGGATGCAGGGCCGGACGAAAACATACGGCGGAGCGCCAAAACGGAGCCGCCGAAAAACAAACGACAAACGACCATATGAGTCCTCTATTCACAAGCATCGTCATCGTCATGGGCCTGCTGGCCGTGATGGGCATCGTCGTGGGCGTGGCCAACGACGCGGTCAACTTTCTCAACTCGGCCCTCGGATCGAAAGCCGCACCGCGCCGCGTCATCCTCTGGATCGCCGCCGCCGGCATCCTCGTCGGCACGCTCACGTCGAGCGGCATGATGGAGGTGGCGCGCAGCGGCGTCTTCTATCCCGGACAATTCTCCTTCCCGGAGATCATGATGCTCTTTCTGGGCATGATGCTGGGCAACATCCTGCTGCTGGACATTTACAACACCCTCGGACTGCCCACCTCGACCACCGTGTCGATGGTATTCGGACTGCTGGGCGCGGGAGTCGCCGCGGCACTCTACCACATCTGGGGCGATCCGGCCGCTTCGGTTTCGGACCTCTCGCAGTACATCAACACCGGAAAGGCGATGGCCATCATCGCGGCCATCCTGCTCTCGGTGGCGCTGGCGTTCGCCGCAGGGTCGCTCTTCATGTACGTTTCGCGGCTCATCTTCTCGTTCCGCTACGCGAAGGTGTTCCGCCGCTGGGGCGCCGTATGGTGCGGCATTTCGCTGGCGGGCATCCTCTACTTCGCGCTGTTCAAGGGGCTGAAAAGTTCGGGGCTGATTCCGACTTCGGTCGGAGAATACGTCGGCGAGCACGTGCTCGTAACGCTGCTCGTCTTCTGGGCCGGGGCGTCGGTGGTGCTCTGGATTTTCCAGCGCATGCGGCTCAACATCATGCGCATCACCATCCTCACAGGCACCTTCGCGCTGGCGCTGGCCTTCGCAGGCAACGATCTGGTGAACTTCATCGGCGTGCCGCTGGCCAGCTACGACGCATGGCAGATCGCCCGCGAAACGGGCAGCGAGTCGATCATGATGGGCGAACTGGCCAATCCGGCGCGCGCCAACTTCCTGCTGCTGTTGCTGTCGGGCGCGGTGATGGTCCTGACGCTCTTCTTCTCGAAGAAATCGCGCCACGTCACCGAAACCGAGCTTTCGCTCGCCTCGCAGCACGAGGGCGACGAGCGGTTCGGCTCGACCTTCGTATCGCGCAGTCTGGTACGCGCCTCGCTCGCGCTCAACACCATGTGGACAGGGCTGATTCCCGACCGCATGCAGAAAGTCATCGACCGACGCTTCGAACCGCTGCCTGCCGAGGAGCGTTCGTCGGCGCCCTACGACATGATCCGCGCCGTCGTAAACCTCACGGCCGCCTCGATCCTGATCGCCATAGGCACCTCCTACAAACTGCCGCTCTCGACCACCTACGTGGTCTTCATGGTGGCTATGGGTTCATCGCTCGCAGACCGGACGTGGGGCCGCGAAAGCGCCGTATACCGCATCACGGGCGTCATGGCCGTCATTTCGGGGTGGTTCATCACCGCGCTCGGCGGATTCCTGATCGCCCTCTGCGTGACGCTGCTGCTGCTCTGGGGCGGCTGGATCGCCGTCACGACGCTCGTCGCTCTCTGCGCATGGCTGCTCATCCGCAGCCACCGCACCAAGCCGGAGGAGAAAGCTGCCGCGGAGGAACTGCCGGTAATCAAGGCCGAGACTCCGGACGAAGTGCTCTGCGTCTGCATCGGCGAAGTATGCACGACGATGGAGCAGGTGACGCGCATTTACAACCGGACGCTGGTCGCCGTTTTCAAGGAGAACCGCAAGGTGCTCAAGGAGATGGTGCAGTCGTCGAACAGGCTCTTCGAAGAGGCCCGCGACCGCAAATACGGCATCATGCCGACGCTGCGCCGCCTGCAGCAGTGCGACATCGACACCGGGCACTTCTACGTGCAGGTGACGGATTACCTCTCGGAGGTGACCAAGGCGCTGATCCACATCACCCGTCCTGCGTTCGGACACATCGACAACAACCACGAAGGGCTGTCGAAGGAGCAGATCGTGGATCTGATGCGCGTAAACGATCAGGTGGAGGCGATTTTCGACAAAATCAACGACATGCTCCGCACGAAGGACTTTTCGGATCTGGACATGGTGCTCGAAATGCGCGACAAGCTCTTCGACACCATCGTCGAGGCGATCAAGAACCAGCTGCGCCGCATCAACGGCGACCCGGCGGCCAGCACGCGGGCCAGCGTACTCTATCTGACGATCCTCAACGAAACCAAGACGATGATCCTGCAGGCCCGCAACCTGCTCAAGTCGCAGCACTACTTCCTCGAAAGCAGAAAATAGGCGGGGCAGAAGACAGGCCTGCGGAGAATTCCGGACCGGACGACCGGAAGACAGCGGCCGGAAAACACCGCACAGAAAACACCACACGAAAAACAACGGACAGAAAACACAGTACGGCCGCCAAAACAAAGACCGCCGCCCCACGAAAGGGCGGCGGTCTTCTTCCTATATCCGCATGCTATTTGACATCCTTCACGCAGCGTACGGGGCAGGCCCATGTCTTGCTCGGTTCGGCCTCGGTTTTGATGGCGGAGACGCTGTAAGTCAGCGCATAGCCGTTCTTGCCGGCAGACGATGCGCTCCAGCAGTAGCCCGAAGTACCCGCTTCCGCGCCGCCGCCGGAACCCGACGCCGACATGATATTGATATAGCCGGCCGCAGGATAGTACCCGTTGCCTTCGGCAAAAACGCATCCGGTACGCTCCGCATCCCACACGCCGTTCAGATCGGCCCATGCGGAAGCGGCTCCCGCGCCCGAAACGGGTACGCGCCACCCGTCGGGGCACGGGTCGAAGACGCCCTTCGTACCGTCGGCGTTGCTCCAGCGGTAGTCTTCGCCGCCAACCGCCGGCGACAGCCAGTCCGAAACACCCACAATATAGCGGTAAGGCTACCGGACCGAAGCCACGAGATTCTCGGAGGGCACATTCGACGAAGCGAAACCCCTCAGCGTCATAAACTTGCCGATACCGTCGTTCGACCAGCCGGCATTGCCGTTAAGGAACATCATCCATGTATAGGGACCTTGGAACGGATCCTTGCGGCCCCACTGGTAGAAGCATCCGGCGCTCTGCGGCCCCTTCACGAGCGAAGTGGCGCCCAGATTGCGGTCCATGAAGACGTTGCCGCCGACGGTCTGCTGCCCCGCAACCTGCGAAGGATCGTACTCTGTGGCCCAGATATGCCAGCTCCAGTAGCAGTTGCCGTCGCCGTTGAGCAGATAGCGCACGTCCTCCCAGACTACGCGGGCGTCCATGGCTCCCAGCATGCCGGCGCCTTCGCCCGCCAGCACGTCGTTCTTACCCCACACGCCGAAGGCTTTCGAAACGGGGATATAGAGCGTCTCGCCCGGCGATACGACGTAACAGTTGGGAAGCAGTTCGGGATTGGCGAAAGCGGGCGTAACCAGCAATTTGCGGACCTGATTGGCGGCCAGCGAGGTTTTGCCCGGATGCGTATAGTCGAACGCAGCGAAGCCGTTGCCCTCGACCTTCAGCAGGGCCTTGCCTTCGGCGATCTCCTGCGCCGGCAGGTAAGCGCGGAAGGCGTTGCCGCAGCGCGTCATCGCCACCGAAGCCGTCTTGGCGTCCACGGACTGCATTTCGGCATCTTGGGCCGCGGCCGCCAGCGAGAAAACGGCTTTCGTGCGCACGTCCTGCACCGTCACGGCGTAATCGGCCAGCTTGTCGGCGTCCGCGACGAAGGCTTCGGCCAGCGCCAGCTTATGGCGGAACACGAGTCTGATCTCGCCGTCGCGCTCGCTGAATCCCGGCGTGCGGGCCGTCATGAAGTCGGCTTCGGCAACCGAAGCGTCGTAGACGAGCGCCGTCGGATCGGCATTTTCGGCATAGGGATAGTAGGCATAGAGGTCCATGACCTGCCCCTGCTCCATGTAATAGGATTTGGAGCCTTCCTCACGCCACGAACCGTCGGCCTGACGGACGAATTTGGCATTCTGGATGTAGTTGCCCGAAGCGGCCGGATAGGCCTGCGTTTCGGCATCGGAGCGGATCACGGCGAAGAGGCCGATGGCGTCCCCCTCCACGAAGCGGGAGGCATAGGCGACGTCCGTTTCGCTCTTGGTCCGGACGAGCTCCGCCGGCTCGGCGGTCAGACGGATCGCGGCGCACGAAGGTGCGGCGCCGGCGGTCTCCTCCTTCTGGCAGGAGACGACCGAAGCGGCGCAGAAGAACAAAGCCGCAGTCAACAAGGATCGACTGCTGAATAGTAACGTTTTTTCATATGAACAGCGTTTAAAAGAATACTTACGGATTCGGGGACGGCACCGCCTGCGTCAAACAGACATTCGCCGGACAAAATCACCAAAAGGATACGCACCGCCCGCATCGGGCAAAGCGCCTCATCAACCTATTGGCAAATATAGAAGAAGCCGGACGATTTATGAAACGCAGCTTTTCGGAATTCGTAAAAATTGACAAATTCCGAAAAAAACAAACCCCGAAAAACGGGGTTGCGCTCAGAGCTGGTGCTCGCGGTGGAGTTTGAGCAGTTTCTCGCGGTACTTAGACGGCGGCATGCCGATCGCACTCTGGAACGAAGTATAGAAAGTTTGCAGGTGGTTGTAACCGAGCATCTGGGCAAGCGCCTTCAGCGGCGTATCGTCATCGACGTCGGAAAGACGCCGCACGGCCTCGTCGATGCGGTAGCTGTTGACGTAACTGCTGAAAGCCTTCCCGGCCTGCTGGTTGATCGCACGGGAGATATAGGTGCGGTTGGTGTCGAGCCGCTCGGCGAGCCGTTCGATGGTCAGGTCGTTCTGACGGTAGACGCCTTCCGTCTGCATCAGGTATTCGATCCGGGCGAAGAGTTCGGCGTCGCGCACGGCGTGTTCGTCACGGTCGGGCGACTGCTTTTCAGTCTGCGGGGAAATAGGGTCGGGGGGGGGCATGGCCGGCTGCGCGGCCTTTTTCTCCTTTTTCAGAAATTCGTACTGCTGCCGGACGATCTGCTTGTACATCTTGTCCTTGCGCCGGTAGAGGATATAGACCACCGTCGAAATGCCGACGGCGAAGAGCAGCAGCAACAGCAGCAGCTGGAATCGGCGCTGCTGGCGGATCAGGTCGATTTCGCTCTTGCGCAGCATGTTTTCCTGCCGCTCGGCGTCGTACTTGACCCGCAGTTCGTTGATCGAACGCTCCCGCTCGACGTTGAAGATGCTGTCCGCCTGACTATGGTAGCTCTTGAAATAGTCCAGCGCCTCGCGGTAGCGGCCCAGCGCGGTTTCGGCCTCGGAAATGCGCTGGTAGAGCTTATAGCGGTGCACGGCGTTGTTGCTCCGCTCCGAGAGTTCGATGCCCTGCCGGAGCACCGGAATCGCGCGGGCGTACTCGCCCCGGTCGTTCAGGTAGGTTCCGTAACTGAGGTAGGTCATCACGGTAGCGGTCACGACCTTCTCGTCGATGTGGTCGAGCGCCATCAGGTAATAGCGTTCGGCGCCCGCATCGGCGCCCTGCGCAATATTGGCGTAGAGACTGTAAAGCTCGGTGTGGTAGCCGAATTTATCGGTGTCGGAAAGCGTCCGGAGGATGTATTCCAAAGCCCGGTCCTGATCGCCGAGCATGTAGTGCATGTAGGCGCTGATGACCGCGCCGCCGAAAGCGAGGTAGTCGTAACCCCACTCGGCGCCCAGCCGGCAGACCTCCTCGGCGTATTTCAGGCCCGCAGGGTCGTTGCGCATGTAATACGTATTGGCCAGATTGCACTGCGCCACCAGATAGAAGCGATTCAGCGAGGCGCTGCGGGCGTACTCCATCGCTTCGAGGAAATATTCGATGCCTCCGAAATAGTTCGTTTCGATGCTGACGGCATAGATTCCCTGCGCATTGTAAATCCGGCACAGCGCCACCGGGTCTTCGCACTGCCGCCCGCGGATCAAAGCCCGGTCGAGGTATATGCGGGTCGAGTCGCTGCCCTCGGCGAGCAGGTAGGACTGCCCGGAGAAGAGGTCGGCGTACATCAGCGCCCGCTCGTCGTCGTGCGCGGCGCCGGCCCTGCGGAGACGCGAGACGTAGGGATGAATGGCGGCGAATTCGCTCCGCATGGTGTATTGGGAGCAGATTTCGACCAGCAGGTCTATATCCTCAGGGTCCCGTTCCAGCCGCTCCAGCAGCGCAGGAAGCGTATCGGCCTGAATCACCGCGGCATGCGAAGCCGCGCCCTCCTGCGCGCGGACGGCAGGAAGTCCGAGAGACACGACGGCGGCCAATATGAACAAACGTCTGAACATCGCTGGAGATCGGAAAACGGGCCGGGCCGGAGAGTCGGCGCACTCCGTTTTCGCTCTGCTAAATTAATAAAAAAACTCGAAAACGACGAAAAGGCGCCTTTTTAATCCAAAAAGGCATGGTCCGAAGAGCGGGCGAAAACGGGCCGCGCTGCCGTTCCCGCGCCCGCGGACGCGACGGCCCGGAGGTTCACGGCAGGCCGGAGGTTTGCCCGGAGATTTGCACGGCCCGGAGGTTTGCACGGCCCGGAGGTTTGCACGGCCCGGAGGTTTGCGGCGGAATGTCCTCCGGCCCGTGAAACGGAAATGTAACGGGGCCGTCATTTCAAAGTAACGACGGCCCCGTATATTTGCAGTGTGAAAACCGGACGAGGTTTTCCAAGTTGGTTTTAGGTTACATAAGTAGGTTAGTGGGAGATGCAGCGACGCGAGGTCGCGGCATCTTCGTTATTACGGCTATTTCTCCATGTCGTGCAGGTGGATTTCGAGGGCGCGGACCGAAATCTGGATTTCCCAGATCGACACGCCCAGCGAACCGATCAGCAGCAGCAACGCCGCGCCGAAGACATAGGCCGAAAGGACGAAAAATCCGACATACAGCAGGAACATCGTCACCACGCAGAGAAAAAGGCTCGAAACGCCCAGAATCTGCATCGTGCGCGTGAGGTGCAGGCGGCGGCGCAGGTTGTCGATCTGCGCGCGGGTGACTTTCGAGGGGTGCTGGAGGTGCTGCTCCTTGAGCGTGCGCACCAGCTGGGCGTACGACAGAAAACGGTTGGTGTAGGCCAGCAGAATCAGCGAGACGGCTGAAAAGAGCAGTGCGGGGGTCGTAAGAGTCAGTTCTTCCATGACGAATCGGTTTTGCGGAATTACGGTCGCCGTTTCCTGCCGCTTCGGGTCCGCGGCCGCAGAGCGTTCAGGCAGGGCCGAAGCGGCATCATGCCGGGCACGCATCTCTGTGGGCACTCAGCGGGGTGCATCTTAGCGGGTGCGGCGCCAGAAACACGGGACGGCTTCCGGGACAAAGGTACGAAATATTCCGGTCAATGCGCCCGGTCCGACAAAACAGTGAGCGTTCGCCCCGGCAAAACGGCGTGCATCCACCCCGCAAAACAGCGAAGGTCCGGTCGGGCAAAACAGCGTGCATCCGTCCCGGCAAACCAGCAAAGGTCCGCAACATACACCCGCCCCGGTAAAACAGCATACACCCGTCCCGGCAAAACTGCGGCGGGACCCGAAGGCAAGATGCGCGTTCGAGACCTCCGGGCCGTATTCCGCCGCATCGGTCGCACATATCGGCCCGCCGGAATCTGCGGCGGCACCGGTCCGCCGGGCCCGACGCTGCCGATGCCGCCCGATCCCGGTCCGCATTCGTCGCTGCAAAGCAGGGGCCAAACCGTAGGCCGAAGGACTCCATCCTGCAGAAAAAACGCTCCGGGGCGATATGGTCCGACAAATCGCAGGTATTTTTTAAGATTTTTTAAGAAAATGCGTCGCAGCGTTCGGTATTGTGAAAAAAATAACATACCTTTGCGCATCCCAAAGAAAACAATTTTAATCTCATTTTGACGAATAATAATTTATGGAATTGAACAAAACCTTTATCGACGGACTTTGGAGCAAGGAGATCAACGTGACGAGTTTCGTTCAGACGAACATCACCCCCTACGTGGGCGACGCCTCCTTCCTGCAGGGTCCCACCGACCGCACGAAGCACATCTGGAACCTCTGTCTCAAGGCCCTCGAAGAGGAGCGCGCCAACAACGGCGTCCGTTCGTTGGACAACAAGACCGTTTCGACCATCACTTCGCACAAAGCCGGCTACATCGACAAAGAACAGGAGCTGATCGTCGGTCTGCAGACCGACCAGCTGCTCAAGCGCGCCATCAAGCCCTTCGGCGGCATCAACGTCGTATCGCGCGCCTGCAAGGAGAACGGCGTCGACGTGGACGAGAAGGTTAAGGATATTTTCACCCACTACCGCAAGACGCAAAACGACGGCGTGTTCGACGTCTACACCGAGGAGATCCGCTCGTTCCGTTCGCTGGGCTTCCTGACGGGTCTGCCCGACAACTACGCCCGCGGCCGCATCATCGGCGACTACCGCCGTCTGGCCCTCTACGGCACCGACCGGCTGATCGAAGCCAAGACCGAGGACCTGCGCGGCCTGACCGGCCCGATGACCGACGCCCGCATCCGCCTGCGCGAAGAGGTCGCGGAGCAGATCAAGGCACTCAAGGAGATCCGCACGATGGGCGAATACTACGGACTGGACCTGAGCCGTCCGGCGCACTCGGCGCAGGAGGCCGTACAGTGGGTCTACATGGCCTACCTCGCCGCCGTGAAGGAGCAGGACGGCGCCGCAATGTCGCTGGGCAACGTTTCGTCGTTCCTCGACATCTTCATCGAGTACGATCTGGCCCACGGCAACATCGACGAAGTGTTCGCGCAGGAGCTGATCGACCAGTTCGTCATCAAGCTCCGCATGGTGCGCCACCTCAGAATGCAGTCCTACAACGACATCTTCGCCGGCGACCCGACGTGGGTGACCGAAGCCATCGGCGGACGCTTCAACGACGGCCGCACGAAGGTGACCAAGACCTCGTTCCGTTTCCTGCAGACGCTCTACAACCTCGGTCCGTCGCCCGAACCCAACCTCACGATTCTGTGGAGCCCCGACCTGCCGCAGGGATTCAAGGATTTCTGCGCCAAGGTTTCGGCCGACACCAGTTCGATCCAGTACGAGAACGACGAGCTGATGCGCGAAGTGCGCCATTCGGACGACTACGGCATCGCCTGCTGCGTGTCGTATCAGGACATCGGCCGTCAGATCCAGTTCTTCGGCGCCCGCTGCAACTTGGCCAAGGCCCTGCTGCTGGCTCTGAACGGCGGCCGCTGCGAGAACACCGGCACGCTGATGGTCAAAGGCATTCCGGCGCTCACCGAGGGTCCGCTGCGCTTCGAAGAGGTGATGCGCAACTACAAGATGGTGCTCAAAGAGATCGCCCGCGTCTACAACGAGGCCATGAACATCATCCACTACATGCACGACAAATACTATTACGAGAAGGCCCAGATGGCGCTGGTGGACACCGACCCGCGCATCAACCTCGCCTACGGCGTGGCCGGTCTCTCGATCGCCCTCGACTCGCTCTCGGCCATCAAATACGCCAAGGTGACGGCGCGCCGCAACGAGCAGGGGCTCACCGACGGATTCGACATCGAGGGTGAATTCCCCTGCTTCGGCAACAACGACGACCGGGTGGACCACTTGGGCGTGGACCTCGTGTACTATTTCAGCGAGGAACTGAAGAAGCTGCCCGTCTACAAGAACGCCCGTCCGACCCTCTCGCTGCTGACCATCACCTCGAACGTGATGTACGGCAAGAAGACCGGCGCGACGCCCGACGGACGCGCCAAAGGCGTGGCTTTCGCTCCGGGCGCCAACCCGATGCACGGACGCGACAAGAGCGGCGCGATCGCTTCGCTGGCCTCGGTGGCCAAGCTCCGCTACCGCGACTCGCAGGACGGCATCTCGAACACCTTCTCGATCATCCCCAAATCGCTGGGCCCGACGCAGGAGGAGCGGATCGAGAACCTCGTGACGATGCTCGACGGCTACTTCACCAAGGGGGCGCACCACCTGAACGTGAACGTGCTGAACCGCGCGATGCTCGAAGACGCCATGGAGCACCCCGAAAACTATCCGCAGCTGACGATCCGCGTGTCGGGCTATGCCGTGAACTTCACCAAGCTGAGCCGCGAACACCAGCTGGAGGTCATCAGCCGCAGTTTCCACGAGCGGATGTAAGATGATAAAGGTACACTCCTACGAATCAATGGGAACATTCGACGGGCCGGGACTCCGGCTCGTCGTTTTCCTGCAGGGATGCAATTTCCGCTGTCTCTACTGCGCCAATCCCGACACGATCGACGCCTGCGGCGGCACGCCCACGTCCCCGGACGAGATACTGCGCATGGCCGTGGACCAGAAGCCTTTTTACGGACGGCGGGGCGGCGTGACCTTTTCGGGCGGCGAACCGACGTTTCAGGCCGCGGCGCTAGCGCCGCTGGTGCGCAGGCTCCGGGAGGCGGGCATCCACGTCTGCATCGACACGAACGGCAGCATCTGGAATCCGGCAGTCGAAGAGCTGCTGGGGCTGGCGGACCTGATCCTGCTCGACGTGAAGCAGGCCGATCCCGAACGCCACCTCGCGCTCACCGAACGCGACAACGCCCAAACCCTCCGCACGGCGGCATGGCTCGAAGAACACGGCAAACCCTTCTGGCTCCGCTACGTGCTGGTGCCGGGCTACAGCGACGCCGAAGCCGACATCCGCACGCTGGGCGGGCGGCTCGGCGGCTACAGGCAGATCGAACGGGTCGAGCTGCTGCCCTACCACACGCTCGGAGTTCACAAATACGAAGCGATGGGAAAGGAGTACAAACTCTCGGACGTCAGGGAGAATACGCCGGAACAGCTGGACCACGCGGCGGCGCTGTTGCGCGAATATTTCGCGAATGTGGTGGTGAACTGACGCCCCCGGCCGACTTCGGCGGCGGCCTGCTGAATTGCTACCAGCACTCCGCCTTGTCTTTCAACTCAGGAATCCGGTCACGCGTGTAGACCGGATTTTTGATGCCCTGCCGTTTCTGGGCGACGTAATCGGCCAGCAGCAGGAAAGCCTGACGCCCCAGCAGCAGGATAGCGGCGAGGTTGAAGAGGGTCATCAGCGCCATCGTAATGTCGGCAAGGCTCCACGCCAGATCGAGCGTGGCAAGGGCCCCGAACAGCACCATCGCCCCGACCAGCAGCCGGTAGAGGGTCAGCGCGCCCGGACGACGGGTGATGAAGCGGATATTGGCTTCGCCGTAATAGTAGTTGCCGATGATACTGCTGAAAGCGAAGAGGAAGATCGCCACGGCGACGAAGACACTGCCGACGGGGCCGATTTCGCTGACCAGCGCGGCCTGCGTAAGCCGGATGCCCGACAGCGATGCGTCGGGGACGCCGCCGAAAAGGATGATGAAAGCCGTGCAGGTGCAGATTACGAGCGTATCGGTGAAGACCCCAAGGGTCTGGATCAGCCCCTGCTTGACGGGATGCGAGACATGGGCCGTGGCGGCGACGTTGGGCGCGGAACCCATGCCCGCCTCGTTGCTGAACAGCCCCCGCTTGATGCCCTGCATCAGCGCGGCTCCCACGCCGCCGCCCATCGCCTGCTCCCAGCCGAAAGCGTTGGCGACGATCAGCTCCACGACTTCGGGCAGCCGCCGGAAATTGAAGAGCACCACGCCCAGCGCAAGGGCGATATACCCCAGCGCCATGACCGGGACCACCACCCCGCTCACGCGGGCGATGCGGTGAATGCCGCCGAAGATAACGCCCAGCGTCAGCAGCGTCAGGGCGATGCCGACCCAATGGTGGTCGAAGCCGAAAGCGCCCTCCCATGCGGCGCAGATCGTATTGCTCTGCACCGAATTGAAGGCGAAGCCGAACGTGACGGAGATCAGTACGGCGAAGACCACGCCCATCCAGCGCCGGCCCAGTCCCCGTTCCATATAATAGGCCGGACCGCCGATATAGGAATCCCTGCCGCGACGTTTGTAGAGCTGGGCGAGGGTCGATTCGACGAAGGCGCTCGAAGCCCCCAGCAGGGCGATGATCCACATCCAAAAGACGGCTCCCGGACCGCCGACGGCGATCGCCGTGGCGACGCCCGCGAGATTGCCCGTACCGACGCGGCTCGCCAGCGAGACGGCGAAAGCCTGAAACGACGAGACATGCCGCTCGCCCCGCCGTCCGCCGCCCGCCGACTCCCCCAGCACGCGGAGCATCTCACGCAGCATGCGGAACTGCACGCCGCGCGTACGCACGGTGAACCATACGGCGCAGCCTAACAGCAGGGCGACCAGCAGATAAGACCAGAGTACGTTATTGACCGAGTCGATCCAGAAAAAAAGGGTTTGCATGGCGGAGATGTTTCGGACAAAGGTAGCAAAGTTAATGCTAAAACGAGAGAAGACCGGAATTCCGGTCTTCTCGAAGCAAATCGTCCGATCATTCGGCGGCATCCATCCGGATCGTCTCGCCCGTCCGGCGGCTGCGTTCGGCGGCGTAGCAGATGCGGTGGCTCTCGATCGAATCGTCGATCGTGGTGAGGAACGGCCGCGAGGGGTCGCGGAGCGCGCGGATGAAATCGCCGATCAGCTGCAGGTCGGCCCCGGCGTGGAAGGGCTGTCCGGCGATGTCCGAGAAATCATAGGTCTCGGCATCCCCGCCGCGGAACCTGCGGACCCGCAGCGTACGCTCGTCGCCGTCGATCTCGCCGCCCGTCAGCCGGATGTGGGTCTTGCGGAAATCGTCGTTGGTGAACATCTCCATCGAAAGGCTCATCGTCACCTCGTCGTCCATCTCCATCGAAAGCAGCTGGTGATCGACCACGTCGTTGTCGCAACGATAGACGCAGCGGCCCAGCATTCCCGTGCGCAGTTCCTCCATAATCGTCGCATCGAGCGTCGCTCCGGGCGGCACGTCGAAGTTCGAGACCCAGTCGCGGCGGACGTAGTAGAGGTCGCGCGCCGAGAAAGGGCATTCGGATTCCATCCGGCAGTCGAGACACCGCGCGGCGGAGCCTTCGGGAGCGTTCTCCGCACGGAACCAGCGCAGCGACCCGAACGACGAGAGCCGGCGGCAGTGCGAACCCGTCAGCCACAGCAGGAAGTCGATGTCGTGACAGCATTTGGCCAGCAGGATCGGATTGGCTTCGCTCTCGCGCCGGAAGATGCCGCGCACGTAGCTGTGGGTGGCCCGGTCGAGTCCGACCGAAGCGGTATGGTTGACCGAAACGACGTGTCCCAGCCGCCCCGAAGCGACCAGCTCGCGGATCTTGGCGAAATAGGGATGGTAGCGCAGCACATGGCAGACGCCGACCAGCACGCCGCGCCGGCGGGCGCGCCGGGCGATTTCGCGGCATTCGTCGAGACGCTGGGCGATCGGCTTTTCGAGCAGGACGTGGTATCCGGCGTCGATAGCCTTCACGGCCGGGTCGAAATGGGCGTTCTCAGGAGTCGAAATCAGCACCATGTCGGCATCGAGCCCCTCGGCGAAGAAGTCGTCGTAATGGGCGTAGCAATACTTGTCGGGAAGCCCGAAAGCGTCGGCCATGGCGCGGCGGCGCAGGTCGTTGACTTCGACGATCGCGGCCAACCGGAGCTGTTCGGGATTCCGGCGGGCGTATTCGAGGTATTTATGCGCCCGGTTGCCGGCGCCGATCACGACGATCCGCACGGGCCGGGAGAGGGTTGTTTCAGTTTTCATCGGATGTTGCGGAAATTACAGCGGCTGCCACGGCTCCGTCCGCCGCATCGCGGCGTTCGATGCGGGAGGAAAGACGGATGCTAAGTTCGTAGAGCCAGTAAAGAGGTATGATAACCAGAATCAGGCTGAAAATGTCGGGCGGCGTGATGATCGCGGCGATCACCAGCAGGCCGACGAAAGCGTGCCGGCGGTAGCGTTTCAGAAACGACGACGAGACCAGCCCCATACGGGTCAGGAAGTAGACCAGCAGCGGCAGCTGGAACACCAGCGCCGAGGCCAGCGATGCGACGATGACGGTCGAAAGGTACTGATTGACGTCGATCATGTTCACGATCGAAGCGCTGGCTTCGTAATTGATGAAGAAGCTGACCGAGAGCGGCACGATGACGAAATAGCCGAAGAGCAGGCCCGTGAAGAAGCAGGCCGAGATCCAGAATACGAAGCGGTGCGTGGCGGCGATTTCGCGCTGTGTGAGCGCGGGCTTCACGAAACGCCAGAACTCCCAGAGGACGTAGGGCATGGCCAGCACGAGACCCGTCACGAACGAGATTTTCATGTGCAGGTTGAACTGCCCCGCCATGGCGGTATTGATAACCCGGAAATCGAGGTTCGAGACGTCGAACGCTTCGGGATTGACGCTCAGCGAAAGTCCTGTCAAAGCGTTGATCCAACCGCAGAGCGCGGCGAGGCCGTGTCCGGTCTCCAGCAGCAGCCGGTTGGTCGGGAAACCGGCGCTCTTGGGGCCGAAAAGCACCACGTCGATCAGGAAGTGCCGGGCGAGAAATGCGGCGACGGCGATCACAACGACAGCGGCGGCACCACGCACCAAATGGGGGCGCAGCGCCGCGAAATGGGACCAGAAGTCCATCTCCGCGCTTTCGTTTCCGGCGTTGGGTTTCGACATATCGGTTCGTTGGGGAATTCGCGCCGTGCTCCGGACTATTTATCCGCCGATTTGTCTCCGGAGACATCCGCCGGATTCGGCTTCTTGTTTTCGGACGAATAGTCCGTATTCATGGCGTCCTTGAACTCCCGCACGCCGCGGCCCATGCCGCGCATCAGTTCGGGGATTTTCGCGCCGCCGAAGAGCAGTATCACGACGAATACGATAATCAGCAGCTGGCCGTATCCGATCATACAGGGTATAAACATAGTCTTGCAGTTTTTGCGTTTCACAATTGCGGTCCGCGCCGCATCCGTGCGGAGTCCGCCTCCCGTGCGGGATCATCCGCACGGGAGGCGGGCAGCGCCGTCTATTGGCGGCCGGCGCTCAGGTCCAGCACGCGCAGGTTGCGGAACTGGATGCCCGCACCGTGGCCCAGCAGACCGAGATGGCCTTTCTTATTGAAGAGTCCGGGATGGTTCTTGCCGTCCACGGTATAGGGATTCTTCTTCGAGCCGTCCTCCGAGACGTTGTGTCCCTTGCAGGCTTGGCGGATATCGCCGTCGAGGATCACGCGGCCGTTGACCGTGACCGTAATGCGGTCGCCCACGGCGTGTATCTCCATCGTATTCCACGTCCCCAGATCGCCGAACACGACGTGTTCCTGCGCCGGGATGATGCCGTAGACGGAGCCGTGCTGCTGGTAGATGCGCAGGTTCTTGTAGATCGGCGCGTCGTGGTCGAGAATCTGGATTTCCATGCCGTGATAGGCGGCGTCCACGCCCATCGGCGTACGGATGCCGATGCCGTTGTTGACGCCCCTGCGCAGGAAGCGGAATTCGAAGCGCAGGTCGAAATCGCCGTACTCCTTGACCGTATAGAGGTTGCCCGATCCGCCGTAGGAGGCGGTCACGTCGATCGTGCCGTCCAGCGGAACGTAATTGACCGTGTTACCCGTCCATTTGTGCAGCGAACGGCCGTCGAAGAGCACTTCGTAGCCCTGCGCCGCCTCTTCGGGCGAAAGTTCGAAAACAGGCGTCGAGGGCAGTTCGCCGATGTAGAGGTTGCGGAAGCAGGCAGGAGCCGCCAGACCCGACAGTTCGATGCGGCCGCGTACGCAGACCGGTTCGCCGGGAGCGCAGGGGTTCGTCAGCACGACGTTCTCGGCCAGCGTCACCCCGTTCTCGATCAGCGTGATGCGGTCATCGACGACCTTTGCGTAGAGCGTATTCCATGTGCCGGGAGCATTGTCCGCAGCGGCGGCCGGGGTATCGGTCTGCCCCTGAGTCTTCAGGCCGGTGCCTTCGGTTCCGCCCAGCCGGATTTGGGACATCGAACGTACGGCAAGCCCGGCTTCGCCTTCGGAACGCCATTCGAGCCAGAGTTCGAAATTCTCGTATTCCTTTTCGGTACCGATCGTACTCGGAGCCTTGCCTGCGAAAACGAGGGCGTTTCCGTCCGCGCTCCAGTTCGCGGCCATCGCTTCGGCGGCGGCTTTGCGCAGGCCGGCGATCCGGCGGGCCGAAAGTTTCCGCTCACCGGCGGGATCGGCGGTCACGGCGGTCCATCCTTCGAGACCCGCGGTCGGAAGAAGAGCGAAGCCCGCAGCGGGGATTTTGCCGAGCAGTCCGGTGATCTCATCGACGGCGTATCCCGCATCGGCGTCGGATTTGGCCAGCTCCCTGTAGACCTCGCGGGCCTGCTCCAGCGCACTGCGGACAGCCTCGCCGCCCGGCATCGGAGCGCTCTTGGCGACGATCGTCTTCACGGCCGCGGCGGCAGCTCCGGCGGTTGCGGGGTCGGAGAGGTAGTCGGCGGCCAGCATCAGGGCGGGCACTTCATGGACGCCCGCAAGGTAGCCGAGCAGTTTGTTCCGCACGGCGGCCGAGGGTTTGAGTTCGAGTCCCTGCCGGTAGAGCTGGCAGCGGCGGACCGGAGTCGCAGGCTGTTTGGCGCAGAGGTCGGCATAACGCATCAGGGCGCGGTCAGCCAGAGCCGGATTTTCGGCGGCGATGCGGTAAAGGATATCGGTCATCGCAGGGCTTTCGACCGTCAGCAGGGCGGCGAAAGCGGCTTCGCGGTCACCCTCGCGGAATCCGGCCAGCAGGCTGGCGACGGCTTCGGGGGTGCCGGTCTGCGCCAGCACGGGATAATAGCGCGCCGGAATTTTCGACGCCCGCATGTAGCCGGCGATCGCGCCGTAGCGTTTGTCGGCCGGAAGCTGCGCCGAAGTGCGGATCAGCGCGGTCTGGATTTGCGCCGCATGCTGTCCGTCGGCGGCATCGAGCAGTCCGGCCAGACGGTCCATATGGCGGGGTCCGGTCACATAAGGAAGAGCGGCATAGGCGGCTTCGCGCACCTGCTTGTCAGAAGTCTCCAGCAGTGCGAAGACGCGGTCCGCGGCCACGGTCATGCGGCGTGCGGCGGCCAGCCTGAGGGCCGGAACGAGCACCTCGGCGTCATCACGCGCAAGCAGCCGCTCGACCATCGGGTCGATGCGGCCGTTGAAGGCAAGCAGGGCTTTCTCGGCGGCTTCGGCATGGGGACCTTCGAGCGCCGAGACCAGCGCTGCGAGCGCCTGCTCGCCGCCGATACGGCCCGAAGCTTCGATGGCGGCCCGTGCGACCCGGTCGTCGGACGAAGTCACGGCGCCCGTAATCACACCGCTCTGCGACACGGCGCCGCAGTCACCCAGCCACGCGAGCACCGCAGTCCGGGTTTCGGCGTCATAGCGCGGCATGCCGGCGGCAACCCGCGCAAAGATCTCGTCGTCGCCCTTGCCGAGCGTCTGCAAAGCGGCATAGCGGTATTCGGCAGGTCCCTCCTTGACGGCGGCCAGTACGTAAGGCATCGCCTTTTCGGTACCGAGCGCATCGGCAAGTACTGCGAGAGCCGCACCACGCACATACTGGCGGTCGCACTTGAGCAGGCCCTTGGCGGCTTTCACGGCCGGCTGGGCGTCTCCCGCGGCCACGAGGTTCGCAAGCAGGCGCAGATAGGCATCGGCAGCGCCGGTGTTATCCCAGCCGTAACCGGCCTCGGCAGCTGCGGCGGCCAGCGGTTTGAGCGAAGCGCGCGAACCGCAGACAGCCAGCGCATTGTAAATCTGTTCGGCCGTCCGGGCGTCGGCGCCGCCGAGCCATCCCAGCAGGAAGGGTTCGGCCTGCGTCATCCGCTTTTCGGCAAAAGCATAGGCCAGCGCGCGTTTCCGTTCGGCCGCAAGGCCCTCCTTGCGGGCCTCGGCGAGCAGAACCGGCTCGGTGCCGGGCGTCGAGATCAGCGCACGGATCGCATAGTCGGACAGATAGGAGTCGTCCAGATAAGGCAGTATCCATGCCGCGTCCTCCGCCGCGGAGCAGAGCTGCAGCTGCGAGAAGAGGAAAGCGCGGTTGGCGTTGTCGGCGCAGCGTTCGATCGCCCGAACCAGTCCCTTGCGGACATCGGCGCACAGGGCTTCGTTTCCGGGGGCGGTCGCATAGGCAGTGATGCCGTTCAGGGCGTATTCGAGCGTCGCGTTCTTACCCTTGTCGGCGGGAGTGAGCATGCCGGCGATCATTTCGACACCGGCGCTTCCCGTAGCGGCAAGTTCGCCCATCACTTCGTTGAAAACGGCGGGCGTGGCGGCCGGAAGCTGGGCCAGACCGTCGGCAACGACGGTTTCGGCGTTGCGCTGCCGGGCGTCGAGCTGCTGGGCGGCGGCCCCTGCGGGCAGCAGGGCGATCAGGGCGCCCAGAATAAACAGTCGTGTGATTATCTTTTTCATGGTAACAGGTGCTAAATATGCCACGGGCCGCGCATCGGCTGATCGATCAGTCGGTTGGCGGCATCGTCGCCGATGAAGAGTTGGGTGTCGGGATCGAAGTGCAGGGTGCGGTTCAGCCGCAGGGCGCAGGCGCCCAGATTCACGAGCGTCGAACTGCGGTGACCGATCTGCTCGTCGAGCGCGAATTTGCGCCGCGTGCACACGCACTCCAGAAAATCGGTGTTCTGCGGTTCGGGATCGGGCATCTCGGCCAGTTTCTCCATCACGTCGGGAATGGTGCAGCGGAAACCCTTGTAGACCTTGCCCAGCGGACCTTCGATATAAGGCGTGTCGCCCTCGCTTTCGAAGCCCTCGCCTTCGAGGACGATCTGGCAGCCGTCGTCGTAGGTATAGACGATTTTACGCCAAATGCCCACGGCGTCGGGATGCTGCTGCGGAGCGTCCACCTCGATCTTGACGGGCGACGTCTCGTCCTTGCCCAGCAGGTACTGCACGGGGTCCATGTAGTGCTGGCCCATGTCGGTAAGACCGCCGCCGTCGTAGTCCCAATAGCCGCGGAAGGTGCTGTGCACGCGGTGTTTGTTGTAGGGTTTGTAGGGTGCCGGACCGAGCCACATGTCGTAATCCAGCTCGGCGGGAACAGGTTCAGGAGCGAGGTTTTCCCGGCCCACCCAGAAGAACTTCCACGTGAATCCGGTGGTGCCCGAAATGGTCACCTTAAGCGGCCAGCCCAGCAGGCCGCTGTCGATCAGCTTCTTGAGCGGCTCGACCGTCGTGCCGAGACCATAGAAGGTATCCTTGAAGCGGAACCAAGTGTTCAGGCGGAAGATGCGGTTGTTGCGCCGGACGGCTTCGGCTACGCGCTTGCCTTCGCCGATGGTGCGCGTCATCGGTTTCTCGCACCAGATGTCCTTGCCGGCCTTGGCCGCCTCGACGGCCATGATGCCGTGCCAGTGCGGCGGCGTGGCGATATGCACGATGTCGATATTGGGGTCGGTAATCAGGCGGCGGAAGTCGCTGTAGGCTTCCAGCGTCTCGCCGAACTTCTTCTGTCCCAGCGCAACGGCGCTTTCGAGGTGTTTGCGGTCCACGTCGCAGACTGCCACCAGCCGGCAGTCCTTGTTGCTGGTGAAGTGGTAGCTGCTCTTGCCGATGCCGCCCACGCCGATGATGCCTTTGGTGAGCTGGTCGCTCGGAGCGGTGAACTTCGGGCCGCCGAGCACTTGGCGCGGGACGATCGTCAGCAGCGCCATGCCGCCCAGCGTTTTCAGAAAATCTCTACGGGAGGTACTCATGTTTATCGGAATGTTAGTAGTTTATAAAGTCGTCAGGCGGAAATTGCGCCACTGCACCTTGATCCCGCCGCCGTCGTGGATCTGCAGGGCAATGCGGCCCTGTGCGGCGCCGATCTTGGCGTCGGTAATGTCCACCATCTCCTCGCCGTTGAGCCACGTCTGCACCCGGTCGCCCTCGACCCGCAGGCGCAGCGTATTCCACTGGCCCTCCTTGAGGATGTTCTCCTTCTCGTCGGGAATCTGAACCAGCCATCCGCGGCCGTAGGATTCGTAAATGCCCGCCGTGTCGTGGCCCTTGGGAGCCACCTCACACTGCCAGCCGTGGACCTTCACGGGCGGCTCGACGAACGAACGGAAGAAGACGCCCGAATTGCCGTTGGCGAGCTGTTTGAATTCGAGCGTCAGGTCGAAGTCGTTGTAATATTCGCGCGTGGCGAGATAGCCGTACTCCTTGTCGGGACCGCTCTCGCAGACGAGGTTGCCCTCCTTGTCCACGTACCACTTCTCCGTGCCGTAGGCTTCCCAGCCCGTGAGGTCTTTTCCGTTGAAAAGCTCGACTTCACGGCCCGCCTTGCGCGGCAGCTCCTTGATCTTCAGGTTGCGGAACGAGGCCGGATAGCCGTGGTCCTGCAGGCAGATGACGCCACGGCGGGCCAGTCCGTATTCGGGAGCCGTCTCCCACTTGCCGCTGTTCTTGCGGGCGAACCAGTCGTCGGTGTAGGCATCGAATTCGAGGATCTTGTGTCCGTTGAGCCAGTGCTCGACATGGCCGTTGTCGCAGACGATGCGCGAGTTGTTCCACTCGCCCTGCGGGTTGACGAACATCGAATCGGGATCGGGCAGGTGCATGGCGTAATCCACGCCCAGCCGCTGCCACTCCTCAAGTTTGGTAGGAGCGTTCTCGGCCTCCCAGCCGTCGTTGTCGATCAGCTGGTATTCGGGCCCCGTCACATAGGGGACCTTGAAATAGGGATCTTCGAGCACGTGGTAGAGCATGCCGCTGTTGCCGCCGTAGGAGAGTTTCCAGTCCCAGTCGAGGATGAAGTTTTCGTACTGTTTCTTGGTGACGATGTAGCCCGAAAGGTCGCTGCCGTCGCCGTTGGCCTGAATGCAGCCGTCCACGACGTGCCACGGCTGCGTGAGCGAATCGCCGTTGTAATCTTTCCACTGGTCGAGCGTCTTGCCGTCGAACAGCAGCTCCCAGCCGTCGGCGGCCTCGGCTTCGGTGAGCACATTCTGGGGCGACGCGCATGAAACGCCCGTCGCAAGCAGCAGCGCGAAACCGCACGTCCGGGCGAGTCCGCTGCAAAGATTGGATCGAGATAACATAAGTTTAAGGTTTATCGGTTCTTTTATATATTTGGTGTCGGCCTTCATCCGGAGGGGTCGGCTCCGGCATCGTCCCGCGCCCGGCGGCAGGCCGCGGCGAAGGGCGCCGTCCGGAGGACAGACACGTTTAGGGCCTGCGTCGGACGGTCAAGACAAAGTTACCTTTATTTTATGAATTTTCCAGCGTACATATCGAACTATATAGAACTATATAGGTCTATATACAACTGATTTCCAGAAAAATAAAAAACACGCCCAAACCCCGGATTATATAGACTCCGGACATGTCACAACCCTGTTTTCGAGACCTGTTCCTCGAAATTATCGCGGTCAAGAGCCGCATTGCGCAGCTTGGTGCGGTAGGTATAGACCGTCGCCGAGGCGCAGTTGAGCAGCGAGGCGATATGCCCGCTGTCGGTAATCCCCAGCCGGATGGCGGCCAGAATGCGCAGCTCGGTAGTCAGCGACGAATCGGAGCGCGGCGTAAACCGGAACTCAGGTTGCAGCAGCTCGTTGACCTGTCCGATAAAGTTGGGGAAGATATCCAGAAAGGAGCTGTCGAACGACTGGTAGAATTTCTGGTATTCGCCGTCGATCACCTGCGACGAATTGAGACGCCGCACGACTTCGTCGGCGCCCTTGGTCTTGGCGATGCGGCACACTTCGCGTCGGAAGGCGTCTATCTGCTTGATATAATGGACCGAAAGGTCGATATAATGGCAGACGTAGCGGTCCTTGATGCGGTTGGAATCGACCAGCGCGTTGTTGATGTCGCGGATATGGTCGTTCTTTTTCAGCAGTTCGTCGTGCTTCTCGCGCAGCAGGTCGCTCATCCGGATCAGCTGTTCGTGACTGCCTTGCAGACGGCGGTGCTGCCAAAGGACGAACCACAGGATCGCGATCAGCACGATCAGGAAAATCCCGGCCAGCCAGATCGTGCGGGACATCAGCCTCTGCTGCTGGGCGATATTCGAAATCACGGCCTCGTTGATCTTCACCACCGCCGAAGAGGAGTTGGGAATCCGCGTCACCGATTTGCAGCGGATCGCGTCGTCGAAGGTCGAACCCATGTAGGCCGTCGCCCGGTCGTAATCCTTGCGGTCGAAAAGTTCGAGGGCCAGATCGTACAGCGACGAATAGGAGCGGGTGCCGGCGCGCAGGTCGGATATGGAGGACTCGGCCAGATAATAGAGCATCCGGTCCTCGTCGCCCTGCCCCTTGGCGATATGCGCCATCGAATAGTAGACGAGGGCGAAATTCTGGTGGCTCAGGTTTTTGGCCGTCAGCGGTTCGAGCAGCTGCAGAGCCTCGTCGTAGCGACCCGTTTCGCTGAGCCGCGCGGCGGCCATGCGCGTACGGGTCTGGTCGCTGCAGCCCGGCACCGAGAGCTTCCTGATATGGGAAAGCGTATCGCCCCACGCCCTCTTCTGAAGGGAATCCGCGGCTTCGTCGTAGCGGCGCGAAGCCACCGAGCTGTAGCGCGAATGCCAAGCCCTGTATTCGCCGGGCGTCATACCGGCCGTATCGATCTTCCGGAAAAGCTCCTCGGCCAGACTGACCTGCCCCCGCCCCAGCCAGACGTCGATGTCGCCCAGCAGGGCGAAGCGGCGCACGTGCCGCGACCCGGTCCGCTCGGCCAGCCGGTAGAGCCGTTCGACATAATAAGCCGAAGAATCGAGGTGGAAAGTCACGTAAATCTGCGCGACGGCAAAGAGCCGTTCGGCACGCTCCAAGGGCGGCAGTCCGTCGTCGATCCGGCTGCGCAGCGCGTCGGCCTGCTCCTGCCGCCACTGCTGGTAGCGGGGCTTGTTGGAGAGTTCCGCGTCGAGCCGTTCCAATGCCGCCTCGGTCTGCAGCGAATACTCCGGACGGTCGGCACACCCCGGCAAAAGAGTGCACGCCAGCACGGTCCACAAGAATCCGAAGGAGAAAAGAAAGTTCCGAGGTTGCATCGTCGTAATTTTGGATTGAACAAAATTAAAACAAATGCCCGGCATTACAAACTTTCCAAATTATTTTATTCCGCAGTCCGGGAAATCCGCGGTCCGGGAAATCTCAGATCCTACCATGGAAACTCTCCGCGCGGCGGCTTCCGGAGCGGGCGCAAAACGGAAAGTGAGCCGGACGGTCCGGCTCACTTTCTGTCATAAAGACTCCCGTAAAAATTCGGGTGCGACGCACTACAGCCCCTCCGACCCGATTCTGCCCAGCAGTTTCGCCGGATAGTTCGTACATACGGCCTTCATCTTGGGGTAATATTTCAGGACGTAGGTCATTTCGGGGTCCGTATCGGCATTGTAGACGCTCAGCGCGACACCGGCGTCGAGGTAGCTCTGCAGCGGGTGCTTCGGATTCGAAACTTCGGCGCCGCCGGCAAAGAAGTTCGAGTAGTCGAGGTTCGCCCACGGATCGAGATAGGACTTATAGGCCGAAGGCGCCGAGTAGCTCATCCAGCCGACCTTGATGCCGGCCAGCTGGGCCGCGGAATAACATCCCGCCCAGATGGCGGCATTGCCCGAAACGATGAACTCGCAGAAATGCTGGGCCTTCTTCTCCCTGATGATCTCGCAGGCCCGCGAGCAGGCCTTGACCGACTCGGCCGTGTTGGAGGTCGCGCCGCCCACCTCGATCCGTTTCACGTCGAGCCAGAGCCGCGTCGTTCCGGCATGGAGCGCCACGTCGATAAACTCCTCCAACGTCGGCAGCAGCTCGCCGTTGGAGAGCTTGCCCGCGGCACGCAGTTCGTCGAGCGTGTGTTCCCACGGCTTGAGGTCGTTCACATAACAGCCGTTGGCGGCATGCGCGACGACGACGTTGTTGTCGGCAGTCCAGTAAATATCGCACTCCGAGGCGTAACACCCCAGACTGATGGCGTAACTGAGCGAAGCGATCGAGTTGTCGGGATATTTGGCGGTCCCGGCCTCGGCCGAGCCGCCGCGGTGGGCGACGACCTTGTTGTTCACCTTTTCGGGAACGGGAATTTCATCGCCGCCGCCGTTATCCGAACCGCCGTCGGGATCGTACACGGGATATTCGACCGGGTACAGGTAATCGTCGTTGCAGCCTGCCAGCGAAAGGGAAGCGCCCATCGCAAACAGCAGGAGCAGTTTCAGTACTTTCATAATTCAGATTCGTTGTTAAGATCCGGCCGCAGGGCGGGTATGCCCCGCAGCCGGTCGGTCCTTAAAAATTCTCGTAATTCTTGACGCAGCGGAACGACGCCGAGCAGTCGCCGATATTATAAGTGGTGCTGACGGTCAGGTCCGCGGCATTGTTGGTCAGCGCATTGATACGCCAGCACTGGTAGACGCCGCTGCTCAAACCGCCCGGATGGCAGATGAACATCTCGCCGCGGGAAGCATAATACTGATACCCGGACTTGAACAGCCGGCGGCCCTGCGGGAAGAAGTCGAATCCGAACGCATCGGCGGCCGCGTGGCGCGTCGGCGCCGCCCTTCGGCCGAACGCAGCACATCGGGCACGCTCCACTTTCCGATCATGGCGCTGAGCGGATTCGGCGTCACGCCCTTGGCTGCGGCCGCGGCGCAGAGCATGTCGTAGAAGTCCTGCACGTTGGCTACATGCCAGCCGTAGGGACAGATGCCCTGAATCTGCATCGAAAGACTCGGCGTATTCTCGAAATCGGCAGAGGCAAGCGACTTCACGCTGCTCACGGGGATATCGTTGCCGACGGCATCGACGAACGTACTGCCGGGACGGTACTCCGCAGGCCAGTCCGTAAGCAGGCGCGCCAGCTCAACGGCGGCCTTCGGGGTGCCCGTCAGGAACTCGGTCAGCGTATAGATGCGGCCGTATTTGGCGGACATCTCCACTTCGCCCTGCGCCTTGCCGCCGCTCTCGACTTCGTCGTAATCGCTCACACGGACCGTCTCGTAGCTGCTGAGGTTCGACGTATAGCCGCCGACGTTGTTCGCATCGGAGACCATGCGGCTGCCGAGCTTGATGCCGCCGATATTCTCGCCGCCGTTCCAGTCGAGACCCGCGCGCATCCAGACCTTGGTGCGGCCGTTGGCCGTGTAGGTCGAAGTCGCGTATTTCGCCACTTCGCTGTCGGGCAGACAGTTGGGAGTCGTGATGCGCTCGATCGAATAGGTCTTCTCGTTCAGGTTGAGCGTAACGATCCGCAGTCCGGCCACATCGACCGTCAGGTCGGTTTCGGCCGCCGAGAGATTGCCGGCGCCGTCGAGGTGGTAGGTATCGCCTTCGGTCGTGTAAACCGAGAAACGTCCGTTCTTGACATAGACGCTGTCCACATACACCCGGTCGGAAAGTTTGGTCATCTGACCCCACTTCTCGCGGGTCGGGTACTTGGGCACGCCGCTGCCGTAGAGGTAGCAGTAGACGTCCTTGCGCAGCTGGGTGACGGGAATGACCGTCCGGGCTTCGCTCGTGTCGGGCGTGCCGGCCGTGACGGTGATTTCGGCCGTGCGGTCCGCCGTATTGTCGCCGTATTCGGTGCAGGTCACCGTTATCGTGCCGTCGCCGTTATCGACGACCGTACACCAGTCGGAATCGGACACGGCCGCAAAGGTGTCCATATTGGTGTCGATCGCAACGGCAGCGGGCTGCGGATTCTCGGCCATGAAGGTCAGCGATTCGGGCGCGGCTTTCACATAGGCGTCGGCATAGATGCCCTTCTGCACGACCGGGACTTCCAGCACAGTGCCGTCGGAGGCCGTGATCGTAAGCGTCGTCTGACGTCTGTAAGCCGTATTTTCGAGGAAGGCGAGGACAACGGCGTCCTCATAAACGGTTCCCGTGCTTTCGCCGGGGACCTTTTCCCGGACCGCGGTCACCCATGCGGACTGGACCGAACAGGACCAGTCCAGATTCCGCTTCGACTTCGGGGCGAGCGTGACGACCACATTCTGGGTCGCGGCGGCGCTGCCGACCGAGACCGTCGAGGGATAGATGCTGATGAGCGTCGCCGTCGAAAGCAGGTCATCGTCGGTATCGGTCGAATAACAGCCCGCAAGCAGCATGGCTGCGGAAAGCAGCGCCGCCGTATATAGCATTCGTAATGTTTTCATTCTGAGTCAGCTTTTTTCATTAAACAATACACCGTTACGACCAGCCCTGTGTCTGCGTGATCTTGTTGTTCTTGTTCATCGCCTTCTTCGACACGGGCATCAGCAGCTGGTTGGGGCGCGACGTGTCGATGCCGCACTGTCCCAGCCCGTCCACATAGCGGTAGGGGTTGTAATCATGGATCGCCCCCAGACGGATCAGCGTGAAATAGACGTTGCCCTCTTCGGCGAACTCCTTGAGGTTCTCGTCCACGAGCGCCTGCCGGACGGCTGCGGCCGAGGAGTCGGTATAGAAATTCGCTTTGCCGTAGGCGCGCTGCGCCAGCGTATTGAGGGCCGTGAGCGCTCCCGAATAGTCCTTCCGGTGGTAGCGCAGTTCGGCCAGCATGGTGTAATACTGCGCATAGCGGTAGAGGATGAAATCCTGCTCCCAGACTATCGTGCCCGTAGAGATATTGCCGATGAGCTTGTTGGGCCACTGGATGACTTCGTACATATCGCTGACGCCCGTGCGCTCCATGTAGGTCACATCGGTCCGCTGGTCGCCCAGCTCCTTGCTCCGCTTGAGGAACCCGATGAAGTCGTCCGAGTAGAGGAACCACTGGTTCGAACTGACGGGCACCCCGTCGGGAGCGTTGCGGTACTCGGCCTTGATCTGGGTGCTGCCCCAGATGAAGTAGGAGAAGTAGCTGCCCGACGTATACTCGCCGTTCTCCAGATGCAGGGCGAAAGCGATCTCCCTGTTCTTCTTGTTCGAGATGCTGAACACGTCGGCGAACCGGTCGAGCAGGCCGGCCGACTGCACCGCGCCCAAAGCCGTCTCGGCCATGGTCAGGTAGCCGTCGCCGCCGCCCGCCGCATACATCCAGAGCGCGAAGTCGGCACGGAGCAGATTGACGTTGTCGGCCGTCGCATAGTAGCAGCCCTTCGCATTGGTCCTGATATACCCCGCCGCAGCGTTCAGGTCGTCTTCGATCCGGGCATAGACCTCGGCGACCGGATGGCGCGAGGGATAGATCGCCTCGCCGGTTCCCTCGGTCGGAGTCGTAATCACCGGAGCGTCGCCCCACACGCGGGCGATCCAGAAGTAGCAGTACGCCCGGATGAAACGGGCGTTGCCCAGACAGTAGTTCATATTGTCCTCGGACATGCCGATTCCGGGAGCGTATTTGAGCACCTGATTGCACTGGTCGATGGTGGTGTAAAGATAGCTCCAGTCGGTCGAGGCATCGGAGGCGCTGAGGGTGTTGAGCATGACGTCCAGCATGTCGTTGTCGCACAGCGAGCGGCCGGTGCCCTTGCCCCACATGGCCGGGCCGACGCGCAGTTCGCCCCAGAAGAAAGGATTGGCCTTGCTTTGGGCGAACGCCTGCCGCAGGCGGTAGTAGATGCCGGTAGTGGCGGTGAGGGCGTCGCTCTCGCTGGTCCACATGTTGGTGGTGTTGAGCTTGTCGGACTGCGTGACGTCGAGTTCCCCGTGACAGGAAGTGCTCAGCGCAACCGAGGCGGCCCCCAGAACAGAAAGGATTATTCCATATATTTTCATAGCATTCTTGTTTTTAGATCACCGAATCATCCGCATTCTCAGAAGGTCGCCTTGAGGCCGAAGAGCACCTTGCGCGTCGGAGGATAGTTGTTGAACGAAGTGGCGCTCGAACTGGTAACGCTGTACATGCCCGTCGAGCTGCCGACCGAGGCGGATTCGGGCGAAATACCCTTGACGCCGGTCCAGTAGCAGAGCGTGTTGCCCGACACGGAAACGGTCAGACGGCCCAGACCGACCTTGCGGATCCAGCGCAGCGGGAGATCGTAGGAGAGCGTCACGTCGCGCAGGCAGAGGTAATCGGCCTTCTGCACGTTGATATTCGAAATGCGCGAGTAGTTGCGGTTGCCGCCGTCGGCGTCGTTGGGAGTCAGGCGGGCGAACTTGGTGTCGTCGCCGGGCTTCTGCCATGTATTCAGGGCATCGTAGACCAGATTCCAGTTGCAGTTGCCCATCGAGGTCTGGAAGCAGCGCGTATACTGGTAGTTGTAGATCGAATGTCCCAGCGCATAGTCGAGGTAGACCGAAAGGGTCAGGTTCTTGAATTTGAAGGTATTGTTCATACCGCCCGTCGAATGGGGCACGACATTGCCCAGCAGGAACATGTCCTCGCCGTTGATCTGCTCGCGGCCGTCGGCCGTAAGCGCCGACCCCGCGCGGTTTTTCCACTCGTAGTCGCCCACGTCCTTGCGTCCGGCGATCGACAGGCCGTCCGAACGGCGGTAGCCGTGCGAGTTGGAGTCGTAAAGCGCGGCGTCGGCCTGCGCCTCGGATTCGATGATATGGGAGGTCTTGTAGCCGTAGATGCGTCCCAGCGGCTCGCCGACGGCCGTGCCGCCGAAGCGGTAGCCCGACTCGGACATCGTATAGCCGCCGATGCGCCATGCGTCTTTGCCGTCGATATCCTTATAGTAATACTCGTCGGGCAGCGACAGCACCTTGTTGGCGTTGAACGAGTAGGTGAAGTCGGTCGTCCAGCTGAAGTTCTTGGTGCTGACGTTCACCGACGAAATTTCGAATTCGAGCCCGTAGAAGCGGATCGAACCGACGTTCTGCATGGCCGAGCCGTATCCCGACGTATCGGGCAGCGAGACGTCGAAGAGCAGGTCTTCCGACTTCTTGCTGTAATAGTCGGCGGCCACGCGCAGGCGGTTGTTGAAGAACGCCATGTCGAGACCGATGTCGAACTGCTTGGTCTTCTCCCACGTCAGGCCGAGGTTGGGCAGCGTCGAAGCGAGCGTAGCGCCCGAACCGGCATAGATGCCCGTCACGCTGTAAGCACCGAGCGTGTCGTAATAATCGACGTTGTTGTTACCCGTCAGACCGTAGCTCAGGCGGAGTTTCAGCTGGTTGAACTTCTCGACGTTCCAGAACTTCTCCTCGGAAACGACCCAGCCGGCCGAAACAGCGGGGAAATAGCCCCAGCGGTTATCCTTGGCGAAGAGCGACGAACCGTCGGCGCGCATGGTGAAGCCCAGCATGTATTTCTCCTTGTAGTTGTAGTTCAGACGTCCGAAATAGGAGATCTGGCACCACGGCGTCTGGGTGTCGGTCCATGCGGTAGGCGTGGTGCCCGCCCCCAGCGTCGGGGTCTTGTCGGACTCGGCGCCCTGCACGGTCATCGACATGCCGTTGATCTTGCGCTTGAGGAAGTCGTATCCGGCCATGGCGCTGAGATTGTGGTCGCCGAAGGATTTGTTGTAATCGACGTGCGCCTGAAAACTCAGGCGGTTGGTCTGCGACCACCCTTCGTAGGTCTGGCGGGTCTGGCTGATGGCGTTGCCGGCCAGATACTGGTAGCTGTTCTTGTAGGAGTTGTGGTTGGCGATCTGGGCGAAAGCCGACAGGCCGTCGACAATGTCCCACTTGAGGTTGAAGTTGGCCGTGGAGCGGCGGGTCACATAGTTGTTGGTATAGTAGCGGTCGAACCATGCCGCCGAGATGGTCGTACTGTTGGTGCCCTGACCGGGCTGGCCGTCTTCGAGGTAGTCGCGGTGGGTGGCGGGCATGAACATGCCGCGGCCCAGAATCGTCCAGTAGTTGCCGATGCCGCTCGAAGGGATCTCGTTGCCGCTGGTCTCCGAGTAGTCGAAGGTCGTACCGGCCGTAAGGCTCTTGGTGATCTTGAAGGAGGTGTTGCCGTGGAACGTAAAGCGGGAGAAATCGGTGTTGATGCCGATGCCGCCGTCTTTCATGTAGCTGGCCGAAGCGGCGTAGGTCACCTTGTCGCTGCCGCCGTTCACGCCGAGGTAGTACTGCATCCAGTAGGAGTCGTCGAACCACTGGCTCTGCTGGTCGTTATCCTGAAAAACGATGATCTTCGACGGATCGACCGGATCGACCACCGAACTCCAGCCGCGGGGCACGCTTTCGCCCTCCTGCAGGTAGCGGGTCGTCCAGATCGACGAATCGCCGTTGCCGATACCGGCCGAGTTGGCGCCCGTCAGCACCTGCTGTCCGTAGGTATATCCGGGGCAGTCGTTCAGCGCGCGGCGCATGGTGACGACATAGTCGCGGGCGTCCATCAGGTCGAATTTCGTCGCGGGCGAGGTCCATGCGGCCTGCGCCTCGAACGTAATCTGGGGCCCCTTGGCGCGGTTACCCTTCTTGGTGGTCACCAGAATCACGCCGTTCGACGCGCTGGCTCCGTAAATACCCGCCGAAGCGGCGTCCTTCAGGATCTCGATCGACTCGATGTCGTTCGTATTGAGTCCGGTCATCTCGCGGCGAACGCCGTCCACGATGATGATCGGCGCATTGGACTGGTTGATTGACGAACCGCCGCGGATCAGGAACACCGGATCGCTGCCCGGCTGGTTGTTGGCCGTCGAGACGCGTACGCCCGGAACCTTGCCCTTCAGCGCATCGCCGATCGAATTGACCGGAACACCTTCCAGATCGGCGCCGCTCACCTTCGAGACGGCGCTGGTCAGCGTGCGGCGCGACTGGGTGCCGTAACCGATGACCACCACGTCGTCCAGCACGTTGTTGTCCTCGGCGAGCCGCACGTCGATCTGCGTCCGGTTGCCGACCGCGATCTCCTGAGGCTGATAGCCCAGATAATTGAATACCAGCACCGAACCCGGACCGGGAACGACGATTTCGTAATTGCCCTCCACGTCGGACGAAACGCCCGTCTGGGTGCCTTTGACCATGACCGTCGCACCGACGATCGACTCGCCGGCGCCGGCGGTTATCCGGCCCCTGACGGTCAGCCTACGACCGGAATCCGATTGGGGGGGGGAGTTTTGCCGGGTCAGGATCACGACGCCGTCGACGACCTGCCACGCGATGCCTTTGTCGGCGAACAGCGGACCGAGAACGGCATCGACAGCGCCGCCGTCCACACGGATTTCCACATTGCCGAGCGGCATGACGCCGACCGACGATTCGTACGAAAATGCAATTCCGGTTTGCCGGGTCACCGCATCGACCGCTTCCTTGACGGTTGCATTTCGCAGGGACAGGGTGACATTGTAGTGTTGTGCATACAGCTCTTCAGCCGCCGACAACGTAAAGACGTTGCACAGCAACAGCATCAACATACAGCATCCCGTCCGAAAAACAGATAAATTTTTCTTCATGATTAGGACTGTAAAGTTTTAAACTGATCGAGGAAAGCAGCAGCACCGGGCCCGGATGTGCCAACATGATTCGGATGAATGGAATCAGGGTTTAGTTCATAGGCAGTTGAAAATTTAGGTTTCTATTCAGCTATTCGGTTTAAGTCGTTTCTTGTTTCTATTCCGCGCCGGCCGCCGGAGCGGGACGGCATTTCACGCCCGACATCTTCTCGATGATGTCCAGCACGTCATCGAGCGTATTGGACTTCAGGAAGTTGAAGTTATACAGCCGGTCGTCGTCGAGAGGCGCGACGGTCTCTATATCGACGCTGTAGATCTCCTCCACCTTGCGGATGATCTCGGCCACACGGACATCGGACATCGAGATCATGCCGTACTTGAGCAGCATCAGATACTCCACGTTGACCTCGGAGATGGAGATGTCGTGCGAAGCGGACGAATAGTAGATCTTCTGTCCCGGCTGCATGGTAATCATATTGTCGTTGTCGCCGAACTGGAGTTTGACCACGCCGCGTTCGAGCACGACCTCCGTATCGTCCGTATCCTTATACATCTTGACGTTGAACGAAGTGCCGACGACCTTGACCACCACCGTATTGGTCTTCACGAAAAACAGATGATCCCTGTCGGAAGCCACGTCGAAAAAGGCCTCTCCGTCGAGTTTCACCGTGCGGTCGTGCGGACTGAACGTCTTGCCGTAGCTCAGGGTCGATCCCTGCGCCAGCCAGACCTGCGTTCCGTCCAGCAGCCGGAGGGATTCGGGTTTGCGGCCGGTATTGGTGAACGTATAGTACGATTCCATGGCCGCCTTGTGCATGTCGTGGCCGACGAGGTAGCCGCCCACGACGAGCGCCACGCCCAGCATGGCGGCGGCGCTCCAACCCGCCCAGCGTATGATCCGCGCACGCTTGGAGCGGTGCGGCGACGCATCCGCGTCGATGCGGGCGTGCAGCGCCTTGAGCGATTTGAGGATCCGCTGCGGATCGTTCTCGACGGAATTCCGGTCGCGCACGCTCCACAAAGCCCGGATTTCGCAAAACTCGGCTTTGTTGGCTTCGGACTCGGAAATCCAGCTCAGAACGTCCTGTTCTTCGGCCGGAGTCGCGTTTCCCTCCAAATACTTATAAATAAGTTCGTTTTTCAAAATAATATTGGTTTAAGATTAGACTTCGGTTATACATGCGCTCCGGCCTTGGTCGCTCCGTATAACGGCAGTCAGCATCTTGCTCTCTACCAATAATACAAAGCTGGGCAACCCACCCCCTAATCCGAATGCGAAAAAATTTTGCAGAAAAAGACCCGATCCGGCTTACGCCCGACCGGAAGTCAGAGCAGTTTGTCGCGCAGATTCTTCAGCGCCAGATACATATGATTCTCGACCGTGCTGACCGTCAGCCCCAGCCGCTCGCCGATCTCCTTGTTCGACATGTTCTCGAAAAAGCGCATGCGGAAAATCTCCCGCCGCTTGTCGGGCAGCTCGTCCACCGCCTGCCGCAGCTGCTGCCGCATGTCGTTGTCATAGATTTTGGCAAGGATCGGATTCTTGTCCGGATCGTAATAATCGAACACCATCCGGTCGATCTGCGAACCGTACCACGAGCGGTACTCCGTGTCGCGCTTGTGCTTCCAGATGTAGTTGATCGCCCGGTTGTAGACAGCCTTCAGCAGGTACTTGTACAACGGATCGTCCGTGGAAATCCGGTGGCGGTTTTTCCAGATATTGAAAAACACGTCCTGCACCACGTCTTCGGCCCACTGATCCCGGAGAAACATCCGGGCATACGACAGCATGGCCGGATAATACGCCAGATACAGCTCGTCGAAAGAGTCTGCATTCATCAATTGTTTGTCTAAATCGCTCATCGCCTGTTTTTGATTTTCGCGGAAAGATTCTTATCCCCTGAAATATTCATCGATTTTATTCGGATTTTCCGGATGCGAGACAGCGGTCGGGATATATTTCCACGATCGCAAAAATAGAAAATTATATTTAAAAGCAAGCCCTCTCCCGGCCGCGGAGAAACCGCTGCCGCAAAAACCGCCCGCGAGACACGACCGATAAAACACTCAGGGCAAAGCATTTACCCCAATCCTCCGAATTCATCCGCCGTACGGGTTTTTAGCGATTTATTCATGGAACCGCAACAGCCGGAAAGCTCCCCGCGCCGATCGTCGCCGCCTTTCCGCATCCGGACTGCACTCCGTACGCCATGAAAAAAGGGTCGCGCGGCGCAAGGCCGCACAACCCCGTACACCGGGCGTCACGGATACCGGAAACCGGCCGCCGGAATGCAGATTACCGTCCCGTCACGCGCATATACTTGGCAAGCGCCGTGCGGTAGGAGGCGCAGGCCGAAGTGAGGTTGTTGCGGCTCTGCGTGTAAAGCGTCTCGGCGTCGAGCAGGTCGGTGAGCGGCGCGGTTCCCGCCTTGTAAAAGTTCCGGTTCTGACGCAGATTCTCGGCCGAGGACTCCACCGAACGCCGCATGAGCAGGATCTGCGCATAGGACTCCTGCACTTCGCTCCACGTCCGTTCGATCTCCACGGCAAGCATCTCCCGCGCCTGCAGTCGGTCGTTTTCGGCCTGCTGCTCCCTGATGCGGGCCTTTTTCAGCGCATGGGCGCCGCCCCACCACTCCGAAACAGGCACCGAAACCTGCGCGAAGACCATTCCGTCGTCCACACTCTTGTCCGTCACATTGTAGTAGAGATACCCCGCGCCTATGCCTACCGTCGGCAGGCGTTTGCCGCGCTCCATGCGTTTCTCATACTTCCGGGCTTCGACGTTCTTCTCCGCAAGCAGGTATTCGGCCCTGCGGTCGAGCGCCTCCTCGACCGGAACATAGTAGGCGGCGGGAGCCTCCGGTTCGCCGAACGCGGCATTCGCCACGTCGAATCCGCGCTGATCGACGCCGATATGCTGGGCCAGCAGCATTTTCGACACCTTCAGTCCGTTTTCGACCTTCAGGCGGTTCGACGCGATCTCCTGCTGCCGCAGCTCCACGCGCAGCAGGTCGTTGTTGGTCACCAGCCCGGCCTTCACCGAGAGTTCGACCTGACGGCGTATCTCGGCCAGCTGCCGCTCCACGGCATCGAGGGTCGAAAGGTTGTCGCGGAGCGACACGACCTGCCAGAAACAGGCATCGGTCCGCTCGCGCACCTCGGCTTCGGTCTGCTGCAGCTGCAACCGTCCGACCTCCTCGCCCAGCCGGGCGAGCTTGTTGCCGGTGACGATCTTCAGTCCGGTGAACAGGGGCTGAACGGCCGTGACGGAGCCGACGATGCCGCGCTTGACCAGCGAAACGGGCAGCGTCCCCATCTGCGGAACGGCGAAATCGGCCTGCACCAGTCCGTGCTGCGCCTGAAAGAGGCCGCCCGACGCGGAAATCTGCGGAAAGTAATTGGTGAACGCTTCGCGGCGCGTCTGCGACGCGGCGTCGAGGTCCAGCCTGCTGTTGCGGAGCGTGCGGTTGTGTTCGACGGCGGCGGCGCGGCACTCTTCGAGCGAAAGCGTCTGAGCCGCCGCAGGAGCCGCCGCAACGCACAAGAACAGAAATACTACGGCTTTTTTCATCACTTGTAGATTTTGGAATAGAGCACCGGAAGTATCGTAACGACGAGGATCAGCGAACCGATGCCTCCGGCAAAGATCGTAATGCCCACGGGCGCCCAGAAGGTGCTTCCGCCCAGCATCATCGGCACGACGCCCACGGCGGTGGTGGCGGTGGTGAGGAAGATCGGCACCATACGCCGCTTGCCGGCGTCGTAGGCCGCCAGACGCCCCGACCAATGGCATACCTTGCGTTTGTCTTCGGCATGCTGGTACATCAGAATCACGTTGCGGACGATCATGCCCAGCAGGGTGATGAAGCCCAGCACCGAGGTCAGTCCGATGGTGAAGTCGGCGATCCGCAGCCCCACCACCGCCCCGAACAGACAGAGCGACATCGAAGCCATGACCACCAGCGTAATGCCGAACTTGCGGAAGTTGACCAGAATGAAGAAGAAGATGATGACCAGCGAAATGGTCAGTCCCGACGCGATCGGGGGAATCGTCTCCCAGTCGAATTCGTAGGCTCCGCCCAGCTCGGTCGCAATGCCGGCCGGAAGCGTCAGCTCCTTGTCGATCAGCTCGCTTATGCGCGAATTGACACGCATGGCGTTGGCGCCGCGTTTGAGGTCGGCGGTGACCGTCAGGCAGCGCATGCCGTTGCGGTGCACGATTTTGCTCTCGCTCCACGCCGGCCCGACGTCGGCGATCTGCCGCAGGGGTACGCTGACGCCGGGCACGGGCGAAGAGACATAGGTGTCCCCGACGTCGGAGAGCGAGCGTTCGCCCCGGCGCACGTCGTTTTTGAGAACGACGGGCAGTTTGTAATCGCCCTCCCAGACGGCCCCTACGGGCACGTCTCCGGCGGCGAGGGCCAGATTGACGGCCGCCAGCGTCCGGGTGACACCCAGCTGCGGCGCAGTGACGGGGTCGAGCCGCACATCGACGACCGCACGGGGATCCTCATAATCGGAGTGCACCCACATCAGTTCGGGCATCCGCCGCATACGGTCCATCAGCCGGTCGCCCGCGGCGCGCAGCGAGTCGATGTCGCTGCCGTAGAAGCGGAATTCGAGCGACGGCACGTTCTGGTAGTCGAGCTGTTTGAATTTGACGTAGGCTTCGGGGAAACGGTCGGCCCATGCGTCGGCATATCGGTCGAGGATATCCTCGGTATCGTCGATCGAGGTGGTATTGACGATGAACTGGGCATAGTTCTTACCCGCGATCTGCGGAGCGTAGCTCATCTGGAAACGCGGCGACGAACAACCCACGAACGAAGTGACGGACTTCACCCGCCCGTCGGCCCGCAGCATCCGGTAAACCGAATCGGCGACGGCTCCGGTCCGTTCCAGCGGGGTGTCGGGCCGCAGGTAGATCTCCACGGCGAACTGGTCGCGGTCGGCGAAGGGCACCATGCGGAGTTTCAGCTGCGTGGCCAGCACCAGCGAAACGGCCACCGAGGCAAGGCCCAGCGAAATCGTCAGCCACCCGTGACGGAAGGTCCACGCCAGCACCCGCCGGTAAACGTCGTGGACACGGTCGGTAACGCTCTTACGCCCCTCCTTGCGGGGCTGAACCGCCGGAATGATCACGATTTCGAGGAACGGAATCACCAGCACGGCCAGCAGCAGCGAAACCATCAGGTTGATGGTGATCGTCCACGGGAAATAGGTCAGGAAGTCGCGCATCATGCCCGTCATGGTGAACAGAATCGGGTAGAAAATCATGCAGATGCAGATCGTCGCCAGCAGCAGCGACGGGAAAAACTCCCTTGCGCTCTCGACGGCCGCATACCAGCGCGAGTGGCCGCGCCCGATGTAGTCGAGGTAGCCGTCGATCACCACGATCGAATTATCGACGATCATACCCAGCACGACGACCAGTGCCGCAAGGGTCACCGTATTGAGCGGAATGCCGCACAAATACATGACGCCCACCGAGATGAAGGTGGAGAGCGGAATCGTGACGGCCGCCACGACGGCCGACCGCAGCGGGAAGAGCAGCATCATGACCAGAATGATGATGGCCATGGCCACGAACAGGTCGCGCAGGAACGAGTGCACGGAGTCGCCGACGACCTTGGCCTGATCGGCGATGCGCTGCACCGCGACGTCGGACGGAAGCTCCTCCATGAAAGCGTGCAGCACCTCGTCCACTTCGCGGCCGTACTCCACGATATTGTATCCCCCGCGCATCTCCATCGAGAGGAGCACGCAGCGGTGGCCGTTGTTGCGGATATAGCTGTCCGGATCGTCGTATTCGCGCACGACGCGCGCAACGTCCTTCACACGCAGGACGTGGCCTTCGGGGTCGCTCCAGACGATCTGCTCCGCGACCTCGCGCTCCCCGGCCAGCGACGGCGCGATATGGATCGGCGTTTCGGTTTCGCCGTTGCTCACCGAGCCGCCCGCCGGGGTCAGCCCCTGCGAAGCCAGCGCCGCGGAGAGCACCTTCTCGCCGATGCCGTAGGCCGCCAGCCGGTCGTGATCGGCATATACCGAGATCTGCTCCTGCTGAACGCCGTAAGGCCGCAGGTTCGAGACCGACTCGATGCGGCGCAGACGGTCGCTCAGGTCGTCCATGTACCCTTTCAGTTCGCGGTACGACCGCGTGTCCGATTCGAGGGTGATCAGCAGGGCCGAGGTGTCGCCGAAGTCGTCGTTCGTCACGAGCGCCGCGACGCCCGCGGGAAGCTGCATCTTGAACGCCGCAAGGCCGTGCTTGATCTTCGACCACACTTCGTCCTTGTCGTTCACGTCGTCGTTCAGCTCGACCATCACGTAACACATGCCGTTCTGCGAGGTGGAGGTGGTCTTCGAACGCTTCACCTCCTTGTAGGTCATCAGGAACTGTTCGAGCGGCTTGGCCAGCTGTTCTTCGACCTCTTCGCTCGTGGCGCCCGGATAAACGCCCACCACAACGCCCTGACGGATCGTATATTCGGGAAACTCCTGCTTGGGAATGTGAACCAGTCCGTAGATGCCGAAAACGAACAGGCAGCCCACGAGCAGGAAGGTGATGCGGAAGTTGCGCATCGACCACGATATGATATTGGCAGAGCGTCCCATCACCACACGACTTTACTGCCTTCGCCGATCTTCTGCATGCCGTCCACCACGATCCGGTCGCCGCTCCGGACGCCGTCCTCCAGCACGACAGCGTTGTTCACCAGACGGCCCGTCGTCACGGCCGTACGCACGGCCGAGTCGCCGCGCACGGTCCATACGAAACGGCTTCCGTCGCCCGCCTGCTGTACGGCGCGCACCGGAAGCGCGATCTGCTCGGCGGCACCCGCAGGCGAAACCTCCACGCGGCAGACCATGCCCGGCAGCAGCTCGCCCCCGGCGTTGGCCAGCGCGGCCCGCACGTCGTAGGTGTGCGCCGCAGGATTGGCCACGGCACCCTTTTCGATCTTTCCGGCCTGAAACGTGCGGTCGCCGAGCGCCGGAACGGTTATCCGCATGCGGCTGTCGGCGCCGATCGCGGCGATCTCCTGTTCGGGGACGGAGAAGCGCACCTTGACGGTTCCGATTTGCAGCAGGTTCATCACCGGAACGCCCGGCAGCACCGTCTCGCCGGCCGAAGCCCGCCGCTCGCCGACCACACCGTCGAACGGAGCGTACAGCGCGCAATCGCTCAGGTTCTTCTTGGCGATTTCGAAAAGCGACTCGGCCTGACGGAGCCGGGTCTGCGCTTCGACCCATTTGATTTCGGGCAGACTTTGGGCCTCGTACAGCTGGCGGAGACGCCCGCAGGCGTCTTCGGCCTGCTCCAGCGACGCCCGCGCGGCGTCGAAGGTCTGCCGGGCCGAAGTAGAATCGAGTTCGGCCAGCAGCTGCCCTTTCCGCACGCGCTGTCCTTCGTCGGCCAGCGTGCGGGCGACAGTCCCGGCGACGGGAAAACTCAGGGATGCCGAAGCCTCCTCCTCGACCGAACCTACGTACACGGCCGCGCCGAAGCCGGCCGACGGCGCGGCGACGATCGTCGTCACCCGCAGCGGATCGGCCGTCCGGGTGTTTTTCGGAGAAGAACAGCCCGCCGCAATGAGCAGCAAGGCCCAGAAAATCGTTCGTTTCATTGGTTTACAGTTTTTCGATGCAAAGTTCCCTTTTTGCGGAGCGGCAGAAAAGGCCGCCGTGTCGGCTAAACTCGTCGATTCGTTCGATTTTGAACCTTTCGGCGAATATCGACCGGCAAATTGTTATATTTGTACGAAAAATCCACGACAAAATGAACGAAAAGGATATCCAGAGCTTTTCGCTCGCCACGCTGATCGACGTCTGCGGCCGCCGTCCCGGAGACATCTGCTACGACGGCTGTCTGATCGCGTCGCGCGTCAACGTGCAGGACGAAATCGACATCGACCTGTTCCGCTATCCGACGCGCATCGACGCCTTCGTCATCCTGCTCTGTTCCAAAGGTTCGGGAACCTTCACCTCGAACCTGACGCGGCATACGCTCACGGAGAATTCGATCTTCGTACACCTGCCGGGGTCGATCATCCAAGCCGAATCGACCGAGGAGATCGCGCTGCACGCCGTGATCTGCGAAGAGGAGTTCATCAGGCGCATCAACATAGACATCAGGCTGCTCTCGCAGCTGTTCCTGCACGTGGAGAAGCAGCCCTGTCTCAAACTCGACGAAAAGGAGTGGACGGGAATCACCCGGTCGTTCGAGGAACTCGGCGCCGAGGGTACGGAGATGCCGGCGGACGTCTATTCCGCCGAGGTCATACGTTCGATCATCCGGACGCTGGCCTACAAGGTGTGCCGCGTCATCGGACGTCACATCGAAACGAGCGGAGAGCGGCAGATCTCGGCGCGCAGCCGCAACGACGAGTATTTCAGCCAGTTCATGAATATTCTGGGCAAACACTACACGCAGGAGCGATCGGTGGGCTTCTATGCCGGACAGCTGAACCTGACGCCCAAATACCTGACGACGCTCATCCGCAAGACCAGCGGCCGGACGGCCGTCGAGTGGATCGACGACTACGTCGTGCTCGAAGCCAAGAACCTGCTGAAATACTCCACGATGAGCATTCAGGAGATCGCCTATTACCTGAATTTTTCCAACCAGTCGTTCTTCGGCAAATACTTCAAGAGCCATACGGGCATGACGCCTTCGGCCTACCGGATCGGCAGGTAGCCGCCGGTCGGGCATGCCGCCCCTTATCCCCGCGTCCGATACTGATTCGGCGTGCAGCCGGCATACCGTCTGAAGAAGCGGACGAAATGCTGCGGATACTGGAATCCCAGTTCGCCGGCCACCTGCCCGATCGTCTTGTCCGGGTCGAGCAGGCTCTCTTTCGCCGCGTCGATCATCTTCAGCTGGATATACTCCTGCGCCGATTTTCCGGTCTCCTTTTTGACCAGATCGCCGAAATAGTTGGGCGAAAGGCATATCTTGTCGGCGAAATAGCGCACCGACGGCAGTCCCTCCCTCGCGGCGACGCCCTCCGAGAGGTAATCGTCCAGCAGTCGTTCGAAACGGGCCAGCGCATCGAGGTTCAGGTCTTCGCGCGTCACGAACTGGCGTTCGTAAAAACGCATGCAATAGTCCAGCAGCAGCTCGATATTGGTGGCGATAAGCCCCTTCGAATGCTTGTCGATGGCGTGCCGCAGCTCCATTTCGATCTTTTTCAGGCAGTCGAGCACGATCGTCCGCTCCTCTTCCGACAGGTGCAGGGCTTCGTTGGCTTCGTAAGAGAAAAAGGTGTATTTCCTGATTTTCCGTCCGAGCGACGTGCCGCGGATGAAGTCGGGATGAAACAGCAGTCCGACGGACTTCGTGGGAATCCCTTCGATATCGGTATAGCCGACGGTCTGTCCCGGAGCGATGCTGACCACGGTCTGGTCGTCGAAATCATACCCCGTCTTCCCGTAGTTGATTCGGCAGCCCCGCGTCTCCTTGAGGAAAACCGAATAGAATCCCATCGTCATCCGGTAGTTTCCCTGACTTTCGGCCGTGTCGAACCGGACCACGCCCACCAGCGGGTGGCGGGTCTCGAATCCGAAGAGTTTGTTGTAGCGGTCGATCGTATCGATCTTCAGAATTTCGTCCATACAGCTCGGTTTTTCCATACGCAAAGATAGCGCTTTTTCCCGTACGCGGTGCGGGCGTCGGCGCGAAACAGTAATCGGGGTAACTTTATCCGTAATCGAGGTAGCCGTCTGTCAGACAGCAGATTCGCTTCAGCTTCAAAAACCGTAATCCGGGTAATTTCATCCGTAATCCGGATACCGGCCCGAAGCGTTTCGGCAAGTAATTTTGCAACGTGGAAATCACCGATAAAAAAATATGAAACGGATTCTAATTTTAACGACAACACTTATTATGATGCACAACATCTCCTCCGCACAAACGGATGCGGACAATTTCTACCGAAGCGATGCGGTAACCGCAGAGAAGGTATCCTTCCCGAACCAGTACAAAATGAAGGTCGGCGCCAACCTCTTCCGGCCCAAGGAGATGAAACCGGGCGAAAAACGCCCCGCAATCATCGTCGGCCACCCGATGGGAGCCGTCAAGGAGCAGGCTGCGAACCTCTATGCGATCAAAATGGCCGAACGCGGATTCGTCACGCTCGCCATCGACCTGTCATTCTGGGGCGACAGCGAAGGAGAGCCGCGCAACACGGTCTCCCCGGAGATATACGCCGAGGATTTCAGCGCGGCGGCGGATTTCCTCGGAACGCGGGAGTTCGTCGAGCGCAGCGGCATCGGCGCAATCGGAATCTGCGGCAGCGGAAGTTTCGCCGTGAGTGCGGCGAAGATCGATCCCCGGCTGAAAGCCGTCGCCACGGTGAGCATGTACGACATGGGCGCAGCCAGCCGCAGCGGACTGAAAAACGCCCAGACACTTGAGCAGCGGAAGCGGATACTGGCCGAAGCGGCGGAACAGCGCTACGCGGAGTTTACGGGCGGGGAAACCGCATACACCGGCGGCACGGCAGACGAGCTGACGGAAAACTCCACCCCGGTCGAGCGGGAATTCTACGCCTTCTACCGCACGCCGCGCGGAGAGTTCACGCCCGAAGGGGCGACGCACCGGACGACCACGCACCCCACGCTCGCAAGCAACGTGAAGTTCATGAACTTCTACCCCTTCAACGACATCGAGACCATCTCGCCGCGTCCGCTGCTCTTCATCGTCGGGGAAAACGCCCATTCGCGCGAATTCAGCGAGGACGCCTTCAGACGGGCCGCCGAGCCGAAAGAGCTGTATGTCGTACCGGGCGCGGGGCACGTCGATCTCTACGACCGCACGGGGCTGATCCCGTTCGACAAGCTGGAAGAGTTCTTCGGAAACAGCCTGAAATAAGACGGAACGACCATGAAAAAACGGCTCGCATACAGTCCGGGAAGACTGGTTGCAATCCTGACCTTCGGCGTCTTCGGCATCATCAACACCGAAATGGGCGTCGTCGGGATTATCCCGCAGATCGCCGAAACTTTCGGGGTGACGGTTCCGCAGGCGGGGTGGACGGTGGGCGTCTTCGCGCTTATCGTCGCCGTCTCGGCCCCGGTGATGCCGCTGTTGTTTTCAGGCACCGACCGCCGGACCGGCTCCGTAGTCTTCGCCTACGACCTCAATCCGCGCTACGGGGAGCAGCTGCCCTCCGTACGGCTGACCGGACTGGCCCCCGATCTGCGCTACCGCATCCGCGAAATAAACCTCATGCCGGGGCAGAATCCGCGTATCGAGCACAACGACCGCGTCGTAAGCGGCGATTACCTGATGAAGGCAGGTTTGAAACTCTTCTCGACGGACCGCGCCCGCAGCGTCGTCGTCGAGCTGAAAGCCGAATGACGGGAAGCGGAAACGAAGAACCGAAAAACAGAGGAGACTCCGGATGCGAATGCACATCCGGAGTTTTCATTTGCCCCTCCCCAACAGATTAATGTCGTAACAGTTACCACGCAAGTTGGAGGTTTGCTTCAGGATTTTCACCTTTGCCGCCATAAAACCCTAACGAACCTGATATGACCATAAAAACCTGCAAATTCCGCATCGGCGACGTCTATTTGTTCCATACGACAGATCCCGGCTGCGACAGCCGAACGTCGCTATGGGGAATCGTCGGCAATCGGGACGCCGAGAACCGCATCTGTCTGGAAACCTCCTCGGCGGATCTGAGAAAGTATGATTATTGGACCGTTCTGCCCGCCGAATACCAATTTTGCAGGCTCTCCACGCGAGAGGAATTGAGGGACTTCTCTTTTAACCTGAACCGCAATTAATTGCGTAAATTTTAGTGCGCAATATCGCTCAAAAACTATTTTTTTTATTTTATGAGTTGCAATAATTCATATATGCACCTGAGAGTCAAGGCGGTTCAGGAATTTGACCAAATGTATTATGAACCCGAATACAAGGCGAAATGCCACAAACGGGTTTGGAAACGGCTCGGACGTTACATCTTCGGCATTTCTTATCAGAGTTATCTGGATTATCTGAAGATGGACGTTTCGGACATTCCGGCCACGCCGTTCGAGGCCCGGCAAGCCCAACTCAAGCTGGTGGACAAACTGCTGGAGCGCGAACTTGAGCGGATGAAACACCCCGTCCGGCGGGAAAAACCGGAGAAGTGGAAAAAAGAACCTGTAGAACAGGGGTGACGCCAACTTTTTCAGCGGCGGGACGGGCTTTCGGGTCCGTCCCGTT
>OHLE01000099.1_pt1 | contig 57280 bp, 50 predicted proteins | sample 1568971 | NCBI WGS metagenome assembly OHLE01 (sample SAMEA3879556, study PRJEB24766) | human gut metagenome | biome: human-associated habitat; feature: feces | place: USA | collected 1985/1987
GCAATATCCATTCCGCCTCTTCCATCACTCTGCGCTGCAGCGTTTCGGGCGTATCGCCCTCTTTGATCGCAACCTGTTTTTGCGCGATTATTCTGCCGCCGTCGGGAATTTCGTTGACGAAATGCACCGTCGCTCCGGTCACTTTGTCACCCGCCGCAAGCACGCTTTCGTGCACGCGCAACCCGTAGTATCCCTTTCCGCAATGCAACGGTATGAGCGAGGGGTGCACGTTGATTATTCTCTCGGGATAACGCGAAGTGAAATCCGCCGAAAGTATGCTCATAAACCCCGCCAGGACGATGAGTTCGACGCCGTGTTCGTCGAGGGCGGCACGGATTGCCGCTTCAAACTCCGCCTGAGAGGAATAACTTTTTCTTTCGCACACGACGGTGGGTATTCCCGCCTTTGCGGCACGTGTGAGCGCATAGGCGTCTCCCCTGCTCGATACCACCAGCACAATCTCCGCCGAGGCAATCACCCCGCTTTTTTCCGCGTCGATTATGGCCTGCAGATTGGTGCCGCCGCCGGTCACGAAAACCGCAACTTTCACTTTGTCCGCGGAATTCGTCATACGAGTTTCACCTTGTCGTCGCTTTCCGCAATTTCGCCGATGACATACGCGTCAACCCCGCTCTCTTTCAGAGAGGCAAGCGCGACGGCTTCGTCCTCTTTCGCCACCACCACGCTCATTCCCACGCCCATATTGAACGTGTTGAACATATCGCGTTCGGGTATACCGCCCTTTTCGGCAATCAGACCGAACAGCGCGGGCACGCGCACCGCGGATTTTTCGATGACCGCGCACAACCCGGAGGGGATACTGCGCGGGATATTTTCGTAGAAACCGCCGCCCGTAATGTGCGACACGGCTTTGACCGTGACAGCTTCGAAAAGCGCGAGCATGGGTTTGACGTATATTTTGGTAGGGGTGAGCAACGTTTCACCGAGCGATTTTCCGCCGAGCTCCGTACGGGGTGCGGTAAGGTCGCTTTCGGCAAAAACCTTGCGGACGAGAGAAAAACCGTTGGAGTGAACGCCGCTGGACGGCAACGCTATGACAACGTCGCCTGCCTTCATTTTGCTGTTGTCGAGTATCTTGTCTTTGTCTACGACGCCGACGGCAAATCCCGCAAGGTCGTATTCGTCGACGGGATAGAACCCGGGCATTTCGGCTGTTTCTCCGCCGATAAGGGACGCGCCCGACTGAACGCAACCTTCGGCTACGCCGGAAACTATTGCGGCTATTTTCTCGGGAACGTTCTTTCCGCAAGCGATGTAATCGAGGAAAAACAGAGGTTTAGCTCCGCAGCAGATGACGTCGTTGACGCACATGGCGACGCAGTCGATACCGATTGTGTCATGCTTGTCGAGCATAAACGCATATTTGAGTTTCGTACCCACGCCGTCCGTGCCGCTGACCAAAACGGGTTTTTTGATGCCCGTAAGGTCGAGTTCGAACAGTCCGCCGAAACCGCCTATATCGGACAACGCACCGCTAGTCATTGTGCGCGCGATATGCGACTTCATAAGTTCGACGGCTTTGTAACCTGCCGTGATGTCTACGCCTGCGCTTTTATAGCTTTCGCTGAAAGATTTTTCCATATCACACCTTACTTTGCGTTGAGTTGTCTGTCTTTTTCGAGAACCGCGGCTTTGTCGGCTTCGCGTTTTGCCGCAAGTTTGGCGGCGAGTTCGGGCTCGCTTACGGCGAGTATCTGAACGGCAAGCAAAGCGGCGTTTGCAGCTCCGTCGATTGCAACTGTCGCAACGGGAATGCCTGCGGGCATCTGAACCGTGGAAAGAAGCGCGTCAAGTCCGTCAAGCGTGGAACTTTTCACGGGGATGCCGATTACGGGAAGTACCGTTGAAGCGGCAAGAGCTCCCGCAAGGTGAGCGGCTTTGCCTGCGGCGGCAATGATTACGCCAAATCCGTTTTGGGCGGCGTTTTCCGCAAAAGATTTCGCTTCGAGAGGGGTGCGGTGCGCGGAATAAACGTGCGCTTCGTACTCCACTCCGAATGCGGCAAGAGTGTCCATTGCTTTGCTGACGACGGGCAAATCGCTGTCGCTGCCCATGATTACGGCAACCTTTTTCATACTACCTCCGAACGTTCAAAAAAAGGCAGTTTGCACACGCAAAACTGCCCTGTTTATCCTATACAGCCGATTTCACGGCAGAAATCCGCACCGCACACCGCGCCGTAGTGAGAGGCGCTCGCGGGCAAACGGAATACCGTTTTTATGGATACATTTCCGCCTGAAAACTGCATAGTCAAATAATACACCATTTAACGGTCGTTGTCAAAAATTTGAATGCGGTTTTTGAAAGAAAATAAAATATATTGCGGTTTTATGAAAACGGCATACCACATTCGGTATGCCGTTTCTCTGAATATCGTTGTTTTCTCATTCCGAACGGAGTTTTGCTCCGCAATACTGACAGAATTTCCCGCTGCCGTCGCCTGTCGGCGCGCCGCACGAAGGACAAAACGCGGGTTTTGACTCGTCTCTCACCATATCGACATACGCCGCATTCGGCATGGCAAGCGCGATATAATCGTCATACGCGGTTTTTGCATCCGCATCGGACATGGCAATCGACTTTTTCGCCACAACTACGTCGGCAACGATTTCGTAATCGGGCAGCAACCCCTGCGCAACGCATTTCTTGACCGTTTCGGCGGTGCGCGTCATATATGCGGCTTCCGCAACGGGGCTCAACGACACCAAAACGCTGTAATCGGAGCTTTCAACTCTGTCGAGGAGATTGACAAGTCCCGCAAGTCTTGCACGTTTTGTGCTGAAAACGCTGAGCAAAGCGCCCCCTAGCACAAACCCGAAAAAGGGTATCATTGCGAAAAACATACTGATTTTCCCCATTGTCGTGACAGTGGCAATTCCGACAGCGGCAAAACTAATAAAAGACGCCGCAATCAATGCAATGCAACAATAGACGGCAATGCCGAAAATCTTATGTTTTTTTCGCGCGTTGGGTACAACAGTGTTCAGCGTGGGAGGATTTACAATTATAGCCATAAAAATCTCCGTGGTTCGTTTAATGAGATTATAGCAGAAAACACATCTCAAATCAACATCGGCACCACACTTCCCCGACACATTTTGAATTTCGACAATTCCCGAATACCCCACTCCTGCGCATTTCAATGGCGCGACTTGACATTTTAGCACCAAGGTGCTAGAATTATCAAAAGGAGTTTGATATGCAGATACAAGTTCAGGTTGCAAGCAGAATCAAGGAACTTATGAAGGAAAACAATCTCAATCAGGTCGGACTTGCCGAGAAAATCGGGCTCAAACAGAACACCATCAGCGCGTGGTTGCTCGGCAAAAAAGAACCGAGTATTCGCAGTCTTTGGCTGCTCGCCGATTATTTCAACACAGACATCGATTACATCGTAGGTCGCAAAGATTATTGATTGCGCGTCGCGCAGGCGTGCGCAATGCGCGCATTATGCGCGCAAGATGATACTAAACTGATTATAATGAGTACGCGTGTGACGAGTGCACGATTATGAGTACACGTAGTTATGAGTGCGCGTGATTGAATTTGAACACGTCCACCTTGACTGCATATTTGCAAATTGTTGTTCGGCAACTTTGCAACATTTGAAAACCGCTTTGCGGAAATTTCCGAAATTTACCGAATTTTCAAATCGGACTAAAATATCCGTTCTTTCGAACAAATCAATCAGTATATAAACACGCACGAAAGTATGAGCACGGCAAGAAAACCGAAGCTCATTGCGTGATAGACAACCAGGTACTTCCCTGCTTTTTTCGGTTCGATTGCGCAGAACTGTTTGAACGTGATAAGGCTTGCAAGCGAAGAAATCAGCGTTCCGCAACCGCCTATGTTGACGGCAACGAGCAACGGAGCGTAGTTGTCCGTAAATCCCGAAAGCAGTATAGCCGACGGAACGTTGCTTATGAACTGACAGCAGAACGCGCCCGTAAGCAAGGTGTTTTTTTCAAGCAAACCGCCGAAAAATTCGCTTACGGCGGGAATTCTGGACAAGTTGCCCGAAAAAACGAAGAACATCATAAAAGTGAGCAGAAGCGCATAATCGACGTCTTTCAGGGCTTTTCTGTCCATAATGAGCAGAACGGGAATTACAAGCAAACCCGTCCAGTAAGGAACGGCACGGAAAACTATCGCGATTGCGTATGCAAACATCGCAAAATACACCACCGCCCGTTTGACGTTGAGTTTTGCAATCTGCTGTTCTTCGCATACGAGCGGTTCTTTTTTGACAAACACACAGCAAAGCGCAATCAAAACCAACGATATCGCGGTCGGTATCGCCATTATTTTGAAAAATTCACCCGTCGGAATGTTGAAAGTGTTGTAAAGATAGAGGTTTTGCGGATTGCCGAAAGGCGTAATCATACCGCCGAGGTTTGCGGCGATTGTCTGCATAACGAACGTGAACGGCATATATTTGTGTTTGTCTTCCGCGGCAAGCACGAATATTCCGAGCGGCAAAAACGTAATCAGCGCCATGTCGTTTGCAATCAGCATGGACGCTACGTATGTGATGAAAACAAGCGCGGTTATGGACGCTCGCGTGGTTTTGAAGACTTTGATTATGTTTCTTGCCAGAATGCGGAAAAACATAATGTTTCTGAGCGCGGCAATGACTGCCAGCATACAGAACAGACTGACAAGCGTTTTCCAGTCAAAGTAGTCGGCGTAAGCGGCGTCGGGCGGAACGAAAATGCAGGAAATCGCGGCGACAACGGTTGCAACAAGCAAAACGACGTTCTTTTTGCAGAACGCCGCCACTTTGTGCAAAAATCTGTTGAACGGTTTTTCGTCGCGGTGGTTGTATTTGTCGTCGTTGACAAGCGTAACCGATACGGACGAAAGTTGTTTTGCGATATCCATAGTGACTCCGTACCCCTATTCCAAACGAGGATTTTAGCACTATGAATTTATGCAGTCAACCGAATAAAAGCAACAAATTACCCGTGTAATATTTTTGTTCAGCCTATGCCGATTTCGGCAAGAGCCGCGACCACTTCCCGACCCCATTTTTCGCTTTCTTCCTTAATTGGGGAATGCGCGGAATTTTCAAACCATATCCATTTTTTGAACGGCGCGTCAAGCGCGTCGAACCACTCTTTCGCAAGCTCGGACGGCGTGTTGTAGTCGTGTTTGCCTTGCGTGATTATCACGGGTACTTCGAGTTTTTTCACCGTTTCGCCGAAATGGTAGTTAACCACCTGCCCCCACAGATAATCGGACAGATAAAGCGCTCCGCGCGCGTATTTCGCAACGTCACCGAGCGTGTATTCTTTGGTTTTGAGAAGAGGGAGCAACAAGGATTTGACAAGTCCGTCGCGGTGGTTGTAGTCCGACCCGCCGTAACGCACCAGACAATCGCGTTGCAACATCATTGCTTTCTGCGAAGGATATTCGCCTTTGACGGGGGGATTTGCTTTGAGTTTTTCAGCGGTTTTCTTTTCCCCTGCCTTTTGTGCTTCTTCCACGCAGAAACGGTGCGAAAGTTCTTCGTTTTTCCAGCCGTCCACGAACTGCCCCTGCCCTATGTATGCGGCAATTTTGTCAGGATAACGCACAGCGGCAAAAACGCCGAGCACCGAACCCCAGCTGTGCCCTTCGAGCACCACTTTTCGGACGCTGAATTTGCCTGTAAGATAATCCAGCATAAACTCTACGTCTTCCACATAGTCGTCGACGGTCAGCTGCTGTTTGCGGATATTCTTGTTGTAACTCTTGCCCGACCCGCGCTGGTCCCAACACACCATTGTAAATTTTTCGGCAAGTTCCGACTGTTTTTCTATGACCCAATGCCTGTCGCAAACCCCGGGGCCGCCGTGCAGAAACAGCATTACGGGCAATCCGCATTTGCGCGCAAGCACACGGATATTCATAATTTCGTCGTTTACGGTTATGCTTTCGGAATAATTGAGTTCGTAGTCGTTCATATCACAGCCCTTTCATTATGGTGTCGAGTTCTTCTTCAATCATTTTATTGCGTTTTACGGACGGTTTTCTGATAACTCTGCCGCTTGCAATCACCGTTCTGACATTACGGAGCACCGTGAGGTCGTCAACGGGATTTGAATCGACAAGTATTATGTCTGCGGATTTTCCGACTTCAATCGACCCCGTGATTTTGTCCATACCCAAAATTTCTGCATTGCCGAGCGTTGCGACACGCAACGACTGTTCGGGGGTAAAACCGCCTACTTTGTGGAAGTACACGACCTCACGCCAGAAATCGTACTGCGTGCAGAAAGGACAGGACGAATCCGTGCCCATACCAACCGCAACTCCCGCGTCATACGCTTGACGAGAACAAACTTTCATTCCGTCCAGAACCAATTTGGTGTTGTAGTTGCTGTCCTCGTTGAGTTTTGTTACGGAAGGCGGCAACAACCAGTTCGGCAACGCAGGCGAATATGTTGCAACAACCGCACCTTTGCGCGCTTTCAACGCTTCTATACTTTCGGGGTTCATAACCGCACCGTGCTCGATTGTATCGACGCCGTACATTGCGGAAATGTCAACACCTTTCTTTCCTTCCGCATGAGCCGCCACTTTCATTCCGTGGGCGTGTGCTCTGTCGCAAACGGCTTTGACCTGTTCGGCGGACATTTTGAGTTCGCCTGGTTCACCGCGTTTTCCGTCCATAACGCCGCCCGTGACACAAATTTTTATAAAATCGCACCCAGCGGCAACGTTTCTGTCAACAAGTTTTTCGAGTTCTTTGGGGTCGTCGGCATAAACCGCAAACGTACCTGCTCCGTGACCGCCCGAAACCGTAATCGCGGGACCTGACACTACCATTTTCAAACCGCGCGCGGCACCTTTACCCGCTGCGGTTTTGCGTTTGACGGCTATATCGCTGTTGCAGAAATCGCCGACCGAACGAAGAGTCGTAACTCCCGAATTGAGTTGCGTTTTTGCGGCGCTTCCGACAAGCATTGCCAGCACCTTTTTGCCCAATGCGGTTTTGACGAATTTGAGCAACGTTTCCTGTGTCTTGCCGCCGCTTAACACTTTGCTCGGCGCGCCCGTACCGAAAAGATGTACGTGCAGATTGATAAGTCCGGGCACGGCGAATTTACCGTTCGCGGGAATGATTTTCCCGTCGGTCCTGCCCTCTTTATGTTCCGTTATCTCCACGATTTTGCCCTTTTCGAAACAAATATCGCGCTTTTCAAGTATCCTGCAACCGTTTTCAACGTCAACGATGTTGCAATCCGACAAAATAGTTTTCATACGCACCTCAGACAAGCGATCTGCCGCCGTCTACGTTTATTATTTCACCCGTAACGTAATCGAATGTTTTGCCCGTAACGGCAACGATAACTTCCGCCGCTTCTTCTGCGGTGTATATTCTGCCGAACGGTATTTTCTTTCTGGCGGATTTTTCCGCTTTTTTATCCGTATCGAAAATGCTGTTCATCGGCGTATAAGTTGCGCCGAGAGCAACTGCGTTTACGGAAATCCCTTTCGGAGCAAGCGCAAGCGCGCATTCTTTGGTCATAATGCCGATTGCGGCTTTCGACGCGTCGTATGCGAACTTGTCAAGACGCGGTTTTTCACCGTGAACGGACGTCACAAACACGATTTTACCGCCTTTTTTCATATAACGCGAAAACGCGTGCGCAGTGTAAAACGCTCCGCAAAGGTTGACGTCGATGATTTTACGAAAATCGTCGTAATCGACCTCGTCCCAGTCGCACACGGTCTGAACCGCCGCATTGCAAACCACTACGTCGACTTTTCCCGTGCTTTCGGCGGTCGCCTTGACTGCGGCGGCGTCCGATACGTCGCATTTGACAAAATCGGCGCCTATTTCCTTTGCGCTTTCCGCGCCGCTTTCGCATATATCGATAATCAGTACGTCATACCCTTTTTGCCTGAACGCTTTTGCGGCGGCATATCCTATGCCCATTGCTCCGCCAGTGATAACTGCTTTCATATCATTACTCCTTGTGAGTCAGCGGCTCGCCGAATTTTATACCCATTCTGCTGCCTGCAATTTTGTAAACCTGCATAATCCTTTGTTGCAGATAACTTTCTATCGCCTCGTCGGCGTAAATATTGTGATTGAGCACGCCGAGAACGTAATCAAGATTTTCGTCAAGTCTGTTTTCCGTCTCGGAAGTGTCGCTTCCTTTGTACCTTTCGAACGCCGCTTTAACCGCTCCGTCACAATCGGTTTCTTTGAACAGATTGCGCACAACAAAGAATATTTTGTTTTCGAGCACGCGGACTTTCAATGCGCGGTGTGCGTCCAGTTCTGCAAGCTGTCCGAACGAATCGCACATTGAATCCGTTTTTTCGAGCGCCTTAGTTATTGCGGCACGGGCGTCGGAATACAATCCTTTTTTTGCTTTGTCGCGCGCTATGTCGTAGTAGAGTTCGGCTATTCCGTAAACCACTCCGTATTCCGTCCTCAGAACTTCCCGATTTTGTTTTTCGGACAGTACGGGGGCAAGCCTTTTCAGTTCGTCGATACACTCCGCTGCTTTTTTTATGTTGACAAACGCTTTTTCGAGATTGTTTCTGCGGTATTTGGGTGCCGCAGCATAATGGCGATAAATTCTCGTTTCGTACAACAGACAGTTGTACGTGTCGGGAATCTCTTTTTCGGAACTATTGCCGTTCAAAACCACATCCACCGACGGCAGTTCTTTCTTAATCTGTTCGATTGTTTCGCAAGCGGCGGCAAGCGCTTTTTCCATCAGGGAGTACTTCCTCATAAGTACAGCCGTCCAACCTTGCATATCCACAAGCGCTTTGACCTTATCCCATACGTCGGAAGCGTTAGCGGCAACGTATTTGCCGAGTTCGTACCTTATATGCGGCTGCTCGACCTGCAACATAACCTTGTCGACGTCTTTGATACAATCGATTATTGCGTCGGTAACTTCTCTGCTACCCAAGGCACTCAACCTTTTTTCCTGAATGCCGACCGCGGCAACACGCTTTTCGAGTTTCGTTGCGTCGGATATTGTTTTGTCCTCGGCGACAGCCTCGGTTTTGCCGTCGAGTACGTATTTGCAGTAATCGTCACCGTATGCGTTCTTTCTAACTGCCGACGCCGCTTTATCGCTCTTGCGCGCCAGTTTCATCAGATATTCGAGATGCCTTTTGGCACCGCGAAGTATCAACTCTCTGCTCTCGCCCTTCTGCTTATCCGATATATAAATGCGATAACCGAATACGCAGGCAAGGAATACAATCATTACGGCAGCTACGGTAAGGAAAACGATACCAAGCGTTTTGTTTTCGGCACTCGACACCAGATCTCCGCCGATGATAACCGAAAGCAAAGCAACTACCGCATTGAAAATGTCGGCCGCTTTAATGCTTTTCATAACTCCCCCGATACAATTTGTTGATTAATTATAAAATATCTTTGAAAATATTGCAATATTTTGCGGAACTCAACAAAAAAACAAACCCTTGACATCTCGTTTTAATATGTATAACATCAAAAAGCAGGTTACGGCAAGATCGTAACACGGCCGGGACTCGTTTACCGACCACCTAAAACTCGGTTATGCCGAGTTTTTTTATAAAAACAACCAAAGCTATTCGACACATAATTTTATGTCACATTTTCTGTCACAAAATATCAAAAAACCAAAAAATGGAAAACTATACAAGAAAATAATAAAACCGCAAATTCCTGCTAAACAGTGGACTTTTTTGCGGTTTTCTGATTTTGTGGTGGGGACAACAGGGCTCGTAGCAAACGAAGTGCCGCGTAATAGCGGAGCGCGAGCTTGCTCGCATATGGCGGAGCGTTAGCTGTGACCGTCACAGGTTCTGCCCGTAGGGTGTGACGGCAGCCACGGAGTGCTGTTGTCGAAAATAAAACAACCAAAGCCATTCGACTTTGGTTGGGTTTGGTGGAGCGGAAACAAACAAATCCGAATCGTTTTGAGGAAATGTATCAGCGCGCAAAATACTCTCGCACCAGGTTTTTTCCGCCCGTTTTCGCAGCTTTTCCGTCTTCAATCAGAATGGCTCTGTCGCAAAGAGCCTCCGCACACCGAACGTCGTGCGTGACGGTAATCATGGTGTTTCCGGTTTCCTCGTGAAGGCTGTTGAGGACGTTGACAAGTTCGCACAAACCGTCGTAGTCCTGTCCTACGGTAGGTTCGTCCAGCAAAAGCACTTCCGGTTTGCCCGCCATAACGGCGGCGATTGACACTCTGCGTTTCTGTCCCTCCGAGAGCGACTGCGGATGTCTGCCGTAAAGGTCGTATACGCCGAACATCTTGGCGATTTTTTCGGCATATTCCTTCCCTGTCGCCCCGAATTCTATTTCTTTTTTCACGGTGGGCATGAACAGTTGATAATCGGGATTCTGATAGACGACTCCAACCCGTCTGAACCATTTTCTTTTTGTGTGAACACGGTCAAACGCGGCGTCGATATATTGCACTATTTTACCGTCCGAGGGTTTGCAGAGCCTTGCCAAGAGGCGAAGCAGTGTGGTCTTGCCGCAACCGTTTTCGCCGAGCAACACCGTACGCCCGCCCTTCGGTATTTCGCAAGTGACGTCGTTGAGGATTTGTTTGTTTTTAACACAAAAAGCCACTTTATCCAGACGAAACAGAACATCATCATGCTGTTTTTGATTGCAACTGTCCGAAATCCGCGCCGTCTGCGCCGAAAGGTAAAGCTCCGTGTTCTCTATTTGAAAAATCTTTCCTTTTTCCGCGTGCCACACCTTGTCGACATACGGCATAACCATATCCAACCTATGTTCGATAACGATGACGCAGTAGCCCGACGATGCCAGTTCTCTGAGCGTTTGCATGAGATTTCGCGCACCGTCCTTGTCGAGGTTGGCAAGCGGCTCGTCCAGCACAAGTATCTTCTGCCCCATGGCAAGCGTCGACGCGGTTATCAGCCTCTGCTTCTGACCGCCCGACAATACGCGGCAATTCCATTCGGGAGAAATCTCCATAAGCCTGCACGCCACATCGATTTGAAATTTGATTTTCTGAGGCGGGAACGCCAGATTTTCACAGCCGAACGCAATTTCGTCTTCCACGCGTTTCTGGACAATCTGTTCGTCAGCATTTTGCATTACGACCCCGACTTTTCTGCAAACGTCTCCGAGTTTTTTGCCTTTGATGTTTTCGCCGTCGATTATCACGTCACCCGAAAGTTCTCCGAAATTGACGTTGGGAATTATTCCGCTTACTATATGCATAAAAGTGCTTTTTCCCGCCCCGGAATGTCCCGACAGCAGAGATACCTCTCCGTATTCCGCGGAATAATCGACGTCATCGAGGACTTTTGCGCTACCGTTATACGAAAATGTTACATTTTTCAATTCGATTGCTTTCATAATGCCACCGCCAATACGGCACCGACGGAGATGCCGAGCACAAACAACAAATCACTTGCGACGAAATACTCTCTTTTGTATATCGTGTACGGTGCTTTTTCCAGCGTGAAACCTCGGGTTTCAACCGAAAGCGCCAAAGTATCGGAAATGTTGACGAGTCGCATGACAAGCGGCACGAGAAAAGCCCTGTACAAAATCTGCGGATTCAGCACACTGCCCGCGCCTCTCGTTTTCATGGCTTCCCGCACTCTTGCGATTTCGTTTTTCAGCATGGGAACGAAGGACATTGCTATAAGCATTCCCAACGTCACGGCACGGGGAACCCGCAGTTGAGACAGATTTCTGGTAACCCGCACGGGGGCAAGCGCCATTCCCGGGACTACGGCAAGAAATATGGCTGCGAAACGGTTGACCATTGCAACTGCCGCGGAGGTATCGCGTGATGCGGCATACGCTATTCCGGCAAAAATACCGCCGAAAACGGCTGTTGCGACGAGTGCGCGCAGACACTCTCTGTAATATCCGAAAATCAGAAGCCACGCAAACGTCCCAAGCAAAAACCAGCTTCCCGCAGAAGTTTTCGCCGCCACCAGACCGAAAACGATGATGACAGCCCCCGCAAACAGCGCGGCAAGCGGATACGTTTCCTTTTTTAGCGCAAAAAATTTCATTTTTTCAACACACCCGCCTTTTTCAGTTCCTTGGAAATAACCATTCCAACCATTGCGCCGACAAAGCACAGCGCAAGAACGGCAACCGATATTCCGACCGCCACTCCCGGGTCGGCTCCCACAAACGCCTGCACCGCTTTTCCGTCCTCGGCGGGGTTAACCGTGTAAATGACGTTATACCACAAAAACAGGAAAGGCAACGTCATGGGCATATAAAGCGTTCCCGCCACGACACATGCCGCGTCCCTTTTGTATCCGCGAAAAATCAGAAGAACAGACGCCTCCACTATTACCGCACAAATCATTGCGCAGACGAACATCGGCAAAAACATGAATGCGAAGAATATTCCGCAAAAGAGGGAAATCAATATGAGAGCAAATGGCTTGCGTACCTTCATCAATCCTATCGTGGGAAAGACGGAAAACTGTAACCCGAGACACAGTTCGATGATTCCGAAAAGAGGCACCTGCGTGACCAAAGGCATAACCGCCCCCGTCACAAGCATGCACGCAGCCATGATAGCGAGAAAAACGATGTCCTTTATTTTGTATTTTTCGAATATTTTGTTTGCGGTCGCTTTCTTCCCTTCGTCATCGGCAAGTCCGTTTTTTTTCTCGGACGCCACGGCTTCTTTATGCGCTTCCGCCATGGCTTCTTCCGCGTTGGTTATCAACGCTTTTGCCAGACTGCCCCTGTCCTCGCCGTACAAGACGGTTCCGCAAAAGGGACATCGCAGACGGCTCCCATGCGCGCTGTCTCCGAGGTCCGCGCCGCATTTCGGACAACTGATTTCCTTTAATTCCATATCAACTTTTTGCCTCCGTGACGACTCCGTTTTCCACTCTGTAAATTCTGTCGGCTATTGCCATGGTGGATTCTCTGTGAGAAACCAAAATTATGCTTTTGTTTCCTTTCTGTTCGGCAAGCGATTTCAGAATTATGCCTTCGTTTATACTGTCCACGTTGCTCGTCGGCTCGTCCAGCAGAATAAGTCCGCTGCCTCTTAGAAAGGCTCGCGCAAGTCCGAGCCGCTGTTTTTCTCCGGCAGACAGATTGTCGCCCATCGTGCCGACGCGGGTTGCGTATCCGTCGGGCAACGACAGAATGAAATCGTGTACCGAAGCCGATTTGCAGGCTTTTTCCAACTCCTCACGCGTGGCGTCGGGTTTTGCGATGCGCAAATTGTCCTCGATGCTTTCGTCGAACAGCCAGGTGTTCTGGGAAACGAGGGTGACGTTTTGCAACAAACTTTCGGAATTTATCGCGTCGATATCCGTGCCGTTGTAATTTATAACGCCGCCGTCTCTTTCCCAGAAGCGAAGCAACAGTTTCAAAAGCGTAGACTTACCGCAGCCGCTTTCTCCGACCAGCCCCACAATTTCGCCCTTTCCGACCCGAAAGTTGACGCCGTCGAGAACGCGAACGGAACCGTCGTACGAGAAATCCAAATCCTTGACTTCGAGGTTGTCGAACTCGATGTCCTTGCCGCCCCGCACATCGCAAACGACGGGCTTTTCGACCAACAAATCGAGAACTCTGTCTCCTGCCGCAAAAGTGTGAGTGAGATTTCCGGGCAACGCCGACAATGCAATGACTGGTCCGAAGCTTCCGAAAACCGTCGTGACGCCCAAAATCATCTTGCCCGTGCTCACAACATCGAAACGGACAAGCACTATACCAACCGCAACCGTCAGCAAAACGAATACCGTGACAAACAGCTCCGTGAGCGCGGTGCTTTTGGTGATTTCGCGTTTCATTTTTCTAGTGTCGCGCAACAGCTCTTCCGAGCGACGGCTCACTTCCGAAGCCCTGCTTTTTTCGGCATTGTTGAAAACAATGTCCTTGACGCCTTTGATACTGTCGAGGAAATACGCGTTGAAGGACGCGAATTCGGTTCTGTAACGAATACCGGACGCACGCAATCTCCGCGAATTCAACGGGGGCAGCACGACGCCTATGACGACGTACCCGACAAGAGCAACCGCCGCAAGATACCAACTGACCGTAAAACCGACGAACAAAAACACGCCCGACGACATCAAAAACGCTATGCATACGGGCGAAACGGTATGCGCGTAGAAAACTTCGAGAACTTCTATGTCCGAAGTTATCATTGCAATGATACTGCCTTTTTGTTTGCTTTCGAGTTTGGCAGGACACAAAACGCGCAGCGCACCGAAAATTTTGTCGCGCAACAACGCAAGCAGTCGGAACGCGATGTAATGATTGCAATATTGCTCTCCGTACCTCAACAACCCGCGCAACACGCCGCAACCGATTGCGAGTCCGATTATCCAGCCGTAAGACAAAGCCACGCTTACGCCCGCAAATTTTGCTATGCTCAAGGCGCCGAAAACACTGACTCCCATTGCGCAGACATAGCCGGCGACTCCGTTCAACACCGCGAATACCATTATGTAAGACAACGACCCCAACAGCACGACGAGGCTCGCCATTATGCGCATACCGCTTCTGTGCGATTTCGGTTTCATAGACGCACCTCCGTTTTCGGTCTGCGGCTTTCCTTCCATTCCGCAAATTGTCTGTATCCTTCTTCCAACGCCTTTTGCGTTTCGTATAACTCGGCATACCCGCCCTTTTTGCTCATAAGCTGCGAATGTGTCCCTTCTTCCTTTATCGCGCCGTCTTCCATAAAGCATATTTTGTCTGCGGACACGACGTTTGCAAGACGGTGCGAAATCACGATTACGCCTTTGGTAGCGCTCATTTCACGAATGTTGCGCATGATTACCGCTTCGCTTTCGATGTCGATATTGCTTGTCGCCTCATCGAAAACGTACGTTTTTTTGTCGGCAACAAGGTTGACAGCCAAAGCAAGACGTTGTTTTTGTCCGCCCGAAATGTTGCCCGCGTCTTCGTTCAGCACCTTGTCCAAGCCTCCGTTTTCTTTGACGAAAGACGACAAATTGACCTTTTCGAGTGCAGACCATATCTCTTCGTCGACGACATCGTCTTTGGCCAGACGGAAATTTGCCCGCACGGTGTCGTTGAACAGATACGTGTTGTAACTGACAACGGCCAAACACGAATAATACGAACTGCGGGATACGGTCGCAAGCTCGTCGCCGCCTACGAAAACTTTTCCGTTTTGCGGATGAACCGCGCCGGTAATGAGATTGACGACTGTACTTTTGCCGCAACCGCTCTCCCCGACCAGAGCCGTTATACCGCGTTCGGGAATTTCGAGCGTGACGTTTTTTACGACGTCGCGTTTGCCGTCATAGGAAAAAGTCACGTTTTCAAGTTTTATATTTGTTGACTCAACCTCTTTTTTACCCCAGACGGGATTCTCCTGTCGCAACAAGGAAATTATTTTCTTTCCTGCGCTCGCTCCGTTCATGGCAACGTGAAAAGCACTCCCCAACGCGCGCAGAGGCAGGAAAAATTCGACCGCAATAAGGATGAGGAACAGGGCTTGAGCGATTTCCAATCTGTGGTCAACGACTCCCGCCACGACAACGGCGGTTCCCGCACCGGCACCCGCAAACGCAACAAAGTCCATAATCGTAATGCTCATAAGCTGCATTACAAGAACATTCATCGTTATTTTCCTGAACTTTTCGGCTTCGGAATTGAGTTTTTTGTGTCTGGCTGCGTCGGCTTGAAAGATTTTCAGCTCTCTGAGTCCTTGTATGCTGTCGAGAAAAGTGTCTCCCATCGAGGTATAAACGCCCCAATATTTCGCAAAAACGCGTTTTGCGTATTTGGAAACTGCGACAATGGAAAGAGGGATAATGGGAACGCAAGCGATAAGCAACACGGAAAACCGCCAGTCTATGCCCACGCATACGCAGAAAAGCAAAACGGGCGCAATCATCGAAAAGAAGAATTGAGGAAGATATTGCGAATAGTACAAATCAAGCTGTTCTATCCCCTCCAAGGACACCTGCGTCAGCCCTGCCATATTCATTCCGTCCGTGCTTTTGACTCCCAACTGCAAAATTTTGTCGTATACTCGCGTTCTGAGGTCTTTTTTCACGTTTCTGCCAAGGCTGTCTTTAAGGTTGCCCGTCGCCCTAGTACATACGTAGCGCACCGCAACGGCAACAATCACCGCGAGCGTAGGATACAAATATTCGAGCGGTCGGGCATTGTCCGTCAAAAGCCATACCGCCCAGCAAATTCCCGCCGTTACGGCCGTGTTTGCAAGCATGCCGACGACCATCAGCATAACCGTATACACTACATACTTTTTGTTTGCGCCTATCAACGCCATCAAATCCCTGTCAATCATCGGTTTTCGCCGCCCTGTTGCATCTCTTTATTCCTTTCTTCGACTGAACCAAGTGTTTCACGGCCACGACGGGATGATGGAAAATCATTCTCGGACCGGAAAATCTCATTACTTCCTTGACACGCTCCCGCATATCGGGCTTATAGCAATGTATGGGACAATTGGAACAAAACGGTTTTTCGTCTCCCCAAGGACACTTGTCGCGGCGGGCGGACGAATATTCGAGCAACTTTGAACAATCTTCGCAAAGACCGTCCGCACACCCGTGTTTCTTTCTGCAATAAAGCTTTACCATAAGCTCCATTACTTCCGCTTCTTTTTTTCGCTTCATGCTTCTACCGTTCTCTTCTTCTCCTCATTCGATATTCTTTCGAGCGACACCTCGGACAACACACACGCGATACGCGTTGCTTCCTCCTCGGACTCATGCACCCCGAAACCGACTACCTCAACAAGTTTTTTCACCAAAAAACCAATGACGATTTCGTACTTCCCAAGGGTTTCTTCCCCTTTCTCGGTGAGCGTTATTTTTCTGTTCCGGTCTTTTGTAAGAAACCCGCCTTTCTCCAAACGTTCGACGGCGCGGAAAACGCTCACTCTGGAAACGCTCATTTGTCCGGACATGTCGCACATACGGGTACCGTCCCCGTCGGACAAGCGCTTTACACTCCTTATGTAGTTCAACTCCGAATAAGTCATCTCTCCCTCGTTCGCATTGGCGAACCCATAGGTTTTTAGCAAGCGGGCACAGACCCGCAACAAGTTCGCAGCCGCGAACGCACTGCCCGAAAAAAACCGCCTTTGCCTCTTCCCGTCGAGTTCGGATATGCGAACAATGGGCAGAAAAAAAAGGAAGTTCTCAACTTCCCTTAAATTATATTGTCGAAAATCCGCCTTGTCAATAAATTGTTAGCGAACGATTAACTTTTTTCGAGAAATGTTTTTATCAATGCGAAAAGCTCGTCCGAAATAACGTGTTCAATCCGGCAGGCATTCTCTTCCGCCACTTTGTACGAGGCCCCGATTTTCTGCAAAGCTGCGCTGATAACCCCGTGTCTCTCGTAAATTTTGGCTGCCTTTTCATATCCGCTTTTCGTAAATTCAATATCGCCCGTCGCGTGGTCAAGCGTCACATATCCTTTGTCCGCAAGCAGATTGACGCCGCGGGAAACACTCGACTTTGCATAATCCAACTCTTCGACTATATCGACCGAACGGACGTTCGCTTTGCGGAGCTTCAGCAAATAAATTGTTTCAAGATACATTTCTTCCGATTCGCGCGTCCTCATACGTCACCCCTTTTACGCATTTTAACCCGAAAAACGAAATTTGTAAAGTCCGCGTTAGTCTAGGCTAACACTATCCCAAAGCCACATCAAGCACCATCATAACCACGAAACCCGCCATCGCACTCCAAGTTCCGAGATGAGGATGCGTCTCCAGACGGGCGTCGGGTATAAGGTCCTCAATCACGACAAAAATCATCGCTCCTGCCGCGAATGCGAGCAGCCATGGCTGCAATGAAGCCGACCGCCGCGGGCAGAAACGACCATTTGCCGTAGTTCTCGGACGCCTCAATAGACGGGATTATCAGCGACCACACGGAGGCGGCTATCATTACGCCCGAAGCAAAACCGAGAAACGCCGTGTTGACCTTCGGCGAAATGTCCTTCTTGAAGAACAGCACGAGTGCGCTGCCCAGCGATGTGGCAGCGAAAATGACGGTAAAGCCTGTTGCTGTCATTGCGACGGGTGTCATTACCTTTCCTTTTTCAGCTCCTCGACGGGTATTCTGTCGGGATATTTGCCTTCCGTAAGAATGTCGTAAAGATAATCGTTGTCAAGCACCATATCGTCGCGGATGAGCTGCCAGTTCGCCTTCTTTCTGTAAAACACCTTGAAAATCAGGAAGTTCACGACAGGACCTATTACGGGCTTCATCAGCCCGAAGGACTCCGTGTGCGTAAAACGGCACCCCGACGGAGTGCGCTCCCCTTCAAAGACGATTTTCGCCGACTTTTTGTCGCTGACGAAGGTGAATGAGAATGCGTCCTCGCTCCTCTCGCACGCTACAATTCTCCCCGAAACGTCGTAGTCGAGTCCCGCGACGATTTCGCGGAAACGCACCCGCGCGCCCTCGCGTATGCCGTCGGGCATTTCGCACTCCAAGTGATACGGACTCCATTTGACAAACTCCGTTTCGAAATTGTCCGCCCACGCCGTCAGTTTCTCGAAGGGCGCGGGAATGTCTTTTTTTTCACACAACGTAATCATAATAAATCTCCTGACGGACTGCCCTGCGCGGAAAACTTTCGAATAAACCGTCGTCGGACAATATGCCGTATGTCTTGTTTCAACGGTCGGATTTAGTCGGCAACGTCATACTCCAATGCACCGCGCATCGTTCATCGCGTTTCAACGGTCGGGACGCGTTGACGAAGCAATGCCCGACTCGGCCTTGACTCCCTCGACGACGCACCATACTTTGCGTGTTTTATGAACTTTGACATCGGAAAATCCCGCCTTTTCGAAAAACGCAGCCAGCTGCTCGGCTGTATATACTGTCATGCCGTCGCAACGGTCGGCCCACTTTTTTCCTTTGACGGGGTCGCTCATCTCCGTCGCAATCACAAGTCTGCCTCCGACTTTCAGCACGCGCGAGATTTCTTGCATTGCCGCCACGGGATTCTGCCAGAAATATATCGATTCGAAAGATACGACTCGGTCGTAACTCCCGTCTTCAAATGGCAACTTCGCAACATCGGCGCAAATCACCTCGCACCTGTCGGCATGGTCTTTGAGAATTTGTCTGCTGCACTCGACGCTCACGGAAGAATAATCTATGCCGTCGACGCGACAATTCGGATACCTTTCGAGCATTCTCAGAATATTGCCGCCTCCGCCACAACCGACATCCAATATGCACTCTCCGTCGGTCGGCGGGCATATGGTAAATACCCAATTACTCAAAGGCGCGTGTCCTCTGTTCATGGTCTTCACTATCTTCGCTCCGAATTTTCCTTCGGGCTTTTTGCAATTGGCAAGAAATTTTTGCAGGATACTCATTTTTTGATGCCTCCCTTCTGTTCGGGGCAACACCCCGCAAGTCTTTTTTTCTTTTTTAAGAAGACCACTGTCGCGGCGATGACCGCGGCAGCGACTGCAACGCAACCGACCACAATAAGAGCATAACCCCACATGGGCATAACAAACGGTACTCCGGGTATGCAGATTATGAAAATACCCGTTTTATCGGTTGAAACACGTACATACCTTCCGTAACCCGAACAATCCGTTTCCGTCAACGTTCCGTCTTCAGACATATGATAAACGACTATATCGTTTCTATCGAAAGTGGCGTCCGCCGCAAGGTAAACCGTTATGTCGGCGGAAGGACAGACTTCTTCTCCGGACTCGGAATAATACGCAATACTCATCACCGAGTATCTAACCGACACATTTTTCATACTGCGGGCGGCAATCGAGTATTGTTGTCCGTCCCCGACCGTGCTTGCCTGAATGATTGTGCCTTTCGGGAGATATCCGTTGGGGTCGTCGAATTTGGCAAGCGCAGTAACGCCCTCTCCCGACGTGACGGTAAAGGTGTACTCGCTCCAAGAATTATTGCCCAGATTGGTTTTATAGGCTGCGCTTTCCGCACGGTAAACCACAGTATAATCGCCGACGCGGGACAGCAGAATGCGGTTTCCTTCGACATTCACCTGCTCGCTTCCGAAATAGACTTTTACAAAAACGTCGCAATCCTCGTCACCAAGCGTTGCCGAAGCTTGCGGGAGCACGAATTCGGAATCCTTCTCCATCTGCGTATTGCCGGCACTCGTCGTGATTACAGGCACGTACTCGGCGGGGCGCTCCCCCTCGAAAGTGTAATCGCCCGTCCTGCGTGCATCCGAAAGTTTCAGACCTACGGTCAACTCGACATTGCGGTTCATGGCGGTTATGAATGCCGAAAACGCCAACTTCTCTTTAATCCTTTCCGCAGACATAGTGTACGTATAATACGTCCACCCTCCATCGGTCGCCTTGGTGAAACCCGTCTGTTTTCCGTCACTTTGCAAAGTCAATTCGGAAACGGACGAGCTGTGACCAAAAGTCAGATAATAGTTGGTTCCGTTTTTTTCCAGCTTTGCCGAAGACGAAAAATTGTCCGCGCCCATAGCAAGTCCGCTCAAATCCACAGGAACGGAATAAATACCGTCGCTCATGGACGCGGAATTCGCCTCCGCAAATGCCGTTTCGGGTTTGCCGACCGAAAGAACTGCCGCGACCAACAGGAGGCATACAAACAAAACCGCTACTGTATTTCCGATTGTTTTTGTCATCCTCTTCTCCATAATTTATACAACGTCGTAAAATGCAACAAACACGGTATCCCGTTCAATCTCGTATGTGGCGATATCAACAAGAGTTTTCGTTTCGTCACCCTTTACATACCAACCCTTGAACTCGTATCCTTCCACATTGCAACCCAGATTGTTTTTGATTTCCGTATTCGTGACAGTGTCGCCCTGTGCGATGTATTCTACGGGGAAGAAGAACTGCGACGGACAGAATGTTTCTCCCGTTTCCGGATGTTTTGCCGTCAGGTCGTAGGACACTTTCATAAGTCGGACGAAAACAGCCCGCACCTCGTATGTGCCGCCGTTTTGCACCTGCGAGCCGTTTATGTTGACGGTTTTGTCGGCGGCGTAAATTTCTCCGCCGAAGATATCGCTTGTCCAGCCCTTAAACACGTAACCGACGGGAATTTTGTTTTCCGGAACGGTAAACGCCGCCAGATTCAGCTGATAATATCCCTCATAAGGAGCAATCGTGCGGCGATACAGGACGATCTGTTTCTCACCGATTCCCGTGAGTTCCGAAGCGGAGTCGACGGTGACCGTGATTCCCTTGTCCCAATATGCGTACAACCTGATGTGTTGCGCGTTGAATGTTGTGACGAAGGAAGATATAGCCTTGCCGGGGTAATATCCCGTGCTCTTTCCCTGCGCCGCAGACCAAGCAAAACAAATGTCGTTGCCGCTGTATTCGAAGGCGTCCGCTTTGAGGGTGTTTATAACTTGCGACAGAGTGTATTCTCTCGTGATTTCCGTGAGACCGCCCTTGAACGGGTGTTCGTTGTCCGTAACATAAGTTATAAACACGCTTCCCTGACCGTCCAATACTTCGATTTGCTGCGCGTATGTGATACTGAAAGCGGACTCGTCGGAATTCACACTTTCTCCGAACTCGTCACTACCCAGCCAGAATCGGAGCGTGACGACAAAAGTGCCCGCTTTTTTGAAGGTTATGCGATATTGCATGCCGTCGTCGTTGAGCGTGAACCAGTTCTGATTGTCGGTCACCGCCTGTTCGCCGATGTAGGCATTGATACTGATGCTTCCGAGACTCAGCCTCACTCCGTTACTGTACAGCGCAGGTTTCACGACCGTATATTCCGTACCCGAGAAGTAGTTTTCAAACTTGAAAATATTTTCCGTCGTATTCCCCGAAATGTTCACGTTGGCAACGTAATATTCGCGCACGTAGTTGGTACCGCACAAATAATCGAGTCGCACTAGACAATACCCTTCCGTCGCCGCCACAATATCCTTAATCCTCTCGATAACCGTGTCGCGGTCGGCGTCGGCAACCGCATAAGTCGCCGTGTTTTCACGCGTATAAACGGTATATGACGACAGCACATAGTCCAACCTGTAAGTCAAATATTTCAGCACATAACTTCTTGCAACCAGCGAATCCGCAATGTTGTCTTTCGTGAGGAAATAGTTGGAGCTATATTGCGCTTTCACGACCGGTTCGCCGTCCTGATTGTAGCCGATAAAACCGTCCCTAAATGGTTTGCCGTCCACGGTAACTTCGAATCGGGCGTTTTTCTGCTCTACGGCGGGGAACAAAACATAGACATGATACGCTTCACCGTAATCGTTCGTCAGTTCGTATACCACGCATTTATCCTGAACCGACAGCGTGAAAACGAGATTGTTCGCCTGCACGGAACCGCATTCCCATATGCCGTCGGCAATGGTAAAAATCGCAGCATGTACGGGGTTTATTCCGTATTTGTCCTCGGCAGAATCCCCGCTGGGATAATACACGTCGATAAAACCGCCCTCTTTTCCCATCCATTCGTAGTTGAGAATGGGGAAATAAACTTGCTGACCGTTGAGAAAATCGTCTTGCGAAGTATACACCGAATAACGAGAGGTTTGTTCCGTAAGCTCGAGACGGTGCGTGTTTTCTTCAGTGTTGACGAAAGAAACAGAGGGGATTTCCCGCGTTGTCAGCTCAACGAGAGTGGTAAACGCACTGCCGTTTTCCGCACGCTTCGTGAAAAGAACTCCAACAGGTTCGGAAAACGTGAATTGCACAGGAACATTTGCGACGGGCGAAGAAAAATCGACTTTGCCGTCAATTATCGCATAGGTTTTCCAGGTGACCCCCGACAAATCCAGATTACCGCTGTCGGAGAGTTCCGAATATATATTCGCCAGATTTACCGTGTCTCCCGCGTCGAAACTTTTACCCTGTCTCACCGTAAAATTCTCTCTCAAACCCAGACCGCCCAAGGTGGTCGTCGTCATTGAGTCGGCATAAAGTCCGCTATTGGAGTCGGGCACATAACCGTAAATCTTCGTATCCACATCGAAAACGACGGCGCGATTTCTGCTGTCGGCAACCGTCGCGGAATTGACTCCGGCCTTCGGTGTTACAGTGTAGGAAAAACTGTACATATGCCTGTTATAAACCATATCCTCGTTAAAATCGGAAGTGCTGAAATAGAGGTTTATGAAGTTGTTTGATATGCCATAACCCTCAATTATGTCTTTTGACAGATTATTATTGTCAAGGTCGTCCGCGTTTCCGGGATAGTACAATTCTTCTCTGGAATAGGAATAGGCGTCGCCTTCGAGAAATTCATATTGAAAGTTATTCACTTTCAGAATGTGGTCGAAATCTATCGTCATTATCATATTCATGCTGCCCATTGCGCTGGCGATTTCCATGAAGCCCGTCACAGCCATGAATACCATAAGCGGAGAGCGGTAGTCGTCTCCGAGGTCGAATATGTAATACAGCTCTCCAGTATCCGCATGAAATTCCACCGAAAGGTTGCCGAAATATTTCCCTCCGTAGGTGGCGGGGAAATAGGCCGACGAAATCTTTTCTTCGGGAACGGCATTTTCGTCGAACCTGTAAAACGCCAACGGCTGTGCAAACGTCATCAGACGGTGATAGTAATCGTACAGTGACGCGGCCTCCCCCGAAATCCCCAGAAGTCCGGCATAAGGCGTGAACGGCTTGACGAGCTTGTAGTTGCCGTCTTCGGCGTATATGTAGGAATAAACGGGGTTGAACGTCTCTATCATCGTCGGGTCGCCCGTCTCCTGCAAATAATGGGTTTTCACCTGATACCAGCCGTTTTCCAGCGGCAAATCGGGGCTTTCATAAGACCGTGAAAAACCTATGAATTCCGTAATGTTGAACTCAACCGTATATTTGGTAATTGTCTTGAGCCGTTCTTCGGTCGAGAGCCCCGCGGTCATCCAGTTCATGAATACAATATCGAGATAAATGGGTTGCGACATGTCGAAATCGGACACTTTGACGAAAACGGTCTTTATGGTCTCGACTTCGGAAGCAACAGATTCACAAATATACACGCTTGTACCGGTACGCGGATTTACGGCAACGCTGTAAAGCGACTGTTCCGACATGAACGGCACGGTGGTGTGACAATCGTACTGTATGCGCAGCAAAAGATTGTCGTCTGTTTTCTCGAGATATATTTCTTCGGGGATAAGCGACTCCGTAAAGTCGTAATACCCACCGTACTCTTCGGTTTTGGAGCCCAAGACAACGGTCTCGGGCATTATGTGCGCCTCGTAATTGATATCGTATATGCCGTTGATTGCAAATTCTTCCGCGACCCAGCTTGCATACAGAGTAACGTCCTTCATTTGCAAATACAGCAAGTCTTTGTCAAAGCGTTTTGTGCGTGCCTCGTCCATATACCATCCCGCAAACGCATACCCCACTCTTTTAGGCGTGGGCAATTCCGGAATTTCGTTGGCGCTGTATGTCAAATCGGCAAGGGGCGTATCAAGCCCTGCCGAACTGAAAGAAATCGTGTACTGTTTGTCGCCGAAGTTGTCCTGAATGATTTCAATCGGCGACTTGCTTTCGTTGCCTAAAATCGCATTGCAACCGACCAGACAGGCCGCGGCAAGCACGAGCATAAGCAACAAGCACAATGTGTGTAGCTTCCTGTTCTTCATATATGACCCTCTGAGCCATTTTTCGCGGTGGGCGGGACGAACGGTGCGTCCCGCCGCCGCAATGTGTTACCAACCGAGTATGCTGCTGTCGTATCTGGCTACTGCCATAAACTCCATCTTTGCCGCATAATCGGCATCGTCGACCGTGATTCCTTCCCACCAGCCGTCTTCGAAAATCGCGTCTTCCGCCGCGAAGTCGTACTCGGGCGAGGCAACGGCTTGTATGTCTTCCAGCAAAAGCCAAGAATCGTTGTTTGTGTATGCGTCCGGATTATCGTTCGCAACGCGGTACACCTTGATTTTGCCCGTTTTGGAGCCGTTTGCGGATGTGGTAACCTTGTCGTATTTGGCGTCCATATCCGTGAACGCGTTTTTATGCACTTTGCTGACCAGTCCGAACGTAATGCTCTTGTGCCCCGCGAGATAGTACACCGAACCTTCCATCATCTCGTAGCGTATGACGGCGTCGGAAGCTCCGAAGAATGAATTTTTGCGCATAGAAAAACCGATTGCAAACGCTCCGAAACCGCGCTCCATACCGCCCGCAACCGCAAGGAACTTAGCCTCGTAAACAGTTACGGGTACGGTGGCTTCGCTGTCGCTCGGCAGTTTCTTCTGATATTCCACGGCGTGCGACACATACTGAATAATGCCGCTGAAGCCGTCATCGCTGTCCTTATCTCCGTTGAAGTAAATCTTGCCGGGTGCAAGGTCCGCCGCAGGAGTGGTTGCAGTGCCACCCATGGTGCTTATAAATATCATTCTTTGTTCTTCGCCCTCCACGGGGAGAAAGCCTTTGAGCACCGCGGATTTGAAAGCGTAAGGACGCACTTCTTTCAGCGTTGCAAGCGGCAAAGCTATATGAGTGAAACCGCTGTTTTCAAACGCGCTTCTGCCGATTACTTCAATTCCTCCCGGTGTTATGCTCACGGTTTTGAGGTTTGCGGTATTCATAAAGGCTTCGTCGTCGATTGTTTTCACGTTTTTCCCGATATAAACCTCCGCGAGGGTGCCGGCGTTTTTGAACGCTCCCGACGCGATTTTGACGACGGGCTTACCCTGATACTCCGCCGGAATCACTACGCGGTATGTACCGTCTCCGAGAGCCAACGCGGTGGACGTGTCATATGCGGTAACGATGTAGCCGCCTTCCGACTCACTGTATTCGTAACGCGCTCCGCCGGGTTTGTTGGCAAACTGCGCCACAAGATAACGGTTTCTGGTCGTAGGCTCGGATGCGACATAATTTTTGCCGAATTCGGTGAGCGAAACAATCTCGTATTCTGCGGAATTATAATCGGTGTTTGCCTCGATCGCAGCCCATATCGTCGACTCGTCGATCGTCTGCCCGCTTGTTACAGAGTCGATAAAGAACTGAACTTCGGAAGACGGATCCATGCTGTTGTACGCCGTCACTCTGAACTTTACGGATGAGCCCTGTTCGACGGCACCCACGAAGAATATCCTTTCGGCAACCTGGTCGTAAGGTTTCCTGCTGCTGGTAAATGCGTGCGCGCTCATTTCCGCGGGATATTCTCTTGTGTTCATAAGCACGCTGTCCAGCAATTCAAGTCCGCAAATAACCGAATAAGCCCTTGCGTCCGCACCGGAATCGTTCTGCGGATTGGACAAATACTGATGATCCAGAAGCGCATCACCGTCATAACCGGTGTAATCCGCTCTGTTTGCGCCGTAGTTGACAGCCTCGAACGAACTCGGCAGCACTAACCTCTTGAAAGACTGCAGCTGTTCCAATACATAAAATGCTCCAGCCTGAATGCTTTGCACTCCCTCGGGAACGGTTATCGTGCCGCTCTCGTCAACGGTACGGTAAGACACAAGAACCTTCCGTCCCTGTTCGTCCGTGGTATAAACGCCGTCACCCTCTTTGTAAAACGCCGAGCCTGCTTCGAACGTCAGATTCGTCGGCATATCGGAAATGTGCTTCACGCTTGCGGGAACGGTTATGTCAAAATCGTGTTGTCCGGAATGCATGTCTTTGAAAAAACTTCTCATCATTACTTCCACACCCGATTTCATATGCACTTCTTCGAGTTGTGTAAACCCGCAGAACGCGCCTTCGAGCAGCACCACGGACGCGGGCAGGCTCAATTTCTTCAAAGGCACACCGTCTCCGCCGCTGACGCCGGTGATATATTCGATACCTTCGGGAAGAATTATTTTTTCAAGTGATGTAAAATTGGACAAAGCGAGCGCGCTAATGCCGAACACTTCGCGGTCGCTTCCGTACGCGCTCTCGGGGACGCCGCCGGCGGATCTCATGTCATCTTCACCTATGGTCACACCTTCGGACAGTACGGAAATCACGGGTACACTTTTGAGCATATTGATATCGGTACCCTCGTAACTTATACCTTCGACATAGAACTTCCCTGAATTGGAGTCATACGAATAGTACAGGAAGGGCGATTTCCAGCGAACTGTAACTACTGTGTTGTTTTCGACGGCAGCGGAAAAATCGAACGCGGCGCCATTCGCATCGACATAGGATATATCCTCGGCGTCCATATAATACTTTTTCACGCTTTCCGTCGCGGGACGAGCAACTTTATTACCCGGCACGACAAGCTCGCTGTACACCGTTTCGTATCCGTTGTCATATGTCACTGCCGCCATATAACGGGCATAAATGGCGTCGACATCCTGTCCGTTGTATGCAGTCTTGTACTGAGAGTCGATATACCAACCTCCGAAGGTCAGATTTTTGCTCTCCGCATCGGCGACATAACCCGCGGTGAATTCGTCGATATCAACAAGTCTTTTGTTGCCTTGGGCGCTGCCGTTCACGCTGACAGCCAAGGTAATTGCGTCATACTTGGCGTAAACGTTCGTATTCTTTTTGATGCCCTCGTTCACGAACACCGCAGAAAAGTTTTCGTCGGCGTACCAGTCGCGGAAACGGTATCCCGTCCTTTCCGGCGCGGCCGGGATTTCCACCTTCCCTTCCGAGTTGACGGTGACGCTTTTGTGAACAGCCCACGAACCGTCATCGTTCTGTACCATGAAATTGACTTTTGCCGTATTGTTGCCGTTGCACGCCACCAAGGCGATTGCCAAAGCGCACATTGCAAGCACACACAATATCAACGCAAGCCGTTTTCTTGAGGTAGTTGTTGTCATTGTTGATCCTCCTTTTGTTTTTGGTAAACCCATTCCCCAAGTAGGAGAAAGTGATTTCTAGATGTCGTATTTTGCCAAAATTTTGGCAGGCGATTGTGTTATTACGAACAAATACGGTACGAGAGATATTCCCGTCATCAGCACTCCGCACAAGGTTATCAATGCAACGGACAAGCCTACGAAAGAACCGAATGCGACGTTCATAACGAAATACCGCGCGCATACTATTGCAGCGGTTAACAACCATGCGCCCAGATAGATTGCCATGTTGTCGAATACCGCCGTCATCGCCTCACGGAAAATCAAATTGCCGCGGTTTACGCCGATTGCACGATAAATACCGTATTCTTTGATGTTTTTAATGCTGCCCGATTTCTCGATAAAGTAGTAAATCAGCAACAAGAGGACAATGATTACATAGAACACCGTGAGTCCTTTCATTGTCTCTTGACGCAATGCCTGCTCTTCCGCCCCGTAAAGACCTAGAATGTCTATACTTCTGATACTTTTCTGCGCAAGTAAAGCCGTGAGCGTGCTTTTTTCGTTTTCACCGTCCGTCTTGATCTCAAAATAGTATCTCGGTTCCGCTGTCGAGTCGTTCCCTTCCAATGCGTCGAAGTTGGGTGAAAGATACGCGAATAGATTTTTCATCACGTTTTCGCTGACGAATATTATGACGTCCGTTCCTATGCTTTCGCGGGTAATCGCAACTTTTTGAACAAACAATCCGCTGTCTCTCAGCTGTATGGCGTAAGGCGAGTGTGCAAGTGCGGTATTGACGTTTTCCACGACATAATAGCCGTTGTTGGAGTCCGACATCATTTTGTAGAGCGAATTGCGGTTTAATTCCACGATTATCTTATCGTTGTCCTTGACTTCTTCCGAAACTCTGACCGTTGCCGACAGTTCGACTTCCGCATAATCTTCCGACAGAAGTATGTTTCCCGTATCGGAAAACTTAATCGCGTTGTACACCCCCAAGAAATTCACATAATCCGTGCGCGTGAAAAACACCGCGGGATAATCGGCGTCGACTATTCCGCACACGGGATAAGTGTGATCGAACGTCAACCGCAACACGGAAGCGTCGTTATCGAGTTCGGCAAGCCGCATCTGACTTTTTATGCTTTGCGCAAGACCTCGGCTTACGGCAACTTCACCTTCCGAGGGAGCCTTCCCGCTGAGAAGAGTATCCCCGTCGCCTATCGACTTGGGCGTATAATTCAACACAGCCCCCGAAAGCGACGACAACCCCGAATAGCCGAATGTTCCGCGCCTCATCTCCGTGTCGAAGAAGTCGATATTGCTGTAAAGAGAAGGATCGAGATTGCGGATATCGGCGTATGTATTCATATTGACATACACGCTGTTTGCGTCTGTTTGCCTGTTCTGCACTTCGAAATTAATCATTTCGTTTGCCTGAAAAGCAAGCATGGTAACCACAACGGAAATCGCCGCAATAAAAATTTGCTTGAAAATGTTTGCCGTGGAATAAAATCTGTCCCGACCTTCTTTTTTTCTGTTTTTGAATATGCTTTTGCACGAAAAGAGCCGACCGTTCTTTTTCGCAGAACTGTTTTCGTATACGGGCACCATCACCTCTTGCGAACGATCGGCGGCGTCGACGTCCGACTTGCCGCTCAAAGCGTACCCTGCGACTATTTCACGGGTCTCGTCGTCCTGCGTTATCCTGCCGTCGACAATGCGGATAAAATCGTCGGCATATTTTTCTATCAACGAAAGTTCGTGCGTAACCACCACCACAAGACGCGTCGCGGATATTTCTTTCAAAATATCCATTACTTTCGCGGTGTTTTCTGCGTCAAGATTACCAGTAGGCTCGTCGGCAAGGATTATGTCGGCACCTTTTATCAGCGCGCGCGCAATGGCCACGCGCTGCTTCTGCCCTCCCGAAAGAGCGTCTCCCTTTTTGTTGGCGTAACGCTGCATCCCCACAAGCGACAGCACTTCTTCCGTACGCCTTGCAATCTCCGTTTTGTCCTTGAAACCCGCAAGCGTCATTGCATTGGACATTATTTCGGAAATGGTAAACCCCTTTTCGAGATAATAGTTCTGAAATACGAATCCCGTTCTGGAATTCCGTATGTAATCGGAATTTCGTCCCGTAACGGCAACTCCGTCGAACTCGATTTCGCCGCCGTCGGGTCTGTCCAGACCTCCTATGATGTTGAGCAACGTCGTCTTGCCGCTTCCGCTTTTCCCGAATATTGCAATCAATCCTTTGTCAGGCAATTCGAACGACACACCCTTCAACACTTCGTTGCGGTTGCGTGAATGAGGGTTGAATACTTTTTTGACGTTTTTAATGGCTATCATCAGACAACTCTCCCCGACAAAATATCGTATATGCCACAGCCGTAAAGCTCGGTTTTTACCATCACTTGCTTCCCCTCCCGAGCGTCTTGCGTATGCTTTGTCCGTTAAGGCTCTTATTGAATCCGAAAGCCACCAATTCCACAATCAGCAACAACATAACCTCTATGAAAAAGTAGTTCCCGACCGATATGACGGAAAGCCCGCTTGCCGGTAAGGCCGCGACAATCAGTGATGCCACGGGCAAAAGCACCAGAGTCGGCAGGAATGTCAGCGCCATCTGCACGTAAAGGGCTTTCGACGCCGTTTTGCCTGAAATTCCGAGAGTGCGATACACGGTAAAATCTGCTTTGTAGACCTTAACGCTGCGGATAAAAATTATGCTTATGAGAATTCCGAACAACACCGACACGGCAACGAGTGCGGTATACCACAGAATGTCCGTTGTGAAAACGTCTCCCGCATTGTGAACATACACTTTTTGAGAGGACAGCAATCCCACATAACCTTTTTCGTTCAAAGCGCTTAAGGCATCGCGTGCCCTTTTGTCGCTGTCGAAATACAGACTTATTTGAGAAACGCTTTCGTCGGAGGCAAACATTTCCTCATAATCGCTTTCGCTCAACTCCGCAATCAGTCCGTCCGTCTTTTCGCTCTTGCGTGTATCGTCAATTATGGTATATGCCCTTTCTTCGTTTGCGGAGAAGACAACGGTTTTGCCCTTTACATTCCAAAACGAGGAGTTTATAAGGTTTATTTGTCCTGATAAAAGTTCAGAATTGACGGCAAATGTAAAAACCGTCGCGGCATCGTCGCCCAGTTTCACCGATGTGTTTACGGCACGTATCTTTCTGCCGTAACGTTCCAGTGTTTCATATCCGAGGTACAGTTTTACGTCCGTGACGTTCACGGAAGTCTCGGTTTCGATACTGTCGACTCCTATTCCCGCATTTATAAACGTATTCGCAATATCTTCGGCGTCCTCCGCCGCATACAACGGCAACACCAGCACGGCACGGTTTCCGCTAAGATTATGAACATAAGGTGCGTAAAGACAAATCACCTTATACTCGGACAGCATTCCCGCCCCGCGCGGAACAGTCACGGAAAACTCCGTAAGGGCTCTGTCGGGGAACATGAAACCCGCGCCCGTCGCGGCGGCAAGTTCGTCCGCAACATCGGCGGATATCTTGTCTCCCCCCGCCGTGACGATTACTTTCCCTTCCACGCCAACGTCGTCAAGCGTCGTCCTGACGGGCAGTATGAGCATTTTGCCGAATACCGACAATACGATTAGCAAAGTTATTGCGCAGACGAACAGCGCAAGTGTCATCATCATCGTGAAGCGAGGTCTGCTTTTGTAATTGAGCACCCCTATATGCAACACATTCTTGATATTCCGAAACCTGCTCCCATCCTCATCGGGCACATCCGTCTCTGCTTTTGCGGATGTCTGCGTAAGCGGCGGAGAAACGACGTGCTTGTCTTCCGCAACACCTCCGTCGTACATCTTGATGCGACGCGTTGCATATTCGACGAAGAATTCCGGATTGTGCGTGACGACGATGACGAGCTTATCGTTCGCCACCTCTTTCAACAGCGCAGCGACCTCTCTGCTCGCCTTGACGTCGAGATTTCCCGTAGGCTCGTCGGCAAGGATTATCGGGGCATCCTTTGCAAGGGCGCGCGCTATGACCGTTCGCTGTTTTTCCCCACCGGACAATCTGCTGCCCTTTTGATTGATCTGTTGAGTAAGACCGACCCGTTCTATAAGGTCGCGCGCGATTTTCCTTCGCTTTTTCTTATCTTCGATGCGCAAAAGCGCCAGCTCAATATTCTCCAACACCGTAAGGTTTTCTATTATATTGAAATCCTGAAAAATGGTCGCAATGTTTTTTTCCCTGTATTTTTCCCAATCGGATTCGCCAAAATGGGAAGTCTCCTCCCCGTTTATATACAACTCGCCCTCTTCGTAGGTATCGTTCGCGCCGATAATATTCAACAGGGTTGACTTGCCCGCCCCGCTCTCGCCTTCGACGGTGACGAATTCGTTGTAATCGAATTCCAGACTGACCCCCCTTATGCCGATTGTGAATATATCGTCGGAGTCGTATATCTTTCCTATATTATCGAGCTTTAACAGCATTTCCGCCTCCGCAGTTCGCATATGCGAACCATAACGTCAAAAATAAGTTCGCCTATGCGAACATCTCGCGTTAAAGAAAAGGCTTTACGCCTGTTCTCAACACTCATCGCAATTATATGCTAGCCGCTTCGGGAGTGTCAAGCAATCGAAACACAATCAGAAAATTTAGCGCGCGCTAACGTTGAGAACCGTTTCCGCCGCGACGCGAAGGAATTCACGCCGCGGCGACAAAAAAATACAATCGATACCGTCATTGTTCCGAACTCAGTTTCCATCCCACGGATTTTTCGCGCATCGCAACGAATTTTGCGTACTGACCTCCCCGTTGCATAAGTTCGGAGTGGATGCCCTCTTCCGCGATTTTTCCGTTGTCCAACACGATGATTTTATCCGCATTCCGCACCGTTTTCAGGCGGTGCGCAATCATAATGACGGTTTTGGATTTCGTGAGTTCGGCAATGGCGTTTTGCAGCATCCATTCGTTTTCGGGATCAACGTTTGCCGTTGCCTCATCCATCACGATTACGGGGCTATCCTTTATGATTGCTCGCGCTATGGAAATACGTTGCTTTTCACCGCCTGAAATATTCGCACCGCCCTCCCCTATAACGGTGTCATATCCCTGAGGCAATGCAACGATAAAGTCGTGGCAGCATGCCTTTTTTGCTGCGGCGATTACTTCTTCCATACTCGCGTTCGGCTTTCCGAAACGGATGTTGTTTGCGACCGTATCGTTGAAAAGATACACGTTCTGAAAAACCATACTGTAATTTTTCAAAAGACTGTCGAGTTTATATTCCCTGACGTCGTGGCCGCCGAGACTGACGCTCCCTTCGTTCACATCCCAAAAGCGCAAAATCAAATTGCAAAGCGTTGTTTTTCCGCTACCCGACGCTCCGACAATTGCGAGCGACGTACGTGCAGGTATTTCTATCGTTACATTGTCGATTATCCTGCGCTTTTCGTAGGAAAATCCGACGTTCTGCACGGAAATGTCCGTCGTATTCGGACAAATCTCTTTTCCGTCCACGTCCATCACCGGCAAAGACAGTGCCGCATTGATTTTGTCGACGGAATTGGAAGCCATGCGTAAAAGCGCGGACATGTTTCCTCCCGCAGCAAGGTCATTGAATACCATGAACGACGCAATGCAGAGAACGAGAGAATTTGCGAGTGTGAGCGTGCCCCCGAGATAAAACGCGACAGCACAAGCAATGATCGCTATTCCCGCAAGTTTTACGACAAGCCCCTGCAACGCCAGAAACGGTATATAGTTTCTTTCCAGAGCGTAATTTATATCGCGTTCACGCCGAATGGCGTTTTGCACCTTTTTGTTGGCCTTGACCGTTAGGTTGTACGATTTTATGACCGCAATGCCCTGTACATATTCCAACACTGCATCGACCGCATCTTCCACCGTTTTCATCTTCCTGTCCGAATTCTTTTCGCCAGCCCTGTGCAATAACGCGTTGATTACGAGAAAGAGCGCAAATCCTCCCAACGTTACAAACCCCACTCTCCAGTCGAAAACGAACATCGCAGTTGTAATAACGACGGTCATCGTAAACCCTTTGGTGGAAAGCAACATACAACGGGTAAGCGTATCCTGTAACGATTCCGCGACATTGGTCGCCGTATTGGTGATCTGCCCGAGGTTGTGTTCATTAAAATATCCCATGGGGGCATATTTCAGTTTATCCGCAATCCTGATGCGAGAGTTTGCCGCCACGGTATATCCCGAATAAGTCATGAACTGCGTGGAAAAATAATTGCATATTGCGCAGCCCGACACACCTCCTCCGAGAATGGCAAGGCATTTCCATACCAGGCTGCCGTCCGCAGTGCCTCCCAAAATCGCATTGAGCGCATACGCACTCGCAAACAGACTGAACGCTTCGAATACCGATTGCAACAAACCGAACAATAGCGCTGCAATCATTGTCTTTTTCTTATCGCCGGCAAATCGGATGAATTTGTACAAATACTTAAACATATTACGCCTCCGTCGTGTCCTTCGCACCTATGTGCGCCTGCCATAATTCCCTGTATAGGGAACTCTTTTCGAGCAATTCCCCGTGCGTGCCGCAACACTCGATATTGCCGTCGTTGACCAGGAATATTTGATCCGAATTCGTAACGGTCGAAAGCCGGTGAGCCACAACGATCAGTGTTTTTCCCTGCACGAGACGGGAGACTGCGCTCTGAATGACCGCTTCGTTTTCGGGATCGGTGTAGGCGGTCGCCTCGTCCAATATTACGATCGGCGCGTTTTTCAGCATCGCACGAGCGATAGATATCCTCTGTCTTTCACCGCCCGACAGATGTCCGCCCGAACTGCCCACAATGGTGTCATATCCTCTTTCAAGCTGCATAATAAAATCGTGACACCCAGACGCTTCAGCAATTGCTTCCACCTCCGCATCCGTAGCATTCGGGTTTCCTTTGCGGATATTCTCGCGTATGCTTTCGTCGAATAGAAAACTGTCCTGTGAGACGTAGGCTATGTTTTCGTTCAGCTGCTCCAGCGGTATTTTGCGTATATCCGCACCGCCGATCGTAATTCTGCCGCCTTGCACATCCCACATGGACGCAAGCAGTTTGGCAATAGTGGATTTACCGCTACCCGACGGCCCGACGAGAGCATTGACCGTACCTTCGCGGAATGTAAAATTCACGTCGTGCAGGACTTCGTCTTCTCCGTAGCCAAACTTCACGTTCTCTCCACAAACGGTATATCCGTTCAGTTTTACGCGTTCGGTCGGACGCACAAGTTCTTCTTCGCAAAGAATTGAGTTGATCTCGCCCACGATCACACCGATTTTGGCTATATCGTCGTTATAACTCAATATCCCGATTAGGGGCGTCAACAGACCGAAACACAGCGCAATGATAAGTACCAGTTCTGCGAGAGACAAACTGTCGTTAAGATAAAATGCTACAGCAGCGGGGAGCACGGTAAGCAGCACGCTCGGAATAATCGACATGCCCAGCGAAAAAGGAATCTGCGTATCCCTCATCCAGTCAATGGCCGAATTCGCGGACTCTTTTGCTGCGTCGGCAAACTTTTTGTAAGAGTCTGCGGATTGATTGAATGTTTTTATCACTTGGATACCGTTTATATATTCCACGGCAACCGAGTTCAGCTGTTTGCTTGCACGAAGATATCTGGAAAACTTCTTTTCATATCCTATGTGCATACAACAAAACAAAACGAGTCCGACCGGTATCGTAATCAAAGATATCAGTCCGATACGCCAATCGATTGCGAATACGTACGCTAGCAAAACAACAGGCGCAAACAGTTTTGATGTCATTTCCGGAACAAGATGCGCAAGCGTCGGCTCAATGCTGTCTATGCGCTCTACGATGACATTCTTGATCTCGCCGCTCGGACGCGCAAGTATTTTACCCATTGACATTCGTGCAAACTTATCGCAAGCGCGTTCACGCACGTCTGCTATTACCTGAAATGTGGCTTTGTGCGAAACAGTAGTCGAGAAAGAATGACAAGTATAATGCCCCGCCCAGCACAATGCCGCAATCAGCAACCACATACCGTATGTATCAAACGCAAATATTCTCTCGCCTTCCGCGAGCAAAATGACCATCTGCCCCATACATACAAAAGGCACCACACCTAGCAAAACCTCAAGCACGGCCAGCATCACCGATACCGCATAACTGCCGCGGTAGGGCTTTGCCCATTCGTACAAATAAGAAAAAGTTCCTCTCTTCTTCTCTTTTTGCATACTAACTCCTTTTATTTTAAGTTCGCATATGCGAACTGATATCCGAAAAAAAACGGGGACGTTACATCCCCAACAGCCGATCCCAACCAGCGTCGAAAAACGCGCAAAGTTCGCGGACATATCCGAGCGCGTCCTCTTTCGTGAATTCATGGGCGACGATCTCAAAGATTCCGTTAAACATGGCACTTGCAAGAATATGATTCAAGTCCTGTCGGACCGTCCGGACCTTTGCTCCGCTTTTTTGCAAGACGTCGATAAACCGGACAGTGCTTCTCGTTTCAATTTCGATCAAAGTATCGATGTATCTTTCGTACCCCGACCCGGCGCTTTTGCAGACGATCAAGCGAAAAGCATCGAAATAGTCGTAAATGACGTCGATCATTTCAAGCATTTTTTCGTGCGTGTATTCGTGCATTTCTTTTGCCTGCTTTTCCGGGCAGAAAGAAGCAAACTCTTCCTGCGCGCCTGTAAAATAAGAATACAGTTTATCCGCCCCCTCTTTTACGAGCGCGGAAAACAGTTCGTTTTTATCGGCGAAACGGCTATACAGCATTCCCGTCGTAAACCCCGCTTTTTCGGCAATCGTACGCATGGACGCATCGTCAAATCCCTTCTGCATGAACTCTTGCTTTGCATAATAAAGGATCTTTTCTTCCGCTTTTAAGTTTTTCGACTTCACAGTTCAAGAGCCTCCCGAATGTTTTATAACAATGTTATCATAACGTTGTTATTTCCATTTGTCAACCGTATTGCACGCAATTTTGATTTGTATTTCCAAGCCTTTACGAACATACTGCCCTGCGTTTCAATATGTACTCGATATCATGTTCGGCTGTTAGGCGTGTGCTTGTCATAGACAAGTGGCGGTGCGCTGATGCGCTCCGCCAGACAAGCACACGCCTATTATTTTGGGTTGAATTTAGGCAAATCGGGCGCGAAATTGTGTGCAAAAGTAAGATTTACTTGCCTTGACAAACGCCGACCGACGGGTGGGAAACAGCAGGGGACGGAAGCGCCGTTGCCCGCTGAACCGCTCGGGCAATCGTCCGCTTTCACCGTCTCGCTCCCCTTTCCGTTCGGCTTTGTCGGTCAGTTGCAACGGCGCATCTGCTCTATGACGTCCTTGCTTACCTTTCCTACATAACACCCTTCGTCCCAACACCCGAAATCGTCGAAGAGCAACAGCTTTCTGTCGTCCACTCCGACTCGACACACAACATCGTCTTCCATAATGTCGGATATAAAAAATTGCGACAATCCCTTTGAATACACCACCTTTTCGCCCGTCTTTTCTATGTATTTCAAAATGTAGGCGAGTGCCTCGGCTTTACGGGATTGCTCATCGATAAGTTCGAAATCAGACCTGCCGAAGCGTTTGTTGAAATAAGTGTTCTGCAAAGTCACCTGTCTTTGACGAGTGCCAAAGCTGTAATCGTTCACTTCCACAAGTTCCCCCGGCATTGTGCCGTCGGGGATATGGAAGACCCCATGAAAATGCAATCGGTTTTTCTCCGGCGACCGCTCCCACACACCTATGTAACGCCATTTTTTGCGCGAACTGAACAGGCTCAGACAATTCGTGAGTTTTTTGCGGAAAGCGATCTCGTCGTGGAGTTTGTCGTTGTAGGTAAAGGTGCAGAAAAAGTTGAATTCCTGCAAATTGGCCTTTCGCGCAAGACGGATTTTCCGAGCGATAAGATTCCTTATCTTGCGGTTGAAATTCTCCTCGACAAACATCTTCGCCGCAAATTCGTCTTGAAAGTACGGGAGCATGGCGGTGAGGATTGCAGTCTTACGGTCCTTGCGGGGCAAGGCGGCGGTCTGCGCGTAAAGCTTTTCGAAAAGGTCTTTGCGCGTCATTCGGACGGTTGCGGGATTCTGCTCTTCGGATTGCGGTTGAGCGTCGAACGCAAAAGGGAAAGGCGCGGTTTCGGGAGTGAGATACACACACCCTTCCTCGAAAACGTCGTCGTCCGAAAAGTCGGGTTCGGCGGTTGCCGTCCGTATTTCTTTCGCTTCTTCGCGGACGGGTTCGGTCGATTGCGCGACGGCTTCGGCAGACTGCTCCTGCCTGACTTCGATAAATTCCTCGACGGGTTTACGGCGGTTGGAAGGCGGACGGTTGGTATGCGGGATTGCAATGTAGTGACTGCCGTCGAAATAGACTTTGCTCTCGCGGTATATCATACGCTCCGTCCTCCCTGTCCGTCGTCCCCGTCCCTGTACAGCGAGTCGATGAAATAGCTGTGCTGGGATTTGAGTTCTTCCACGCTTGCCTTTTCCGTCGCGTATTCGAGATAGCCGTCAAGTCCCACGGGCGCCTGCCTTGCCATATCGTCGAAATAGTCGGAAAAACAGTCGGTGGAAAACCGTCTGCTGTAAATCTTCTTGCTCATAAGGTAGTAGTGTTTCTTCTCCGTCCTGCCGTCCATAGTTCCGCGCTCCTTCTCGATTTTCAGCACGGAATACCCGAAGCGGTTGTAGATTCGGAGATTTCGCCGCCACATAACCGCCACGAGCGATTTCAGAATATGCACGAGCAAAGTGTTGTCGCCCCTTCGGAAACGGAAGTCGTAATAAAGGGATACGAACCGCTCGAACAGCCAGCGCGAAAGCGCATCCTCGATTGTGTAGAAAGGGAGCGCAAGCCGTTGTTCGCCCGCGGACACGATATGCAGGATTTCGCAAAGGTCGCGCGCGTCCGCACCCCAGCTTTCGGGCCGCTGTTCGTCGGTGAACACCTTGATGAACGGAAAGTTGTCGACGGTCGCGGAGTGACGGCACATTTTGAGCCACGAATTGAAAAGGTCGTTCTTCTGGTTGGTCTCCCGCGTGCTCTTCTTCATCTCTTTGAGTTCAAGATTGTTACCGCGCTCCTTGCCCACTTCCGTAATCGCCACAACGCCGAATTCGAAACTGCCGCTGAGCGGATTGTTCTCAATCACCTTTTTGCCGAGCCGCAACGCGTCGAAGTCGAGAATGTGCGCGTATCTGCCTTCCGTGATGCCTTCGGGAAAGAAATCCGTCAGCCACACCGGAAAGTTGCCCGACGAGAAAATTTCGTTGTCCTCGCGCACGGAATAGTTGGACACGATAAGACTGCTCTCGATGACGTACACGAAATAGGCGAGCGCGTAAGTTTCCAACACCTCGAACAGTCCGCTGACTTTGAGCGCGTCGTTGAACTCCCCGCCATAGCGCGCTATGTCGTAGCCGTAAAGCTGTGCGTCGGCGTTGCAATTCCCAGTGTAGCGGTCGCGCTTCAACGCCACCCACTTTTTGACGGTGGCGAGGTTATGCACGGTGCCGTGCTCCATACACGCGCGCAGCTCGTCCTCGAAGGCAATCCACGGAAAATACGGCAGTTTCATATCCGTGTCGCGCAGTATCTCGAACGCCCGCTGTCGGAACATGACTTCTTGCGACAGCACCATATCCGTTATCATCGTGGTTTTCTTTCTGCCCATACTCCCGCAAGTCATCGACACGATGGGAAGCTCGTTGATGAACCCGCAGTTGCGAGCCTCGAAATGACGGAGGCGCATAAGCGCAATCCTCTTTCGGAAACGGTCGAAAAGCACCCACAGAAAAGGCGCGGCGCACCACCAAGGGAAGTCGGCGAATATCACCTGTAAGTCCGCAACGAGTTTGCACACCTGCGTGTAAAGCGTGCCGAAATCGAACGACACGGCGAAGAAGAAATAGTACGCGAGCGCGCTCACCGCAATGCTTGCGAGATTGAGGTTGAAAATCCATATCGCAATCCACATTGCGACAATCCACCTGTGCTCGCGGAGAAACGCCGCATACTCCGTCACCGCTTTTTTCAACGGCTGATATGTCACAGCCGAAACGCGTTTGAAAACGGCAAGCGGCAAGGTGTCTTTGTTGTGCTTCGTGTTGTGCGAGGAATAGACCGCCCGCACCGCAACGACGAGGAGCAGAATACACGGCAGAACGACTGCAATCACTTTGCCGAAACCGCCCGCGATAACACCCGCGTGAGCGCACCATTCCCTGAAATTTTCGCCGTCGAAAAACAAGGCGAAAAACGCCTTTACCGAAGCGACGAAACCGTCGAAATCGAGGGGCAGAAACAAGCTCAAATTCATAACGGAAGAGGGCTCCGTGACGGTCGGCACGACGGAATGTTCGATACCGAATATTTCGCAGAAATAGAACTTTACCGACACGAACAAGTCGGAAAAACATTCCGATATGCGAAGATAGGATTTTTGAAAGACCAATGCTCCTAGCAGAACAAATCCCGCGGTGATAAACACCGTAAGGCAAATGTCAAATGCACGCCGTCTTGTCATAAGCCACCTCCGCAAGCGTTTTCAAAATAGGCAAAATCTGCCCTTCCGCGGACACTCGGCTACCCGTAAAAACGAGGTAGCCGATGAGTGCCGCAAGCAATATAAGCGATAGAACCGCTATGACCGTTTTTATTGTTCTCACTCTTTTTGTTTCTCCTTTTTCTTCTGCCTTTTGTTGCCTCTTTGAGCCTTGCAGTATGCGGCGAGTCTGAACGGCAGACTGACAATCCATACGATTGCGCGTGCTATCCAAGGAAGCAAGGGAACGAGCAACACGATGAGCAGTATGCCGAGCAGAATACCGAGCAGAACCTTCCACCACGGGGTGTCGTCCGGCATTTGCACGGGCGGCGTCACCGCATTGACGATGTCGATGGGACTGGACACCACGGGAATGACCTTGTACACGCCGTCCTTATTGAAGGTGAGCTGTATGATGTCGAAGTCGAAAAACACGCTCTCCCACGCCCTGTACGCCTGACCTTCGGTGTGCTTATCGGGCAGAATCGTGCGAAGCTCCATAATGTCCACCGCCGCCGAGTAATAGTCGCTGGTCGCAAACCTGAACAGCACGACCACCTTTTCCTCGTCGTCTATACCGCTCACCGTAACGGCGTCGCGGTAGTAACTTTTGAGAGCGGACACATCGCCCGCGTTTATGAGAAGCCTTTCCGCGATTTCCTCGTCGCTGCCCTGCAAGTCCTCTTCTTTCAAGGTGTATATGGGCGACACGACGCGGCTCGACTCTTCGGGTATCTTCCCGAACATAGTGTCCCAGAGTCCCCAGTTCATCCAGTTGTCCCAAAAGGACGGATTGCCCTCCTGCCAGCTCGAAAGTTTCTGCAAGTCCACGTCGGCGTCGAAATCATAATAGCTGTACCCTTGTTGAATTTTGCCGTAACCGGTGTCGAGTTTGCGGTAGTCGTCGATGTCGCTCTCGAACAAATCCGAGCTTATCGTGCCGTCCTTTATCGGCAAGGTGCCGCCGTCGAAAGTCTTGTCGTAATTCTTTATGTACTCGTACAGCGCGTTGCTCTCCACGCCGCCTATCGACACGATGTCCGCATACGGGTCGTACTCGCTGATGTCGTTCACCTTGAACAGATAGTAAAGCGTTTCGCAGGCGGGGTGCAGATAATAGTCGCCGAGGTTCCAGCCCCACTTTGCCACCATCATTCCGCCGCCTCCGTCGCCCGCCTGTTGACCGAGCGAAAGCACGGACGAGTCGCGGTTGTAGCCCATATATTTGCCGACGTACGCCGCCGCCTGATTGTAGAATTCCTGATTGCTCGTCACCACGATGTCCTTGGTCTTGTATTCGTACCACTCCGCCTTTATCCTTTGCAGTCTGCCGTAGGTATCGAAAAACCGCTTGGGCGCGGCGAAGTACACCGTGTCGAGCTGGTTCTGATACCCCGCACCTTTCGAGGAAGTCTTGGTGCGGTAAAAGGTGTGCTTTACGTCGAGGGACACGCTTTCGAGATACTCCACGGTGCTTGCGAGCGTGCTCTTTGCCGAAGCGTCCGGACCGTACCCCTGCGCGTACCCCGTGAATTTGAAAGTGCCGTTCACGGGATATTCCGTTGCGTTCCCCGCGCCGTATGTCTGAAGTTCGATACCCGACACATCGTATCTGCGCTCGTTGCTGTTGACGCGCTCGGCGAAAGTCGTGCCGTTTATCTCCCTGTCCACCACCTTGAATTTATAGAACAGGTTTTTGTAGTTGCTCTCGTCCGACTTGTCCAAAAACTGCAAGTCAAACTTCATATAATCGTTCGGGTTGCCATCTCCGTCGTAGGACACCGCCATCTGGATTTTGTTGCTCTTGCCGTTCGTCGAGAGGTTGAGCCCCTGCGGATTGTAGATATAGACGTAAAGCCCGCAGTTGCCCCTCATGTTCGCCTTGTACGAATAGCAGTATTCGACGAAATTGATGACCTGCACCGTGCCGTTCTCGTTGTAGGGATAGTCCTTGATGTCAAACCCTTCCCCGCTCTCCGTGGAAGTGGTGAGGTCGTCCAAAACGTCGGTGGCGTCGTAGTTCAAAGTGCCGCTGTCCGCAAACGCGACTTTCGGCGCCGCCGCTGCGACGACGCCGAACGCGATGACGAACACGACAACAAGCAACATCGCTTTGTAAACCGTCGTTTCCGTCAAAACACAATCACCTCCTTGTCGAGCGTTATCTCGCACACCTCCTCGTAGGCGGAAAAGTGAACGGTCACGGTCGCCTCGCCGTTATAGGAAGTGATGACGAGAGAATACATATCGGCATATCCCTTGCCTTCGCAGTCTCCGATTTCGTTGTTCGGATACACGCCTTTCAACACGTCGTCGACGCCGCCTTTCGGGGTTACGGTGAAAGACTCCTCGCCGTATTCGATGTCGAAGCCGCCCGTCAGGTTGATTTCCGCCTGAAAGGAGTACGCCTGTCCGTCGAGGGTGAAATCGAAATCCTTGCCCTCGACCGCGTGAGGCACAACCTTTACGCTGTAACCCGATATGTCCCCGCCGAGAGAATTAAAAGCGTACTTCACGTCCACCTTCAAAGGCTTTTCGGGAGTTGCGTCGAACCCGCCCGCAGAGGACATAACGTCTTTGCCGTCGACGGTGACGTAGAATGTTTTGAAATCGCTCGTGAATCCGCCCGTGAATCGGACTATTACGCCCACGACTCCCGCAAGAACCAAGACCGCTAAAATGACCGCCACGATTTTCACTGCCGTTTTACCCGTCTGTTTTGCGGTTTTCATAGCGCGCCCTCCTTAAAAGGTAATCGAGGACGGCGCAAGAGAAACGCTCGTGACGGTAGACTCGATGTCGATGTACAGCAGCGCTTCCACTCCGCTGACCTTGTCCTCGACCAGCACATACCAACGGCAGTTGTCGGGGATGCCGCCCGAACGGGGGTCGGTGTAAGGGCTCTTGTAGGTGAAGCGGTAACCCGTGCGGGGATAGCCGTTGACGTAAGAGGACTCGGAACTTACGGCGTTGACTTTGAGTATGTTGCCCTCAACCGTCGCGGTGAGGAACTTTTCGGGCGCAATCGTGAGCGTTTCCTTTTCCTTGGTGACCTCGTGCGTGTAAGTGTAGGAACCCTCTTCGAGGTTGAACACTATCTCCTCGGTCGAAGCGATACTGCCGTTGACGATATAATCTTTCGTCATGACGAACCTGCCCTGTCCGCGTATTGCGGTAATCTCGAAGTCGCCGAATTTGGAGCCCACAGCGCCGAGCGTGTTGCTGAGATTGAGAGCAATCTCGTTGGTGGTGCCGGCAGTCAGCACCACGCTGTCCGTGGTGGTCAACTCCTCGCCGCCGTATGTAAAGGACAGCGTTTCGGGAGTGCCCTCGAACATCACGAGGCAAGACGCCGTGTAGCCGCCGACGCGGGTGGTCGCGGTGACATACGCGCTTGCGCCCTCGAAACCTTTGTATGCGGTTACGGTTGCGGTCAGCGCACCGTCGCTTTGAGGAGTGACGGAGAGATAGTCGCCGACGTCCTCGCCCTCAAGCGGTACGCACCACGTGAGAGACCAATCCACGGATTTGTCGGGTGCGTCAACGGGCAACACGGTTGCAGTAATGGTTTTCGACACCGACTTCGCGCCGGTCTCGGGGTCTGATGCGGTAAAGGCAATTCCCGCCGAAAGCGTGACCGCCCCTTCCGTTGCTTCCGATACGTCCGTCAAGCCGTCGCCGTTTCCGCCCTTCTCGGCCTCGTCGGCACTCGGAACGGCAAATACCAAAGCCGCCACCATACCGCCGAGCAATACCGCAATCAGCACGAAAACGATTACCCACTTGACAGCGTCGGAACGCTTGTGCTCATAGAATTCGTTGTTCATTTTTACCTCCGTTGTTTTTTCAAAACTGCGGCTTGATATGCTAAACCGCAGTCGTAAAGTTGTCGTTCGTCGCTTTACGCTCTCTTGGCGAGCATATTGAGCAGCGACTTGTCCGACGGTTTCGCGGGCTTCACGGTGCACTCGTACACCTCGCCGTCCTCGTCCCACGAACGCACTGCGTAGGTGTTGCCGCTGACGACTCTGCCCGTCGTTTCGTCTTTGATTTCGTAGGGCTTCGCAACCAGCGCCACACGGTTTTCCTCGCCGAACACGATGTCCAGCACGGCGTATCCGCCCTTGTCGGGAGGGGTGACCGCAACGCGCACGTCCTTGCCGCGTATTGTTCCGCTCACGAAATAGGAGAAGTATCTCCGTCCGTTCCTCTCATAGGGTTCTCTTTCGACGAAAACCTGTTCGCCTCTCGAATTCGTCATATCTTTCGTCCTCCTTTTTTACTTGCCCCGCCTCTGCGAGTATTCCTTTGCCTCCGCTTTGCTCTTGCCTTCCGTGAGCGCCTTCTTGTACTTGTACATTCCGGCGTGGTCGGTCTGGCATTGCAGATATCCCGAGCGTATGCCCGCTTCGTAGTCCGTCAGCTCCCTGCCCTCTTTGGGACCGTGCTGATGAACCTTGCTCCTGCGCTCGTCCGCATATCCCTTCGCCCTCTTGGAAGGTACGGACCAGCGGCGTTTGTTGTACTTGCTGTTTTTGTCGGTAGCCAAAATCTGCCTCCTGTTGTGTTTTGTGTGTGCCCGTGTTGCCGATAGCGAAGCCGTTTGCCCGTCGCGCCGATAGCACAGCTATTAAGTTGTTGTTTATGGTTTCGGACATTGTTGGAACACTCCGTTCCGTGCGATATTCCGCGGTGAGTGGCCACTCTTATCTTGCAAGTACCGCACGATTTGACCGCTGTTTCCCCTTGTCCGTTACCGTCTTTCAATCGGCGTACACTCTCGCGTACATCGTGGTGGGAAGCCGCTTCCCGTCTATGTGCCTGCGGCGGCAGAAAAGTATCTCGTACTCCCTGTCCCGCTCGGCAGTCCGCCTGAAAAAGGTGTCGTCGCTGAACACGACGTTGTTTTCCTCTCCGTCATAGCGGATACCGATTTTCTGCCTGACGATGAAATCCCTCGTCCTGTACACGTTGGTCGCACCGACCACGAATTCCGGCACTCTGTCGTTCATATTTCCGTTCCTCCTCTTTTTTCGATTTCGCCTTTGAAATACAGGCAAAGTTTCTGATTTACTTCCTTTACGTACTGCGGCGAATAGTTCCGCTCCTCCGCGAGCGACGACTGCGTTCTGCCGAGCACATACAACGACACGTAGAAGTCGAACAACAGCGGCGGCGCCTTTTCGGCTATGCGGCTGTATCTCTCCGCCTTTCCTACGACTTCGTGCCGCACCTGTATCTCGTTCGCCTTGTCGAAAATCCGTCGGTGGGTGTAGTAGTATCGGATTTCCTGCAAATCTTCCCTCACCTTCTCGAGCTTCATTTGCCCGCCGTCCTTTTTCCGCCCGCCAGCGTGAATTGCGAAAGTATCGACTCCATGATTTCAGCGTCCTTCGCAGTCAGCCCCGCGGACAGCCTTTCGAGCAATTCCTTTTGCTTTTCGGTGAGATACCTTCTTCCGAGGCGGTATCCGTCGCGCACCCACACGCCGCCGCCCGTACCCTTCGCCGTGAAAATCGGATAAGACAGGGAGAGTTCCTCGATGTCGTAGCAAATCGTTCTGCGCGACACGCCGAGTTCGAACGCCAGATTGTCGATTGTGTCGAATTTGCGTTCGCACAGCTCTTCGATAAGCCGCATTCGGCGCTCGTTTGCTCTCACCTGTCTCACCTCCTTTCCTTTGATGGCTGAATGGTATTAGGTCAATATGCAAGGTTTTTGCACATTGGAAAAATTTTTTGAAGAAATACAAAAAGCCCCGACAAACAGACTTCCGTTTGGAAATCGTCTGTCGGGGCCTCTCGTTTTCTCGGCTTAACCCGCGACTGCTCGGCAATATGACCTGAAACGGGATTTACTTTTTCACGGTGCTTTTTCAACCGTCCGACCCATTCCGTCGTTACGCCCTATTCGGTTTTATTCGTTCCTAACTAATTACTTATTATCTCCCCTGGCGGCGCAATAACCTCTATGCGCTCCCGCCTTCTGCTCATTCGTTTGCTCACCATAACCAGCCCGCACTTCGGGCAGCGGAGCTTGACGCAGTCCTTCTCGTTCCTGTATCCGACTACTTCGCTACCGCAATTCACGCACCGCCTTCTCACGGGGTTCCAGCTTTCCTGCATAATCCATAATCCCTCCTTCACCGTTCACATAATCGTCAACAATATTTTTCTTAATCTCGACTTTACACGCACAAAACGCACAATAAACTTCAGTTTTGTCGCAAAGTCAGTATAGCTTGATACAACTCACCAGCACGCCCTGAATATCGCACTCGTCGAGTTCTATGTCTTTCATACGCTTGTTTTCGGGGTGCAGAATTATCTTGCCGTCACGGTGGAAAATGCGTTTCAGCGTGGCGTTTCCGTCCACCAACGCGACCACCACCTGACCGTCGTCCGCGCTGTTCTGCCGCCGCACCACAATGAGGTCGCCCTTCTGTATCCCGATGTCTTTCATGCTGTCGCCGAAGGTGCGAAGCATAAACAGTTCCCCGCTCCCGAACAGGTCTTTCGGAAAAGTGTAACTGCCCTCGATGTTCTCCACCGCGAAGTTCGGCTCCCCGCAGGCAATCTCACCGAGCAGCGGCACCACGGTAGGCTCCCCGCCCGCTAAGTTCGGCACGGTCTCAATCTTTCCGTCCGAGTCGCAGTTCAGTCTGCCCTCTCGCTCCAAAGCCTTGACATACCTCTGCACCGTCGCAAGCGAGCCGAGCCCCACCGCGTGCATAATCTGCCTGAAACTCGGCGCCCTGCCGAACTCCCGCTGATATGCCACATTGTATTCCGCGACCCTTTCTAGGACTTCCTCGCTCATCACTCGCATACTTTACTCCATTACAGAACGCGCCGTTTTGTTATGTTTTCCACATAATATCAAAAGCCAGCCCCCTTGTCAAGAGACTGGCCTCAAATTTTATTTTTTCGAAAACAACGAATTTTCTAGTATTTATTGTTTTGTTCTCTCAACTAATTTAGTAACATCAACAACAGGAAGCATTATCGGTCTTAAACCCGGTTGTGCTGTTACTAAGGAAACTTCACTTCTCAGATATGGCATCATTATTGTTATCGTATTAATGTTCAACAGATGCTGTGCCGTTGTTTCATCCATTCCACCTTCTGTGAATTCTAACTTGAATCTTCCGTTTAACTTTATTTCAATAGAAAGATGTTCTTTTTCATCAGAGATAAAAACAGATAATATTTTTTCTACCTCATGCGGATTATCATCAGCTACATTGGTATCAATAGCATAGCTAAAATTTAACTTTGCATTTCCCACATCAGTTTGCTCTTTAATCCAAACACATTCAATTTTCGAAAAATGCAAGTCAAGCATTTCCAATTTGCTATTAATTTCTTTCATAATTTGTTCGCTCCTTATGCTGCATTTGAGTAAGGTTCATAATAACTCATCTCGAAATTCGCTTTATTACTAACCATCCTTTCGACTGCGACATCTGTACTCGACTCATAAACAGAAAAGTGCGCAGCTATGTTTCGTTCTTTTTGTTTTGATTGTTTAATAAGTGACTGAGCGGCTGATTTCGCGTTACGATAAGCACGCTCTGAGATTTTACCACGTGCAGATTCCAATGTCTTAAGGAACAATTTGGGATCGTGCTCTATTTTCATGAGTTTATCCGAATAAATTTTACTAGGAATATAACCTTCATAATATCTAGTATAAGTTATCTCTCCAAAACCCAACACTTTGGATAATGGTCTAATGCCAATATTGTAAATTATCGGTATACGGCGTATACTAGAAAGCTTTACCAATCCCATTTTTTGACAATATGCATCTTGATATGCAACTATATTATTTTCTGCTAAATCTTCAACATAAACCTCTTGCCCACAATCAACACAATAAGCGAGCGTCTTGATATATTTTACTTTAACACCATTAAATACATCTTCCGCTATCACTTTTTTTGTCACGTATTCTTCATCTTTTAAACAATGTACGCAAAACACCTTCATTGCTTTTACTCCTTTTAATCTGGTAATTGACTGTACCTTGGCATTCCTGCACGCTCTGCTTCATGAAACGATATTACCAAGCATCGTTTATCATCGTACGTATTCCCGATTAGCTCTACCTTAATGTATATTAATATTTTGTGTTTTTGAGTTTTCAATGACTCCCCTCTCCTATTCAAATAGGCTTCGTAAAAATATATGAACATAAGGTTGCCACCACGACCACAATCGTGTCTTTCATTCACCTGTACATCACTGCATTGTTCTGGTTGCAACGATTCAATAACCGAATTGCGCCATTCCCGAGTGGCAATATAGTTTCGAAAAAAACGTTCGTTCTTTTCTCTTTCATTATCACCGCCCTCTCCCTCATACACACAACATTTGTTAGCAGCTAACTTTACAAACTCTTCAGTTGCTTGGTCAATATCGCGCTTAGTCATCTTAGACCAAACGCTATTTGGCATAAGGCGATATTCACCCCCCCCTGTAATGTTATGACAAAAAAGTATCATTTGATACATTTTTAACAATAGTAACACACGAAAATTTTTCCGTCAACCGTTGAAATGAAACTTCTATCAAACTAATAACACTCCAAAGTATCGCAATTACAGGAATTATGACACGAATTTTTTGATCAGCATTTTGATTCACATCCTTACATTAATAATTTTGTCTTTCGGGGAGGTGGGTATCGGGGGTGTTGGCGCGGATCAAGGGCAAAAGATTTGCTTTTGACTTCAACGCTCAATATTCCCACGCAAGTCTTTTGCTCTACCCTTGACCGCTTCGCCGCCCCCGATTTTCTCCTTGGTGTCGAAAGACAAATCCAAAGACAAGGAGATTTTCTTATGAGCAACGAATTTACCCTTCCCGTTACTTACCCGTCGGTTACCCGTAGCTTACCCGAAGTGACCAAATTACCTACCGTCACTTACCCGCAGGTTTCTCGCGGACGGGCGGCAGACTGCTTTATACTGCAACCGAAGGCGAAAAGGCAAAGCCGCACGCAAAGTAAGAAGCTTACCGATTCGCTTTCGAATACGCAAAAAGGAGGAGCAATATATGACGGAAGCGCGCAGAAAAAATACGGTTCGAAAAAGAGGCGACGAACACAAATCGGTGCGGTTAGAATACGGAAAAACAAACTTTCGGGACATATACAAAACGGTCACTTGAACGACATCAGAATCGAAGAACTCATCACCGCGGAAGCGCGGCGGTTGAGCGAACAATTCGGCAAAGCATTCCTCGACTGCGAGGACATCGTAAAGCTCACGGGGCTCGGGCGCGACAATGTGCGAGGGCTTATGCACAAGCGTTGCTTCCCCGTGGTGAAAGCGGGCAACAGACAAGTGGTGAGTATACTTGCATTCGTCACCTGGCAGATGACGGAGTATCTGAAAGGAGAAAATTCTTATGGCAAACTCAAAATCTAAAACGAAAAAGAAAAAGGTCGTCCGCCGCGGGAAAAACGAGGGTTCCGTCTATCAACGGAACGACGGACGGTGGTGCGCCGTAGTATCTCTCGGATACGACAGCGACGGAAAACGCGTGCGCAAAATCTTTTACGGCTGGACGCGCTCCGAAGTTGCGATGAAGATGACCGCCGCACTGGGCGAAAAACTCAACGGCGGTCACGCTTCCGTCATCAACGACGATTTGCGGACATTGATACACGACTGGCTTGTGACGTTCAAGCAGGCGAACGTCAGCCCCCGCACTTTCGAGACCGCGGAAATGCTTGCGAAGCTTCACGTCTACCCTCACATAGGCGAACTCAAACTCGCGCAGGTCACCCCGAACATCATTCAGGGGGTGCTGAACAAAATGTTGGTCGCGGGATACTCGCTGGCGTATGTGCGCAAAGTCAAATTCCTGCTCAACCAATTTTTCGCCTATGCGAAGGCAAACCGATTCATCAACGACAATCCCGTATCGGAGTGTATCGTCAAATCCACGCCCGAACACAAGGAACGCAAACAGGAAACCTACAAGGCAATCCCGATTGAAATCCGCGAGTATTTCCTTGAAGTCATCTCAAAAAACGACTTCATGAAGGCGCTGTGTATGATACAGATGTTCGCGGGATTGCGCATCGGCGAAGCACTTGCGCTGAAATGGAAAAATGTGGATTTCGACAACGGCATCATCTCAATCGACTCTGCCGTCACCGAATTGCCCGTGCGCAACTCGGACGGCAAAATCGTAGACCATCGCACCGTAATTTCGGACACCAAGACGGCGGCAAGCGTGCGCGAAGTGCCTATGCCCAACATACTGAAAACCACTCTGCTCGAATGGAAGAAATCCCGTTGGGTGCAACAGCGCACGACAGGCAAGTCGTTTATAGGTCCAAACGACTTGGTTTTTGCCAACAACGATGGAGAATTGCGTACATACACTGGCACGAAGACGATATTCCAACGCCTTATGAGTCAGAACGGATTGGCGCCGTACAAGCTCCACTTCCATTCCTTGCGGCACACCTATTCGAGTATGCTCTTCGAGTCGCGCGAAAACCCGAAAGTCATCCAGATGCTGCTCGGTCACAAAGACGTCACGACGACAATCCGCACCTACAACAGCGTTGACCGTTCCTACTTCAAGCAAGCCGTCGACAAACTCGACTCGAAATTCCACTTCGACGATGACTAAAACTCAATACTGTTAAAGCGGCACCGATTTCATTCGGTGCCGCTTTATTTCTGTTTGCATTTGCTTTGTGTTAACTCTTACTTATCTTTAATTCGATTTGTTTAGCGAGTTCCATTAGTTCGAGGGCATCTTGATGCCATTGATTCAGTTCGTTTATTGATATTTCGTCAAGATTTGAACTGACATGCCCTATAAGTTTATTGCACAGTTTGCCGAATTTTTTGGTAATCTCATCTGCTTTAAGTTCTTTTGCTTTTTCGCGCAAACCACGAGTTGTAATATCACCTGTGATTTCACGAATTGTCTGTCTTTTTGCATCGGCATCGGCAAAATATTTTCTCACCATATTTTGGTGTCGCGGATACAAAATGTTAAAGTCAATCTGCACTAATTGTTCGAGTGTATACTCAAGATCAGGATTCACTTGATAAATCAAGTTTAACTGTTGAGCATTGGCGTGCTTCATTAAAATTCTCTGCACGGTCAATGTCCATCCATTTATTACGCCTTTTTCCATCAATTCCAATGCGTATGCGGCAGCGCAATTATCATCGCCTTTCAGCAGCATACCGTTTACCAGGCTTTGTGCCTTTTTGAGCGGAATATTTTTTGCCATTTTGATTAAAGCTTTCACCGCAAACTGCCCGAACATCTTGTTTTTGACTATAAACTCAACTGCTTTTTCGCATGCGGCGGGATTCCCCTCATAAGGTATAATTTCCTCTCTGTAAATAAACAACCCGTGCACGTTTGCTACAACGGTTTTTCTCAAACTCTCACTCCGCACATAATAATGATCTCCGTTTTCATAATAGCAACATTGTGAAGAAACCAGATTTTCAAGCACTGAAGCGGTCAACACATGCCAGCCATTGCCCTCGGCTCTATCATAGATTTTTCCGACATATCTTCCCAAATTACTAAGGGGAGCATACAGTGCTTTTTCAAAAATGCCGTTTTCTACCGCAAGAAGTTTGTCCGCAATTTTTATCTTCACGTCTCCCGAATCGTCAAGCAAAACGGTATATTGCTCCGGATCACGGCTTTCTTTTGCGTTTTCAACAGACATATCGATAATATCTTCTTTTATCATCAATATGTCGATTAAATTTTCGTATGAACCCAAATCACCGCTGTAAATCTTTCCGTTGAACTCGGAAACATTTAAGTCGGGATAAAATAAATAGGAATTGCTTTTATCTATTTTGAACACCGGAATCATCGAATTGTTCATAACATTCTCCAACTGCTCAACCGTAAAAGCCTTAACACGCTCGTACAACTTTTTGAAATGCTCGTTCAGGCTGCCCTCACCCGTTATATCGTCAATATAATGCAAGGCGACCTCATCACGCTTTTGGGCAAGACGCGACGTGCGAAGAGCAAGGCTGCAAATCAAATATTCGTCATACGACGCTTTCTCAAAAGTGTTATACTTGACGCTTATTCTTTTGACTTCCTTAAACAAGCTTAATTTTAGACTGACCTGCAGGCTCATAATCGATTCCTCCGTCAAACTTTATAATTTGTCCGTATCTTCTTATGTCGTCAATAATGTCGGCAAAATACCGCCTCTTGCGACCGTCTGACATTTTCATTTCAATCTTTGAAAGCGTTATCGGATTACCGAAGACAAACAGTTTGTCTCGCGCCCTGCTCATCGACACATTAATTCTCCGAAAGTCGTTAAGGAAGTTTCCGCGCGACATGTCGGTCACCACGGTATTTACCAACACAATATCGGTTTCTCTGCCTTGAAAAGCGTCTACCGTGTCAACTTCAAAACTCTTGAAAGTTTTCTTCGCGCGGTTAATAAGCTCGCGATTTTCCCGTTTGAAGCGGTCTATCTGAGCACCGTACGGGAATATTGCCGATACGGAAACCTTTTCAGGGCACAGGGTATTGTCAATCAACATAACAAGAATATCCTTTGTAGCTCTCAATTCCTCGACATTGTAACGGGACGTCCCGTCGCTTGCTTCTTTCCCGTTCTTGACATCCACAAAAAACACATCTTTTTCGTTGAGCATTCCGTACTTATCGGAAAACCGAACCTTCGCGGGTTTGACCTGCTCCCTCATACACACGAGTTCACCGTCGTAAAAAATATTGTAAGCCCCGAGCACCGTTTTTACCGAACGATAATTTATGTTCAGAGTGACCAGCCTTCCTGCTTGCCGTGCTTTCGTAAGCGTTTTGGAAAATACGGATTCCTCGTAAATTTTCTTCAGTTTTTCAAATTTATCCTCGTTGTACGAAGCCAAATGCTCAACCTCTTCTTTCTGAAATTCCAAAAGCGGGGCAAGCTGAAAATCGTCTCCTACCATTATTATCTTGCTGACATAAGGAAGATATCGCAAAACTTCGGTTATCGGGCATTTGGAAACCTCGTCTATGATAAGCCAATCGTACCCGTCAAACACTTCCAAACCTTTCTTGCCACCGATGGCGCTTGTCGTCGTCGTTGCTCCTATTACGGAATAATCGGATTGTCCGTTGTTCTCGGAGAACTTAAACCTGTGCTCTCCATTGAAGTGTGACATGTCTCCCGTAATCAACTCGGCGAGTCTACGATTACGGGCATGCCCATTGTGTTTGTCGAAGTGCTTTGCCCAAGTCCTGTAAATCGTAAAATCGATTTCCTCACCGGAATATTTGTTTCTACGGTTCGTGATTCTCCACGGGATAATCGGCTCGTGATTTTCCATCAGTTCGTCAAGAACATTGTCTATGGCAACATGAGTCTGAGACGTGATTACCACCTTTTGTTTTAATTCCTTTGTGATGTATTGGACTATTGCATTTATGACAAATGTCTTGCCGGTTCCGGGTGGTCCTTTGATAAGACTGACAGGCGAACCGTCCGTCGCCATCAAAAATGCCCTTTTCTGTGAATCGTCCAAGTTTTCTATGTATTTGTCCTTGTTGTCACCAGGTTTTCTTTCGGATCCGTTTGACGGCATTGTACTGTCGCCGATAATGTACTCTAGCAATTCGGAAGCAGCTCCGTACGCCCCCTGATTGATTAGCCTAAGCGAGTTGTCGATAGATTCCAACTTCACTTTCTGTCCCATATCGTACAGGTTCAGGTATTTGTGGTCGTATCTGCCATACCTGGACTGCCCGGACAGGACCAAATAATCCCCGTCGATGTAGACGTTCTTAAGTTCAAACCCGTTGAGATTTCTGTCGTTTTTTGTGTTCAGTTCGGCGACATCACTTAAATACAAATCGTCGGAAAAAGACTTTATTTTCTTTATCTCGTCGCGCTGAGCTTTTATTCTGATATCCGCGATTTTCATCACTTCGTCTTGAAGCTCCGCGGGCAAATTCTCAAATTTATACCCCTCCAGTCTGTAACCTATTACGATACCGTTGATGTCATTTACGGCGTATTCGTCTTCGACTTCGATTCCCTTTACCTCAATCGGTACAAAATAATAAGGTTTGGACACACTTGCAATCTCATAAGAAACATTGTTATTCAAATCTGCCGAAAGAGATTTATAGAACTCGAATATTTCCATAAACTCATCAAACTGTGAGAGGTTGTAAACAAAATTACTATCGTTTTTAATCTCTTCCAATTTTGCCTGCATCTGCCCTATAGAAATCGGATTGTTGCAAAAAATTACTTCTTCCGTCACCCCTTTTATTGTCTCAAAATCCGATTTTTCCTCTATCATCACCTTCTTCACATAAAATTCTCCGCCAAACGGTGAATTGAAAGAGCATGCCAAATTCCCGCACAACACCAAACAGCCGCCATTCTTCAACGCATAAATCATTCTGATTCCGTTTAACGAAGAAATTGCCCGTTCGTCCCTTCTGTCGTATTTTATATCCAAAAGATTTGTCGTAAATTTTACAGTGTGCGGTTCTCCATCGTCCGCCGCCATAAGAAGTTGAGCCTCGTTTGCTCTTTCCGGTTCTTCAAAATAATTGGGTTTTGTCAATTTGAGATGCAACATTTTCTTTTCCTCGTCCTGTTTTATGACTCGCAAATGTATATAAGTCCGTTTACTCCTGGAAATTAACACTTGCTCAATTTTTCTTTGAAGTTCTTATAAGCGCGACTTGCGCTCTGCTCGCTTACGCCACACCATTCTGCAATTTGTCGTGCTGTCGGCAGAGACCTTTTATCTTTATAAAATTCCGCGATTCTCTCGTTGAATAAGCTTTTGCTTCCCGCAACATTTCTTGCTCGCTCCAAATCAAAGTCAAATCCCTTGATAATCTCGGCAGTTAAAAGCATCGAAATCATTTTTTTCTGACGCTCCTGCAGCTTTCGGTATATTGTCTCGATGCGTTCGATGACCTCTGCCGCGTCGTCATCTTCAATTAACACATCTTCAACCGATTTTTCGGAATCAGATATTGTATCAAATATATCTGCCTCGTCTCCGTCGCCTGTTTTCATCGTATTTTCGACTGTCACGGCAGCATCGTTGATACCGACCATTTCGTTCAATTTCCGTATACTGATGTTCAACGCTCGGGATATTTTTTCTTGTACTTCTATATCGTGAACATCCAAGCACTTGCTGTTTGCGAAACTCAATATACGTCTTATAAGTCTGTCGTCTTCGCCGGTCAGTTTAATACCGTGGCGACGACTGTCAATCAACTCTTTCGCCCTTGCAATGCCAAGTTCCCTTTTCATCACGCTATTGAACAAATGCAAAAAGCTGCCTCTTGAAGCATCGTAATATTTAATGCATTCAACAGCGTTCTCAACCAAAACCATGCTGTACGAGTCCAACGGTCTGTCGGGAAAAACAAACATCCTGTAATAATCGGTGAGCAGAGCAAGCAGCCTACAACGCTCAGACATATATTGCATCGGACAACTCTCTTTGTCTATGGAAAAGAGTGGAGAGTCGTCTATCAGCTTTACCAATTCTTCTTTGGATGTCATAGGCGGCAGCAATGAAATCAAATGTCTAAGATAGTGTCTAACGCTTTAACGGCATCCTCCGCGCTTTTGTATTCCATCGCGTTGGTTACGCCGTTCAAATAATACAGAGGGGTAAGATCGTAAATGACCGGATTCGCGGGTACGGTTTTTCCCATGTTGCGTTCGTCAACAACAAAATCTACCTTCCCGTAAATTATGTTTGCTATCTTCGCTTTAAAAAATTTTTCGGCAAAATTCATTACGGTGAACATTATTATAGGAAGTGGCTTCGGCCCGTATGTGATATCACACACAATTTCTGCCCCGTATTCAAGTTTTGCCACCATGCTTCTCATCAACCTTTCATGAATGTCTCGATTTTCTTCAAAAGGCGTAGACAGCGTCACATATTCAATCACGGCCCCGATACTGCGATTTATCTCATTCAGTTCTTTTTGGAACAATCCCGCATTTATCGCGCTGTTTCCCGCAATATCTGTTTTGGAAAGCAAAACAACCTTGATCTTCTCTCCCCTCTTCAATATTTTTGCAAGAACGGAATTGACCGGAAAAATCACCTCTCCGTTGTATTCTATCGAAGCGTTTCCGTCAACGGCGTATTTGAAACCATACAATTCCTTTTTCATCGGAAGATTGCTGAACACTATTTTCATTGATTTGTCTCCTTAAATTCTCTTGGATTTACAGTTTATCCAAACCACAGGAAAATTAGCTTAACCTCATTTATGCTATATCCCAGTTGTTGTTCTGCCAACGAAATGCTTGTCGTTTAAATGCTCGTTGGCGTTTCGATTCGCGCTCTTTAGTTCTATCATAGATCGCAATTCCGAATCTCCTTTCCACCTCGCGTACGTAAAACGGCAATTTTTCCAGTGTGTTTCTCACAGCAGTGCTATGTGCCGTGGAAAAATTACCGATATCATCAACCGTTACACCATTACAAAAATACACTTTGTTGCTTTTTCTGTATCCTTGGTCAAAAAGAAAATATTCTTTCCCCCCAAGTCTTACATAAAACGACTGTATGCCTTTATTAGTTGCCACACAAAATATTTTTGCTTTCATTTGCTTTCTCCTCCTGCTTTCTACAGGTTTATAGAAAAAGTCAAAACTGCAACTTAACGATTTCGGCAGATTTAATTTGAGACGTTCCTGATCACATCGAACATCGACATTACTAATTTAAGTATAAATTAAAAAGATAACATGTCAATATCGCAAAAACAATGATAACAAGCCTCGACAATACCGCTTGATGTTCTGACAGCCAAATGTAGCCAATGGGTGAAAAACAGGGGGTTTTAGGGCGTTTTTGGCAGGTCGGGAAAGGGAGATGGATTTTTGAAAAAATCAATCGAATTTTGACAATATATCTGACAGCCAATGGGCGTTTTTCTGACAGCCA
>OHLE01000105.1_pt1 | contig 55794 bp, 55 predicted proteins | sample 1568971 | NCBI WGS metagenome assembly OHLE01 (sample SAMEA3879556, study PRJEB24766) | human gut metagenome | biome: human-associated habitat; feature: feces | place: USA | collected 1985/1987
TCGAGATATGCGCTGTCGCTGGTAAGCAGTTCTCTGGTGCGTTTTGCAACCGCGCAAGTCAGGGCGTAACGGCATTCAGCCTTTTTGATGAGTTTGTCGATTGGGGGGTCAATCATCATATTATTCATTCCTCCGTTGGAAATATATTTTTGCCTATACCGCGTTCGGTACGCAGGTGTTCGCTTTTTATGATACTCACGATTTCGTTTGCGCATGTACGCGCAACGCTGTTTGTTACGACATAGTCGTAAGACGGAATGTCTTTACTCTCGTTTTCAATTTCTTTGAGGCGTCTTTCGAGGCTTTCGGGACTTTCGGAACCGCGTCCGATAAGCCGCGCTTTGAGTGCTTCGAGGGACGGCGGTTGCACGAATATCGTAACGCAGTCGGGATAAAGTTTCTTGATGTTCTTCGCACCGACGACGTTGAGTTCGAGCAGAATGTCGACGCCTGCGGCAAGCGGTCTGTCAATTTCGCTTTTGAGTGTTCCGTAGTAATTAGTGAACGTACGGGTGTATTCTATGAACGCGTCTTCCTCAACCAGTTTTTCGAATTCGGCTTCGGAGAGGAAATAATAGTTCACTCCGTTCTCCTCGCCTGCTCTCGGTGCGCGCGTCGTGCACGATATGGAAAACTTCAACGTCGGAAGTTCGTCCAGCACCATCTGAATTACCGTACCTTTGCCAACTCCGCTGAACCCGGATATTACGACCAGCATTCCTCTTCCGTTCATACAATCCTCACTCTACGTTCTGCGCCTGTTCGCGGATTTTTTCGATGTCGTTTTTGAGTTTGAGAACTTGTTCCGTTATGCGCAAATCGTTGGCTTTGGAGCCGATTGTGTTGGCTTCGCGGTTCATTTCCTGCACAAGAAAATCCAGCTTTCTGCCGACGGGGTCGGTGTATGTGAGATATTCGCGCATAGTTGCAATGTGAACGCCGAGCCTCGTTATTTCCTCGTCGATTGCACACTTGTCGGCAAACAGAGCGATTTCCGTCGCAACGCGCGACATATCGGCAACCGCACTGCCCAAAGTTTCGGTGATGCGTGCGGTAAGTTTCTTGCGATAATCGCCCACGACTTCGGGTGCATACTTTTTGATGAGGTCGAGCGAACTCTGCATGGAGTCGAGTTTTTCCGTGATGTCGACCACTTGCGACGCTCCTTCCTTTTCGCGCATGGCAACCAGATTTCCGAGCGCTTCGCCGAGTGCGGTCAGAACAAGATTTTTAAGGGTTTCGTCGTCGACGTCCGCAACCTTCAACGAAACGACGTCGGGGTTTTTCATAAGCGCATATGCCGTGACGTCGAATTCGACGCCCGTGGCGTCCGCGAGTTCGCGTGCCGCCGCAACGTACTTTTCCGCAAGTGCGCGGTCGACGGAATATTCCGACGCGGTTGCCGCTTCCTGTTCGTAGGTCACGAAAACGTCGATGTGACCGCGGTTGACGGCGGTTGCAACCGTTTTCTTGGCGTCGTCCTCGACAAAGAGGAAACCTTTGGGCATTTTCATGCTCCAATCGAAAAACTTGTGATTTACGGTCTTGATTTCCACCGTAACTTTTCTTCCGTCGGCGGAGGCCTGTCCCTTGCCGTAACCGGTCATACTGCGCATACACGCACCTGCCTGTAATAAATTTTAACTATTGTATCATAAAAAGAATCCCGTTGACAATAGTTTTGCCGACGGGATTTGAAATTTTGCATAAAACCGTGAATAAAGAAAAGTGGTTTACAATCCCAACAATTCCTTGAAGCGTTCTTCGTCTATGATTTCTATGCCGAGTTTCTGGGCTTTTTCAAGTTTGCTGCCCGCGTCCGAACCCGCAAGAACCATATCAACGGTCTTTGAAACCGACGCCGCGACTTCGCCGCCGTTTTCTTCAATAAGCCGTGTGGCTTCGCCGCGCTTATAGGTCGGAAGCGAACCCGTAAGGACAATGCGTTTTCCGCTGAAAACACCCTCTTTTTTCTCTTCCGCACGAACGGTTACGCCTGCGTTGTAGAGGTCTTGCAATTCTTGCAGATTTTCTTCGTCCTTGAAATATCCGACGATGTTGTCCGCAAGCACGTCGCCTATACCGTCTACTGCGGTCAAGTCCTCTTTTGTTGCAGAAACAAGACTTTCAATCGTACCGAAACGCTTGATTAAATCCTTTGCCGTCTTTTTGCCTATTCCGTCGATACCGAGTGCAAACAACAGTCTGTCTGCCGTCGTATTCTTGGATTTTGCGATTGCGCCGATAAGATTTTCGGCTTTTTTGTCGCCGAAACGGTCAAGTTCGACTATGTCCTGTGCGGTCAGGTTCATAAGTTGAACGGGAGTTCTTATTCCGAGTTCGTTGTAGAACTGCTCCGCCGTTTTTTCGGAAAATCCTTCGATGTCCATTGCGTCTTTTGACGCGAAATGGTCGAGCGCGGAAACAATCTGCGGCGCGCAATGCTCACCCGTACAGTAAAGGAACGCGCCTTCTTCGCGGACGGGAGAACCGCAAGCGGGACAAACAGCGGGTTTTTCGACGTCGCGTGCACCCGCAACTTCTTCCGCAACTCCTGTTATTTCGGGAATTACGTCGTTGCTTCTGCGTATGAATACTCTGTCGCCGATGCGGACTTTCTTTTTGAGTATGTCGCCGTAGTTGTTGAGCGTCGCGCGTTTGACCGTAACGCCGCCTATGTCGACGGGTTCGAGCAAAGCAAGCGGATTGAGTTTGGACGAACGGGAAACCTGCCATACCACGTCTTCGAGAACGGTCGTCATCTCGTCGGCTTTAAACTTATACGCGATTGCCCATTTCGGGAATTTGTCCGTATAACCGATTTCGTCGCGCAACGGTATGTCGTTGACTTTGAAAACGACCCCGTCGATAAGGAAATCGAGTGCCCCGCGTTTTTCGTCTACTTTTTCCGTAAATTTGAAGGCTTCTTCCGCGTTCTTCACAACGCCGAAATCCCCTTCGGTTTCAAACCCTTCCGCAGTCAGAAAATCGTGAACTTCGGCTTGCGTCGCAAACCGTTTGTCGCTGTAACCGACATTGTACGCGAAGAAGGACAACCCCCTTTCGGCGGTTACGGCGGGGTCGAGATTTCGGATTGCTCCCGCGGCACCGTTTCGCGCGTTTTTAAGGGGTTCGGCAGCCGTTGCGTTGTAGCGTTCGAGCGCACTCAGACGAAGTATGCCTTCACCCTGAATTTCGATTTTGCCTTTGTACGATATGGTTTTCGGCAGTTTTTTGACCGTTCTGACCTGCGCCGTTACGATTTCACCCGTGACACCGTCGCCGCGCGTTGCCGCCTGCACAAGTTCGCCGTTTTCGTAAAGCAGACTGAGCGTCAGTCCGTCGAATTTGTATTCGGTGGTGAGTTCGGGTTCGCGACCGACCGCCTTGACGATTTTTGCGTACCAGTCCTTTATTTCGTCGAACGTGCGACATTTGTCCAGACTGTAAAGACGAAGCAGATGTTTTGTCTGTTCGAACTTCTTTTGCGGCGCACCGCCCACTCTGTGCGTAGGCGAATTTTTGAGCGAATACCCTTCGGATTTTTCAAGCGCGAGAAGTTCGTCGTACAGGGCGTCGTACTCCGCGTCCGAAACGGTGGGAGCGTCTTCCTCGTAATACAGTTTTGCGTAGCGGTTGAGCAGTTCAACCAGCTCTTTCATTCTGGCGTAATTGTCCACGTTTACTCCTTTACGATTTTAAGACTGTTGATTGCAATGGCGAGAGAAAAGCGTTTGACCCCGAGACCCTTGAACGCTATTGCGGCGGTCTTGTCCTCGCCCTCTCCCACGGTCGAAATTATTATACCGCGGCCGAACTTCGTATGTTCGACTATGACGTCTTTTTTAAACTCGTCGAAACTTGCGTCCGACCCTGCGGGAGTGACTTTGCGTTGTGTAGGCGCGGGCTTTTGCGGGGCTTTGCGCGACAGGTTCTCGATTGCTTTCATACGCTGTGCCGCCTGATTGTCGAAGTAGGCACCGCCCACGCGAATTGACGGTTTATCACCTCGCATTTCGGCAATAAACCTGCTTTTCGGATTATAGACAGTTTCGCCGAAACGGAAACGCGAACGCGAAGAAATCACGAAAAGACGTTTCCTTGCACGCGTAATTGCGACGTACATAAGCCGTCTTTCCTCTTCGACGTCGCCGTTGTTTACGGCAATTGAAACGGGGAAAACGCCCTCTTCCAGTCCTACGATGAACACGTTGTCGAATTCAAGACCTTTGACCGCGTGTACGGTTGCAAGAGTGACGTAGTTGTCGTCCGTCATTTCGTCGCTGTCCGAAACGAGCGCGACGGACTGCATGAAATCGGCGATTGTCGCTTCGGGGTTATCTTCCATAAATCCGTTTACTGCGCCGACCAGTTCCTCGATGTTTTCGTAACGGTTGACGTCTTCGGGGTCGTCGCTGAATTTGAGATTTTGAAGTCCGCTCCGCTCTATAACGTAACTCATGAAGTCTACGGGCGATTTGGTTTTCGCCGCGGCTTCGATGTCAAACGCAACCTGTGAGAATTGTCCGAGTTTTCTTGCGTTTGCCGAAGACAGCAATTCGGGACGGCGCAGAACGTCGCAGAAACTCATATGTTCGCGTTCGGCGACGGTTGCGAGTTCCGTTACGGCGGACTGTCCTATGCCGCGTCTCGGATAGTTCACGACGCGGAGAAGACTGTCGTTGTCGGCTGGATTGAGCGCAAGTCTTACGTATCCCAACGCGTCCTTGATTTCCTTTCTGTCAAAGAAACGGAAACCGCCGAATACCTTGTACGGTATGCCGTGCAGATTGAAATCTTCTTCGAAAAGTCGTGTGAGCGAGTTTACGCGGACAAGCACCGCCATATCGCGGTAGTTTGCGCCCTGCGCCACCATAGCGTTGATTTTGCGGCTGACGTAACCCGCTTCGTCGCGGTCGCCGTACGCTTCGTAGTACTCGACGCTGTCGCCTCCTTTGTTTGCGCTCCAAAGAGTTTTTGCATTGCGCGCCGAATTGTTTTTTATGACGTTGTTTGCGGCGTCCAGTATTTCCGTCGTACTGCGGTAATTTTGTTCGAGTTTGTAAACTTTCGCGTTCGGAAAATCCTTCGGAAAATCAAGTATATTGCGGATTTCCGCGCCGCGCCAGCTGTATATGCTCTGGTCTTCATCGCCGACCACGAACAGATTGCCCCATACGGAACAAAGTTGTTTTACTATGTCGTATTGCAGTTTGTTGGTGTCCTGAAATTCGTCTACGTTGATATAACGGAAACGTCGGCTGTACCTTTGCAGGACGTCGGGACAAGTGTCAAACAGTTCCTTTGTCTTGACAAGCAAATCGTCGAAGTCCATCGCGTTCGATTGTCTGAGTTCGCGTTCGTACGCCGTGTAAACTCCGATGACCGTATCGGCGTCGGTGACAAAATCTCTGATTTCGCCGTAATAGGCTTCGGGCGAAAGCGCCGCCGTTTTTGCGGCGGAAATGTGACGCAGATAGTCGTTTTTGCGTTTGGCGTCCGCGCCTTTTACGTTTTCGCATACGCGTTTAACCACGCGTTCGCTTTCCGTTTCGGTGTAAATGGTAAAGTTGCCGCCGTATCCGATACGTTCGGCGTCCACGCGCAAAATACGCGCGCAAAGAGAGTGAAAAGTGCAAGCGAGAATGCCGTAGGTATCGCCCATTGCCTGCTCGATACGTTCTTTCATTTCGTTTGCCGCTTTGTTTGTAAACGTTATTGCGAGAATGTTGTACGGGTCTACTCCGCTGTCAACCAATCCGCATATGCGCGCCGTAAGCACACGCGTTTTACCGCTTCCCGCACCTGCAATTACGAGGATTTGTCCCTCGGTGTCGCGCACGGCAAGCATTTGTTCGCTGTTGAGTCCGAAATCACGTTGCATGGCATAATCATAACACACTATGCTCCAAAATACAATTGTTCCGAGCACGACCGAACGCATAATATAACGTGGTGTCGAACTTTTTTCGGCGCATTATTGAAAATGTGTAAAACATATGTTATGATAAATACGATTTATCTTCGGAGGATGAATTATGGCGGATTATTTGGATAACTACGACGAGATAGTTTTTCTCGACAGCGAAATCGAAGAAGACGACGACACCGCGCCCGTAGGCGTGCTCATTCACAACGTGAACGGCAAAGCCGAACCCGTTGTTGCGACGTCCGAAACAGTTCATACGGAAGAACCCGTTCAGGCTACCGTAACAGTAGCGGAAGAGGAAGTTCAACCTTTGGTTGAAGAGCCAGTGGCGACTCCCGAAGAAACCGTGGAAGAAACCGCACCCGCAGTGGAAGAACCTGTTGCGGAAGAGCCTGTTGCCCTGCCCGAGTCGGAAATTTCGCCCGAGTTGGTACTGCCGATATTCATGCCCGACAGACAGCCTGTTGTCGAAGCACCCGCGGCAGAAGAACCTGCTCCCGCTCCCGAGAAAAACAATGTTGAAGAAACTCCCGCGGCAGAACCCGTCGCGGAAGAAGAATCCGCACCCGAGCCCGCTCCCGCTCCCAAGAAAAAAGCCGCACCCAAAAAGAAAGCGGCAACCACCACAATCCAAAGCGCGGCGGACGACGGCAATATCTGGGGCAATGCGGTAATTTCCAAGCCAAAGAAAGAAAAGGCAGTAAAGGAAGAGCCCGCACCTGCACCCGAAGCCCAAGCGGAAAAAGCGGAAGAGGTTGAAAAACCTGCAAAGACAACAAAAGCGGCACCTAAAAAGAAAGCCGATAAAGAACCTTCTAAGGAGGATAAAGAAGTGCTGAAAGGCAAATCCAAAGACGAAACGGCAAAAGCCGAAAGCAAAAAAGCAACGAAAGCTCCCGCAAAAGCAGATGAAGCAAAACCCGTGACCAAGAAAGCGGAAGTCGAAGAACAGATTATCGAAGCGGGTGACGACAGCGTCAACCACGGCAAATTCGTTATCAAGAAGACCGACAAAGGCAACTTTGTTTACAAACTCTACTCTTTCAACCACAGAGTCGTCGCAATCGGTGCGGAACAGTACTCTTCTCTCGCGACCTGCAAAGCAGGCGTAAACAGCGTCAAGAACAACGCGGAAAGCGCGCCTATCGAAGACCAGACCTTGCAAAAATGGGAAGAAAAGAAATGCCCGAAGTGGCAAATCTACCTTGACAAGAAAGGTGAAGTAAGACTTCGTCTTATCGCGTCCAACGGCAACATCGTTGCAACGACCAACGACGGATATCTCTCCAAAGACGCGGCAAAGAAAGGCATTGCGGCAATCGCCAGAGCCTCGAAAGGTGCGTCTGTAGTGAGAAATGACGACCTTTGGTAAGAAGTTAAGCAATACGGTTCTACATAACGCTTTCGGGCGGGACAAATAACCGAAACACCAAAGACAATTTTCCGATACACAAAAGAAAGAGCGGCATCGCCGCTCTTTACTTTTACTTTTACTTTTACTTTTACTTTTCTTTCAGTTGTTACGCATCAAGTTACTTACACGCGTTTTGAATTCTTAACGTTTTTACTGCATTACCGCCGATTGAAATCGTGAATGGCAATGAACCGTTTTTAGCAAATAGCGCAATCAAACTGTTGCATTTACCGTGATTTGACCAGCCTTGTTTATTATATGTAAGTTTGAGTCGTTTGTGGCTTTATAACGCTTTATAAAGCGTTTCGACGTGCCAGCAATATTGTTTTGCCCGACGCATTGATACTCGCAGTATAGCCGTATCTGTCCGTTGAGGCGGGCGGATAATCCGTACTGAGAATATTGGCACCGCTTTCGATAGCTTTGTCATGGCGCACGGAGTTTATCATTGCGTATTCGTCAAGACGTGTACGGACAATAAAATTGTCTTTTACCGCCTGCTCTATCATCGCGTATTCTTTTTCGACATTGGGATAGTTGATAATGAGGAAAAGACAACGGTTCATATATTCAGGTGAACTGTACTCGTAATTTTCCGTGCCAAGCGCGATGAACATGTTTTGTGTGATAGTCGTTTCGTCGAGGGACACATAATCGTCCAGCGCATACGTTTCGTGGAATAGAAAAACGAATTTTCCGAGCATGTTTTTCAAAGTCGGATAATCGTTGTTTTTTCTGAGATTTTCAAATGTACCGTTGTTGCCGATTGCGTCGGCAGGAGTGAACAGTTTGTCGCCGAGAACTTCTTCGAGAAGATTGTCGACATAACGCAGGCTCTCTTCGTCGAAACTTTCGTATGCTCCGAACGAACCTTTCTTTGTTTCGACAAGGACGAAAACAGGAAGGTGTGCGGGATTGTAATCCGACCACATTTTGAGTTCTTTGAGTCCGAGTTCGAAGTTTATCATCGAACTGCCCGCTTCCGTCAAAGCGTTATGGTATACCCTGATTTCAAATCCGTTGTCCGTTTTGACTTTGCCGAGGTCGATTTCTATGCTGCGTATACCGTAGTTGAGCTGTTGGGTGATGGTATCGAAAGTATAATCGTATTTTTTGCCGAGAAGCACGGGCAATGCGTAGTTGTAAAATACGTTTGTCGCCGCCGTTGTGCCCTGCTTGTAGCTGTTGTGCGTAGCAAGCATTTTAAGTTCGTTGATTTTTACCCCGGTTGAAAGTGCTTCCGACAAATTGAAATCGCAAAAATCCTGTTCGTTTACTTTGGGAGCCGTACGGGACTGATAGGACTTTTCAAGCGCCGCAATATACTCTCTTTGCCAGTTTGCCCAATACGTAACTTCGTCGCGCGTGGACGCATAAGCGGCGATGAACGACGCCACTATGAAAAGTACGTAAACGACAAGTATTGTGAGCAATACTCCGACAACCGATTTGAGAAAAATTTTCTGTTTTAACGTCATATGCGGCAGAAACGGCGATGCCGTAAAAACTCCTCTCCCTGTATAATGAAATTCTAACACGGAGAAAGGTTTCAATCAAGATTTAATTTAGGCTATAAGCGGATATTTTTGTTAAAGAGGCAAGTAGTATTCACGCGATTTGCTGTTTTGCGGCGGAATGTACAGAAAATCAAACATTAAATAAAATGCGACGTAATAGAAGTCAGCGATATGGGTTGACGGTAATGTGAGTTTTCCGTGGCAGATGCAAAGAAAAGTGAAGGACGGACGTCCGACCTGACGCCCGCCCTTCACAATCTAGGAAGAGATGAACCAGTCTTTCTGCATCCTTTGGATGGGGAAAGGAGGAAATTATGAGGCAGTTTTATGCTCCGTTCTGACAAATTCCGCAGGGTCGTTCATCAGCGTCGGCGGAGGTTGTATTCCGACCTTCGAGAACAACTTGCGCGTCGGTTTTTGCAGAATGTCCAGCATAGGTCCGTGTATAAGGAAGGATATTGCCGTTCCTTCGCGCATCGACCAAGGCACTCCCGCTATGGGTGTGATTATCGCAATTCCAACCACGAACAGCACGTCGAACGCCATTCGTTCCGATTGGTCTTTTTCGGGGAAAAAAAGAGGATAATCAGCCGACGCGCTGTCGAGTATATTACCTTTTGAATCCGCAAGCAGCAACTTGACGGACGATGTGCCGAGGTCTACGCCCAGATACATAACTCACCTGTACGTTTTATTTGAACATTATGTTGTTGAGGACGGCTTCGAGATATTCCTGACGGCCGCTTTCAACGTTGATTTCGCCGAGTTTCATCGCATAATCGTAAAGCTCTTCGAAATCGGTTTTGCCTTCGACGATTTTCTTGCCGATTCCGCTTTGGTAACTTGCGTATCTGTATTTTACGAACTTGTCTATTCTGCCGTCTTCGATGACTTTGACGGCAAGACGGAGACCGAGCGCAAATCCGTCCATACCCGCAATGTACGCAAGCAGTATGTCTTCGAATGTGTTGGACTGTCTGCGGGTCTTTGCGTCGAAGTTAAGTCCGCCGGTCGTAAATCCGCCCGCTTTGATAACTTCGTACATGCACATCGTGGTTTCGTAAATGTTGGTCGGGAACTGGTCGGTATCCCAGCCGAGCAACAGGTCGCCATGGTTTGCGTCAATCGAACCGAATGCGCCGTTTACCGCGGCAGTACGGAGTTCGTGCTGGAACGTGTGTCCCGCAAGCGTTGCATGGTTGGCTTCGATGTTGAGTTTGAAGTCGCCTTCGAGTCCGTAAGTGCGGATAAAGTTCATGCATGTTGCCGCATCGAAATCGTACTGATGTTTCGTGGGTTCCTTGGGTTTGGGTTCGAGATAGAATGCGCCTTTGAAGCCGTTTTTGCGTGCATAGTCGCGCGCCATCTGCGTCAATGGTGTGCCAGTAGCTCATCGCGAATTTGAGATGTTCGCGCATAGGCTTGCCCATAACGACTTCGTCGGGATTGTAGTACTTGAAGCTGAAAGGATTGTCGGAGTCGGGTCTGTATTCCACCTTTTTGATATCGCTATATTTTTCCATTGAGCACCTCTCAAGATGTTTATTTGTAAAATTTAGGCAGTTATTTTGCAGATAAAACCATACAATAAAACGCCAGTGTGCCCGAGCACACAAAAGTATATCATAAACATTTCGATTGTCAACGGGCAAATTCTCTAATACAAGATTATAAATTAATTATGACAGCAACAATATGGGCGACAAGTTTACAATTTTAAATGAAATCAAAATCTTATCCGAATTATATCGATAATTAAAGACCGGAATGACAAAGAATAAATATTTTTATATCGTTATTTAAGCATGCTCGGGAAAATCGCGATGTTTTTGGTAAAATTATGTTTGTGAAGCGGCAATTTCTTGAAATAAAGGAATTGCGCTATAATATTGACGGTCATTCTGCCCTGCTCGTAGGGTTGCTGGGCTATCGTAGCGGAAATAAGTCCTTTTTTTATGCCTTCGATTACGGCGGGCGTTTCGTCAACCGTCAGAATTTTCATTTTTTTGCCGCTTTCCTCTATGGCTTTAAGTCCGCCTTGCGAACCGCCTGCCGCAAAATAAATCAGCGCCGGCGATTTTGTTTGCAGAAGTTCACGCACTTTTGCGTAGGACTCTTCGTCATCGTCATTGTTTTCGATTATGGTAATCGAGCAATGCTTGTTTTCGAGCACCTCGGAAAAGTTTTCCACTCTTTGACGGTGTCCGAGTATTTTGAGCGAACCGGTAACCACTGCAACGTCGTCGTCGTTGAGCATAAGATTGGCAAGGTCGCCGCAGAGTTTTCCGCCTTCGACGTAATCGCAACCGACGTATGCAAACTTTTTGTCCAGTCTGAGGTCGTTGTTGAAAGTAACAATGGGAATTGTAAGCGAATTGAGTTTGTTGATTATCGCTTCCGTGTTAATCGGCGTAAGCGCGAGGACGTTTGCACCGTGCGCGACGACGTCGTCAATTGCTTCGATTTGCTCCTGCTCGTTGTAGCCGCGGATTTCTTTGTAATAGATTTCCAGCCCGTAGTCTTCCCACTTTTTAAGGCTGTCCTCTATACCCTCTTTGACCCTGTTGAAAAACGGGTTGCCGATTGAGTTGATGACCACACCGACAAGGTATTTGTTTTTCGACAACGACAAAGCGCGCGCCGAACCGTTGACTTCGTAGGCGTTTGCTTCGATTATATCCTTAATTCTCTTTTCAAGTTCCTTACTGACCTTGCCTCTGCCGTTTACCACGCGGTCAACCGTACCGCGCGACGTATTCGCTAGTCTGGCAATGTCAGATATACTCATTTTCATTTTTTACCCTTTTTTCTGTGTCGGAAGTTAACGCTCTTGTACAATGAATTTTATCATACGTTTCGGCATTGTCAACCTGCTGAGCCGATTTTGCCTGTATCACATTGAAAAATCACAATCAAATTTGCAGCGTTAAGTTGAACACTACTTTTTGATATATTAATAGTTATTTTAGACTGTTTCGGCCGAAAAAATTCCGAACGCTTTTCGACGTATTATTTAAGCTGTTCGGGAATTTCTCCGTATTCCTTATGGCGCAGATACTGGAAAGGAGTTACCACGAGGAAATCTCCCTCAATACCGAATATGCGCGCATTTTCGAAACGCATTCGGATTGTAATCATTTTGCCTTTAAGTGCTCCGAACGTTTTTCCCGATGCGAACACGAAAGAATGTCTTGTTTCGTCACCCGAAAAAGTTACACAATCTGCAAAGGAATATCCTTCGAGCACGTTGCCTTCGCAGTCCTCAACCTGAATTTCGAAAAATCCGCCCTTTTCGCACTGAACGTTGAACGCAAGCTTTTCACCGTCAACATATATGCCACGTGTAAGCAATTCGGCAATTCCGTTTTCGGATTTAAGGCAACAGAAACCGTCCTTGCGCATTCTGAACGGAACTATCCTGCCTTCTCCCTTGTTTATTCTGCCGTGTTCTTCTCGCGTTGCAGACGCGTAAATCATAATGTTGTCGTCCGCTTTGTCTGCAACCATACAGGTAGGATACATACAACCGTTTTCAAATCCGCTCCGACCGAAGAACGGCTCACGCAAAAAGCGGTTGAAATGTACGCCGTTATAACTGTACACAAGCTGAGGTTCGACGTTTCCGCCGAGGAACTTGTGTGTGGGAAGTCCGCTAACTTTTTCGCCGTTGAGTTCGAAGTAGTTCGGCGTATGGTAAAGCATAATGAAACCGACGTACATATCGGCATACGGAAACATCGATACCCCGTATATATCCGTAAGATGTTTGTCTGCGGCGTCCGCCTGAAAAACTATGCTCGGCTTTCCGAATTTTCCGAGTTCTTTGCCGTAGGCAACGGAACTTCTGCGGTCGGCGTGGCGCGGACGTTTGAAAATCCCGTAAGTGCCGTCGGTTCGGTTGTAGAAAAGCGATATGGGATAATCTGGTGCGTTCATACCCTCGTGCCAGGTTTTGTTTTCGTCGAGTTTCCATCTAAGACCGTCTGCCGACGTAAAAACAACCGCTTTGTAATCAAGCCCCGAGGATTTGTAAAGCGTAAGCGCGACGTATTTTTCAGAAGGCACTTTTGCGTTGTCGTCGACGAAAAACTGACCTTCCAGAAAACTGAACCCGCCCACCTTTATCGGCAAAACCTGATTGGGCAAAATATAGTCGTCACAGTTGCCGAATTGCGCCATATTAAAGGGACGGAAATTTACGCCGTCGTCGCTTTCGGCGGCAAGAGAAATATGGTGCGGCATAACAACGTTGTTTCTGCTCCAGCCCTGATAATACAACACATATTTTCCTATCGCTTCGCAGTAAAAAACGAAAGGATAACCCCAACACAAATTGACAAGGTCGACGGCCGGGTCGACGTACCCGTCGGAAAGTTTTTCGGGCGCAACGCTTTCGCGTTTCACGTTTTTCATGATGTTGAGGTTCTGGTCGTCGAAAAACAAAAGTCTGGAATAAAACGGCGTTCTGTAATCGTTTGCAGTTTGCATGATTTTCTCCCTTGAAATCATAATCGGATAAACGGATTTTATCACAAACCTACGGTTACAGCAACAAAAAGCGGCGTATGTAAACGATTTTATAACATCAGTATAGCTAATTAATAGAATTTACCGAACATTTGGAACAATACGCGTAAACGACAAGAACCTTCTCCGTAATTTTATACGGCAAATATACTCTACGAAAAGCAATTTTTAATGTCGGAGACTTTAACGCAGCAGTTCGCGCGCAAAAGTTCCAACGATACGCTCAATTCGATTGCTTTTTCTTTTACTATTTGATATGGTGTATCCGACTGAAAGAAGGAGGCGGAATATGCAGGAAAACAACGGTTTTTTGGAAGGCAAAATCCTGCCCCCTCTCATTAAGTTTGCTATACCACTTATGCTTTCCCTGCTCTTGCAGGCACTCTACGGTGCTGTAGACCTCATCGTCGTCGGACAATTCGGTTCTACGGCAAGCGTTTCGGCAGTCGCAACGGGCAGTCAGCTTATGGTCGCCGTCACCGCTATCGTTACGGGTCTTACAATGGGCGTAACGGTATTAATCGGTCAGGCGGTCGGCTCAAACAATCCCGAAAAAGCCGGCCGCGTCGTATGCGGAATGATAAAACTGTTTTCCGTCGTTGCCGTCGTCATCACCGCCATACTTCTCATCATTCCGAAATATATTGCAATTGCGCTTCAAGCTCCCGCCCCCGCTCTCGACCAGACCGTGCTCTACATACGCATATGCGGTGCGGGCATGATTTTCATCACCGCGTACAACGCAATAAGCGGCATTTTCCGCGGCATAGGCAATTCAAGGACGCCATTCGTTTTCGTCGCCATTGCCTGCGCATTGAACGTTGTGCTTGATTTGCTGTTCGTTGCAGTGTTTCATATGGACGCGGCGGGTGCCGCGCTTGCAACTATTATCGCGCAAGCGTCAAGCGTTCTTTTCTCGCTCATATATCTCAAAAAGAAAAAGTTGCCTTTCCCCGTGACAAAAGACGGATTTTCCGCAAAAGGTACAGTAAAAAGCATTCTTTCGGTCGGAGCACCCATTGCCTTGCAGGACTTTTTGGTCAGCATATCCTTTCTGATTATCACGGCAATAGTCAACGAACTGGGACTTGTCCAGTCGGCTAGCATCGGAATTGCCGAAAAACTGTTCGTTTTCCTCTCGATAGTGCCGATGTCTTTTCTTTCCTCGCTCTCCGCTTTCGTTGCTCAAAACGCAGGACGCGGCAACTATCAACGTGCAACAAAAGCGCTGTTTCTCGCGGGTGCCGTTTCCCTTGCGTTCGGTACAGCGATGCTCCTGCTTACTTTCTTCGGCGGACATCTTCTTGCAGCCATATTCACCAACGACAGCGAAGTCATCGCCTCAACCGCCCTCTATTTCAAAAGCTGTTCCTTCGAATACATCGTTATTGCGGTTACGTTCTGTATGCTCGGTTATTTCAACGGCCTTGAAAAAACACGGTTCGTTATGCTGCAAGGACTGCTTACAGCGTTCGGAGTCCGAATTCCTCTATCCTATCTATTCCGCTCTCTGCCCTCTACCAATATGCTGATGATAGGTATAGCCGTACCCGTTTCCGCAGTTGTAAGTCTTTTGCTCTGCGTCATATACTTCTTTATTGTCCGCAAAAAACTTCCGAAAACTCCCGACGTTAATTTGTCCGCACCCGAACCCGTTTCGGAAAACTGACATTAAACTTAAACGCTGACAAACGGCTTTATTCAAACAAAAACGGCAGGTAACATACCTGCCGTTTCAAATTCGCAATTAAAACAAAAGCAACAAAACAAAAAGTCATTCTTCGTCCTTTTTGATTTTGTATTTGGTATTGTAACCCGAATTTTCTTTGGGGCGCAGTTCGTTGGGATAATAGATGTCGGTTTTGATGTCGTTGACGACTTTTTGCAGCATATTGAACACTTTGTAGGGGTTTTCGATATCCCACAACACCGCCTTGCCGTTCTTTGCCGTGATGTAAATGTCGCCAACCTTAAACAACCTGTCAACGAGCCCGACTCTGATATCTACGGACACAACGTCGGCATACAAAATGGTTTTTATATCGACAATAATTCCCGTGCGGATAATAATTCTCGACGTAGTAAAAGCATAATCCTGATTTTTGCATTGCGCGTATGACGACAGTACGTTTGCAAGCCAAATCCACACAGGTGCAAGGTGCACGGCAAAAAAGCCTACAATCATTGCGATGTAAACGGGTTTAACGCCAACCAAAGCATCCGTCGTCACCAGACCGTAAATTACAAACCCGTCAACGCAAGCCCACAGAAGCGCGAACGGTAGCATATTGAACACCTTTGACCAAATGAACGCCGCGAGTTTAGGTCTTCCGCGCCATATGATTTCTTCGCCTTCGTTGAGCAAATCTTCGATTTGATTGTTGTTCATCTCATTGTCGGGATGAAAATATTTTTCGTTGTATTTTCCCATATGCTCCCCTGTCGACCGCCAAGCTTAAACTTTGCAAAACCTCGGTCGATGATTCTACGGATAATATATATTAAAAACCCCAAAGTGTCAATACAGCCGAATTTACAGATTTATCGGTTTGTACTCAATACCTTTCAACGGCATTCATAGCAGCGCCATATTGACATTTTTTCGTTGTGACGTCTATAATATTCAATATAATACTGTGAGGTATGCTATGTCCAAAAAACCGTTGAAACCTTTTCTTATTCTCCTAGTCGTAACACTTTGTTGTGTCAGTATGTTTGCACTTGCCGCGTGCGATGACAAAAACGACAACACACCTGCACAAAATACGCCGGAAATTCCCGACCATTCCGTCCTTTTCAAGTTCATTCCCAATAACGACGGCAAATCTTACATGGCAAGATTTATGCCTGAACTTGACCCGAGCTCCCCATATAAACATTTAATTCCAAACGATCTATATATACCATCATCCTATGGCGGGTTTCCCGTGACAGCGTTTTTGATTGGAGATACAAAGAATTTGACAACAACAGATATTGGTCGTATTAACAACATCCATATCCCAAATACAATAACTGGAGGTTTTATCTACTTTATAGGCGATTCTTCAGTTGCTCCGCAATTCACGTTAAAAGGATATTCCGTTGAAAATCCAAATTCCGTGGTAACTACGTATTCCTATGAAAATTCCAAATTTAAGATTAACGACGAATATTATACTTATCTTACAAACTACATAGATTCATCCTCTTACAAAGAAATTTACAACAACTACTATCGTTACGTACGCCGAGGACTAATCCTCATTCCTTATGAGGCGAAATAATGGCTTTTGACATTGCTCACCTCGTAGCGGTGATAATTTTTTATACATATTAAATGGAAAATCCTGCTTTGTTAAGCGGGATTTTTCTGGCGGAGGAGGAGGGTTCGTAAGGAACGTAGTGACGGAATAGCGTGTTTTGAGACATCTGTTCTGCGCGGGAGTCGCGCAGGTCGCAAAACCGCGTCAGCGTCAGGTTGCGAATCCCACCGCAAAGATAAGAAAAGCACCGATTGATTCGGTGCTTTTCGGTGGCGGACTCGATGAGACCCCAACTGAACACCTTTTATTTAGCTATGAAAACATATCGTATAAGATTACCCACGAATAGGATGCTTAATTCGCATCCTATTTTTTAATGCCTTTCGTGGCGTCGTTGTACCACAGCAGTAAGCGGCAAGTCAACGGAAAAATTTATCGCTTAAAACTCAAAGAGAAAGAACAGTTATACTCGACTTAGAGTATGGCTGTTTTTTATTTTCTGCGATTGAAATCCAATAAGACATCATACGTCAATAAATTTTTCTCTTCGTTGACTTCCGAGAGGCTGTACTTCAAGGCATACAGATATGTGCTTCCTTCAGTGGTACTTAGCCTCTGCCGAAAGGCAAATATAAAAAATAAGGAGTAAAAAGCAAATGAAAAAAGTTATCTTCTCAGTTACCAAGTTGGGTAAAGTTGAGAACACCAAAGTAACAGGTGTCGGGTATATCACCGATGAAGATCTGATTACTGCGAACATCAGCAAATCCGGCAAACCTTACATTAGGGTTTACTCTTGCGTGAAGGATTGCCACCCTATCACGAACAGCACAGACGAATTCAAAGGCGCGTACTACGAAATCGTTGAATACGATGGACGCGACATTGAAGTAAATTACTACATCTGGTACAAATTAGCGAAATAAAAATCGGAGGAAATAAAAATGAAAAAACAGTATCAATTAAGCGAATTTCAGTTCTATGACGGCGAAGAATTTATCACCTTTAACCTCATAGACATCAACACGGAAAAGAAAGAAATAACGGTTGCCGTAACCAACCGAGGACGCATCAGCGTTCACACCTTTGATCTTTTGGAAGATTGCGGCAGACTGTACTTTGAATACGGCGTCGATTTCAATCAAATCGACTTGGACGATTTTGAGGAGGTTGAAAAATGAGTCTTTGTGAAAACTGCTTTTTATATGGTACCTGCGATGGAAGGTGCGGTGACACCGACCCTCTCTTCTATGAAGAAGAACGTCAAAACGAAGAAAGCGAATATTACGAAAATTATCAGGAGGAAATGAAATGAAACTTACTCTTGCAAACATTAAAGAACTGAAACGTAACTCAAGCAGTCCGCTTACTAAGCGGGTTTGCAACTACGTTATCGATGAATGGAGCGACTATTCGGATAAGAAGAATATCTTTACCGACGTGCTTTATCACGGTTGCCAGTCTGGTATCGTAGGCGAACTGATCTACTACACCGATACTGTGCGTTTTTACAAACAGTACAGACAGGAAATCAATGACCTTTTGTACGACACGATGAACGGAACGGGGCTTTACTCCCCTTCCGAACTTTTCGGAGATAAGTGGGACAAGGAAGATCCGCTTGCACAGGATACATACAATCAAAACTTGCTGGCATGGTTCGGCTTTGAAGAAACACTTAGAAACATCGCTTACAACTTTGAACAATTAGAAAATTATATTTAAGGAGAAAAAGACTATGAAAACGACTATCACCAAGAAAGAAAAAGCAATCGAAATCATGAAGAAAATGGACATCCATAAACCGTACATCAAAGGATTCAAAGAAAACGACCAAGTTTGCTTCTTTGAACAATTCGGCGGTTTCTGGATCGACCAAGAGCCTGAACTTTACGCAAAGATGAAAGCAATCGAAAACGAACACAAATGCAAAGTCTATGCCGTTACGCACGAATACACGGAATTCGGAGAGCTTTACGACTTCCTTATCGTAACAGACTATCCTGAAGAATGGGAAACACTTGTGTACAGTCAAGGCAACCGTCATACGGCTTTTGCTTACGTCTGGAACAAAGACGACGACTGGTGCTCGGAATTCGGCAGCGTTACCGTACAGAGCTTCGGCGGCGGCATTAAAAGAATTGCGTGAGGTGAAATATGAGAGCATACGCAGTAATTTTAGATTGGTCTACAAGCGATGACAGTCACGTAGACATTGAACTTTTCGATACATATACAAAAGCCTTTCAGCGTTTTAACGAAATTATCGAGAACGAAAAAAATCCTGAAATCAGTTGGGTTGCAGATGCCTTCGATGAGCACGGTGAAATCTTAGACGGTTACGAATTTGCAGAACATATCGAATCTGACGGATCGCAAGAATTTGATTGCTGGTGGAACATCACAGACAAAAACGACTGGTATCAACACGACTTTCTTGAACTCAGAATTATGGAGGTAAAATAATGAAACCGTACAAAACACAGGCTCACATCCATTCCCTGAACGGAAAAATGGAAGAAATTACCGTACTGGAAAAAATCGGAGATAACGACTATATCGTAGACTACAAAGGCGTGAAATGTCACGCCTTTTTTAATTGGTTCAACTGTACTTATTACGCAGACGATGTTTACACAATCGTCAAGGAGGTTTAACACTATGGCAAAATTAACAGAACTCAAAAAATATCTGGATTACGAATTTTCTTCGGGGTGCTACACCGGCGAAGATTACACATCTTTTCAGACCAAATACATCAACTATCTGAAAGCAATGTGCAAAGAAAATCACTGGCAACTCGTCAATGTTGGCAGAAACCATTATTGCTTTTCTGCCTTTATCCAAAGCAGCCAAAACAAATTTGTGTATATCTCTATCAGCGACGTCAGGTATTTCAGCAATGAGTGGTACGACCATATTCTCATTCGCACGGCGAAAAACGAAGTCGATTACAGAGGCGGGTTTAACCACTATACCACTCTTGAGAGACTAGATGTAAAAGCTGCAGAACTCTTGGACGATATGCCGTTTTAAGGAGGTACAACATGAAATCAATCATTCAAGAACTGTATTACGGAAACGTCTATGCAAAAGACATTGTATTACCCGAAAAGAAACGCAAAAAAGAACTTGCGCTTTACGACAAACTGAAAGCCACTCTATCCAAAGAAAGCGACGAGCTCTTTGAAAAATTTATCGAACTTACCGATGACCATTACGACGAACTGATGCTCATGATTTACAAACGCGGCGTTTCTACGGGAATTATGCTTGCATCCGAAGCATTTATCGAAGGAGAAAAACTATGCGATTAAATCTTGAAACCAAAAGCAAAGAACAAGAACTCGTAAAAGCGTACCTCGAAGAAAACGCAAGCGAAACACTTGCAGAGAAAATCAACATCGGTACGCCTTTTGAAAAGGACGGTAAGACCTTTATCAACAAAAAGACTCTGGACGGCTTTATGAAATACGCATCGGACGAGGCAAGGAAACTTGCCTCAAAAGGTGCAAATTCAGCGTGTGTAGAAGATAAAGTAGTTTATGGCTGGGCTGTCCACTATTTCGAAGAAGACAGTATCGAAGGCACACTCTTAAACGATGACGGTACAGAATATAAACCCGCTCCGAAATCGACGCCTGCCAAAGTCAAAAAAGTCGAACCGAAAAAACCGGAACAGCGTCAACCGACGCTCTTTGACTTTATGGAAACGGAAAAGTCCGAATCCGAAGCAAACGACGATGACGACGAACAGCCTTCACAGGAAGAAATCAACGAAATCCTTGCCGAAATCGCCGAAGAAGAAAACAAAAAAGCAACGCAGAAAAAGCTTTCCCCCTTCTATGAAAAATATCTGGAAATAGAACGCTCTTATCCTGATTGCGTGATTGCTTATCGACTCGGAGACTTCTACGAAGTGTTCGGCGAAAAAGCCGTACAAATTTCCGAAGAATGTAATCTTACTTTGACAGGCCGTGACGTCGGACTTGAAACCCGAATCCCAATGGTCGGATTCCCCTACCACGCCGCTGAACTGTATTTTGACAAAATTCAACGAAACCATCGCTTAGTTGTTGTCAATTCTGACGGCACTTTGAAAAAGCTTCCCAAACCGCAAACTGCTATCAATCTTGATACCGGCGAAATCTACGATGAAATGACCGAAGAAGAAATGCGGGAATTTGACGGAGATATCGAAGAACCGCAGGACATTGACGACGAACCCGAAGATTCGTTTGACACAACAGCTTTTGATAAAACAGCACTTTGCAAGTTAGACGCAATCTTCGGAGAAAAACTTACTTTGAGGTGAAATTATGAAAGAAACAGACATCAGACCTATCCCGAAATACATACTAAACCAAATCCGAAAGGCGGATAATAAAAACTATCCTAACCCTGACGGTCACGTTCGCTGTTATGCCTATCTTACCACTTGGAAGAACGAGCTTGTGAAGGTAACCGTTGCCGTAAAGCACCGTTACAAAAAATGGTACTGTAAACAAGTCGCTGTACACGGATTAAATTCGGATAAGTGCTTCGTAAAAGATATGGAATACTGTTATTGCGCCGGTATGGGCTTTCGTTTCGGCTGGTACGAAGAAGGCTTGCAAAAATACGAAAACTGGTACGAACGCGGATGGTGCTGGGCAGACGATAAATATTACGATCCATACGCCGAACTTATCAATTCCTACTTTATAGACCGCTTGCCGGAATTCAAATACAGCTCATACAAACTGTATCAGGGTTGCGATATTTTCAAATATTTACGGCTTTATCGGCAGTATCCCCAAATTGAAATGCTGATGAAACTCGGCTTTTCGAGAATTGCCATGAGTACAACCATTCTAAAACGCTGCGGAACGGATAAAGCCTTTTGCAAATGGCTCATTTCCAATAAAGAGTTACTTCAAAACAGACACTACTATATCGATGTCATAATCCGTGCATATAGGACGAAAAAACCGCTTGACCTGTTGCAGTCATACAAGGAAGCCAAACTAAGACTTGTCCACGACAGCAGCCTTACTCCCATCAAAGAACTGTTCAAAGGCAAAGACCTTGAACGGTTTTTTGATTATGTAGCAAAACAACAGACCAACCCAAACACTTATCTCGACTATCTGAAAGCCTGCCGACATCTCGGACTCGATATGACAGAAGACAAGAACCGTTTCCCCCACGATTTCAAACGCTGGCACGATATTCGCATAGACGAATACGCTACTAAAAAGGCTATGGAAGACGAGGAAAAACGCAAAGAGCTTTATACGAAATTTGCAGAGATCGCAAACAAGTACAATGCTTTGCAGCACTCAAAAAGAAGCTCATTTATCTGCATTATTGCCCACAGTCCTGCTGACCTTATCCGTGAAGGCGAAATGTTGCATCACTGCGTAGGAAGAATGAATTACGACCAGCGTATGGTACGAGAAGAATCGCTCATCTTCTTTATCCGAAACAAACAGGAACCCAACACTCCATTCGTTACAGTCGAATACTCAATATCTCAAAAGAAAGTCCTGCAATGTTACGGAGAACACGATCACAAACCGAACGAAGACGTACTGCATTATGTCAACAAAGTATGGCTCCCTTACGCCAACAGAACCCTCAAACAAATCGCGGCATAAACCGCAAAGGAGAAAACACTATGTCTAATTACTTCAGAATTACAGCATATCACCCAACCGAAAACCTTTCGGTCATTATGGACTCCAACGGACTGTTTGAAAAACTTTGGCAATTTTCGTCTTTTATGGTATCCAAAGGCTTCAAAATCATTGAAGTCGGAGGAGAAGACAAATTCAACGAAGGCGATATGCCAAAAGTCGAACGTGACAACACACATGTTATCGTTCGTGCTTGTAAAAGCGGGCTGCCGGAAATCACAGGCAACCGCATTACAGTAGAAGGTAAATCCTACAAGATTTTATAAAGTTATAGCCCGTTGCGATTGCTCGTAACGGGCTATTTTTATTCTTGCTCAATTAAAAGGTTAAAATTTTTATACTTTTCATATCCTAAAATGCAAGTATTTTCTTTAATGCCTCAACTATGAATTTTACTTCTTCACTTGTATTGTTTTTGGATAACGAAATTCTAATTGTGCCGAGTGCATATTCTTCAGGAACTTTCATAGCTTGCAACACATGTGATGCCTTTGTTTCTTTTGAATCACAAGCAGCTCCGGTTGAAACAATAATGCCCATTAAATCAAGCCTATGCAAAATCATTTCGCCGTCTTTACCCTTAAAGGAGAGGCTTATATTGCCAGGAACATGCTCTCCGGCTCCATTCCTCTTAAAATCAATCCCTGTTTGAGATAACAAAGTAAGAAGTTCTGTCTCCAAATTCCTAACGTATTCGATATTAGCCAATAAGCTATTTACATTCTTTTGAAGCGCCGTTGCCATCCCAACAATCGACGCAACGCTTTCTGTTCCAGCTCTAAGCCCTTTTTCCTGACTGCCACCGTAGAGATAAGGAAGAATTTTAGTTCCTCTTTTTATATACAGAAATCCGACGCCTTTAGGGCCATTGAATTTATGGGCCGATGCAGATAAAAAATCAATTCCTATGTCTTTTACGTCGATTGGAATATGCCCTACAGCCTGAACCGCATCCGTATGGAACATTACACCTTTGCTATGTGCGAAGTCACAAAGCTCTTTGATCGGCTGTATCGTGCCCACTTCATTGTTCGCCGTCATCACTGATACAAGATTTGCATTACCAGTTAAAATACCTTCGAGTGTTTCAAGTTGCACAATCCCGCCGTTATCCGCAAACATATAGGCAACAGGATAGCCTCTTCTTTCGATACTTTCGCAGGTTTTCAAAATTGCATGGTGCTCAATATTATCTGTAACAATAGCGCCGTGAGAATAATTCAGGTATGTCGTTCCATTCAATACCCAATTATTGCTTTCAGTTCCTCCTGACGTAAAATAAATTTCATCAGGTTCAGCATGAATACATTGAGCGATCACTTCTCTCGCTTCTTTAATTGCCTTTTTAGGCAACCGAGAAAACGAATATGGCTGAGACGGGTTCCCGTACTCTTGTAATAAAAATGGAGTCATCGCCTCAAACGCGTCTGTATCTAATTTTGTAGTTGCCGCATTATCGGCATAGATCAACCTCGCCATGATACCCTCACTTAAATAACGTGCAACCTTCTTCTTTGAATTCTTCGATTTTATCGCGCAATTCGTCAGTAGTTACACCTAAATATTCTGCTAAACAATCAATACAATAGAAGGCGGTTGCGCCCTTAGAAATAAGTTTTTTTGTTAGCCCTATTTCATCTTTAGAAAGATTTTCTTTCCCACAAGAAACACAGTTACAATTATTCATCTTCTTTTCCTATCTCTCTAATAGAAAACTTAGGAATATCTTTACCTCGATACTCTTTGTCCAACAGCCCCATTTGATATTTGATAATAGATCTCATAGTGGCAGCAGGTCTGACACAATAATCCTTAAATTCTTTCGGAGCAATGTCTTTTGCCGTTCTCACATTAGGGAACAATAACTTCATAAGGCCAGTTGCTATACGTTTTACGGCTTCTACATCTCTTGTGTCGGAATTAGTATCATAATCAAGCAATTCATCCACAACTGCGCGATAGCTAACATCATCTCTTAACACATGAAGGATTTCGCAAAAATATGCTGTATTCAAAGCCCATCCACATATCTTCATGCTTTCACTCATTCGCGGGATATCCCACCCTTTGATAAAGCCATGAAATCTATCAAGCAAAGCACTTTCTCTAAACAATTCCGGCAATGATCCGAACATCGGCACAAACTCGTTCATGCTGTCTTGAGGGATATTCCCAAGCAAAATAATTCCTGCTTCAGGCGTCCCCGTATGCCCGCCGAAAGAAACAATACCCTGTTCCATATATCCTTTCAATGTCTGACTCATTTCATCAGGATCTGCAAACGCAAGTTTCTGTATTTCATCAAAGGCAACATAATCATTATTGTAAATTAAGCCATATGTTCTTTTACTCAAATCGTAAAAAAGCTTTGCACGAGACATCACCCCTGCCGTCAAATTACCATATTTGCTAATTCTTCCAAACAGATACGATTTACCTGTCCCTTTCGGGGCCAATTCTATTAAGTTGATTCTTTTTTCTACAAATGGAAGCAGTCTTAAAATCATGGCAAGTTTAGCCTTATCATTTTCATATCCATCTGCATTATAGTCAATTGCTCCAAGGAGTACATCTATCCATTCTTGAATCGTGAATTCATTACGAATATCCTTGTAAAAATCCGGATCAATAGTATAAGGGCAAAAATTTGTAAATTTCGTTAGCTTTATTTTCCCTTGTTTTCCTCCCTTGGCCTTTGTCCCCGTATTATTATCTTCCCAACTAATGTCGAACGAATCAGGAGATCGATAGCCTAACTCAACAATGCCCCAAACTTCTTTGCCTGCCACAAGTTCAGAACTATATTGCTGCCACACATTATCTTCAATTATTGTTTCTTTATTAGTTAGACCAAACTCGGGCAACGAAAAAGTAATTTCTTGTGTCTTAATACTTATATCGACACTTATTTTCGTAAGAAATTTCACTCTCTCGTTTTCGCAAATTATTCTGTTTTTAATGCTTACCCAATCATCTTTGCGAGGCAAATAGGTTTTAATGAAGGAGCTTACTTCTTCAATATCATAATTACCACTTTCATCTTCAAACTTCTTTAATAACCAATCTCTCAAAAAAGAGGGTAAGCTTAATGCTGAAAAGAAATTACTTTTACTTAAATCCTTATAGACAATCATTTGCCCGAAGCATTCTTGTAATTTTTCTACCAATTCTTCTTTCATCTCATATCTCCTTGCTTAGAGTATATCGTTGTCAATCATTCCTGACGATTTTAACCTAAATTTAAGGTTTGTAATTCTAATGTTGCTTCCTGCCAAAACTTCAAATGAATATTCTTTTTCAATTCTAATTCCTTGCAATTCAACACCGAAATGTAAACCATCTTGACTTTCCGCAAGATATTCTCGTTCGCCTATTATAACCTTTACATCTTGCAATTTGCAATTTGAAACAAATTTCAACGTCGGCTTAATTTTATACCCTGTCTTTACTGTTTTCGTCAGAACTTCAATATTTATATTATCAGGCATCCTCGTAAACTCAATTATAGGGATAGCCACTTCTTCCAGAGTTGCTCCTCCATGAACCTCGACCGTGCCCTGTCTTCCTCCCTTAAACATATCATAGTTCGCCAAAACCCAATAATCATTATCCTCGGTCATAAATTCGTTAGGAATGTCAACAACATTATCAGATTTTTTGCAACAACGTCCACAATGTTCCCCTTTATTTACCATTTCCCATTTTGTTTCACTATGCCTTAATACAGCAAGTCTGCTTGCCCCATGATCCGAGATAATATATGCTCTTTCGTAAGAACTGCCTATATTTGTATTTGTTTTTTCCAAGACATCTGAAATCACAGAAAGTTCATCAGCAAGATATGTAGGATACGGGCTTTTGGAATAATTGTACTCCAACGTTCCCGAATGTTTTATTTCATCCAGGTCTTTAATGTTATCTACCACATCTGCTTCTGCTTGTCGAAATTCATCAACAAATTCCTTATTCATAGAAGTAATTGAAGGAATCTCTGACCGGCAAATTTTTACATCCATCATTAAATGTAAATCTGCCGCCTTTTGAGAAATAAAGCTCAAATATTCGATCCCCAAAGCATCTAAAAAATATAGAATAGAGCCTCGTTTTTTGAGTCCAGGAATAAAGTAGCTTCTAGGTGAAAGTATTCTGTAAAAGTTTCTCTCTCGTGCTTCTTTTTCTACTCGGTCTGCAAATTCAGGAGAAATACTATTTAATACTTTAAGCCATTTGTATTCGTTAAAGTAGCTGTCTATCTCTTGAATTTTATAGTCATATTTTTTCAAATACGCCCACAAATCTTTATACGTGTATTGAAGGATACCTAACAATTCTTTTTTATCGATCTCATTGGCATAACTTGAAATAAGTTTTAGCACCAACTTCCTCTCAGCTTTTGTCAAGTCCGTCAAGTGGTAAAGCCCTTTCAACCCATATGATTCAACTATATTACAAAATTCGTTTGCATGGTGTTCAGATGGGCCAACGGCCGCAATTAAAATTCTGCGCTCTTCATATTTCTGCCAAAAATCTTTTGCTTTATAGTCATAAGCAAAGATACTCTTATAAATTTGGATTTGCAAATCAGAAATTTTCTTACAATTCTCAACTGCGATTTTTAGCGAAGTATTATTGCACTTATTCGCATTCGTCTTTATCGCGATAAAAAGCAATGCCTTTTTCTCGTCGCTTAATTTTGCCCAGTTATTTACATACAAGTCTATTGAGTGCATATCTCCAATAGTTTTATAGAAATAGCCCTCAAAGCCATTGTACTTTTTGCAACCTTCTGCAAAAATATGCCATTGTTCTTCACTTAATAAAGATTCATCTTCAGCAGACAGAGAAGGCAGAAATTCCTTTTGGATAATTACAAAGAATGAGTCCATTTCGCTTATTACATACAGACTGTCTGGAAAGTCGTTTCTTACGAAATGTGACTTTACATATATTTCTGCCGTCTCTTCTGTCTCTAATTTTTTTATAAGTAAAGACACCCCCTTGACAACCTGCCAATTAAGCACATCGACCATCTTATCTTTCACAAAAACAATTTTGGGCAATGTCTGTTTGCAGCCGTCAACAAAAATCACTTGATTTTCCAATCTGGGATCTTTTTTAATTAGTTCAAGTAGAATATCATCGCATTGATATAGCAATACAATAGCCTTTGAAGAAGACTGCATATTAAGCAACTGGTTAATAACGAGTTTTAATTGCTTTTGTCCGCCAAATCGCAAATATGCGCTAATTCCTTCAATAAACACAACCTCTTTGGCCGATTCTATGACTTCCAACACTTCATCAAGCATTGGCATTTCATCCTTGTCATTATTGGCTATATTATTAAAAGAATATCCAAATTCAAAATGCTCTTTAATAGCTTTCATGTCTTTGCTATTATTCACATTGACAAAAAGCGTTCTTTGAGTATTTCGATGATTGCGCTTTTCTATTTTTTCAATACATGATTCTACTTGCATATGACTTACCTTTTATTCTTCAAAATTTGAATTCCCAACAGAACATTATCCTGAGCTAAGTCAACCAAATATTGCTTAAGTTCCGTATCCTTCATGCCTTGGATAATTTCTATAACTTGATTGTTCTTCGACGTCTGATATTCATGTTCGGCATATGCTTTAATACGTTCTTCTACAAGATTGTCCCCATACCATTCATAAACATCGACAAAATATTTGAACAAATATTCTCTGATCTCATTGATGTCGGTCAAAATCGTTGCATACTCTTTTAGAATCCCCTTCTTAAATGCCTCGTCCCTTGCTGTCTCATTTGTAAGATCATTAAAGAACTTTGCCCTATCAAAGTAATTTAAGGCATCCTGAATATCTATATCGGAAACCGTTGCGTTATCGAAGCAGCTAAATGCTTTTTTCGCTTGTTGCAATTCTTCCGGAAGAATCATACAAAGAATAGGCGTCTTGAACTCTTCAGACCAAGCTCTGGGAGATTCCGTGCCAGTTTTTTCTCTCCACAACTTCTTCAATTGTTCTTTCTTTTGGCCTTTTTTATAGTCGATAACCAGATCATCAATCAATTTGATATAATCCGCTTTCGACATTATAAAAGCATTTTGCTGGGGATTGATACTCTTAAATATATCGTCTACTTCTTCTCCCTCTAAGCCTTCTACAGAGAAAGCGCAAATTTCTCTAAACAGTTCCTTCTGACTGTCGAAGAAAGATTTGAAGTCACTCCTGTTAAGGATTAATTGCGTATAAAAGTCATTCTGTTTGGAAGGCAGCAACTGGCCTATGCTTTTAAGTTCTTTCAGCAAAGACATAAACAATGCCAAAGCACCGATTCTATCTTTCATGGCGTCATATGAAATCCGAATCAGATTGCATTGATTTTTCCAAGCATCAAGAGCAGTCCTTAAATTATAACTATTAGAACCTAAAAGGCTATTCGTTTCTGCAATAATTTTATACTCTACGATAACCTCATCGATTCTTTGATTTGCCGTCCCCTGATTCCATACCCAATTTGCGGCATCAGCGTCGGTAAATTTTCCTGCAACAACATTAAGATATTGCCCGCCATCTTTTATATCTTGAGAAAGGGTAATCAATTCTCCGTCTTTATACTCGGACAAATATTTCGCCATACCCTTCCGACAATTTTCCTTTGTCACAAGTTCTTTTAAGTTGGCAATTAAATTTTTATCAGCGAGCGATACCTTTCCTATTCGATTTGCTATATTAACTTCACTGGTGTTACCGCTGTTTGCGAGTTCTGAAAACAAGTCCACAACTTCATCAATAACGTTCTTATCCGTTGAAGCATATGCCATGTCATCCACATATTTTAATGTCCAAATAGGGAAAGAAAGTGTTTTCATTTTATTTCTAACTCTATCTCTCGTAATTTGAATTGATGTGCAAAGTTCAAGCGGAATACAAAAAACGATTGAAGCGAGATGATGAAATTCCTTTTCCTCCGGAGTCATAGTCACGATATACTTGTCCCTATAACGCTTGTCCGGAGTGTCCTGATTTTTAATTATTTCATCAATCATTACTTGAAGATGCAAAGAGCTCATAACATCTGATGTTTGATCATCTGTATAACGATACTGATCAGACGTATACTCTCTCAATACAAATCCAAGTATAAAGGCAGTAATATTACACGGCATTAAGCCGAAAGGCTTTGCTTTTGCTATCTCATAAATGCTGCTAATTGAAACTCTTCCATCCGCCTTAAAATCTGCCTGTATTTTTTCTTCAATTTTACTCTTAAGTACGCTTATCGGCAATCCCGGATTGGTTTCCCAGTATTTTTCATCATAAGAAGTCCCCCAAGCAGCGTCAACAACCTGCTCCGTTAACATCAGCTTGTTCGGATTTTTGAAAGTACCTTCACACATACCGGAAACCGCACTTTTGACACCCTGTTTGGCTTGCAGATATGATTTATACATATTGGCCGAAAGAGAATATCTCCATTCAAATCCATAAGGATAAAAATCCCTATCCACAGTTTGCAGTAAATATGCTTTTAAAGATGCAAAATCAGATATAAACTCGTGAGTATACTCTCCGTTATTCTTTTTCCAATCAATGTCAAAGGTCCCCTGTTCAATTCTCGAGCCCCACTCCAAGTTAAGAACCTTTAGAGCTTCCTTCCTTCTCTCCGCTTCGCTGCCTTTATCATTTCCCGCAAAAGTCATGCTATCAGAAAGATTATCTTTATACCTGCTATAAAGATCTGCACCAAGCGGAGTTTTTGAAGTTATATAAATTATATTACACTCATCATAATCAGGGTTATTCAAATACTCTTTGACCAGTTTACTAAGAGTAGCACATTCTACATCGTTCTTGGCGAAGCCCAAAATTGCATAAATCTTGCCTTGAACCGGGTTGTTTCTAATCATTCTTACTCTTTGAATAAATGAATCAACGCCAGTCAAAACAATCCTGAATCTATTTGCAATCGGAGACGTAAACAATAATTTCCCTGTTGGATTTTTGACACCATCTTCGCTATTGAATCCTGCGTCATCAACCAGCTTCGTTGTTGTATACTGATCAATCTGCGCTTCAAACTCAACTTTCTTACTTGTATCAACGGCTGCCATTAACGGCGCGAAGCATTCCTTGTTATCTTTCAACTTCTTCCTATACAAAATGTGTTGATCAACCAAAGAACGAGCCGCGTTTATTGCCTGCGCCCCCTCCATATCTTCAATTCCTTCAAAGGCATTGGCCACATTGGAATCCGTAGGAATAAACAAATCCACACTATCTCCTAAGGATTGAGATATTGCAGTCATTAACAAAATTGTCTTCAAAACTCTTCTTTGTGGCTCAAGCAGATAATCCGGGTGTGAGTTGTTATAGTGATTTAATATATTTTTTACATCACTGGCTAACTGCTCCTTCCCGTTTTCGTAGAAAAAGTTCCAAAGCATATCTATTGTCAATAAAGGGTTATCGTCTTCAGGTCCATAGTTCCTTATATACCATTGGAATCCATGTATGTCATCACCTTTATCGTTTTTAATAAAGTCGAACATACTTCTTTGGTTTGATGCAAATTGTGCAGACAAATGCTTCAAAAGTAATGCAGCATAAGGGTGCATAGGTAGTATGCGCCCCATGTCATTAAGCGTAAATTTGGGATCTCTTTTTTGCAATTGCCTCAAAACAAGATCTCTGGACTTATCCGTTCTTTTATACAAATCGCCGACCATATCGTTCCATTCTGCAAGAGCGGTTGGATCTTTGGTCTTTTCCATTGCTTCAGCCATCAAACGGAAGGCCATCGTATCCGGCAATTCAATTAAGCAAGTGGGACTTACAAATCTCCCCAACAACTTCTTATCGTTGTCATTCTCCGCGAAAATTCCTTCAGATTTATGCGTAACAATAACAAGATAGAACGGATCAGTTTCGCTCAATTCTGCAAGCTTTTGGAACGTTGTCAAATCACTCATATTATTTTCAAAATATTTCGTGAATTCGTCCCAGATAAATACGATTGCGCACAGGTTATTAGTCTTAATAATATCCTGTATCCACTTCACCATTCCCTCTTTATCAAGAGTCATGGCTCGGATACCTTTGATTCTTGCGACCTTAAAAATCTTATTCATAATCACAATGAGCTTGTCCTGAGAATAAGATTCCAATTTTTCTATTATTCTGTCTACGTCATCCCCACCAAATTCTGTCGGGAATTCGTCTTTAATAATATCGTTAAAATACTTTTTGTTAGACGAATTAGATAACCACTTGATGACAGATTCCTTTAACGAAGACTCCCCCTTATACTCTACGCCGTTTGCTTCAAGTGCTTCTTTGATGCTCTCTTGAACTGCTAAAACGAGATCCTGCTCATTGAGAATAGACTGCGCGCCATAGCGGTGTACAGTAATTAATTTCTGCTCTTTGTTTTTCTTTAAGCCAAGATACTTATTGAGCAAATCATTGTCAAGGTTATATCTTTGGAAGTAAGCTTTCGTCTCCTCCTCATCTGCTTCAAGGAGTTTCTTAAGCGTAAGAACAGCATACGATTTCCCGGTACCATAAGCGCCTTCCACCCAAATAGAAAGATGTTGACGAGTCAAAACACTATATGTATCCTTCAAAAGCTTTACAAAGGTTTCGTGCGGAAAGAATTTATGCCAGTCAACTTTTCCTTCATCTATAAGCTGTTGATTTACAGCCGAGAAAAACTCTTCGTCAATATCAAAATAATGCTCATATTTATTAGTTTCCATTTGTTTACACCCCCTCAAACAGTGACAATACGTCATCTGATGTTTTATCCTTCAAATTGATATTATCAAGATCTAAGGTAAAGGATACCGAGATAAATTCAGGATAGTTGTTTGCCAAGCCATTAAGAATTCTCTCCATTGTTGTACGATCAAGTCCAAATATTTGCGTCGGACTAATTCCGTCGCTCTCTATCTCATGATTTAGCAGCCTCGTCAATGAAAATTGCTTATAATTTCCACAAGCCTCCGAAAATTTATACAATGAATATAAAATCACTTTGGGATCAGGATTTAACCATGAATGCCTGCAAATACTATTTAAATATCTCTTACCGCCTTTTATATAATAATCACAATCCCCCATACCAACACCTTGAGATAATATGGTATTAGAAATGAATATATTTTTAAATGCAGATACTATATGGCTTCTCGTGTTTTCGGTCATTTCATTTCCCAATAAACCAGCAATTGCTTCAGAAGAGTATGGAGTATTAAAATCAATATTTTTTATCCACCAATTAAATTGAGCCGTGTATGCCAAATTACACAGCATTAATCCCCAAGTTGTTTCAGAATCAACGCCAATCGACAATAAAAGTTTACCAAACCGATTCAAAGAGTTTTTTGTAGTTAATTGTGCGTCAGATAAAAACTTTTTTAAAGAAACAACCATCTTCGACCCCAATCCGTTGTCACTATTCCAAAAGTCATCTCCTTTCTCAAAAAAACCTTTTACCCATAAAAACTCGATACCCATATTAGAATATCTATCTACGCTTCCCATTGCATTAACCTCCCTCTTAGGCAATTTAATTGAATTATAAACCAAACATCCACTTGAAACTTCGTGGCATTTTCTACAATGAACACAAGAATCACTGACTTTTACTTTACTGTTTACAAAAGATATATATCCATTAGGACAATTTGCTTCACATACTCTGCATCCAACACAATAAGCTGCTTTTTTTAAGGCAGTTTTTATTGCTGACATAAAATATATATCTTTTTTTGTGTTTCCATTTACTATTACTTCAAATTTTTTTACGCCATCTTCTAAAGATACTTTGACATTATAATTCTCTCCTTCAAAATTTATATTGAAGCTATTAGGATTAATGTTATCAACTTCACCGACAGTTTTTATCCATTCGCGCCAATCGGTCTTTTCAACATATAATTCAATAATTAATTTATTCTTTTCCTTTATTTCCTGGCTATGCACAAAAACATCTTTTAATTCTCTTCCACTTCTTCTTGCCTTCCAGCCTCCTATATTCATAAATTCTTTTACTGCGGATTCATTGAGTAATTCCTTAGATGTTGTTTCTAAAATTATTTTATTAAAAACACTTGTGCTCCTTCCCATATCACTTTGAGAGTAGCATCTTTCCTTAATATACGAATTTTTATCTGTCGCCATCGGACAAACCAAACATCCAGCTCTACTATTGCCCTTTTTATATGCTTCATTCAAAATCAAACTATTTGCATATATGTATAAATACACCTCTGCTGAATTCCATGTTAGAATTGGTCTAAAACTATCTTGGCCTTTAATTTTATCGCCATAGCTTGTCTCATCGTACTCACTCCGTGCAAAACTTTCATCCGCCCTGATCCCTGTAAACGATAGCCCTCTAAAATTTAATTTATGTAAATACTCCCTCAAATAAATAATTTGCGGTGCAGACTTATGCACACTGCAACACCATCTTATTTTCTGCGCAGGTGGTCCAAACTTTTTCCATGTATCTTCAGGTTCTAAATTTGATTGTGCAACATGAAATGAAATTCCTTTTTTATTACATTCCTCCTTTATTAGCTCAACGACCTTATACGTATCAGGAAATTCCATTTTTGTATCTCCAAAAAGTACAATAAAATCATTATGAGGCAGAGCTCTCTGGACCAAATCCAAAGTCACTACACTATCCTTGCCTCCAGAAAAAGCAACATAATAAATATCATATTTATTTCTATTTGCACTGTAACAATTATATATTTTCTTTATTGCCTCTTGCGTCAAGCTCTCCAATATGTTTTTATTCTTTTCCACCATTGCCGGAATATCGACAAATCTAAGCTCTTCTCCAGCTGGTTCTGGATCATCAACGAAAATCAATTCCGGAGCCTGACAAATCGATCCGCCCTTTGTTCTTGCTACCAATTTGCCTCTATAATAGTAATTGTTTGCTTCAGCCCACATTAAGGGGTAGGCATCTGATTTCGGATACTTCCATTTAGCATTAAAACCCAAAATATCTAATTCTTGATAATATACAGGTCTTGGTTCTTTACTAAATGAAAGCGGAGTGGAATTTAGAAGATACCCTCCTGTTAAAGGATCCCAGTCATATGAATACATTGGTTATACTCTCCTTTTTGCCTTCGCAATCATTAACAGATCTTCAATGTTTTTATAGCGTTTTCTTGCAATGTATCCATCTTCTACCAAGCCATTTAATGCTTCGTTTCCAGATTGAATTTCCGGATGTACAACAAGATATTCAACTACAACTGCATCCATTGAATCGATTTGTGACGATCTTTTTACAATAGCTCCTGCACATTTACTTTCCGCATAGCATATATGCAGCAAACTAAACTTTTGACTATATTTTGCGACGTAGCTTTCAAGCAAATACTCCGTCCAAGGATAACACGTACTCGGATAAATGGCGAAATTGCTCGCTTCTTTTATCGAAGCCATGTTTCCGATAATAATACGTTCCAACAAAGCGTCTATTTCATCTACATTAAAAACTAACGCGTTTTTGGGAACGTAGTCTTTAACATTTATCCTTGAGGCGACTTCATTGACATTATCAAAATAAATATTACCGATACCGATTTGCTCTTTTAGGTTAATGAGCGATGCTAAGGTAAAATATCTTTCCGTCTCTGCAAAAGACCTAAAAACTTCAGCATTATCAATATCTGCGCCTATATTGCAAATGATATTAGAATTGAACTTGAACTGATTTTTTAATTTATATGCAACAGCTCCTCTAATTCCTCTATCTCCAAATTCTTTAAGACTTTCATATAATGCGGGCATTTGCCTCTCGATTCCCTTAAGAAGCTCGTTACCGAACATGCAATTGTGGTCTTTAAGTGCATTGCTAATGATTTCTTCGATCTCTTTCACATCATTCTCGGTTAAGCCCATTGAATCAATATGAAATCTATCGTTATTATTGGTAACAATTATCTTATCATCGAATATAACGACTTTTCTAATAGCCTCTTCTGTTAAATGCGGCAACAAAGCGCATATTCTATCAAACGAGATGGGATAAACTGCATCAAGCAAAACCTGCTCTACTTCTTTTGTCGCATCAATTTTAACATTGGCATCATTGGCAATATATTCCTCAAAATACACATATTGATGGAACAGCCTGCTCAAACATTTTTTCAGCAACTCAATGTCCGGGATATGAGCGGTTAATTCATACCCAAAGTTCTCCATGATCATTTTATAGTATACGTATCCGTTACTCTCAATCCCATCTTGGATAAACTCCAAAACATTGGACTTTAAATTTTCTGACATCAGCGCATCAATTGCGTAAAATTTTTCATCTAAAAATATACATGTCTTCTTCAGAGATTCTTCAATCGCCGAATTGTCAACCGTCAATTCTTTTGAAAACATCTCCTCGTAATATCTACGTATCTTCTTAAAATTTATTGCCCCTACAAGGAATCCGTTTGTATACCTTGTTTTCATCACCTCATAAATTTCATTATCCAATGCTGAAATTAAATCCGCCACCGTCTCTGTGTTGTTTTCAGAAACCTTTACTTCTACTTCTGACGTTGCCTGAGAACCCACTTCACTTTTGCCGGAAGTCTCCTGCTGGTCACTCAAACTATACCTTATAATTACATTGTTATGATCCACATGACAAAGATCAAGCAACTGCCCTATTGCTCTCCCAAGTTCTGATGCGCTTCTATTCCCTTCTGCAAATAAAGAGGAGGTCACTTCCATTGCCTGTCTTAAACTCTGTTTGTTATACGAAACTGTTGTAAACTCAGGATTTTCCGCCAATCCTTTTATAATTGAAGGATAATCTTGCGATAATAAATAAAGAATCGATGTATAAACATCTCTCCAGCTTTGTACCCTCGAATTTATTTCTCCAAAATATACTACCAAAATCGGCTTTGTAAAACTTAGGCTTGTAGTCGTCTCATAATCGTAAATCCTTATGCCTTGTTCTTCCTGTTTCTGAACTTTTTGCGTCCTGTTTTTGTCTTCATCCTCAACGGCTTCAATCTGCATAGGAAGTTCAACTTTGACAACCAGTTCGTCCGAATCCTTATCTCCTATTTCGCACTTCGCTTTTGCATCTTCTAAAACTTTTTCAAAGTTTTTCATATCGGTTTTGTACATGGCAACAATGTCAAGAAAAACTTTTGCCGGTTTTCTTTTTTCCTCTATTTGTCCAGTCATTGCCATTCTCATGCGATCCATTTGCAATGTAATGCCGTTTACATTGCGATAGATTTCATCTATTTTCAAGCCAACATTGGTTGCCATTTGACGCAGCATTTTTGATATTCTCTCGACAACTTCCTTCTTATTCGCTCCATTGGTTATATCTAAATACCCTTCCAAGAGCAAAGCTGCTTCATACTGGTTCCATACAGGCTGCGTTTTCATTCCTTCATCTTCTTTAACAATCACAAAATCGCGCCACTCCTCTTCAATTCCTTGTTCTAATTCGACATTCATTTGATGAGCTTCTTGTTTATCCTGCTCTTCTTTTTCTTGTGCTAAATTTTGTTGACGTATTTTTTCTTCTTGTTCTATCTGTTCCTGCCTGCTTTTTTCAGCAAGATCTTCTGCTTTAATAATATCAATTACTTCCGTCGCGGAGCACAATTTGTCCATAGTGAGCATTTTCACATACACTCTTCTATTAGACCTTGTTGCTGCTTTTTCAGCCAGACTCTTAAAGACTTCAAACAACGAATGAGCTTTGGCCCTATTTGAAAATTTAATAGGATTACCTTCAATTCCGTCAAAAATCAAATTAACGATTCCCCTGTAAACAATATAAGCTGTCGGATTATATGTAAAACGCCTATCAGGACCGCCGTTTTTCCTCTCATGCAAATACCTTATTTTAGCGACTTCGTCGTCACGTGCAAGGGAACTGCCATACCCTAAACTCTGCAACTCATATGTTTCTTTGACCGTCAAATTATAATAAGGTTCTATCGTTATGCAGTTGCCTTTCTGATATACATAGAAGTTCGCGCAAAAGAGAATTCTATTACCATTATTCGACTTACAACTTTTTGGATTTCTTAAGAGTTCAGTTAATACATCGTCATTTACACAGCTAAAGCCCTTAACATCATCAACCGTGGCTATCGACTTATCACCTGTTCTTGGAACTATATTTTCAAATTTGGAAAGTAAAGATTCTCTCTCTTTATTTAACTCTAATAAATCTCCTTGTACCAGCCCAATTGTTTCGCTTTCTTTTTGAAGTTCTCCTTTTCTTCTTAAAAATTTCAAAGCATTCATCCTATTCTCGTGCCATAATATTAGCTCACGACAGAGAATGCTCTTATTTTCTATTTCTTGCAGTTTGTTTAACGACGATATAAGAAAACTGACAAGCACATATTTCTGGCTTGCCTTCCATTCAGCTGACTTTTTCTGCGTTGGTTTGTCGACTAAGAGCGTCTGTTTTGCCCTATTTCTTTTACCAACGTAAACAGTCAATATTACCCCGACCGCAATAGCAGTAAGGATTATCGCCGCTATAACACCCTCCATCAGTCTTCTACCACATCCATAATATCTTCAATACCACAATGTAATGCCGCGCATATTTTCACCAAAGTATCCGTAGTTACACTCTTCCCGGCATTGAGCTTATTAAGCGTATAATTGCTTAAACCAGACATTCGGATCAAATCTTTCTTCTTCAAATTCTTGTCAATAAGAAGTTTCCATAATTTCTTATAACTAACAGTCATAATTTCACCGTCCTGGGTTTTTAATATCTAACATTATAACACTAATAATTTGAAAAAACAATAAAAAATGAGCAGATACTTTATTTTTACTCAATTTTGATAACTTAATTTTATGATATAAATAGAACTTTCCAATATATCAAAGAAAGTGCCGATTTAATACTTCATTAAAAACTATTTTCCTTATTTGCAACCGTGGCGTGTGCTTGTCTTGATACGAGAGCGGCGTCGCTTCGCTCCGCCGCGACAAGCACACGCCACGTAAACTTAACCCGACTGAAATACGGAAAAGCGGAGTGCTGACGGAAGCGGAGTCGCCCGCTGAACCGCTTGGGCGATCTTCCGCTTTCACCGTCACACATTTTCCGTTTTTTGACCGTATTTTACCATTCGAAGTTCAGTTACATTTGCGCATTTGCTCGATGACGGCTTTGCTCACTTTGCCCATATAGCATCCTTCGTCCCAGCACGAGAAATCGTCAAAGAGAAGCAGTTTCTTATCTTCAAGACCTATCGGACAGACGATATCATCGTCCATGACGTCCGAGATAAAGAATTGTGGCAATCCCTTTGAATAAACCATCTTTTCTCCCGTTTTCTCCATATATTTCGTCAGATACGCTATCGCTTCACCGAGCACCGAACGGTCGTCTACCGTCTTAAAGTCCGATCTTCCGAACCTTTTATTGAAATACGAGTTCTGTATCGTTGTCTGAACCTTCTTCTTGATGGGCGAATAGTCCTTGACTTCAACGAGTTCGCCCGGCATCGAGCCTTCGGGGATATAAAACAGCCCGTGAAAATGCAGACGCTGTTTTTCGGGAGAGCGTTCCCATACGCCGACATACTTCCAACCTTTGCGGTGACATAGCATCTTAAAACAGCCTTTGAGCTTCTGCTTGAAACTTTCTTCCGTGTGCTTTTCTCCGTCGTAGGTAAACGTGCAAAAGTAGTTAAATTCCTGCAAATTGACCTTACGGGTAAGCCTGATACGCCGGCAAACCAGATTGCGTAACTTGCGTTCAAATTGCTCATTTACATACATTACCGTACTTTTTTCGTCCTTAAAATACGGTTTCATGTTCTTTACGATAAACTTCTTTCTTGCGCTTTTGCTCTGTCCTGCGGTAGACTGATACAGTTCTTCAAACAATTCTTTTCTTGTCATTGTCCTTGCCTTCGGCTGTAGTTCGGCTTGCGGTTCAGACTCAAACGGTTCTTCATTTTCTGCACGCACAATAGGCGCATCGTCATTTGACGGTGCGCTTTCTTCTGCGTTTATGGTTTCTTCCTGTTCCGTGGTCTGCGGTTCTTCCCGCTCCGTCACCTCTATCTCTTCTTCCGGCGGACGGAAACGCCGTCTTGACGGCCTTGTCGTGTGCGGTATCGCTATGTAGTGACTGCCGTCAAAATACACCTTGCATTCGCCATAAGACATGGTTGCCTCCTTTTGCCGTAAAGGAAGCGGACAGCCCGTAAATCACGCAGAACTATCGCCGTCCGCGTCCCTGTACAGCGAATTGATGAAATAACTGTTCTGCATCCTCAATTCCTCCACCGAAGCCTTTTCCGTAGCGTATTCCAAGTAGTCCGCAAGCCCTGTATAGCTGCGCCGCGCCATATCGTTGAAGTAGTCCGAGAAACAGTCCGTGCTGAACCGCTGCGAATAGATCTTCGCACTCATAAGGTAATACTTCTTATTCTCCGTCTTGCCATCCATCGTGCCGCGTTCTTTCTCTATCTTCAAAACCGAGTAGCCGAAGCGGTTGTAGATACGCAGGTTTCTCCGCCAAAGCCATGCGACAACGCTTTTCAGGATATGCACCAGCAAGGTATTGTCTCCGCGCCTGAAACGGAAGTCGTAGTACAACGACAAGAAGCGGTTGAACGCCCACTCCGAGAGCATCTCCTCTATCGTGTAGAACGGCAGCGCGAGCCGCGGCTCCCCGCACGAAGCGATATTGATGATGTCCGCAAGGTCGCGTGCATCCGCACCCCAAGACTCCGGTCTTTGCTCATCCGTGAACACCTTGATGAACGGGAAGTTGTCCACGGTCGCGGAGTGCCTGCACATTTTCAGCCACGAGTTAAAGAGGTCGTTCTTCTGGTTGGTATCTTCCGCACCTTTCTTGATCTCCCGTAGTTCCAGATTGTTGCCGCGCTCCTTGCCTATCTCCGTGATCCCCACAACGCCGAACTCAAAACTGCCTGCCTTCGGATTGTTTTCCAAGACCTTGCGTCCCAAGCGCAGCACATCGAAATCAAGGATATGCGCATGCCTGCTTTGAGGCCGTCTGCGCTTCGGGAAGAAGTCCGTGAGCCACATCGGGAAGTTGCCGTTGTCTGCCATCAGATTGTCCGTGCGGACGGAGTAATTCGCCACGATGAGGCTGCTTTCCAAGACATAGATGAAGTATGCCTGCGCATAGGTTTCCAGAACCTCGAACAATCGGCTTATTTTGAGCGAATCGTCAAAAGTCGTACCGTAACGCGCGTAATCGTATCCGTAAAGTTGCGTTTGCGCGTTTCTGTGCCGTAAGAACCTTGACCGCTTCAATGCCACCCAAGCCTTGACCGAGGCAAGATTATATACTGTTCCGTGTTCCATACACCGCCGCAGTTCGTCCTCGAAGGCGATCCACGGGAAGTATGGGAATTTCATGTCGTTCTGCTGTAAGATCTCCAATGCCTTCTGACGGAACATCACCTCTTGCGACAGTACCATGTCCGTGATGAGCGTCGTCTTTTTCTTACCCATTGAGCCGCACGCCATACTGACTATGGGCAGCTCGTTTATGAAGCCGCAATTCCTTGCCTCAAAGTGCCGCAGTCTGTTCTGCGCGATACTCTTTCTCCAATGGTCGAACAGCAGCCAGCAGACGAACGCGATACACCACCACGGGAAGTGCCGGAAGATGACCTGCAGGTCGATGAACAGCTTGCACACCTGTACATAGAGGTTGCCAACATCGAAGCTCAACACGAAGTAGAAGTAGTACGCGAGAAAGCCCATTACTATACTTGCAGCATTGAGATTGAAAGCCCATATACCAACCCAAAGCATCCAAACGGCACGATTTTCACGAAGGAAGTTGACAAAACTTACTATCGTGATTTTCAGAGGCCGGTAGATCCATTCGGACAGTTTCTTGAATACCCGGAGAGGTACGGTGTCTTTGTTGTGCTTGGTGTTGCCGCTCTTATACAGCCGCCAGATGACCAGCCATAAGATGAGCAGGCACGGAAGCATGATTGCCACCACTTTCAACAGCACGAGCATCACATCTCCGACCTTAGACCAATAGCTTGCAAAGTTCTCTCCGTCTATGAGAAGTGCAAAGAACGATTTCGACTGCGAAGTAAAGCCCTCGAAGTCCGACGGGAGAAGGATGCTCCAATCCATCACCGAAGAATACTCCGTAACGGACGGCACGATATTATGCTCTATCCCGAACAGCGTACAGAAATAGTACCCTACCGACAGTCCGAAGTCCTTGACGGCTTCTCCGAAACGCAGATATGAGTCCGAAAATACGAACAACGCAAGCAACGCAAATGCCGCCGTTATCAACACGGACAGGCAAATATTAAATACTCTGCGCCTGTTCATAGACCACCTCCAAAGCCGCCGCTATCTCTTGCGTGGCGGAAAGCCGGCTACCCGTATAACACAGATAGCCGACCACGATTCCCACCACGACCAAGAGAACAACAGCGATGATTCTCTTGACCGTTTTCATTTACACCTCCAATCCGTCCGCATCGTCGGGCGGTTTTTGCGTCTGCTTTATGGCAGGTTCTTTCTGCGCCTTCGCTTTCGTTTTCCGCTTTCGTCGGTTGTCTATCCCCTTGAACAGAGCCGCTATCGCCCTAAACGGCAGACAGATGAGCCAAAACAGGAATTTGAGGATATATGGCAATATCGGGAACAGAATGATGATGAGCAGAACTATCAGCACGATGGCGAGCAGGATCTGCCACCACTCCCACTCGGAAGGCATCTGCACGGGCGGAGTTATCGCGTTGACGATATCCATAGGGCTGGACACCACGGGAATGACCGTATATACGCCGTCCCGGTTAAAAGTCAGCTGGATAATGTCAAAATCGAAGAATACGCTCTCCCAAGCCCTGTACGCCTGTCCGCTCGTGTGTTTGTCCGGAAGGATGGTGCGAAGCTCCATGATGTCCACCGCCGCGGAATAGTAGTCCGTAGTGGCGAAACGGAACAGCACGACCTGCTTCTTCTCGTCATCCTTGCCGCTGACCGTTGTGGCGTCCTTGAAATAATCCCGAAGCGCCTGCACATCGTTGGCATTGATAAGAAGCCTGTCCGCAACTTCGTTGTCGTTGCCGTCCAGATCGCTTTCCTGTACAATGTAGATGGGCGAAACCGTCTTGCTCTCCTCTTCGGGAATGCCGCCGAAGATCGTGTCCCACAAGCCCCAATTCACCCAATTATCCCAGAAGGACGGATCGGTTTCCTGCCAGCTCGTCAGCTTTTGCAAGTCCACATCGGCGTCGAAGTCGTAATACGAATAGCCTTGCTGTATCTTGCCGAACTCCGTATCCATCTTACGGTAGTCGTCGATGTCGTCCGCGAACAAATCCGCGCTTATCGTGCCTTCTTTGATGGGCAACGTGCCGCTGTCAAAGGTCTTGTTGTAGTTCTTTATGTACTCGTACAGCGCATTGCTTTCCACACCGCCGATGGACACAATGTCTGCATACGGATCGTATTCCTCGATATTGTCCACCTTGAAAAGGTAATACAGCGCGTCCGCAGGCATATGCAAATAGTTATCACCAAGATTCCAGCCCCATTTTGCCACCATCATTCCGCCACCGCCGTCACCGGCTTGCTGACCGAGCGAAAGCACGGAATCATTGTAGTTGTAGCCGAAATATTCCCCGATATGCGGATACGCCTGATCGTAAAACTCCTGATTGCTCGTCACAACAATGTCCTTTGTCTTGTATTCATACCACTCCGCCTTGATGCGCTGCAACTTGCCGTAAGTATCGAAGAACCGCTGCGGCACGGCGAAATATACCGTATCCAGCTGATTCTGGTAGCCCGCGCCTTTGCTCGAAGTCTGCGTGCGGTAGAAGGTGTGCTTGACGTCCAGCGTGATGGTTTCAAGATACTCCACCGAACTTTCCAGCGTACTCTTTGCGCCCGCGTCCGGACCGTATCCTGCCGCATAGCCGGTAAATTTGTATGTTCCGTTGACGGGATATTCGGTCGCGTTGTTCGCTCCGTAAGTCACAAGTTCTATGCCGGAAACATCGTACCTGCGCTCGTTGCTGTTCACTCTGTCCTTGAATGTCGTTCCGTTTATCTCGCGGTCAACCACCTTGAATTTGTAGAACAGATTCTTATAGTCGGAATTTTCGGACTTGCTCAAAAACTGCAGGTCAAACTTCGCATAATCGTTCGGATTTCCCTCGGCGTCATACGACACCGCCATCTGGATCTTGTTACCTTTGCTGTTCGTGGAGAGATTCAGCCCTTGAGGGTTATACACATAGACATACAGCCCGTAGTTACTTTGCATATTGCCCTTGTACGAATAGCAATACTCCACGAAATTGATGATCTGCGCCTGACTGTCCTCGTCATACGGATAGTCCTTCATATCGAAAGGCTGTCCATTTACGGTCGAAGCCGTCAAATCATCCAACACACTTGTTTTATCAAAGCTCAAACTGCTTTCAGCCGCCAAAGCGGTATTCGGCGCCGCCGAAAAAACGACGCCGAACACAACAAGTACAACGAGAAAGCAAATCACGAGCCGCTTCCTCGCCATCGTCAAAATACGATCACCTCCTTGTCCAACTCAATACCGACCACCTCGAAATAGTACCTGAACGGGATACGCATCGTTTCACTGCCGTCGGGTGAAGTAACCGAAATAGCGAAATACGGATACTGTCCGAACTCAATATCGCTTATCTCTTTGTCCAGCGTAATAGTCTTGTCCGGATATACGGCTTTCAGGATCTCGGTCATAGTCATCTTGTCCGTTGAAACAATAAAGCTCCCGTCAGACGCAACCTTAATTCCGTTGCCGTCATACTCTTCCACAAACGCTGCAGAAAGGTCGCTCTCCGCTCCGTACAAATACGGCGATACCTCGCCCGAAAGCATGAAGTCAAAGTCATGCGCCTCATCCACATTCGGAACGATTTTCACGATACAATCCGACACGCTGTAAGAGCCGAAGCCCTCATTGCTGGCAATCGTAAAAACGTTCTGCGTCCCGTCAGGCTGTATGGCAATGTCCGTGCTTTCGGAAATAATATCCTCGCCGAAACTTACATACATACCCTGCGGACGAGTGAAATAATAGATCAACCCTCCGGCAAGCGCCGCGACCATAAGGACGAGCAGAATGTAGGCTATTATCTTCACAAGATTATTTGTTACAGTACCTGCTTTGCTCATAAGACCACCTCCCTATTAAACAATTAGGCTTCCCTGGTCCAAACGGACGCCGAACACGGGCATTTCTACAGTTACGGGATTATACCTCACCTTAATGTCCTTTTTGAATGTCGAATACTTCCCCGTTACTTGGAGGTGGAATGTCAATATCGGCTCATCGGGATTTTCCTGCAACCACTCAACGAACAAGTCCATTGCCTGTTTATAGATATCGGCATCGAAAGACCGCACTCCCACCATATTGGCAACCCACGCTACGGGATTGTTGCAAATCGTTCCTTCGGGATCGAGTTCTGCGGTACTGAATACCAATTCATTGTTATGCAGCAAACTCGCACAGGCAGAAAGTAAATTTCCAAAGTCCCGGTTATACTCCCATGTAATCTCTACCGTTGCTCCGAGTCCGTCCAAATTTTCCAAGTCCGTTGCAATCTTGCAATCTTTAATGGTGTAATCCGAGAATTGGTACGTTCTTGCAATATCTTCGTCGTAAATATCGAACCCTTCCACCTCGGGATCGCCTGCCGCAAAGAGTACGACAGACTTCAATTCTGTAACTACGACTTCTTCCGAAGAAAAGAGATCGTCGGCAGATGGAATAACCATATCCACCAAAATCTCATCCTTGCCAAACCCGGGTGCCTGCTGATTGTCAGGGAAAGAATAAAAAGTAAAATCCGTTATTCTTCTGGCATAATCTACCGTGCATTCCGCCGTAGCATATTCGTTTGCGCGTGATGTAACGGTTATCTTGATCTGCTCGCCAAACGCTTTCAGACACTGTACCGTTGCCGTGAGCGCGCCGTCCGATGTCGGCGTAACAGTAACGTAATCCGTTACCGTTTTCCCGCTCGCCCATGAAGATGACGGATTGACAAACGATACGCTCCAATCCACATTCTGATTTGCCGCCGTGTCCGGATCTATCGTTGCCTTTAAGGTTATGCCATCTTTCGCATCTGAAGGCTCTGCCGCCGTAGCAGCAAACACCATGTTCGCAGGCATGGCGTACACCTTGCCGCTTTCCATAGGATTGCCCTCTCCGTCCGTTACAACGGTTTCGGTCTGCGCAGGCGACTCTTCTTCGGGCGCGTCATCCTCAAAGAGTACAACCCAAGTACCTATAAGCCCCGCAAGAAGCACGAAAATGAGCGCAAACGCGATGATCCATTTGATCACATCAGACTTTTGATGTCTTTTGAGTTCGTAGTTTTCCATGTTTCACCTCCTCTTAAACGACCAGCGTGGATTGATCCAACTCCAACGAGAACACCGGCATTTCCACCGTATCGGGATTGAAGCGGAACGAATAATTGCGAGTGAACGAAGAATACTTCCCCGTGATTGTCAAGCTGTATTCGATTATTGGAGTGTCGGGATTTTCCTGAATCCACTCCACGAACATCTCCGTGTACCTCAGATAGATTTCTTCATTGAAATCACTCATCCCTATGCCGCCGTAACCCGTCAGCATATCTATAAGCATGAAGATAGGATTGTTTCCGAAACGCATTTCACGGGAAGACGCAATTTGGTCATAAGTAAATATCTGACCTTCGTTCGTGGCAATGGCAAAATTGTAGACGATCTCCTGAATCCCCTTCGGAACTTCGCAAACCGATTCAAACTCGACCTCGTATTGCTTGTCCGTCTCGGAAACCACGACCATACAATCCTTTATTGTGTAGTCGGAAAATTTATAGGTCTGTTCCAAATAAACATCCGCCCAAGACGCAAGAGGATCGTTGATATCATCGGGTGTGAGATGGTAATCGCCTATAAATGTCTGATAATACCCGCCTACCCACAGCTCGCCCTCTCCGTCCATTTCAGCAAGGAACTCATCATAGCTGGGAATCACCATATCTACAAGGATCTCGTCCGAACCGAAGTCCAAGATGTTCGTGTCCATACCTTCATGGTAGAGCGCGGTATCCAAAATACGGCGAGCGTAATCCAGAGTACACTCGGCTTTCGCAAGCGGATTTGCACGGGAAGTAACCGTGATTTTTATCTGTTCCCCGAATGCTTTCAGACAGTTGACCGTTGCGATCAGCGCGCCGTCGCTTTCGGGCGTGACCGTGATATAGTCGGCGACATTCTTTCCGCTAGCCCACGAAGAAGACGGGTTCACAAAGGCAACGCTCCAATCCACATTCTTATTCCCTGCGGATTCCGGCTTTACCGTTGCTTTCAGCTTGATGCCGTCGCTCGCGTTGCTTGCTTCTGCCGCTGTCGTTGCGAACACCATGTTCATCGGCATTGCGTAAACCTTGCCGCTCTCCATCGCGTTCCCTTCGCCATCCGTTACAACGGTTTGCTGCTCCTGTTCCTGTACGGGATCTTCGTCCACGGGTTTGTCTTCCCAAAGCACCACCCATGCGCCTATCATCCCAGCAAGAAGAACAGCAATGAGAGTAAACGCTATGATCCACTTGATAGTGTCAGAGCGTTTATGCGTATAAAGTTCGTTGTTGTTCATACTTTACCTCCTGAAAAGTAAAAACTGCGGCTCGCGTTTATCCGTAAGCCGCAGAAACACATCGGTTTTTTACGCCGCTCTTTTGACGAGCATGGCGAGCAGAGCCTTATCCGAATTGCGGTACGGCTTGACGCTGCACTCATAGATCTCGCCGTCCTCGTCCACCGACTGCACGGCGTAGGAATTGCCCGCGATCACCCTGCCGGTGGCTTCGTCCTTGATCTCATACGGCTTCAGGATGAGTTCTGCCGACATTTCGTTGCCGAACACGATATCCAGCACGGTATAGCCGCCTTTGTCGGGCGGAACGACCGCCACCTTGACCTCCTTGCCGCGGATGACACCTTTGATGAAGTAGGAGAAGAAAGTTCTTCCGTTCTTCTCGAAAGTCTCCCTTTCCACGAAGATCTGTTTGCCGTTGTTATTCTTTGACATGTTTCATATCCTCCCGATTTTACTTTTTGGCTTTGCCTTTCTGTCTGGAAATGCGCTTGGCTTCCGCCTTGGACTTCCCTTCCGCGAGCGCCTTCTTGTACTTGTAGGTGCCGGCATGATCGGACTGACACTGAAGATATCCGGAACGCATACCCGCTTCGTAGTCCGTGAGTTCTTTACCCTCTTTCGGACCATGCTGGTGGACCTTTGCCTTCCTTTCCTCCGCGTAGCTCTTGGCTCGCTTGGAAGGAACGGTCCAACGTCTTTCATCGTACTTTGCCATTGTGATGCTCCTTTTTGAATTTTTACCCATAACGCAGGGTAAGCGCGGATATAATCGCTGAACGGCTGCTTACGGAACTCTTCGTCCCCGGCGATGAACTTACGGCGGTGGCCACATTGCGCCGTATGAACCATCGGTCTAACTCTTGAGCCGTTCACGGACTAACTTAATGTATCGGGTAACGAGTGCCCGAAAAGGTCAGCAGGTCTTGCCTTGCGGAGAACTTTTCGAGAAGCGGGCAATACAGATACGAAACCTGCCAAAGCTCCACTTCCAGATGCTTGCTCCTGCATTTTTCGAAGTATCTCTGCGCCTTCACGATGTCCTTGAAGTACCTGCAACCGAAATTGCATTCCACTCTGAACCTTTGCATTTTTCAACCTCCTTTTGAAGTGCCTTCACTATTTAGGCTCGAAAATCGCATTATACAAGGGTGTCAGCCAAAAATTTTTGCAATTTTTTCTTGATACGGCACAATCTGTCCGTAATAGCCTGCTGACTGACTTGCTGCGCTGCTGCAACATCAATGACTTTTCTGCGCTCGACATAGACCATCTCAAACAGTTCGCGCTGACAGTCCGTAAGCGAGGCGATGGCGGCGTCCAACTGCTCGCGCTGCTTTTCTCGCATAAGGTTTTCGAACGGATCGGCTTTATCGTCCGTAAAGGCGTCGCCTTCGTAATCGAACAGCGAGGCGGACTTGTTGTGGCGGTCGTAATTGTACTTACCCTTACGCTCCGCTTCGTCCATCTCTTTCAAGATGTCGTACCACTTGTCCTCTACCTCTATCGTGCTTTTCGTGCCGTCTGCAAAATAATAGGTGTACTTCTTCATGTTTCTGCTCCTTGAATTTGGTTTGGAAATCCGCAGAGCCGGTTTCTTTCCGCAAACGAAAAGACGGCATAAAAAGCGTTTGAGATTTGCTTTCCATTGCCGTCTTGCGGTCTGCGGATATGTTGTTTTTGGTTTTCGGGACTTACGCCGTTTTCGCGTTCTCTATCTCGACCGTCCCGTCATCGAGAAAGCGTATCGTGGTCTTGCAGCCCTTGATAACGATCTCTACCACTCGCCTTGCCTTATCCAACCGACAGACAAGTTTGTTGCTGCTGTTCCGTATCTCTTCCATAGATTTATCCCTCGTCCTTTTCCTTCTGCCGTTTCAGAATGTTCTCAAGAAACTTCTTGGCGACCGATTCCAAAACAGGCTTGGGGATCTTTGCGTAATCGGGCGTCCCGTTGACCTCGACTACATATTCCGCTGCCGCTTGCCTTTTCATTTCGTTGCTCCTTTCAATCCGAAAGTCCTGATTATGGACTTCATTACTTCGGCGTCTTTCCCGTCGAGAGAGGGCAAGAGCCTTTCCAACAATTCCTGCTGCTCGTCCTTGAGATAGGTCTTTCCGAGCCTGTACTTTTCGTCTACATGAATACCGCCTCCATTGCCTTTGGTGGTGTAGATCGGATACTCCAGCGACAGCGTCAAAATGTCGTTGCGGATCGTTCTGTCCGTAACGCCGAACTCGAACGCAAGATTGGCTACCGTATCAAACCTACGAAAGCACAAAACTTCAAGTATGGCATTCCTGCGTTCACTCGCCGTCATATCCGATTCTCACCTCCTTTCGCTTTTCTTGGCGTTAGTCTAAAATCCAAATAGGAAGGCTTTTTTCCTATTTGAAAAATTTTTTCTGGCTTTTTTCGCAAACAAAAAAGCCGCCGATAAACGACAGACTTCTACCTAAAGAAATCCATCATTTATCGGCGGCCTCTCATTTGCGTCTGGTTTAACCGACCGACAGATCTTGCCTTTCCTATGGCTTTACATTGTCCCTATTTCAGACCGACCATAAGCCTACGCAAAACCTTATTATATTGTTCCTCTTACCTATGGATCGTCATCATCGTCCATAAGCTCCTGCCCTTGCGGTGCGTACATATCGTATTGCACATGCCTTCTGCCCATTACCTTCGACACAGTCAGCGCGCCGCAATGGGAACACCGGTATTTGATAACGCCGGTTTCATCCCTAATTCCGATAGTTTGTTGAAAGCAGTTGTTGCATACTACCCTTACCGCTTTCACCTTCATTTTTCTTACTGCCATCTCAAAATCGTTCTCCTTTCTTCCCGTGATAAAGTGATGAGTAAATTTGACCTACTTGCAATACGGTCGGGAACTCCGGTATCTAAGACAGTCACATCAGGTTATCTTGGAATACAATCGTCATCGGGGCAAAGACGATGTACTCGCATATAAAAGCCGAACAAGGGAAAAATCCGGTTTCTATCTCAAATTCTTCAGCACCTTTACCGCAATGCCGATTATCTCTACATTGTCGGCATAGAAATCTTCCATCGTATCGTTTTCCGGGTGCAAGCGGAAACGCTTATGCTTTTTGTCACGGAACACACGCTTCAATGTGGCGGAACATTCAGCGTCGCTTTCGTCCTCTATCTGCACGACGGCTATCTGCCCGTCTTCGCAAGTGGACTGCCTGCGCACTATGACCAGATCGCCTTCGTCTATGCCTACATTCACCATAGATTTGCCTTCCGCCACCAACGCGAAATACTCGCCCGAACCGAAATAGTCCATATTGAGCGGCAGATACCCTTGAATGTCCTGTATCGCCGTCTGAGGTTTGCCGCAAGCCACCATTCCGAGAATGGGTGCGGACTTCATCGCCCAACTGTTCACGGATGACACGATATGCCTTCTTCCCGCCATATCTATAAGCCCTTCCTCTTGCAGCCGTACCATGAACTTGTATGCGGTAGATACCGCGCAGTTCGTGCCGCTCGCGATCTCCCGAACGGTAGGACTTACGCGATTGGTTTGGATGTACTCGTTGATAAAATCGTATATCTTTTTCTTCGTTTTTTCGTTCTTCGGTCTCATCCGTATATTGCCTCCCTAATGCGAACTTATGTTCGTGTTAGAGTATAGCACAAACGAAATCATATGACAATATAGATGTGTCCCGAATAAGAGGCACTTGGAAAAATTTTCCGTAAACGAAAAAGCAGCCCCCGAAAGGACTGCCCTATCTCAATAGTTTTCCATTATCTGCTCAACGAAAGCGTTGAACTCTTTTTTCACATTGGCAGGCTCTACTATCTTTACCTTTCCCAGCGTGCCTACCACCCAAACAAAGAATGTCTTGCTGACTTGAATCTCAAAAGTCGTCCTGAACATCCCGTCCGCTGTCTTTTGGATGCGCAGGTCTGTTCCGAACTTATCGTATATATCGCCCAAGAGTTCGGGATCGAAGCGTATCGTTACCTTCTCCAACCTGCCGCCGAACATGGAAAAGACCTGCTTGCGGTATGCGTCCGGATCAAAGTCCTTGAACTCCTCTTTCTCAGCGCGAGGCTCTTCCTCCACCCTCACATCTTCCATCTTGTCTATTCTGTAACGGGAAGCGCCTTCGTGCTTGTCGTCATAGCAAAGCAGATAGTAATTATCTCTGCTCCACATCATGGACAAAGGGTTAAAAACATATCTCTTCTTGTCACAATGATATACTTTATCCTTATTTTCGTCCAGATGAAAGTACAGAAACGAAATTTGCCTGTTTTGCTTAATTGCCGTTTCTATCGCGTCGATATTGTAAATGATACTCGGATTGCCTACCCTTTTCTGCGCGTCCAAGAAGACAATGTTGTCGGGATCGGGATGCCTATATACCCCTATCGTGGAATACAATTTGCAAATGATGGCTTCCTTTCTCGACTCCGTGAGTTTGGACGCTTTCACCACATCCGCAAGCATTGTGATCTCTGCCGTATCGAAAAGCTGGTGAACGGCATAATAGTACCTCGCCTTCTTCGTGTACGAGCATACCTCGTAACCGTATTTATTCAATAGCGCAATGTCCGAGGGCAAGACTTTCCTTGAAACGGCAATGCCGCGCTTTGCCAGCTCGTCTATGATTTCGTTCGTTGAAAGCGCGTGATCCTCGTCCGTCATCTTGCACAGAATGTCGTAAAGGACAAGTAACTTGATTGAGGTGTCCGTATTCTTCGCCATAATCTATGTGTCCTGTTTAAGAGATACATTGAGTATAACACATAATGCAAAAATTCTCAACGCGATAACGAGGAAATGCAGATATTTTCACCCCAATGCTGGCATTTGATATACACATCCGAGCCGCTTTCGCCTTTGCATAACTTGTACCCGCATATCGGGCAGGACGCATACATTTTCATTTCGATGCTTACCTCATTTCTTTCAATGCGGCAAGATTTCCCGATTGTATGTATTTGATCCGTTCCAATATTTGGGCAGGAGGGAGATCCCACCATTTTAATGCCATAAGAGCCGCTATATCTTCATCCGAAAAACGCTTTCGTATCGGTTTTGCCGGAACTCCGCCAACAATAGTGTAAGGCGGGACATCCTTTGTTACAACAGCTCGCGCTCCGATAATTGCGCCGTCGCCAATGGTAACACCGGCAAGGATAACAGCCTCAAAGCCGATCCATACATCGTTTCCGATTACAATATCGCCTTTGTTGTCCCAAGCCTTGTCTGCCCAAATCCCGTGTTCCCATTCATCATAGAAGATGGGAAAAGGATAGGTTGAGAGCGAGCGCATCGTATGGTTTGCGCTGTTGAACAAGAACTTGGTTCCATAAGCGATCGAACAGAACTTTCCGATTTTCAGCTTGTCGTGATTGATGGGATAATGATAGAGAACGTTGTTCTTTTCAAAATCCCTCGGATCGTTCACAAAGTCGTTGTAGAAAGTAAAATCACCGACTTCAATGTTCGGGTTTGTGATTACGTTTTTCAGATACACGATCGTATCGTCCCCTTCACGGGGATATATCTTTTTGCTATCCGGAATAGCCATAAATAGTCATCTCCTTTTGAATTTATTTTTTTAAGACTATTCCGGTATATCCAATGCAAAGCTTCACCGAGTTTTCCTCCTTGTTCATTATTTCATTGCGTCAATGATTTCCTGTACGTCTGCAAAGAAACGCGACAGGTGCCAGCCGTCCGCAACAGCGTGATGAATGTTCATTGATAAGGGCAAGACGGTTTTTCCGTTCTCCGTTTCGTATTTACCCCAAGTAATAACAGGGGCGAGATATTTACCCTCATCAAAGACGTGTATATCAAAGCTCTTGTACTTCACCCACGGCAAACAGGATACATCGAATGTATTTGCGGGATGTTCCGTCAAATCAAATGCGCGCAAATCTTTGTAGCGCTCTCTGTCCGAAAGGAAACGGGCATGGAATTCATACAAATCGTCCGAGTATTCCGTCACAAGTTTTACAAATTGTTCGTCGTCTTTGTGGAAGTCAGCATAGTAAGGTGAGATGTAGTCCCAATGGATGAGGTTTCCATCGTTATCCCAGCCGTACCTGAATTCTGCACGTTGGTTGACCGCTTTTGAAACTACCCACATCATAACGGGATAGAATTTTAATTCATATGCACGAACAAATGCAATGAGTGAAGATACGTCTATATCGACCGTCATGCTCATAACATTGCGCAGGTTGTCGATATAAAAGCGGAAAAGATTTCCTCTTTTCCAAGTGTCAAGATTTACTGTTTTGTATTTCATTTTGACCTCCTAAAATTGTAGTAATTTTAGAAGGCAACATCCAGCCCCATTTTCATATGGATACCTCCTTACAGGTGGAATATCTATATTATATCATCTTTTCACGGGTAAGTAAATTATATTCGACAGCTAAAAAGAGAGTCCGGCATTGCGCCGGACAGATCTTTATGTGATTTCCTTGATTGGTTTTTTTAGGGGCGTCGGTCGGAGTGCAATTCGTATTTGTTTCGGTTATGACGACGCGGACGAGCTTTCCGCAGCGAGGACAGAGAATATCCACGTCAGAGCCACTTTCGCCTTTGCATAATTTATATCCGCATATCGGGCAAGACGCATACATTTTCATAAGCAGTCAACAAGTCGGTTATCTTTGTTAAACCGAACCTTTTGCGGGTTGCCTTCCGCACGATAAACGGACAAATCGGATAAGTTAAAAATTGTCGCCCAAATGGTTTCAAAATTTAATCGTTTTGCGTATTGACACATAAAGCCGCATTTACCGCTTAAAATTGCTTTTGCGTTATCAATCGGGTTGTCTTTCAATTTCAAAAGCGCATTTTCTGCCGTCGAATATCGCTCTTTTGAAAAGAATGTGTCGCCTTGATCTGCTTTATGTACCGACATTTCAGATGATAGTAAGTCGTTTACGGTTATAATAAACTTATTTCCGTATTCGTTTATCACAGGGTAGCGAATATGCTTTTGATAAGGATTGCACTCGATAACTACCATATCGCCGCTTTTATCGGCAATCAGGATATTGCAATTTGATGAAACAGGCAAACTTTGTATTGTGGCAATGCCTTCTTTTGTCGTTTTACACTTTTCTAAAAGATAGCGCACCAAAAACACAGAGTTCAGCCCCGCCTTTATTTCTGTAATTTTGGGAATAGCAAAAGTCATTGCCGCGACAAGTCCGTATTCATTGATACCTTCTTCTCCGTTCGTGAAAGAAGAAGTATTCAAAATAAACTTATAACCGCGGTCAGGTTGATAAAAAATGCTTTTACTGATTTTTTTCAAAAACGGCGGCAAGTCGTTTGTCCTTGCGTAATACGTTTCTTCTCCACAGGTGAAAGCAAAAGCGGTACAGCCGCGCACTTCCGCACACCTGTTTTCATCTATATCAAGGCAACATCCCATGCACATCATCCACGCCAAAAATTTATCGTGAGGGTAGCCAATCACGTCGGTGATAGCTTTCACTTCGTCATAGGCTTCAGGAAAATGCTCTTTCAGAAGTTTTCCGCTTTCAATTCCGTAGTTCAACTGAAAATCATCCAACACAATGGGAAATTCAGCATTACAGCGTTTGAATATATTTCCTATTCTTGTTCCTATTTCAACGGGAGTCCCCTTTAATCTCCAATGATACATTTATCTCCCCTCTCTTTCTTTTGCGCGAACAGGCAGCCATAACTCACAAACGTAATCTTCACTCGTCGGATCACCGTCAAAATATCTTTCAATATCGGGAGCGTTTGCCCATTCGTAACCAGAATTCGGCAGCCATTCACCGTAAAGCCTTCGTGTCATATCCTGCACTGAAAATGGAATTTTACCTCTGCACTCGAAAACAGCGTAAGTACAATCGGGAACAATGACTTCTTCCATGCCCTTAGGCGCTTCTCCCTCATATGCCGTGGCAATGTAATAATCAAGCGCGTCGCTGTCTATATCGGGAACAACGCAAATTCCGAGTACGCCGTCCACCCGACCGTTGTCATGCTTTTCAGACAAATTTATGGACATCAGTTTTGCAAAATTTCCGTTTGCAAAATGCTCGTCCCAGAACTTTGGAATTTCCTTGAACTGTTCAAAGTTTTTCATCCTCATTGTAGGCAATTTATATCCCACAAGACGAAAAGCCTTTTGCTCTACGATACGATATTTCATAACGGTTGCCCCTTTGATGCAAAGTTGGAATTGCATAGGCGGATAGGCTTTCAGTTGCAAACCTTTTTCCGTCCGAACCCTGCTCGGTGCGATACCGTGCAGCCTCTGAAACGCACGATTGAACGCTGTCGGAGAATCATATCCGTATTTGAGCGCAATATCCCCCACCGTTTCATCGGTATTCTGCAAATCAAAAGCGGCTCTGTCTAATCGCCTGTTACGGATATATTCGGACAGCGGTATGCCTGACATGGCAGTAAAAATTTTTTGAAACTGATATGCCGAATACAAAGTAATTCTTGATATTTCTTTGCCGTCTATAACCCCATCCAGATTAGCTTCTATGTAAGCAAGGGCAGCATTAAATCGTTCGAGAGTATCCATTTTTCACCTCGAATCTATTATAACAGAATATAAATTTTCGCACCTCTCTTTTTTATGCTTTTTTATGAGAGAAAAACTTCCCCGTCAACTGACGAGGAAGTTCAATAGACTATTCTCCTGATTCAGAATAGGAACAAAAAGATTTGGTTATTATTTATTAGGCTATGTCACAACAAACAGTTGATAAATAGCCATTTTTATAGGGGAGTATCAG